>Ga0208185_1000184_pt1 | contig 40128 bp, 38 predicted proteins | sample EasRivMeERMLT700_FD_187532 | JGI IMG/M metagenome (GOLD analysis project Ga0208185, IMG submission 187532) | Soil microbial communities from meander-bound floodplain in the East River, Colorado, USA - East River MetaG ERMLT700 (SPAdes) (version 2) | ecosystem: Environmental > Terrestrial > Soil... | reverse complement strand
GCTGTTGACTGCGAACGGCTCCTTCCGCCAGCGATTCGAGTACCTCGGTTCGATGACGCCGTAAGTAAGGAGCCGTTCGCAGTCAACAGCCATGCCCATCAAACGCATCGGTATCATCGTCGGCGGCGGTCCCGCGCCCGGGACGAACGGCGTCATCAGCGCGGTCGCCATCGAAGCCATCAAGGTTGGATGCGCGCCGATCGGCTTCAACGACGGCTTCGACTGGCTCGCCCAGCGCTATACCGACGAACAGCACGAGTTGACGATCGAGGAGGTGTCGCGCATCCACCTCGATGGCGGCGTGCTCCTCGGCTCCTCGCGGCGCGACGTAACGCGCGACCCCGAGAGCCTGGAGAACACGGTCGCGGCGCTCGCGAAGCTCAAGATCGACGCGCTCGTCTGCATTGGCGGCGACGACATGGTGCGCAGCGCCGTCGCGATCGAGCGCCGCGGCGTCGTGAAGGTCGTGCAGGTGCCCAAGAGCATCGACAACGATCTGTGCCTCCCGCTGCCGCTCGCGACGCTCGGCTACGAAACGGCCCGTCACACCGCCGTCGGTATTGTGAAGAGCCTTATGGAGGATTCGAAAACGACCGGCCGCTGGTACCTTGGCGTGACGATGGGCCGGCCCACCGGGCATTTGACGCTGGGCATCGGCAAAGCCGCGAGCGCGACGTGCACGATCATTCCCGAAGAGTTCCCAGAAGGGCTGATCTCGCTCTCCGCCATTGCCGACATCGTCGAGGGGAGCATCATCAAGCGGCGAGCGATGGGCAAGTCGTACGGCGTTGCCCTCCTTTCCGAAGCCCTCGTCGAGCGTTTCAGCCCCCGCGAAGTGGCGGAACTGCAGGACGTGGACCGCGACGCACAGGGCAACATTCGGGTCACGGAAATCGACCTCGGACGGAAGGTCAAGAACGAGGTCCAGATGCGGCTCGAGCAACGCGGCATCAAGGTGACGGTCGTGGACAAGACGATTGGCTACGAGCTGCGGTGCGCCCCGCCGATCCCGTTCGACGCCGAGTACGCTCGCGATCTCGGTTACGCCGCCGTGAACTACCTCCTCAACGGCGGCTCGGGCGCGCTCGTGACCATCCAGGGAGGTGAGTTCACGCCGATCCCTTTTGCGAACGTCCTCGATCCGAGCGGCAAGGGCCGGCGGCGTGCCGTGGACGTCACGACCGAAAGCTATCAGGTGGCGCGGGAGTACATGGTGCGGCTCGGCCCCCGCGACTTTACGAACGCGGCGTGGGTCGCCGCGCTCTCGCAGGCCGCGGGCCTTGGCGAAGATGCGTTCCGGGCCCGTTTCGGACGATTCGCCCACGCCTGACACGCTGGCGTCGAGCATGCGTGGAGCTTTGAGGATCTAGGTAGAACGACTCCCGCCGCCTCCACACCACTAACTATCTATGTATCTTAGGTGTCCGCCTCAGGCGACTTCTACTGGGGCACCTCCAAGAATCAAGGTGAGGCTTACGCGCAGGTACGCCCAATGGATCGATGGGGGTCGACCTCAGCGGGTAGTTCAATTGGCGCCCATCTCAGTGACGGGACGACGGGCAACACGAACGCGAGATCCTGTGCCGATCGTGAGTCCCCATTCGACGTCTCGGCAGGTCTCAATCAGGTGATTCAACACCGCCCGTTCCGTCCTTTGGGACATGACAACCTCCACTTCAAGTCTTGTGATTCCTACGAGTGCTCAGTTCCACTTCGTCGGTTCAGGCAGTGCCTCCCAATGGGGGCAGTTCTCGCATTCTTCTTCGGTGACGCCACTCCGTTCGCCACGCCTGATGCAGACCCACAGCTTCTCGGGCTGCAGGTGGTCCGCAACGCCGAGCACGCGATAGCCAGGCCTGCTCCATCGGCAGTCCCAAATTGTTTGCAGTGTTGCTGTCGCTATCATTGGCGTCAACTCCTTTTCACGGCACTCCGCTGCTACAGATACACGACACCAGGGCGAGCCCCTTCAGGCAGCGCCTCTGACAGAATATCGATGACCAGATTTGCATCCAGGTCCACGAGCACGAGATCGCGGCCCCAGAATGCGTAGTCGAGTTCGCGAGGGACGGCCGGCAGTGCCCTCACCAGGGCCGGCCACTGGACTGACCCGAGCACCGATGGAAACGGCTGATTGACGGCAGGAGCGGGTTCGCCGGGCAGTGGTTCGTACAGCGGCATCGCGCTGGACCCTACGCCGTAGAGCAGTGCGTCGTCGATACGTCTTTTGAGGAGCTCCGCAACGGCGGGCGTAAAGAAAACTCCCGGCCGCGCGAGTGGACGCGCGGCAACGAGCGACTCACGTAACTCGTCGCTCGCCAACCCGCCTTCGTCGTCGAGAAACACGTGGACCGGCGGTAGCGACCGGGCCACCTCACGGTGCAGCGTCACGAACGCCGTCACCCGCCGGTCGAACTCTCCGAGCGTGCGTTCCTCGAGGGCCTGAGGCGTTAGCAGTTCCAATTGACAGTCGCGCGGCGGTTCAGGAACCCCCAGCAGCGGAAACAGCACCAACGGGGCGCGAATGAGAATCGTGGCAAGCATGGCCGAATCCTCCTAAATGGGAGGTCACCGAGTGTTCAACAGCCGAGAGGGCACGCGCCGTGCCACCAATTTCTTTCCGAGAATGGGCGAAAGACGCCGCGCGCGGTACCACAGACGTGACTGGGTCCCCAGCGGCGCGAGTTTTTTCGCATAACAGCGGCGGCGGTGACCGCAGAGGTTGCTCCGCGCGTCCGGCAAAGGTAGGCGAGTGGTGAGTCAGTTTCTGTCGGGAACGCAGACGCGCGGATCGGTCCGCTCGTCAAACAGTCCCCCGAGCCGCACGTCGAGATGCATCCGCGGCTCGCGGCGAAGCTGGGTATCCAGGACGGCGATTGGACGACGGCCGAAACACGCCGGGGCACCCTGACGCTGCGAGGCCATCCAGCCGATCAGCGATCCAACGATTCCAGCAACGAGAGACTGAAGGGTCTGCGCCCCCAGACCGAGTAACCCGATCCCGCCCGCGACGCTGGCCAGCACGACGACGCCTACGGCTTGGCCGGTTGCGCGGGCATCCGCTTCGACTTCTTCATACGTGCGCCTGTCCAGAACCGCAGCTCCAAGCACGCGCCGCGCGAATGTGTTCATGACTCCCGGCTAGCGGCGCGGAAAGGCGGCGTTTCGAAGGAAACCACGCGGGATCTGCGCACGTGCGCGTGACACCGAGTGCAGCTGGAGACGAGCTCCGTGTACTCCGCCAGCACAGCGTCGATGTCTCGCTTGGCGGCGGCTTCGCGGAGTCCCTGGACAGCAAGGACGAATGACATCGCCTGTTTTTTGTACTCAGGCTGTGGGTTGACTTGCCATGACACGAGCTCGGTCTCACTGATTCGATTCAGTGCATCCGCCAATCGGCCAATCGCAGCGAAGTCCGCGGTGACCACGGCTTCGAGCAGTGGCTGCGCGTTGAGAAGCTTGGTGCGCATGGCAGTCTTGAGGGTCGGGTTCTGCGCCGACGAGTACCCGGCCGCAAACGCGAACACAAGAACCGCCGCGAGCGACAGCAGCTTGACTCGCCAAGACATCTGATACCTCCAGTTCTACGCCCCCCGCCCCGGATGAGCCGACGCAGACCACGATAGTGTTCGGCAGATTGAGAGGCACAGAAGATGCCGAGCGGCCGCGTCATGTCTGTCCGTACTGAACTCACCGTACGACAACAGGTTCACGGCTAGTGTCTCTTGTCGAAACGGGTACCATGCGACGCCACGGCTTGCCACCGGCCGTCTTTCTTGGCCCAGACGTCGGTGAAGTGGTAATGACCGCTGGTATCTCTTCCTTCGTACCGGCTCTTTTCCTCCTGGCTCGTGAAGGCCACCGCCATGTCGCCACCGTACGAATTGACGGAGATCTCGTCAAGATCCATGGAGTCCGCGACGTACGCGCCGGGCTTGAGATCTTCAATGGCCATCGCCTTGTTGTACGTGTGCGCCGTCGGGCTGGTTCCATTGAACTCGCCGGCAAGGAGTCGATCAAGAGCGGCAGCGTCCTTCTTCACGATCGCTCCGACCCAGTCGCGTTCTAACTGGGTGATCACGGCTTCGACGTCTTCGGCCGCGGGTGGGTTAACCGCTGGAGTAGTGGCTGCGGGCTCCGGCGAAGAAGACTCCGGCGGTGCGCCTTGTGTGCAAGATGCCACGCCGAATGCTGCAGCGACCATAACGAGAACGATCAACTGACGTTTCATTTGATGATCTCCCATCACAACATTCGCATCATCTGGGTCACCGTCGCTCATTGTGCGCCGGGCTGTGCACGAAGACCTCGCCTCCTGCCGAAGTGTCTGGTCGGCCATACCGAATGCGCGCGGACCACTCGTGGCCGCAGCGCCGGCAGCTATACCACGCAATAACCCAGGTGCTGTCGGGCGTCGGCTCGACCGGCCGCCCACAGACTGGACATGACGTCGCAGCGATCACCGGGAACGTCGTGGACATATTGATTTGAAGGGCAACGATTGTGCCGCTGCAACAGGGCGTCGAGCGCGCCTGCAGCTGCCAGCTTGCGACGGTGAAACGCGAAATTTCATCCAGTCGCGCGGGAAACTTCGCAATGTACGGGTTGTGCGGCGTCCGATTCGGTTGTGCAGGCGGCGGAACCAAGCGGCACTAATCAGATTTGCGGGGACAGTTTCTTGGCATCAATCGTGATCGGGTGAGCTACAGGATCAGAAGTTCGGTCTCCAGGCGACCTAACAAATGAGAACAAGCCCCGCAGTCACTTGTTTGTTGATCGTCGCCGTGACATGGGCAAGCGCCGAACAACGTCCCGAAGACCGTGCTCCGTCGGAGACCATTGAGTCAGGTCGGGACACCTACGTTTTCTATTGTGCGGCGTGTCACGGCCGCACCGGTAAGGGCGACGGTCCGGTCGCGTCCTCGCTGAAGGCAGTTCCTCCAGACCTCACGACGCTATCGAAACGAAAAAGAGGACGGTTCCCCGAAGCCGACGTCACCGCCTTCATCATCGGCCGGAGGCCGGCGGCACACGGGTCGGGCGAAATGCCGGTCTGGGGCCCATTGTTCCAAGAGCTCAACCCCTACGACTCGAGAATCGACGTACGTCTCTCGAGACTCGTCGAGTACCTCGAATCGATTCAGGTGAAGTAATCAGAATCGGGCGCCCCGACGCGCGGGCAAGGTGCGCCCCCCCCGGGCGCCCTCCAATCATTCTCGGCTTACGTTCTCAGCAGCTTGAATGCCTGGTCCGAGTTGTTCGTCCGCGTCGCGGCGATTACCCACACCATGCACATCGCTTCGAAGTAACGACACGACTCGATGCCGCGGACATCGACGATACCCCAGCCGAAGTCCCTCAAGATGACGCCGACGACGAGAGCGTCTGGTAGGAGGCGCTGCACACGCTCGCCAGCCGAGTCCTTCCCGCTCACGGCCAACGTCGGTGGCATCCCGCCACTGAAGTCGAGGGAGTTGGTCGCGTCGAACACGACCTTTCCGGCGCAACCTCTCCGGTCCTGCCATCCTGAGGGCGCTCTCGTTCGCCACGCCGAGCACCGCGAGGACGACAACCTCGCCGAATGAGGCCGCGTCCGCGAAAGTCCCACAGAAGCCTTCGCGCCCAGCTCCTTCGCCCAGGCGAGCGCTTGCTCGCTCTTCGCCTCACGAGAGCCCACTCACGAGAGCCCATCTTGACGTCGTCGCCAATCGTGATTAAGCCTTTGCCCAGGGCTTTCCCGACATAACCTGTCCCAAGAATCCCAAACTCGCATTGTGTGTGCGCCTTTGTGCTCACGCGGGCGTCCCTAACGCTCGCTGTCGAGGATGCGCATCTGATGTTCGTCGTAACGAGTACCGGCCACCGCAGATGCGGGAATCGCCTCTTCCATGCGGGCTATCTCCCCAGGCGTGAGTGCCACCTGGAGCGCGCCCAGCGATTCTGACAGCTGTAGTCTCGTGCGCGCACCAATCAGCGGCACGATCGTCGTGCCCTTCGCGAGCACCCACGCGATGGCGAGCTGTGAGGCGCTCACACCCTTCTCTGTCGCCATCTTCTGCTGCGTCTCGAGGAGACGCTGATTGCGCTCGCGGTTGTCACCGGTGAAGCGCGGCAGGTACGCACGGAGGTCGCCTTGTGAGGCGGGCCTGGAGCCGCTAAGCAGTCCGCGTGACAGCACGCCGTACGCCGTGACGCCGATGCCAAGCTCCGCGAGCAACGGGAAGATCTTGGCCTCCGGGCCACGGCTGATCAGCGAATACTCAATCTGCAGATCGCTGATCGGATGCACCGCCTGCCCACGCCGAATCGTGTCCGGTCCCACTTCCGATAAGCCAATCGCGCGCACGTATCCGACCTTGACGAGATGTGCGATCGTGCCGACGGTTTCTTCGATCGGAACGGACGGATCGAGGCGGCCTGGCCGATAGATGTCGATGTGATCCACCCCGAGTCGCGTCAGTGTGTACGCAAAGAAGTTCTTCACCGCCGCCGGCCGCGCATCCATGCCAAGCCAGCTTCCGTCCGGCCCGCGCAGGGCGCCGAACTTCACTGAGAGGAGCGCCTTGTCCCGGCGATCACGCAGCGCCCGGCCGATCAGCAGCTCGTTGTGTCCCGCACCGTAGTAGTCGCCGGTGTCGAGCAGTGTGATGCCCGCGTCAAGGGCGGCATGGATGGTGGCAATGCTCTCGCGCTCATCTGCCGGACCGTACATTCCCGACATGCCCATACACCCGAGCGCCAAGGGAAAGACTGTCGGTCCGGCCGAGCCCAGTCGACGGTTCTGTGTTGCCGATGTCATCCCTCGACGCTAGATCGTCCGGTTCCTCGTGGCAAGAAGGCACCCGCGAGTTCTATACTTCCCGACCGGATACCATGCCGGCTCACAGTATAAGTCGTCTATCCCAGCGGCGAAGAAGGAGGCGCTCGTCCGCGAGATCCTGGAGCGCGTGGCCGACAAATGGACGCTGCTGGTGATCGATGCTCTTGACTGCCAGCAAGAAGTGCGGTTTTCCCGTCTCCTGGAACGCATTGGCGGCGTCAGCCAGAAGATGCTGACCAAGACGCTGCGGCAGCTTGAACGAGACGGCTTGGTCACTCGCCGCATCCACGCCGAAGTTCCACCGCGCGTGGACTACCGGCTCACCGCGCTCGGTGAGAGCCTGGGCGAATCCGTCTGCGGCGTGTGGACCTGGGTGGAAGCGCACATGCAAGACGTAGAACGGTCGAGGCGCATCTACGACGCGTCAACGCTGAGAGCGGCCTCAGCAAGCCGGACGCCGACGGGCCGATCGTGAGCGGCGCGTTGTCACGATGGGACGAAGTACTCGGTGAACAGGCTTCCTTCAAGCCACTCCAAGGGAACGCCTTCGACGCCAGAGAGCCCGTCGTAACCGCCGGCGAAGGCATTCAGTGCACCGAACGGCAGCAAGCCGCCAACCGAATAGCGTACGACTGCGCGAGTGGCCAGTGCTCGGTGAGCCACTATCCCCCCGTCTCCACAATGTCTCCACGACCCAGGACGAAGTCAGAGCACGCGCGAGGACCCGAGAGGAGTTAGTTGATGGCTCTAAGCGACGACAACTGAACAGGTTGCGACCACAACTCGCGCGCCGTCAATAGTTACTCAGACCAACCCATTCGGGTTCGACTCCCGCCGCCTCCACCATCCCTCTCTCGCTGCGCTCGTTCGGTCTGGTGTCGGCGCCGATGTCAGGCAGGTCGGCTTCGGCCTTCGGCCTCGCCTTACCGGCTCGACTCCCGCCGCCTCCAAACCAGTAAGTTGGCCGGCGTCATCAGTCGCGGTCCCGACTTAGTTCAAACGGGATCGACGGGACCGTACTGGTCGTGCGATTCGAGAACGCCGTCGGGGGTTCGCGTGGGCGTGGGACTGGTTCTCGAGTTGCCGCCGCACGCCGACGCCACAATTAGAAGCACAACGACACAGCCACGTTTCAACATTGATCGCCTCACTGTCGTGCCATCGACGTGTTCGGGCCGTCGCACTCTCAACCTCACCCTCGAACGAACGGGCTGAGAACGGCGTCTGCATCGTGTCTCCGGGTGGACTACGGGTTCTAAAACGGTGCGAGTAAGGTCTTCACTATGAACGACACACTTGTGTCAAAGCCCGGCCTCTCCTGACCGACCTCCACCCACACTTCGGCCCCGGCGGTCACCGGAAGGGTGAGCGGATTACCGTAACGCTCGTTGCCCGAGAGGCAGCAGGCTTCAATCTGGGGGAGCCCCGCAGGTACCTGGGTTGGAATGGCTTCAATCGTCAGGTTGCCGTCGGCCGGCGCCGCAACCCGTAGTCTCCCACAGGGCCCGGCCAGCCAGCCGGTACACAGCCCGTTGTCGGGTGTAACAGCCAGTAGGATCGAGTCTCCTGCCGTAACGCGCGTGATGCGGTGCAGACGAAAGTTCTCGGTGACCTGTGGAATCGTGGCGAGGACAGTGCGCCAATACCACTCGTACCCCTCGGCGACGACTTCGGCTCTCGCCGCACCTCTACTCCCGTTCGTGCCATTCATGTACGGATTGGAGGTGAACGCGATCGTGTAGCCTCCCGATGCATCCGTTCGCACCGACGGCCTGCGGACCATCCCTCCCAGCCAATGCGACATCGTCACCTCGGCCCCCACCACCGGCACGCCCTGGTCATCGGTGACCACGCCGGTGACGTTAAATGCCTCCCCATTCGACGTCAGAGGCGTGGGACTTGTTGTCGTGCTCCCGCCGCACGCGGACGCCAGTATCAGAAGCAGAACGACACAGTCACGTTTGAACATCACACGCGTCACTGTCGCCCGATTGACGTGTTCAACACGAATGATTGGCTGGCAGCCGAACCGTAAACCATCTCGACGTTCGCGACCACCTCTGTTCCGGCGGTCACCGGAATCGAGACGGGATTGCCCATGCGTTCAGAGCAGCACGGAGAGACGCCGACGGTTTCAACTTCGAGACCAGGGCGCGCCCCAGCCTGAGTGGAGAGTGCTTCCAGTGTCATGATGCCATCGGCAGGTGCCACGACGCGCACGCTTCGGCACACATAGTCCTGGCCCAAGCCAAGCGTGTCTTGAACGTTGTTCACGCAGAGCGTGTCATCCGGCGCAACAGTCACGACCATCGAGTCGCCTGCGGTAATTCGCGTGATGCGATAGAGCCGAACACTTTGAGACGCGCCTCGGATGTAGCGGTAGTCGCTTGCGTAGTTGTTGGCCGAGACATAGGTAAAGTCGCCGTTGCGCCCCGCGTCGAGCAAGCCGGTGAGGCTGTAGTTTCCTGAACCGTCTGTCGTTGTCCTATACCTGCCGTTGATTGAGACCGTTGCACCGGAAATGGGTGATGCGGTGGTGCTGTCCGTGACCTGGCCGGTCAGCACGATGGTCGGCGGCAGCGATGGCGACGTCAGCGCAGGAACGGACGTTGGCGAGACCACACTCGGCGCTGCCAGTGGCGCGGGGGCATCACTGCACGCACCGGCGAACAACGCGAATACGAGGCCGAACATCACAGAGGTTGAACGCTGGACTATCGTCATTTATCTCGCCGAGCAGTTGCGAGTTCCGTCAGCGGGAACGTGGTCTGATTTGACGCCGCGCCGGCGCCGCACGCAGTAATGGCGGTGACGCGAACCGCGTACACGCCTGGCGTGAGGCTTGCCGTCAGGCTGGTGCCAGACTCACCCACCATCTGCGGTTCTGGGTGCCACGCGCTATGCTGGAACATTCGTTATCAAGATCAGGTGAGGCTTCCATTCTAGGTTCTTGCTGGGGGCAATTTGGGGGTCGATGCGGGATTTCGAGCGATTCTGTCGATTTGAGAGCGTGAGTTTATCGAGCGATTTCAAGAAATGGGCGGTTTTCTGAACCTCTGCCAAGTTCGACTCCCGCCGCCTCCACCATCCCTCGCTCGCTGCGCTCGTTCGGTCTGGTGTCGGCGCCGATGTCAGGCGCTCGGCCATCGGCGCTTCGCGCCTCGGCCTTCGGGCACGACTCCCGCCGCCTCCAAAACCTTTGTTTTCAGATCTTTAATCGGACGCTCTTTGTGTTCCCGCCGCCTCCACCAATTCTGTTAGGAAGTCGGCGAATTCAGGCCAGATTTCCCGCCACCTCCACTATTTTTCCATAATCGTTGTGTCCGCCTGTGATGGCCGCGGGCGGCGCGGCGAGTCCGACCGGCTCCTCCTCCGAAAGATCCTGTCGGGCCTCGCGCGGGCCCCGCGGCGGTACGGCCGGCGGAAGATCGCGGCGATGCTCGTCGGGCACACGGAAGGACGTCATGGCGGACCGTGTCGAGGATGTGCGAATGCTCGTTCCGGCGCCGCGCGCAGCGTTTCGCGCATTTCAATTGAAAAACTCGCCCCACCTGCCTAGAGCAGCGTCACGAACCGGCTCGTGCGCACCGTGCAACACTGAAAATTGGTGAGATTCGAGCCCGTTCGCGTGGGGGTTGTCATCAGGTTGTCGGCCTCGTCCCTGTGAAGGAGATCGCCTGCGTGCCCCATTTCGTGCGCGAGCGTGTCTTGCGCCGCGCTCGAGGCGACGAGGATGAACGACTCCGGAAGCAGGTAGCAGCCACGCTCGCCCGAACTGATGGTGTCCACCCAGATCGCCTTCAGAATCTGTCTCGGCCAGATCAACCCTGACGGAAATCGAAGGCACCGCAAACTCTCGATGAAGCCCCGGCAGCACGACAGCGATTCGTACTCGACCCTGTCGCCGCCGAAATAGCCAGACGCGTTGCACCCCGACGCATTCGCCAGGTAGGGGCGGCCGGTGACGGTTGTGATGGGCAATGCGATGACCTCTATTCCGCATTGGGCCCAGACCCTGACGGCGGTTTCGATCTGGCTTTGAATGGTCGCGAGCGGGACGACCGGGACGCCGTCGTCGTTGGCGATCACGATGGGACAAATGCGGAATCGTTTCGATCCCAATCGTATGCCCACGAGGCATCCCAACCACTCGGGAAATGTGAGGATCCGGTTGCCAAGCCACTCGAGGAAGCCCACGACGTGGCTGACGATCCACACCGCGACGAAGACGACCTCGCACACGATCCTGGTGACCCAGCTCACGACGGTGATCACGACCCACACGATCCCGCATACGACCTCGGTGATCACCGTCGTGACGACATCGCAGATGTCGTCGAGCGGCCAGGGCAGCCAACTACACACCGTCTCCGAGATCGTGCGCGACACATTGCGGCACTCTTCGCGGGCCTCGGTGCGCGTTTCTTCGATACGCTCCTGAATCTGCCTGCAGCGTTCAGCCATGGGCCACCTTTATCGTGTCGAGCGAAGAATCGAGCTCGTCGGCGAGTTGATGGAGAGATCGCCGGGCACGGCGCAGCCCGACGATCTTGGCGATGAACATCGTGACGAACGAGATGGCGAAGTAAACCAGTACGAGACGCCCGATGCTGAGCGCATGAATCGAAACGACACCCGTCACGACCAGCAGCACGAAGATCGCCAAGGTCCAGAACCCGGCGACGCGGCCCTGATGGCAGCCGCACGCCCCGTAATGCACGGAGATGCGCCGGCGCACGGCGGCGTTGGCCTCATCGTCGAGTGCCGGAAATCGTACGTCGAGCGCTCGACGCTCGATCCGCCACACGCTGATTCGTTGTGCGATGGCGCGGATTCCGCCAGGGTCGGACACGACAAGACTTGGGCTACGGCTCGTGATGGGCCTCTACAGGTCTAACGCTGGCTGAGATGGAATCGAACAACCTGCCGCGAGGTGGATAGTAGGACAGACCGGCCCGGGTAGCGACGGTCCTATTTCTTGGTCGTTTTCCGCGCTCGAATCTTCACGCGCGGTTTGGTCTCGCGCACCCGATCCGAATCGCGGCCGATGAAAGAACGCGATGGTCGGCATCGTATCGTGCGCGCTCAGGTTGGCCTCGAGCCAGATCAACTGCGGCGAGCCTCGCTGATAGCCCTTCTCTGCGTTAAGCGGGTGTCGGCGCGGCGAACCAGCTCAGCCGCACGCTTGGGTGCGTCGCTCGGGGCGAGCGTTGTTCGATCGTGCGTCGACGCGACGTTTAACTAGATCGACAGGGCTCAGTTCGCAAGTCCGCGAGAAGTGGCTCTGCGGCCGCGTGAACGTCTGCACCTCGTATTGACGCACACGGCGGCGGATTCCGGCGCGCAGCGTGGCATTTCAACGCTGCCAACGAGCTAGGAGAAGCACCGATGTCCAAGCAAGATCATCACAAAGAGCAACTCGCCACTCGCGCGCTGGCAACGGGCGCCGTTGCCTCGGTGGCCGATGTCCCCAAGGAGCGCACGCAATTCCGTGCGCTCATCGTCGGCAACCCCAATTATTTCGGCAACCTGAAAGCGAGCGCGTTCGCACCAGTTCTGAGCGTCACCGGGAACACCACGTACGAAGAGATCAAGTGCGTGGGCTTCCATCCCCAGGCCAATCGCCTCGACGCGGTGGTCTTCGTCAAGCAGTCGTTCGGCTACGGCGGCGACATCTGTTCGAGCGGCACGCAGGAGTACGTGCGCTTCTACATCTCGCTCGACAACGGCGCCACCTGGATCGACCAGGGCTACACGAGCTTCACTGCCAACGACATCCCGGCGGGCAGCACGGGCGGCAAGCGGCTCGAGTACGCGGTGAGCATCCCCTCCACCCCGCCCAGGAAGTTCTGCACGGTTCCCAATGTCATCCTCTCCCGCGCCATCCTCTCTTGGCAGAGCGTGCCGCCGCAGGACACGCCGGATTTCGTCCCGGTTTGGGGCAACGTGCACAACACGCACATCCAGGTGGACCCGAAGTGGTTCCTGACGTGGGTGGACGTGTTCAAGGCCGGCGACCTCAAGATCAGCCCCGAGATCGCCAACGCGATCGATCTGCAGCAGGAGGTGACCGTCGCGCCTAAGAAGGCGCTGAACCTGTTCGAGCTGGCGGCGCTCTACAAGGGCCACGGCGTGGAGCCGCATCGCTACGCGCTCGCCGAGATCAAGCAGCTCGTCAAGAGCCCTGAAGCCACGCTCGGCGTGGCGCACCCACTCTACGCCGCGCAGGACAAGCTCGGCTTCAAGCTCGCCGACGTGGTGGACAAGATCTTCCTGCCCATCACCGACGGCAGCACGGTGTACGAGGAGCTGGACTGTGTCGGGCTGCGGTCCGTGGGCTTGAGCGACGAGCTGGTCGGCGTGTTGCGCATCAAGCGCTCCAGCGGCTTCTCCGGCGGCCCGTGTACCGACGGCAGCCGCGAGTACGTGACCTTCTGGGCCGACTTCAACAACAACGGCACGTTCGAAACCTGCCTCGGCACGGCCTCCGTGCAGGTCTTCGACTTGCCGGTGCCGCCCGAAGGCCTCGAGTACTCGGTGCACTTGCCGGTGGATCTGAATCCTTACCGCCGCGCCTGCACCGAGGGCCCGCGAGTGGTACCCATCCGCGCGATTCTCTCGTGGAACGACGTGGCCGAATGCGCGAATCCCAACTGGGTGCCCACCTGGGGCAACCGGGAGGAAACGCTCATCCTCGTGCAGCCAGGGAACGTCCCCACCGGGTACAACCCGTTCCTCTACGACATCAGCGGCGCGGCCGTGTGCGCGATCAATCAGGGCACCGGTCTGGCAGCTGGCGGACGGCCGTTCGGCGGCACCCTCTGCATCACCGGTGAGATCCCGGGCGCGTTGTCATTGGCCTTGCCGGATACCCTCGAGTACCGGCTGTGGGCCACGCAAGGGTTCACCGTGCTCCCCATCGCGGCTCCTTTCTCGGTCACCGTCGAGGAAGGGACGGGCCCTGGCACCGCGGTGAGCTACTCCATCGCGCAAACCGCGAGTGGAGACGGCTACTTCACCTATCGCGAGCACGGCACGCCTGCGCTGGGCTCCTGGCGGCGCGTCTCCAGCCCGAACCGGCTGCTCGGGTACTGGAACACGCTGGGTCTCACGGGCACGTGGACAATCCACGTGCAGGCGCGCGTGGCTGGCACGGTGGCGCCGATCTACGCCGCCGGCATCACCACCTGCCTTGCGGACGGTACGCTGCGGCAGAGCGTGAAGGTCACCTTCGACCAGGATCCGCCGGTGGCGGATGTCACCATCACGGGCTACTCGGATGCGGGCGGCTTCCATCCGGCGATCCCGTGCGGCGACTTCCTGAAGGGCGTCACTGTCCATGGCACGTTCGACATCACGGACAACATGGGTGTGGGCCCCTACAGCCTGGCCGCCGAGCCAAACGGAACCGTCGTGGTAACGGAGGATCCTGGCTCGACGCTCACGCACAGGTTCGGCACCTGGACCGTGGCCACGGCAAGCCTGCCGCCGTGCGGCTACGTGGTGCACCTCACGGCGTGGGACCGCACCATCGTCCACTGCGGCACGTCGTGGAGGGACGACGATACGGTTGGGTTCTGTCTCAGGCTTCCCGCGTAAGATTGCGGGAGCCTGATGCCCTACGGCGAGTGGTTCTGGATCGTGCTCGGAGTGCTGGCGGTGTGGCGCATGACCCACCTCCTGCACCTCGAGCACGGGCCGTGGGGAGTGTTCGACGGCGGCCGGGCCCTGGCGCGGAAGGCAGGGCTCGGCGAACTCGTCGATTGCTTCTTCTGCCTCAGCCTGTGGACGGCCTTGCCGGTGGCCTGGTGGATTGGTGCAACATGGCCCGAGCGCCTCATCGCCTGGCTGGCGTGTTCCGCGGGCGCGATTCTGATCGAAGTCAGGGTTCTCCATGGGCCGTCGTCCACGGGGACTTCCGGCAAGCATTAGCGAGGTGAGCGGTCATGGCGTGCTGTGGTCAATCGGTGAGACAAGCGTCGGCGCACCCGTTTTCGGAGAATCGCGGAACGGAGAAGGTTCCCGTTCTGTTCGAGTACCGCGGCACCGGGCCACTGACAGTGTTCGGCCGTACGACGGGGCGTCGCTATCATTTCCCGAGCGGCGGCGCGAGGCTGTACGTTGACGGACGTGACGCGCCCGTGCTCGAGATCACGCGCGGCCTCGAGGTGATACATCCTTAGCCGAACACGTGTGGGCTGACCTGGAGCACCAGCTTGGACACTGTCAAGTTAATCGGAGCGGTGAACGCTTCCGCCGCGAGATGCGCTCGTGTCGCACGAGTCACGCCGCAGTCACGGCATCCCATCTCGCGAACGCCCGCGCACGCAGGAGTCGCTGATGCGGCGAGCGGAACGTCGACGGCGCGGGGCATTGTCGTGGAGAGCAGTCGGCGGGCCGCTTCCTCCTACAGCCTAAGGTTTGCGGCGCGGCGCTCAACTGCTTTGGACGGGTGACACTGCTCGTTGAAGCCCCCTGCTTTGGGGGTCATCGGTGGGCGTCTGGGAATTGGCGGGCTCACTTGTTCGCCTCGTGTGGGTTTGTTGGAAAATGCCGTCGTTGACGTTAATACGGATGTGACGTTCCTGAGCTGATTCCTCGCGAGGTCCAGCGTATGGCGCTCCTACCACAATTCGACACACCCGCGTCGCTGCGCGATGCGCCCGCCGGGTCACCCTTCTACGCCGCATGGAGCAACTTCATCGCCACGGGGCTGGCGGCGGTCAGGCCAGGCGACAACGGCGGAGCCTTTTACGATCCGACAGAGACGGACGTCAACGTCGCGGCGATTAAGACTCTCACCTGGATCGGCTTCCCGCGTGACGTGCTGCTGCCGGGCAATCGCGATAACAAGCTGGCCGCCTATTTAGCCGCCGATGCTGACGTCGCCTTCCGCGACCCGCAGAACGAGTACTTCGAGTGGTACGTCAAGCGCAACAACGCCGGCAAGATCATCAAGCTCACATTCGTAGCCGAAACCCCGGAGTATTACCAGAGGCTGTGGAACGCCGACCCCAGTTTGGTCCTGAGCCTGTATCAAACTCTCGTTAGCCCTGCTGTAACCCTCGCGGATCTTCAGACCGGCACGGGCGTGTACAACCAGCTCAACCGCTGGAACACAACGGACGGCATCGTCCACTACATCCAGAACATCAACACTCTAACTGCGGCGCTTGGCCTCGCGCAGGGCTCCGTCACGGCCCTACCACCGTTCCCCGACAATTTCGAGGCACGGCCTGGCTCCGCCACCGCGCGCACGGCGGTGGATCCCAGGGTGGGGTTCGACGTGCACATGTTGATCCGGAAGGGCCTCCACGTGACCTTCAGGGATCCCGTCGGCCTGTACATCGTTGACTGGAACGACAGCGGCTTCACAAAACCGAACGGCCCGCCTGTCGGCAACTATTGGACCATCGTGCGCGGCTCGCCGGGCATGGTGTTGCGACTTGAGTACGAGGTGCCAGCTGGAGAGGGTTTCGTAGTTGGAGACATCAGGATTGGCGGCCATCTCATCGAATACGGCGGCCAGGTCGCCGAGCACATCACGGTTTCAACGAGCGGCACTGCCGGAAGCCCGGCTTAGAGGCACAGAGGAGAACGACCGATGAGAACAAAGAAGTTCACTCCTCTCAAGAACGCCGGCCAGATCATCGAAGAGATCGATCTCCCAGAGAGGGCGACGGCAGCAGAAGCAGGCGCGTTCGCCAATTTTTCGTTCATTCCGCAGCTCGCCCTCAAGAACATCCATCTTCCCGTTCTGACGCCACTCGTCGGCATGGACGTGCCGGGATCTCCTCCTGAGCCCGTGTTCGATTCTGCCGCGCAGGACGACATTCAAGGCAACATCATCCCGGGCTTCAACAAGGATCATCAGCACTTCCTGTTTCTCAGGATTCGCAAGCCGAAGGACGCCAAGGTTTTCCTGCGCGAGATTCTGCCCAGAATCTCGACGATGGAAGAAGTGATCGCGTTCCGGCGCCTCTATCGATCCAAGCGGTTTCTGGTCGGCAGGCACAACACCTACCTGTGCTCGACCTGGCTCAATATCGGGTTCTCTCGTCGTGCCATAGAGCTGCTCGCCAGCAAGGCGGACGCCGACGCGTTCGGCGATCGCAGCTTTCAGCTCGGGCTGGCGCAGCGCTCGTCGTACCTCGGCGATCCGACGTCGCCATCGCACCACGGCTCCCCGCGCAGGTGGAAGGTCGGTGGACCCAAGAACGAAGCCGACATCGTGCTCATTCTGGCGTCGGATCACGTCAGCGTGCTCGACGACCTCGTGGACCTGGTGAAGCTGCGCGCCAGCGCTGCGGCGCTGCGGCTGATCTTCGAACAGCGCGGCAACACGTTGTCCGGCGATCTGCGCGGGCACGAGCACTTCGGGTTCAAGGACGGCATTTCGCAGCCGGGTGTGCGCGGCAAGCTGTCGGCCGCACCGGGCGACTACATCACGCCACGTTACATTTCCGCGGCTGATTCGCGTCGCTTGTACTTGGCCAAACCCGGTCAACAGCTTGTCTGGTCAGGTCAGTTCCTCCTGGGCGACCCGCGTCAATCGACGGAAGACCAGCTCAATTCCGCTGCAGCAGCGTCGAACTTCCCCAAATGGGCCCACCGCGGCTCGTATCTCGTGGTCCGACGGCTGCAGCAGGACGTTCCGGCCTTCTACCGTTTCGCCGCCCAGGGCGCTGCTCGAGTCGGGCTGCCGCAGGCGAAGTTTGCGGCCATGCTGGTAGGGCGATGGCCGAGTGGCGCGCCCATCCTCCGCGTCCCCGCCGCCGACAATCCGGCGCTCGGCGATGACGACTTCGCCAACAATCATTTCATCTTCGACGACGACGCGCGGCCGTCGTCGCTCAATCCGATTCCCGGCTATCCGGGGGACGCATTCCCGCAAGCAGCGGCCGATTTTCTGGCCCAGGTGTGCCCGCACTTCGCGCACATTCGCAAGGTGCATCCACGGGATACCGCAACGGAAATGGGTAAACCGGCCGACAGTTTCGCGCGTCTGATCCTTCGGCGCGGGATCCCGTACGGACCGCAGCTTGTCGGCGTCAAGTATCCAAAGCCGAAGCTGGTCGCGCAGGATCGAGGGCTCATGTTCCTGAGCTACGGCGCCAGCATCGAGGACCAATTCGAGTTTCTGCAGCGGCGGTGGTCGAACTCCGGCTCGCAACCCAATCGCGGCGGGTTCGACCCCATCATTGGGCAGAACGGCCGTCAAGGATCGCGGCTGCGGTTTATCGACTTCCCCACGCCGTCCGGCGTGGTCCGGATCAAGATCAAGAGCGAGTGGGTCACGCCGACCGGCGGCGGGTACTTCTTCGCCCCGACCATCTCGGCGATCCGCGACGTGCTCGCGTCATGAACTGCGCTTGCTGGCGTCACGAAACTCTCAGACCGCGGTTTGCGTAGACTTGTCGAAAGCGAGCCGTTCCCACGATCCACCCACTGCTTTAGGAGCGCGAGAACGTCGTCGGCTAGCTAGATGTTGTTGTCGGTGCCCATCGGTATCTCAAGTGTAATTCTAGCGCCTGGAGCAAACCTTAGATTACGAGAATCTTAAAGGTGACTTCGAAATCAAGCCGATCGCGTTAAAGCGAGAGGGCGGCACAGCGTCTTCCACGATGAAGAACGGTGAGATATTTGGAGATGTGGGGTCGTGTCATGCGTGGCCTCCAGCGGTAGCCATCGCCCAGGTCTATCAAATCATCGACGATTCGGCATCGCGCGCGAAGCGGGCTCCTCGATCAGAACGGCGGCGAGCGCGCCGCGCAGCGCCTGAACCTGTTCGGTGGTGCGCCAGCACCATCCGAGCAACGCGTTTTCATCGACCCGTGTTATTGGCATTGCTGCTCTTCACCTCCAGGTGAGTGCCCGCGTTCAATCCTACGATCGAGTGGCCGCGCGCGGCCGCGCAATACCAATCCCGGTGAGCGCGACGGCGAGCGCCTCGCGCGCCCGTGCGGGGCTTCCGAAGGCGAAACCCAAAGGCGATCGAGCGCAGTGGACCCTCGGGGCTGTCAGACTTGTTGATTTCACAAGTCGCTCCATGGCGGTCCCGAATACGTGAAACAGTCCACGAGGAGAGCGGCAGGTGTCTCACCACCCGTCCGCCCTTCGTCGCCGTGACGTGCCCCTTCCAGTCTGAACGCGCCACGGAAACCTGACGCTTGGTCAAGTTCACGTCCGCCCATTCGAGCGCCATCATCTCGCCGCAACGGAGACCCGCTTCACCACCGAGTAGCGTGATGAGATAGGCCGTGTGTCCGTCTGCTCGTGCCGCTTCTCTGCGCTATACTCGCGGCTTTCGCAGGAGCCAAGTGGGTTAGCGCAAGTTCACTTCATTACAGAGGTCGGTTTGTGCCACTTGAAGTAGCGCCATTCCCTGATTTCTACCAGCTTCTCCTCTGGGTTGGGGAGGAGATGAGGAAGGCCAGAAAGGAGCGCCACCTCATCGCATTGGTCGTTGCCAATCCTGCCCACGGCTTTGCAGCCGAGCACGTTTTTCCAAACATGCCCTACTGGCATTTCCGTTCAGGCAACGCCGTCACACTCGCCTTTCCTGGATTTCCCTTGTCTCCCCTTGATGAGAAGCGTTTCGACGCTGAACGCGCCTTCTCCTCATATAAGTTCGCGGCATTATAGAGGAGCTAGAGGTTCGGACCTCTATCCAATATACCGGTCGAACGATGCTGATTTTATTGGTCGCCGTGCGGCCGCTCGATGGTTCGCCTGAACGGTTGGCGTTCACCGACCTAGACACGGAATGGGTGGTCGATTTTGACCTAGAGGGCTTGATTGAAGACAAGGTTGTCCCCGATGTGCGCGTCTTCTTCGAGCAGCTTATTAGGTGGGCGAAGAACGAAGAGGCGAGCGATGTGCTGTGGCTGGCCCGCGATTCGGCCGAGGGCAACGGTTGGACAGATGCTATCAATGTTCTGGCTGACAAGTACATTCCTGGCGCGGAGGCGGCAAGAATTCTCTTCAAAGCCCACACGACTATCCGACGACGAGATAGGCGCCCCAAGGACGTCAGTGGCTGATTGAACGCGAGCAGGTTGATGATCGGCTTCGCTCCCGTCGCCCTCTAGGGTATTGCTCTTTGCGCTGTCCAGGTTTTGATACGGCCTCTTAATGAGTTCGGCGTGGCGAAACCAATGTCCAACCGTCGCCGCGGCGCAACGCCACAGAATCCTTCAAATCGAGCATCGCGAGTTCCTGGCCGTACCGTCGTGGATCGATATCGCTTTGGCGAAAGACGCGCCAACGCCGCGACGCGTCGAAGGCGTCGCCGAGGGTGACGTGATCGCATTTCGGGAAGTCGGCGGCTTGCACCACCGTTACGAACGACGCGCCGCCTGACGTGATTTATCGGCTGCCCCAGGCACGTGAAAACGCAGCTGACGCGCGCGATCGCGCGTGCACCCGTCCAACGCCGCGTCTACCGTCGTCGCGATCATCGCGGCGATCACCGTTCGAGACGTTCGCGATCGTGACCGACCACAGCGCCGCGCCGATTTTGGCGAACCACAGGTAGCGTGGATAGTGCGCGACATCGTCGGGCATCCAGCTACTGTGCTCCGCGGTCGCATCAAGGTGACAATGCCTGCAGCTGTACGGCTGGGCATCGGGTTCATGGCCGTCTCGACACGGTGCGACACGCAATTCGCGAGAACTATCGACTTCGATCGCCTGCACAGCCACAGGCGACACCGCTCGTCGCTCCACAGGCCGCGAATCGTAGCTGACGATACGTCGTGAGTTCGAAACATTGCTGTGAATTGCTCTGCTGGTGTTTGCCGCTCGAGATCCAGCCGTCGAAGTCGCCGATAGCTAGGCACACGCACAACGCCAACGGGAAGCGGCGAGAGCCATCAGTTGAACTGCTGATGGCCAATAGATTGCGGCACTCCTCAGCATGGAGGCTCGCGTCGGGACGCTGTTCCACAACACCTTCGTCCGCTATCTCTTCGCCATCGCTACGGTGGCAATCACGTTCGCCCTCGGGTCATCGCTGATCCCTTTCACCGGAACAGATGCTCCATTCGTGCTGTTCTTTGCGGCGGTTCTGGCGACCAGCCTAGCTGTGGGCATCGGGCCGGGGATTGGGGTGATCGTGCTCAGTGTGCCGCTTGAAACGTACACGTTCGTGACGCGCGAAGGTCATTCTCTGTTTCAAGCGATCGTTCAGGGGCTGGTGTTTGCGGTCGACGGGATAATCGTCGTCTATCTGGCGTTTCTCATGAAGAAGGGACGTCAGGCGGCCCAGGCTGCTAATCAGCGACTGCGCTGGGCGAACGAAGGGATCATTAGATCGATGGCGCGGACACGCGAGGTCATTGAGCTCGCGCCCGACGCATTTTTCCAAGCGGATCTCGACGGTCGCTTCACGGACGTTAACCAAGCCGCGTGCCTGCTCCTCGGCTATGAACGGGACGAACTGATTGGCAAGACAGCCTTCGACATCATTCCGGCAGAGGACGCGGACCGGCTGAGGGCGGTGAGGGCCGATCTTCTTGTGCCCGGCCGGGTGAACACAGCGGAGTGGACGCAAACGCGGAAGGACGGAACGTTCGTCCCGGTCGAGGTGAGTTCGAACATTCTGCCGGACGGCCGTTGGCAGGCGTTCGTGCGCGACGTCAGTGAGCGCAAGCGCGTCGAACAGGCGCTGCATGAATCGGAGGAGCGATTCCGACTCACGATTGATGAAGCACCCATCGGTCTGGCACTGGTCGCGCTCGATGGTCGTTTCGTTCGTGTGAATCGCGCGCTCTGCGAAATTGTCGGCTATACCTCCGCCGAGTTGGCGGGGCTCACGTTCCAGGCGATCACCCATCCCGATGATCTTGACGCGGACCTCGCGCTTGCAGGTCAACTCGCTCGTGGGGAGATTCCCCGATATGAGCTCGGCAAGCGTTACATCCGCAAGGACGGCACGATCGTCGATGTCCAACTCAGAGTGTCGATTCTTCGTACTCGAGAGGGCGCACCGCTCTATTACATCGTTCAAATCGAAGACATCACAGAACGGAAACGAGCAGAAGCAGCTCTGAAAGACAGCGAAGGGCGCCTTACCCTCGCGCTCGATTCCGCTCAGATGGGCATGTGGGATCTGGATCTCCTTACCGATACATCCGTGCGCTCACTCAGGCATGACCAGATATTCGGATATTCGGCGGCCGTTCCTACATGGGGAACGGCGGTCTTCATGACTCACGTTGTCCCCGAAGATCGAGACGTTGCAAAACGAGCTTTCGAAAAAGCCTTCGTGTCCGACAACTTCGATATGGAATGTCGAATACGCTGGGCGGACGAGTCCATTCACTGGATCTCGGCCAAGGGTCGCGTCTATCGGGATCCAAAGGGCGACCCTGTCAGAATGATGGGCACAGTCCTGGACATCACTGAGAACAAGCGCGCACAGGAGGCGCTGCAGAGAAGTGAACGCGAGTTTCGGGAGTTGGCCGAGTCCATGCCGCAGATCGTCTGGGCCGCCAGTGCCGATGGACGGAACATCTACTTCAATCAGCACTGGGTGGACTACACCGGTCTCACCCTGGAAGAGAGCCGCGGAGAAGGCTGGATCAAACCTTTCCACCCCGACGATCGGCAGCGCGCGTGGAATGCCTGGCAGCACGCGGTACAACATCGTGACACCTATTCGCTCGAAGGCCGCTTGCGGCGCGCCGATGGCGCGTATCAGTGGTGGTTGATCAGAGGACTGCCGTTCCTCAGCGCGAACGGAGAGATTCGCAAATGGTTGGGCACGTGCACCGACATTGAACAGATCAAACGCATCGAGCAAGAACTCAAGGATGCCAACGCATCCCTTGACGCAATCATCGAGAACATTCCCCTGATGTTGTTTCTCAAGGAGAGCCAGTCGTTGCGGTTCGTGCGGTTCAATCGCGCGGGCGAAGACTTGCTCGGCTGGCCGAGGCAGACGTTCATAGGCAAGACCGATGACGATTTTTGGCCGCGGGCGCAAGCCGAGTTCTTCACCAAGAAAGATCGCGAGACCCTGGACAGCGGCAAGGTCGTAGATATTGCGGAGGAACCGGTAGAAACGCGCCATCAAGGCGTTCGTTTCCTGCATACCAGGAAAGTTCCGATCCACGACGCGGAGGGTCATGCGATATATCTACTCGGTATCTCGGAAGATATTACCGAGCGAAGGCGCATTGAACAGGAACGGCAGTTTCTGGCCGAGGCAAACGTAGCGCTGTCCGGTTCGCTCGACTACGAACAAACGATCGGGACCGTGGCCCAGTTGGTCGTTCGTGACTTCGCCGATTGGTGCATCGTCGACATCATGGAGGAGCGCGAGAACCTCCGACGACTCAAGGTGGCCAGCGCAGACCCGGCGAACGCGGCGCTCTGTGCGCGCTTCGAGCAGGTGCGTATCGATCGAAATCGACCGTACCTCCTCCGACCGGTGATTGAGGCGAGGCAGCCTCTTCTCGTCGAACACGTCAGCGCTGAGTTCCTCGAATCTGTCGCGCAAAGTCCAGAGCATCTGCAGGCACTCCGCTCCGTCAGTCCCACGTCCATCATGGCAGTGCCGCTTCTGATGCGCGGACAATCGCTTGGGGTTGTCGCGTTCATCTCATCCACGCCATCTCGCGTTTACCGGGCGGGTGATCTTCGTTTAGCCGAAGCGCTGGCGGACCGCGCAGCGGTGGCCATCGAGAATGCACGTCTCTACCGCGCCTCGGTCAATGCCAGCCAGCTCCGTGATCAAGTGCTCGGCGTCGTGGCTCATGACCTCCGCAATCCACTTTCCACGATTTTGTTGAACGCCGCGACCCTCAAGCGTCACGGCCCCGATCCCGAGCGGCGTTCTCAGAAGCGGAGTGACGCGATCCACCTCGCAGCCACGCGGATGAACCGCTTGATTCAAGATCTCCTGGATGTCGCGGTCATGGAGTCAGGGCAGCTGACCATCGAACGAGCGCGACTGTCTGCACGTGAGGTAATCGTTGGGGCGGTGGATACGCAGAGACCACTTGCCTCTTCCTCGTCTCTCGAGCTTCGAGTCGAGTTGGACCGTGATGTTCCCGACATCTGGGGTGACCGGGACCGGCTCCTTCAAGTGTTCGAGAACCTGATCGGCAACGCCATCAAATTCACGAAGGCTGGCGGGTGTATCACGGTAAGCGCGACCTCGAGGGATCACGAGGTCATCTTCCGCGTTGCGGATACGGGCTCTGGCATCGCGCCCGAGAACCTGCCCCGTGTCTTTGACCGATTTTGGCAAGCGACCAGTACTGACCGTCAAGGCGCCTGGCTCGGCCTTCCCATCACCAAGGGCATCGTCGAGGCTCACGGCGGTCGAATCTGGGTCGAGAGCACGCCGTCTCGCGGCACGACCTTCTCCTTTACGATTCCCGAGGCAACCCCAGAGCAGGGTCGACCGTCGGGGCCCACCGGGTCCCCCCTTCTCGAAGGTCACCGAGCCGCTTAGGTGCCAGCCGTGTCAAATCTCAGCAGGCGCACCGTCGACAACCCGCATCAAGGATGGAGCGCTGCAGCGCCGTCCTCCGTCTTCGCTCCTCTAGCGATTCCGCACGATTCTGTGCGGCGAGTCCCGGCATCGGTGATCGGAGCCGGTTTCGTTCTATACGTGGAGGACAACGACGACCTGCGCGAGCTCGTCGTGGAACTGGTAACGATTGCTTTCCAGCGTCGATGCGTGGGGGTCGGCAGCTACGAGGAGCTGGTGGCGCTGGGGGAGGAAGCGTTAGGGTGCAGCGTGGCGATTCTCGACATCAACCTGGGTCCCAACCGACCGTCAGGCATCGACGCCTACACGTGGCTTCGCGACAAGGGGTACACGGGACGGATCGTCTTTCTGACGGGGCACGCAAGCAATCATCCCCTTGTCGTCGAGGCGAAGCGAATCGGCGGTGCGGAGATCTTCTCCAAACCGATCGACCCCGATCGCCTCCGGTCCATTGTCGAGGACGAAGGCCAGTGACGCTGTCGCGCGATCTGGCTATCAGGCATGCGTGGCGAGGCGCATTCGTCGCCGCAGCTCTCAACGCGGTGGGGATGTCGGTTGACTTCGTCCTCGCGCGCGACATACCGAAGGTGTCGATCTACCCGTTCGCGATGTCCGCGCTGGTCGGGATCGGTCTCGTCGTGTTCTTGCTGATCCGCCGGCAGCAAGCGACGGTTCGGCTCGGCTCTGTCGTTTTCCTGCTCAACACGGTGGCAATCCTGGTGGCGCTCTGGATCACCAGCGGCTACTGGGCGACGACCGGGAGGACGTGGACGCCCTTTCAAGCGAACAAGCTCGGCGCTTTGGCGGTTGCGATGCTGGCGCCCCAGTTGGGCGTCGGGCTGGCTTCGATTGCCGGCTTCGCGGCGACAGCTATCGGCAAGTTCTACTTCCTCGATCCGGAAATTCAACGCGGATTCCCCGTGGGCGAACCATGGTTCATCCTGATTTACGCGCTGTTCGGCGCGGTGCTCCTCATCTACCGTCTCCGCGGCATGGCACTCGAGCGGGAAATGCTGCGCGTGCAGGCCGAGGCTGCGGCCGCCGAGCGACTGGCGCGGACCTTCCTGCGCCTGCGCGACTACACCAACACGCCCATTCAGACCATTGCCTTCACGACCGAGTTGTTACGGGCGAAAAATCACGACCTGAAGCCCATTCTCGACCGTCTCGAACGCGCGGTGGACAAATTGACGGAGCTCGGCCACGCTCTCAACAGTTACGAGAACGCGCACAAATGGAGCCCGGGCGACGAATCACTTGCTGCGACGATGATGGCCGAACAGCTGTTCGGCAGCGAGCCCCGGAGACCATAGACAGGCCCCCCCTGTTCTTTGGAAGACCTGAGTCTGGCAATGTTGAAGTGGCAGGAACCCCCTTATCAAATTGATCTCTGAACGCCAATCGGAGCCAGATTCGTGCGACGGAAGACGAAGGTATGGGGACTACTTAGCATGTCAACTTGATTCGGGTTGACGTCGGTCGGAGTGATGGCGGACTTCTCCAGGAATGGACGTCGGGCCTGAGACGGGTGCCGGTTTGCCGATCGTCGTTCCTAGCGCCTCCTTAATCCGGACTATCGTCTCGTGACTACACCTTTGACTTCGATGGGCTTGTCGGCGTCGTACTGCGCTGAGAAGGAATGATGCGCCAGCGCGGGCAGCGGCCACATAAGGAGCGCGGTGCCCGCCGCTGCGGCCATCGACCGGATGTTCATGACCATGCGGGACCTATCCTATTTCGTTCCTGGGCTCCTCGCCAGCGGCGGCGCGGTCTTCGGCGGCGTTCGATGGTGCGTCGCTTGTTCGTACGCGTACGCAAGCTTGAGCAGCGTCGGCTCCGTGTAGGCAGGTCCAAAGAACGTGAGGCCGGTGGGCAGGCCGCCCTCGCTGTAGCCGGAGGGCACGGTCATGGTGGCGGCAAACACCAGGAACGTGTTCAGCGTGGAGATGTAGTTGTTACCGGTCTTGTACGGCGGGGTCAACGCTTCCGCCAGCGTGATAGGCGGAATCTCCACGGTCTTGTGGACGATCGCGTCGAGCCGATTGTCAGCCGTGACCTTGGCGATATTGATCGTGAGTTGCTCCCGCGCGCGCAGGTACTGGCCCCACTGCGCCCAGTCGGTCTTCGGCTGAAGGGCGCGCCACTGCGTCGCCTTCGTCGGCGGGATCGCCTTGTCCATGTCTGGATGCTTTCCGATCGCTTCCCGGGTTCGGAACGGCCAGTCAGGCGTGCGGCCCAGATAGAGCTGCATGGCTTCCTCGGCGAGCTCGGGGTGCGTGGCCCGTACCGCCATCAGTTTCTTGAGATCTGGAATGACAAGCGGGTCGACGACTGTCGCGCCCGCGGCCTTCAGCTCGGCGAGGTTTCGCTCGAACACGACATCCACAGCCTTGAATTCCGCAGATGCGGGATCGGTGGCGTTGCCCAGCACTTCGCGAAGCACGCCAATGCGCGCCCCTTTGAGGCCGTTCCGGTCCAGGTACTTCGAATACGGCACGTGCTTCACGTTGACGCCGAGCGCAGTCAGCGGATCTTCAGGGTCGTATCCGACCATGACGTCGAGCAGTCTCGCGAGATCCGTGACGGTGCGCGCCATGGGTCCAACTTGCGCGGGCGTGGTGGGGTAGCCGTCCCACATGCCGGTTCTGCTGACGAGGCCTGGCGTCGGCCGAAGCGTGACGAGGGCGTTCCATCCGCCTGGACGGCGAATGGACGCGGCCGTCTCTTCGCCGAGCGCAAGCATCGAGAGATTTGCCGCGAGCGCCGCGCCCGATCCGCCCGACGAGCCGCCGGCGGTTCGCGTCGGATCGTACGGGTTGCGCGTGGAACCGAACATCGACCCGTACGTGTCGCCGGCGGCGAATTCGCTCAGCGTCGTCTTTCCAAGAATGATCGCGCCCGCCCTGCGGAGCCTGTCGACGACGAACGCGTCCTTCGGAGGCCGATAATCCTTGAACACGAGCGTCCCAAGCGTCGTCGGCATCCCCGCGGTGTCGATTTCGTCCTTCACGAGGATCGGGATGCCGTGCAGCGGGCCGACCCGCCCCGTGCGCTTGAACTGCGCATCCAGCCGGTCGGCGTCCTCGAGCGCATGCGGGTTGATCGTGATGATCGAGTTCAGGAGGGGACCGCGCTTGTCGTAGGCGTCGATCCGATCGAGGTACTGCTGCGTCAGCGCGCGGGCGGTCAGCGTGCCCCTCGCGAACGCGGCGTGGACGTCGGCGACCGACGCTTCAACGACCCGGAACGGCGCGGCGGCGGGTTTGGCGCTTTGCGCCTGGCCGACGACGCCGCACATGATGAAGGCGATCGCGGCCAATTGAAGGGTTCGTCTGCTCATGAGTCCGGCCTCGTGGTGCCCAGCATAGCGCACCAACGCTGTGAAATTTGAGGTGCGCTAACTCGCGTGTTTCGAAGCGTATCGCTTGCGATTATTGGCCTGACGGCGGCCGTTGGCGCCGCCGCCTGCGGGCAGACCTCTTCTGAAAGTCCGGCCAGCGCGGTCGAGCAGTTCTACGCGACCAAGACCGTCACGATCGTCGTCGGCTCGGACGCCGGCGGCGGGTTCGACACCACCGCGCGCCTTGTCTCTCACCACATCGGCCGGCATATACCCGGTAATCCAACGGTCATCGTCCAGAACATGACTGGCGGCGGGATGGTTGCCGCGAGCTACGTCTACAACGTCGCGCCGAAAGACAGCACCGTGATCGGGCTCTTTCACGAGGCACAGGTAATGAGCCAGCTCACGGGCGGCGAAGGCGTCGACTTCGACCTGCGCAAGGTGTCGCCGACTGGCCCCGCCCGACGCCGGAGCCGCCGTGCGTAGGCCGCACCGACGGCTCGCACCAATGCCGGATGGACTCGTGGCTGACAATCGCTGGCGGGAACCGGTAGCGTGGATATTGCGCGACATCGTCGGGCATCCGGCTACTGTGCCCGCGGTCGCATCAAGTTGACAATGCCCAACGAGCAAGCACCAACTTCCCAAAGAGGATGATTTCTAGAAGGTCCACCCTATCGTGAAGCTGACGCCCACATCGTCCCGGCTGACGCCCGCCACTTGCGGCTCGCTGTCAAACGTGTCGTAGGCCGTGATCGACGTGATGAAATCCTTGAATAGTTCGCGCGACACCTTCGCGTCTAGGTTGGCCCGGACACGTCCGGGGCGATTCAGCTCGGGAAACACGAGCAGCGACAGATCCACGGCGCTCTTCGGATAGTCGTGCCGGTAGAAGGCTGTCGTGACGTTCGCGACCGCGTCGAGGTCGTCGATCGTGCGGCCGTCGGTCAGCCGCTCGCGGCCCACCGCGCCGCCAAAGGCCACCAGCGTCTCGCGGCGACTCGAGCGTGCGACGTACCGGCCGGCGGTCAGCGCGGCCGCGGTAGCGAGCGAAAGACCCAGGTCGCCGTTGCGCGCGACAAACACGAACGGGTTGACCATCCAGCCGTTGCCGCGAAAGCGCATGTAGCCGGATTGCAGCGTGAACTGCGTGAACGTCTCCGATCCGCTCTCCCACGTCAGGTTCGACACAAAGCTGGTATACGCCTTGTACAACGGCCGGCGATAGGCGGCATCCACTTCGACGGTCGTCTGGCCGATGCCGCTCGACTTCGTGTAGCTGCCGCCGACGTCGAGCGTCCCGTCGATCCGATCGAGGAACCCTTCCCTGATCGGTACCAGCGACACGACGTCCACAAACGGCAGGACGATCGCCGTGCCGTTGCCCGCAACCACCTGCAACTGCGCGTTGGGCGCCGGAGCGAGCACCCCGATGTACCGCGCGTCGCTCGTCGTGACGACCTCATACTGAAGCGCTGTCGTCACGGCGGTAATCTTGTCCCACTCGATGTAAATCGTGCCCGCATCGTCGGTGCTCAGCTTAAGCTGGCCGCGACTCAACCGCTTCACCTCGCCGGTGAAGCGATAGCCGTTGTTGAGGATGACGATGTCGGTCTTGGCGGCGAAGGCGGTCGCCGTGACGAACAGGACGATCGTCGCCGCGGCGCATAGCGGGAGTCCGGTCGAACACTGGAACGTCACATCGGCCTCACCGCATTTCGTCACCGGCAACGGCCCGGCCGACGATCGCTCCCCGTACGTTAGGCATCAGAGTCTCGCATCAGACCTGCGTCGGCTGCTGAAAGCAAAGGAGCCGCCGGTCGAGCGTCAGAATCTGTTTCGCGGCAATATCGCTGCGATACCAGCCAGGAGAACCGGCAACGACCAGGCCCAATCTGCCAACAAGGAGATCGCAAGAGCGCCCGCGACGCAGCCGACGAAGAAACCGGCGATGAGCTTCGCCGTCTTTGTCAGTTGCTCACTGGCGCCTTCCGTCAACGGTCGATGGCGCGACAACGTGTCGAGCATCGAGATGACAGCTTTTGTCAGATTACCCGTCATCACGGCAGCCGACGGCGCCCCGGGCACGGCCAGCCGCAGGAACGCATACTGACACGCCATGGCCGAGACCGCGATGATCGCGGTCACGTCAGCGATCAGTCCTTTCCGATCGAGAGCAGGACGCTGGACGACGCTCAGGATCAGCACACACGTGAGCAACGCGAATTGGACGTGGAGGAGAGGCCGGCCCCACGCGGCATCCTGGCTCTTGATCAATTTCGCGATGAACCAGACCGCCGCGACCGCGAGGACGAAGACGGGCACCGCCACGATCTGCGGGACGTTGGGAGGTCCGCCGTGGACCAGATGCGCGGCAATGATGACGATGTTGCCCGTGACGTGGGCCGTGAACAGCCCGAGGCTCAGGAATCCGATCACGTCCACGGCGCCTGCGATCATGCTGAGTAGTACCGGCAGCTGCCACTTCAATCGCGCGACATCGCGAGTGTCGCGCAGCACGACGGCGGACCGCGTGTTGGACATCGCCAGATACAACACAGCCGTGCAAGAAGGCGACCCTGGCGGTCCTGTAGTCAGCGCCGTCTATTTGAGGGAACGACATCGTCTTCTGCCCGAACTGCTGGCCAACATCGCGGCGGTCGAAGCCCTGGAGGCCGCCGAGTAGCAAAGGGCCGTGATCTGGTCGACCATCGATTGATGTCAGAGCCAGCGACCGTCACTCCTTTCACGCTCTTACGTATGGCGTTCGCCTTGCACCCGGCGGCGGCGGCATCACGCTGCGCAGGTCCTTGGAGTGGAGGCAACAACATGTCCGATATGCGTAAAGAAACAGACAGCCTCGGGGTGGTTGAAGTGCCTGCGGACAAGCTCTGGGGCCCTCAGACGCAGCGTTCGCTCGAGTATTTCAGCATCGGCAAGGATTTGATCCCACGGGAGATGATTCCTTCGTACGCGATTTTGAAAAAGGCCGCGGCGACAGCCAACCATGACAGCGGGAGGTTGGACGCTCAACGGTACAAGTTGATCGTGCAGGCGTGCGACGAAATCCTCGCAGGACAGCATCACGACATGTTCCCGTTGCACGTGTGGATGACTGGAAGCGGTACACAGTTCAACATGAATGTGAACGAGGTGATCTCCAACCGATGCTGTCAGCTTGCGGGCACGGCACTCGGAAGCAAAACGCCGGTGCACCCGAACGATCACGTAAACATGTCGCAGTCGTCGAACGATTCGTTTCCATCAGCCATGTCGATTGCGGCTGCCGTCAATGTGAAACAAGGCCTGATTCCGGCGCTGACGGCCCTGCACAACTCCATCAACGACAAGGCGCAAGCCTGGAAGGACATCGTCAAGATCGGGCGGACCCATATGCAGGACGCCACACCGCTGACCTTGGGCGAAGAGTGGTCGGGCTACGCGGGGATGCTGGCGGATGATCTCGAGCGCGTCGAGAGCGCACTGCCGGGGGTGTACCGCCTGGCTCTCGGCGGGACCGCCGTGGGTACCGGCCTCAACTCGGCGCCGGGATTCGCCGAGGCGGCAGCAAGCGCGATCGCCGCGCTCACAGGCTTGCCCTTCATTACGGCGCCCAACAAATACACGGTGCAGGGCGCCCATGACGCGCTCGTGCAGTTGTCCGGCACGCTTCGCACTCTGGCGGTCTCCCTGTACAAGATTGCCAATGACGTTCGCTTGATGTCGTGCGGTCCCCGCGCTGGCTTTGCGGAATTGGAGGTTCCTGCAAATGAGCCAGGTTCATCGATCATGCCCGGCAAAGTGAACCCTACCCAGTGTGAGGCCCTGACCATGATTGCCGTACAGGTCATGGCGAACGACGTCGCGGTTGGCTTCGGAGGTGCGGGTGGCTACTTGGAAATGAACGTGTACAAACCGCTGATGATCTTCAACGTCACTCACTCCATTGCGATCATGACTGACGGCATGACTAACTTCGGCAAATTCCTGATTGAGGGCACGGAGCCCAATCTGAAGAAGATTAATGAATACGTCGAGCGCTCGCTGATGTTGGTGACAGCCCTCTTGCCGGTGATCGGCTATGACAAGGCGTCCAAGATCGCGCACTACGCGCTCGATAACGATCTGACGCTCAAGACGGCCGCCATGAAACTCGGCTTTGTCTCCGAGGCGGAGTTCGATCGCATCGTCGATCCCCAAAAGATGGTGAAGCCCTATGTGGCATCTGCCGCCTGATCGTTCGGCGAGGCTGGCCGAGCGTCGCTGGTGACTTTTCTATCGCGGGTTTGCCTGGGGGTAATTTGGGGGTCCAACAGGGATTTCGAGCGATTCTGTCGATTTGATAGTGTGGGTTTATCGAGCAATATCAAGAAATGGGCCTGTTTTTGAACTGTGTCAAGTTCGACTCCCGCCGCCTCCACCATCCCTCTCTCGCGGCGCTCGTTCGGTCTGGTGTCGGCGCCGATGTCAGGCGCTCGGCCATCGGCGCTGCGCGCCTCGGCCTTCGGGCACGACTCCCGCCGCCTCCACCATCTTCTTTCTTTGGAATCAGGCAGTTACGCTGCCTGTTCCCGCCGCCTCCAGATTGTTACCACCGTGGAGGACTGCGTCCTGAATCCAGTAGTCTGATCGCTGCGTCGAGCGGTGCTGGACTCAAGTGCATGTATTGCTGCGTCGTCGCGGGGGCCTGCTGGCCCCCAGCCGAGGTACAGAATCCAGAGATAGGCAGAATGCAAACGGCCTACGCCGTCGTCTTTCGCGGCGCCTTCGCGGCCTCCGCGTCGAGGCGGGCGGAGATCGCGTCGAAGGCGGCCAGCTTTGCCTGCTCAATCGACGCGATGGCATAGTCGATCGCGAAGCTCGCGTCGTCCTCCGCGTCCTCGGCATCCCGCTCAGCGATCTTGGCGTCAATCGCGTGCTTCTTCTCAGAGACGCGCGTCTTCAACGCGTCCATGTCGGCGCCGAGCTTTGCTTCCATTGCGCCCCATTTCGAGGAGCCGGCGTCGCGGGCGGCCTTGACCGACTGCTTCACCTTGTCGATCGCCGCTGCCGCACTGGTACGCGCTTCGGCGGCGCGTGACACCAACTTGTCATGTCCTTCCTTCTGCGCTGCCGTGACGGCGGTCTCGAGATTCTTCGCGCGAACTGACAGGTCGGACAGCTGAGCAGAGAGTGGCTTCACCATGATGTACCTCCACAAGAAAGTTGTTCAGAACATTTGGACTAAGACGACCGCAGCTGGTTTCGCATGTGAATGTTCAGAAGCAGCGACACGCGGCCTCATGGCCATTGACTCCACGCCCGCGGTTACGGTGCGTGAGAAGAGTCGGGCGATGAGGAAGCAGACGGCATGCCGCAGGCGACGAATTGACGCCACTCTCCACTCGAATGGAATCTCGCTCGATCCGTCTTGAAACTCGCAACGCGTCACGCGAGCGCCGGGACCTGTTAACGGTATTTCGTGAACTCACGAAAGGTGGTGGGCATCTCGGGACCGCCTGGACCCCGATCCGGAACGGCTCGCCCGGCTCAACGAGCTGCAAGCCTCGACCGCTCGTGAGAGCGCTCGGCGGCGGGGTCATCGGCTCCAGCGCGACATCGTCCTTGGCCTTCAGAGCAAACACCTGCGCGTACCGGTAGCCCGCGAGCAACTCTACGGTGGTCCGGGCGGCCCGCCCCTGCGATGGAGAGCGACGGGGATCCCTGAATGATGGGTCGAGGGAGGATTTGACCAATTCTGTCGATTTGAGAATGGCAATGGCTGTTCCTCTTGATGGTCATTTTTCTTGCTCTCTTTGGGTTGAGGTCCGGGCAGGTCGACGGAAACCGCAGACGCAATGAGGAGATTCGAAACACATCGGCACGATTGAGATCTCGACCCGCAGGCCGGGTGCAACCGTGGTCACCGCTGCGCAGTGATTGAAAATGCGATCTCGAGCTTGTCCTTCACTGCGACAACGCCGCCGACGGAGATAGGCTTGATACCGAACTCCGTCTGTCTGACGGCGAAGCGTCCGTTGGCGATCAATGAGCTGCCGGCGAGCTCCACGTGCACGGGCGCGGATGCTGGCCGCGTGACATCGCGAATGGTGAGTCGACCGGCAACGACGACGTCGAGTGTCGCCCCTTCTTGTCGCTTCACGGTGACGCTGGTGCTCTCGAACGTGATGCGCGGGAACCGTGTCACGTCGAGCACTTTGTCGCTCTCCATCGCCTCCTGCACCTTCGGTCGATCCTTGGGTGGCTCGTCCGCCCCGGAGACTTTCAGCGACGATGCTGCGATGACTATGCGCACTTGTGAGCGAGACGGATTGCCGGGATCGATGTCGAGCGCGCCGCTCTCGACAGGCCCGCTCACCTCATGTGTGTGGCCCGCGAGGAAGCTGAACGCGCCAGCCTTTCCGACGACAATTGTCAGCCGGCTCTTCATGGCATCGACCTGATACGTATCGCTAGCGGCGCGTGGCTCCAAGGACCACACTGTTGCGAGCAGTGCGAACGTAGCTGCGATCCACAGTCGAGGCCGCATTTCAATGACGGGAGTTGCAAGACACGAACCTTGACGGACCACCGCCGCATGACAAGCAGAGCTCTGTACACCTGGAGCGAAAGGGGTCGGCTGCGAGGACAATGTCGAGTCCGTTTGTTTGCGTCGAACCGGGATTTCTAGCGATTCTGTCGATTTAAGAGTGTCCTTTTGTCGAGCAATATCAAAAAACCGGCCTATTTTCGAAACGCTCTCAAGTTCGACTCCCGCCGCCTCCACCACTCGACTCGCTCACGTTGTTCGCTCGCTCGTGGTGTCGGCGCCGATGTCAGGCACTCGGCCATCGGCGCTTCGCGCCTCGGCCTTTGGGCACGACTCCCGCCGCCTCCACCACCTATCGTCTTCTATCTGCTGGAGTTAGCAGGTAGCTTCTCCTCCGTCTCCAGAATGTCTCCAAACCCGTAGGTGGGTTTGGGCTGCTCCAACAACCTGATCGCGCCCTCCAGCGCGGCCGGACTGAGGTGCATATACCGCTGCGTCGTCGACAGGTCCTTATGCCCGGCCAGCTCCTGAATCGCTTTCCCGACCCTCACCGGTGCGCGCCTTGCGGGATCACAGGTCTTGTTCCATCAACTTGAACGTCGGCAATTTTCACTTCGCGCTCGAAGTCCCTTTTCTGATGCGATAGGCAGCTACCCGTGGCATCGCGCTCGAGTGCTCGGCTAAGAAGCGGGACAGTACGAGGTCGTGCGCCGCGGCCCATCAACAAGACCAGCGATCGACGTCCCCTGATGGAGCGATGCTGAGGAGCCGCGCACCGCCATGTGGCGAAGGTGTGTAGGGCGCTTGTTAACTTGATAGTGCCAACATGGTCGCACGCATTCCGACGAGCAAACGCTGAACTACAAAGTTCATTTTCAACGAATGCCTATTCCCCGTTCGCTCTTTCTTTCCCGCCCAGCCATCTCCACGTGACGACGGTGAGCCCGATAAGGATCGCCACGCTTCCGCCGAATGTTAGCGCGGAGACCATGGGACTCTGGTTCGCAGGAGAAGCGAGAAAATTTGTCAGTAAAAGCCCGACCGTGATACCGCCCCAAGCCCAAAGAATGGCAATCTTTCCCCAGTGCCAACGGCGAATGCTCAAATCGCGACTCCGTCACCCGGCGCATCCGCGCACCTCGGCGCTGAAGACCCCGGCGCTTACCTGCATCTTCACCGCGCATCCCAAGCCGATGATACTGAGCCGGGCGCTCTCGAGCAGATGCAACCAGAACCCCGAAGACCTTGCGTCGGGCGTGACTGCTGCACCGTCGTTTTCGACTTTGCCGTCGATCAGCAAGCCGTCGGTCACTTTGTTGAGGAGCTTGGCCAGTTCAGCGGGCGGCAGCGCACCGAGCGCGAACACCGCTCGGTCCTTCGGAAATGCTTTAAGCTCTGGGTACGCAGTAGTCACCACGAGGAACGGACCCTCCGACGGCCGAAGAGACAGCGCGCGACAGTAGCCGGCGTTTCGCCTCACGTCAACGTTCTCGGACAATTTCGCGTCACCAAGAGTTGCCTTCCTTTTCCAGAACCAGACCGCCAGATTGTCGTCGCCGATCGCAACGCCTAACACCCGGAAACGTCGGTACAAGTCCGCGAGCTCCTTGCTCTTATCCGGCGTAACCCAGTCGGGCGTGCAGACCAAGAAGAGCGCCCATGACCGGTAGCTGTCCCGTGGGATCTCCGCGGTAGGGCCGATTAGCTCGATCGGAGTTATGACGGCGAACGCTGTAGCGGCGTGCGCGAGGTAGACAGAAAGCACCAGAAAGCACCCGCCACGCATATCGCGCTCCCTCTAATCGGATTGACGGCGCAGGCTGTCGGTCAGTACGCGAGCATCCTAGTGTGGAACCAGGACGAAAACAACATTCTCCTTGGTATCGCGCGCCTGGACCTCGCCTCGCTTTTAGCCGGTACGCGTGAGACATTTCGACTGACAACGTGAGTAATAGTCAGGCACGTCACGCCTACCCCACGCATCGCGAGTGCAAGGCAGGCCTCGATCGCCTTTTCGAGGCGCCGGGCTGGGTCAATGTACTAGAGGAGTCCGCGCCTTCGAGTGCGGTGATGCTCACGGGCGGAGGCGCTCCCCTCAAAGATCTAGCTGTGATAAAAGCGCTATTGGCATCCGGCTACTTTGCCCACGCTCTCCTCAAGTGGACAATGCCTCGACCACGCCCTCGAAGACTTCCGTGTTGGTACGACGCCAAGGGCTCCTCGGACCGGATTCGGCGGTCATTGACACGCGACGTCGGGAGATTGATCATCGCGCCGCCATTCACAGTGACGGGTCTTTCCCGATTGGCGAGGCTCGCAGGACTTGGTCAGGAGGGCACCTGTGACACACCATAACGCGCTGACAACTGCCCGGTGTGCGGCTATTTTCTCGGATGAAATCACCGCCGCTGGTGGGACCATCGCCGACTCGTTCGACGATGGTCGTCTGTTAATCGTTCGAGCGATTCTTCCGCGTGTCGCCGAGGTGCGGCCCAACGATCGGCTCCAGGGCGGTGTCGCTCTACGCGCGTCAACCATTGGAATCTCGGTCTGTCCCTATGTGTTACGCGCGATGTGCACCAACGGAATGATCTTTCCGTTGTCGATCCGGTCTGGTCGAATCGAGATTGGTGGCGACAGAGACACAGCGCAGGTCGAGGCCGCGCTTCGGGTGGCGATTCGCACCTGCGGTGCTCCAGAGGCATTTGCCGATGCGACGCGTGATATCCGCAGCAGCCTGCAGGTGCACGTGGATCTTGACCTCGGAATGTTGCGGCTGTCGCACCTCGCCTCCGTACCGGAGTCCTCCGCGCTACGCGAGGCGATCCTGCGCGAGCTGTCGACGGAGTCCGACCGCTCGGGATTCGCCTTGATGAATGCCATCACCGCAGTGGCACGTGAGACACAGGATCCCGAGCTCCGCTGGCGACTCGAATCGCTGGGCTCCGCGGTGCCGGTTCTCGTCGCGCCCTTCGACCTGCCTCCAGACGATCACGGCGTGCGCGTGAAGGATGGCAGCGACGCCGCGGCGTGGCGCATGCTCCTGCGTGCTGCGACGTAAAAGATGACGCCTTCTGTCGTTCCGCTGGAGACGTCAGGAACCATCGAAGCGGCACAGCTGTCCCGGGTAGGTCGATTTTCCAGTCGCCTCCACTATTTCTCCACGGCCCACCACGGGTCGTGGTCCGTCCAGCAGGCGAATCGCGGCGTCGAGCGCCGCTGGACTGAGGTGCATATACCGGTTCCTGGATCGTCTGGCGGGCGCCCCGCGCATCGCAAGATGCGAACAGAAACTGTTGCAGGATATGTACCTCCTCTTGGACGTTCGCGCGGCCTGCGGTGCGACCCATGATGACCTGGACCTCCTTCTGGATGAGCGGCTGGCTCCGCAGCTGCCTCCGCTGACCCAATACTGCAGCCAGCCGACTCGTGAGGAGCACGTAGCGCCACGCACAGTTGACGCTTGCTCAGTGAGTAGGGTTGTTTTGCCGGTGCTGTTTGGACCTTACTTACGAGGCTGGTCGGTGAGGGTGCCAGGGCGGACGAGTTCCCGACGGGTCCACGTCCTGGATTGAAACTTCCGAATGGTGAGAGTGGTGCCGTTGAGGCTGCACGGTGGGATTACAGCGGCGACGCGAGCCCCGTCGGGCAGGCGCGCATCGAGAATCGGCGTCTCCTCGAAGATGTCATCGCCCAGGAGACGAGTGATGTTCTTGACGGCGACCTTGAGGTTGCGTTCCTCGAGGTGCACACGTCGAACAGCCGAGAGCAGGCCTGCACGCTCGACAAGGACGGCCTGTGAGCCGTTGACCATGATGCACAATGACCACCGGCGCGACCCGTATAATGCGCTTATGAGAATATCGCGATCGTCGGGACGGTGCGCGAGGCCTTCGAGCATGGCCGGCCTTGAGCGTTCTCCGACGGCTTCATCCGTTTGGGCCATCAGTTAGCGAGGTACCCAGCAGCCATGACACAGAACACAAGCGTCACTAGGACCGTGTCCGCCCCGCGCCGCACCTCCGTTCCAAAGGCCGCACTGCGCGCGTGCCACCCCTTGGCGCAGGCATGCGCCGCGGCGGCCCTGGCCTGGGCCACCGCGATCGCGCCGATCGTCACGGTTTCACTACTCGCGGCCTCTGGATTCGACCCGCTCGGTCTCGTGATCACGGGTCTGGCACAGACCCAGCAACCATTGAACCCGGTGGGCGGGCAGCCAGGAGGCCCGCCGATCGCGCCGAAGCCCGGCGGTCCGCTGACCCCGTCCGCCACGACGTACAAGGTCGACGCCATCGAGCTCGGAATCATGCCGGGCCAGTTTGTCGAGTACAAGTTCCGTCTGAAGACGGGAGGAATGATGGTGTTCAACTGGAAAGCCACGGCGCGGATTGATGTGGACTTCCACACCGTACCCGACGGCAAGCCGATCTCTGCATCCGAGACGTTCATGAGAGGACCGGCAAGCAGCGGCCAGGGCACCTATCGGGCGCCTTACCCCGGCCTTCACGGCTGGTACTGGCTGAACACAAGTAAGGAGTTCGTGACGATCGTCCTCAACGCGTCAGGGTTCTTCACGGAAGCGCGAATGTTCAGCGGAGACCCCGTCGGCGAACCGATGGAGGTGAAGGACCCGCCGAAGCCGGAGTGCTGAGGTCTGACGGTCGCTCTGCGGCTTCGACAATTACGACGTCTATCACTTCTCTTACGGGGACGAGGTCGACGCGCCTGACACGATCTGGACGACGTTCCTCTATAAAGGCTGGAACGTCCCGGTCGATGAACATCGAGCGTCCGCTGTCTAGTAGAAGGCGATCAGCCGTAGAAGGTGATCAGCCGGCCGCTGATGGTCACACCCATCCAGAGCGCGAGCGAAACGGCGCCGACTGCCCTCGGGACCCACGACGGCAGGCGTCCCTCGTCGGCGGCCGCCACCCGCCGGCGCAGCGTTGCCGTGAAGGCCAGCGCCGCCGCGAGGAGGCACATCTTGAAGACGAAGATCGGAGACCTCTGGTAGGTCAGCGCATGCGTCGTGAACTGCGGGATGCCCGTCACCAGCACGGCCAGTCCCGCCCAGAGCAGGACACTCTGCGCGCTCCGCGCGATTCCCGCGCGCGACTGGGCGACGGGACCCCACCCGAGCAGGCGCAGGTCCCCGATCAGGATCGCGCCGAAGAACGTCGTGACGGCGACGAGGTGCAGAGACTGCGTCAGCGCGAACAGATACAACGATTGGCGGTAAGCCTGGCTGATCGCCAGACCGTCGCACCATTCGAAGAACGGCAAAAACAATCGGCCCCTTCAGGCGAACCAGTTATAGGCGATGAGCCGCCCCGAGACGATGGTCCCGGACCAGAGCAGGAGCGAGACGACGCCAGCCAGCCGCGCCGTCGCCGTGGCCTGCGGATCCTCGTCCCACCGCTCGGCCCTCCGGTAGGTCTTGAGGTGAAACACCACCGCGTTGAGCCCTGCCAGCGCGAGCAGCGCAAGCTTGACGCGAAAGAACACGTTCCCGTAGTAGCGCATCGGATCAATGCAGCAGAGGAGAAGTCCGGTGGCCGTGCTCGGGACGAGCCCGGCGATCTGCCACGGGAACAGCCGCCTCTGGATCTGCGCCAGCGGCGCGTGCGTGAACGCCAGGCCGACGAGGCGCAGATCCATCATGATCACGAGACCGGCGAAGGCGACGATGCTGGCGACGTGCGCCGTCTCGATCATCGGGTAGCCCCAGACGGACTCGCGGATCGCAGTGGTCCAGGCGAGCCCTTCGAGCCACTCGAGGGCGGGGACGATCGAGGGCATCGCCAGGCCGGTGTCCCGCCTCAGCGATCGGCGCCGTCGTTCGGTCCGCCGACCGAGCCGACGTAGAAGCTCCGTCCGTCGGCCAGCACCAGCGTCCGGCCGTTAGCGAGCGCCGGATCCTTCAGGCCCTGATA
>Ga0208185_1000183_pt1 | contig 40410 bp, 47 predicted proteins | sample EasRivMeERMLT700_FD_187532 | JGI IMG/M metagenome (GOLD analysis project Ga0208185, IMG submission 187532) | Soil microbial communities from meander-bound floodplain in the East River, Colorado, USA - East River MetaG ERMLT700 (SPAdes) (version 2) | ecosystem: Environmental > Terrestrial > Soil... | reverse complement strand
CTATCGTACTCATACCCGGCATTCTCGGCGGCGTTGAACGCCCCGGTAAACATGGCCTCCCGGCGCTTGACTTCTCCGGCCATTGCAACGGCCCGCTCATATGCCCGAACGAGGGCGGCGGTGTCGGCATCCGGGGCGGAGGCAGCAGCAGCGGCGGCGGGGGTGACGGAATCTTGACTCGGGAGCATGGGGCTAATCCTCGGGCGGTTAGGGGCGGGGAATCTTGCGGGTATCGCGGGCCTTAAACGCGGCGTTCATGTGCGCGCGTTCGCTGGCCTGTTTCTCGGCGGCTCGGGCGGTGGCCTTCACCATCGCCGGGTCAGAGGCTCGGGCGGCGGCTCGGGCGGCGGCGTTCTTCCGCACGGCCCGGAGGGCTTTGGCCCGTTTGGCTTTCTGGTCGGCCATTAGTACGCCGTTCCGGCCTTGGTGTGAGCATGGATTACCCGGACGGCGGCAACCTGCAAAGCGGCCTGATTCTCGGGGGTGGTGGTGTAGATATTGTCAACGCCCAGTTCTGCCCGCTTGGATTCGTAAGCGGTCTTGACCTCCCGGAAGTACGCCAGCGAGGCGGCGGCATGGGGGCTAAGGGCGGGGCCGTGCGCGGCCTCAAAGGCGGCGTATTGGTCAAGGTCTGAGTATTCCGTCAGGGCGGAGGGGTACAGGCGGCCCAAAGGGTCAACGCCTATTGCCATGCTGACGCGGCTGTATGTTCCGGCCTTTGGTTTGTTCCAGACCTCGCCGGGCTTCTTCGGGTTGCTCGTTTGGGTGCAATAGCGGAAGCCCTTTCCGGCCTTGTACTCCACCCATACGCGCAGCTTGCAGCGGAGGCGGAACCCATAGGGATAGTCCGGGACGATAATGGCGGTCTCAGGGGATACAGCGGCGGCACGGGCGGCGGCGGTGGTCATGGGGGCGGGTCTCTCTGGTCAGGGTCGGGAGGGTGGAGAGGGGCCGGGATTGGCCCCCCTCCGGGCGGGTTACGCGGCGGCCTTCAGGGCGGCCATGCTTTCGGCCAGTGTCCACAAGGCGCGGTTCACCTTGACGTTCTGGTCAATGCCCGCAACCTCGCGGGTAGTGGTGCGGCGGTTGGTCGCGGTACGGCCCCGGAGACCGCCTTTAATCAGGTTCTCTTGGGTGCGGTTGAACACGCTCCAAAGGTCGTTACCGTTGTCATCATAGCGGCGCGGGCGGAGGATTTGGCTGGCCTGAATGGGGGTCGCGCCGGTCACTTCGTCCGGCTCGTACTTCGTCAGGAGAGCGGCCCCGGCGAACAACTCCTGTTCGCGGCCCGTCAGGGTGAGGGCCTTGAACGTGTCGCGGCGATCTTCGATCTGTTTGAAGGAGTCCACCACGCTAAACGCGCCTTCGATCACGTCGTCCACAATGTTCCCCTTGTGGCGCACCCGGATATCCGAGGAAACGTCGCCACAGACCAGCCCGTTCATGCACACAAAGCGGAACATGCCGGAAAGCATCTGGTAGCTGGAGGTTCCGTCATGGCTATTGATGAGGATGATTTCATTGGCCTCAGCGGCGTTAATCATGGAGGCATGGCGCAGCCGAATCATGTGCTTGGTGAACTCGTGCTTGTCGGCAACGCGCGTCCGGCTCTGGCCGACCATGAACGGCTCGAAACCCTCACGGCGGAGACCGGCCAGAACCTCCACGGTCGGGACGAAGGAATAACGGCTGCTGCGGCTGTGGTGTGCATCGGTGGCGAAGATGGACGGGGCAACGCGCATGATCTGAGCATCCGAAAGCGGGGACTCGGAGCGGAACTGCACGGGGGCGGCGAAGCGGGCGGCGAGGTGCGACATGGTGAAACTCCTTTCAGGTTGGCCGGTGGCCGGGGCCGGGGCGAGATTGCCGCCGGTAGGGATATGGTCAGGGAAGCCGGAGGGAATTGCAATACCCCCCGGCCCCTATTTTTATGAACGGTCGGGACGGTCGTTAGAAATGCGGAACCGGACGCGGATATCCGCCTCGCCGGTCTCGGCGGTTAGCTCATGCTCCCGGACGTAGGCATACGCGCCAGCGATTCCAACGGTCGCAGCCTGTTCCACCTTGTCAGCTAGGCGGAGCAACTCGGCGGCCAGTTTCCGGGCCTTGTCGGAGGTCAGGCAAGCATAGGCAACGGGGGCGGTTTTCTCGGTGGTCATGGTGTAGCTCCTTCGGGTGGTGGTTTAGAGGCTCTAGGCGCGGCGGTGAAGCGGTTAGATATAGCCCCCTTATGGGGGCTAGGGCTAACCCCCTCAGCCTCGGCTGGAGACCTTGGGGCGGTTAACGGTGGTGGTCTTGACCCCCTTGTACTCGTCGTGCTTCTTCACGGTGGCCCGGAGGGTAATGGTCTCGCCCTTCTCGCCTAGCTGGTTCCCGATATAGACCACGATATCTGAACCAACGCGCAGCTTGTTAATGAAGTAGGTCGAACCGTCAAATTCGGACACCTTCATGAAGCAGTAAAACAGGGTGCCGGTCAGGTCTAGCCGCTGGCCGACCGTGCCAACGTGGCAGGACAGCGCATCTACTTCGGCCTGAGCATCCCGGACGGCCTGACGGGCCGCGATATGACCAGCCTCCAAGGCGGCCCCGTAGCAAGCGGCGGCGAGGGCCTGAATCACGGCATCGGCGGAGGGGTCTTTAGCCTTGTCAGCGAACCAAAGGAGATAGCTGGCCGGGGCTTCGCTGATCTTGGCCCCGCCATGCTTGCCAAAGGGAAACACGCCCGATTCGATGGTGGCGATTTGGTGCGTCTGACGGGCGGAGAGATTGCCCCGGCGCTTCATGGCCGTGTACTCCGATTCCGTGCAAAGGTTAACCGTGATTCCCTGCCCCTCTTGGTGGCCCCGGATGCGGGCAACGTATTCCTCAGCCTTGGCGGCGGCCTTTACCGGGTCGGTGCTGAGGTTGCAGAGATAGAAATCCGGGGTGTACCAAGCGGAGACCGGGCCACCCTCCCGGAACATACGAAGGGTGTACATGGCATTCAGGCGGCCCGTGCTGACGTAATAGCAGAAGGTGAAGGGGGAGGTAGCGGCGAGGGTGGCGGTGGTCATGGCGGCGTTTCCTTTGGGCTGTGGGCGGGGTGGTGAAGGGTCTAGATATAGCCCCCCGGTCAGGAGGGGCTAGGGCTAGGGCCTTAGACCGGCTGGAAATACTCCACGGTTTCGCGGGTCTGACAAATGGCCTCCGCCGTGTTCCGGGTGTAGTCGGCGCGGTAGGCGTCAGCGATACCCTCTAGCCCCTTGGCGATTGCCTCGGCCTCATCCGTAGCCGTCAGGCAATACACAATCCGGTCTCCGTCCTTGCGGTTTTCCATGCGAACAAACCAGAGGGTCTTGAGAGCGTTGGCGCGGGTCTTGGTGGTCATGGTGTAGCTCCTTAGAGGATGGAACGGAGGGCGGTACGAATGGCGGCGAAGATGCACAGCCCCGCCACGGTGGAGAGGATGAGGAGACCGGCGATCATTACAGCGCCGCCGAGGCAGTCGGGAGGGGCAGGAAGTCAGCGGTGCGGCGGTTGCCGTCTAGCTCATCGGCCAGCTTGGCGGTCAACACTTGCAGTTCGGCCAGATGCACGGCGAGGGCTTTAGCGGTGTAGCTCTCCGGGGCATTGACCACGGCTTGAAGCTGGCGGCGGGCGGTGCGGATTTCGGCATTGGTCAGGGCCTCCAACAAGCACAGTTCGTTCCGGGTCAGGGCGAGGGCCGGGGGGGACACCTTGAGGGTCATGGTGCGGCTCATGTGCTGGCCGGTGCTGACAGCATCGGTCAAATCGTCGGTGTAACAGGAGGTAGCTTCTTGGTCGGCTTGGCTCATGTTCCAAGAGGCATCGAACGCAACGCGGTATTCCCCGTCCCGCTTGGTGATGGTCATGCGGGCGGTGCGGAGTTCGGTCTTGGCAGCGGCGAGGGTCTTGATGGTCATGGGGTCTAGCTCCGTTCAGGTTGGGCGGTGCGAGCCGGGTTGGCTCGCAAGCATTGTACACCCGGCATATTGGCTACCGTCAAGCCCCTCCCTTGAGCATGGGCCAGCATTGCCAAAGGCCGGGAGGGTCATGGCTGAGGGCTGACCCTAGGCGGAGGGCTGACCCCGGCCAAGTGCTTGATTTGCTTGGGTTTGGGTCTGGGGGGTCTAGGGGGTCAGGGGTGTTTTAATTAATACATGAGAGAGAGGGGGCCTGTTTTTTTGCATGAGCTAGGGCCTTCCCATTTAAGCCAATGTGAAAAGGGGGTGTGACCCCTGATCCTAGACCCCTGACCGGGGCGGAGCCTTTGGCAACGCATGGCCCTAGGGCGGTGGAGGGGCCGCCCGCGCTCCGCCCATCGCTGCCAGAGTCCCCCGCGCCTGAAACCTCGGTTTCCCCTCGCTGAAACAGGCTAAATCGCGCAGGAGGCCATAACTCCGAGGGGGAGCGGCGCTGGTACAGGGTCGGGGGGTCAAACGGCTCTGAGGGCGTTCTAGGCGGTTCTAGCGCATGGGGGGTTTCGGCCCCCGGCCCATGCACGAACCGTGCCAAGCGTAAACCGCTTGACAGTGGGCGGCGGTCTGTGCTTGGGGGTGTGTTGGTGAGGTAGTACACCCGGCCCTGCCACAGTCGGCGGGCGGTGTCAAGCGGCGCGTAGGCGCTAGCACACTTCGGGGGTCGGTGTCATGTTGCGGTGCAGCATTGGAGCGCGTAGCACGGAACGGGGGCGGCTGTCATGTTGCAGCGCAGCATAGGCCCCGGCTCGCCCATGTTGCAGCGCGTCAATACGCTACCGTCCTGCCCCCCTTCCGTCCCATGCACGAACCATGCCAGCCCAAGGCCATGCACGTTCCATGCCAACCGAAGGCCAAAGCAGACGGACGGTATGGCTAGGCCGACGAGCGGTCAGGAGGCGGTCTAGCGGCCTCTGAGACACGGTCGGCGGAGTAGGGCGGTATATAGGCGGAAAAACGACCCCCGACTGCTAGCTAGTATGACCCCCAACCTCGAAAAGAGAACCAAACAGAAAATCCGGGGTAACTCCAACCCCCATTTTAACTACCCCTCCATCACCCCCATTCTGTCTCGCCACCAAATGAGACCCACCTAACCATGACCAATTCCAGACCTTGCTATCCCTGACCCCTTATGCTATACCTGAGAGTATGGACACGCCGATTCTTAACATGGAGACCATGCCTTATCGGGTCGAAGCCTTTGGCGGCTTGGTTATCCCTAAAGACTGGGTATTTTACACCGGGCTACCGAGGCGACTGGCTTTGGCAGGCAATGAGGATGCGTTATACGACTTGCTGACGATCATATCCCGAGTGAGGCGGAGCAGGGGTTCCCGGTACTGGGGAATTTTAGAAGGAAAAATGATGCCAAATCTCGCTGGCATGGAACGCAATATAAAGGGAGCAAGATGATGACCCGTATAGACCCCGCTAACGGATTGGAAGTACCCGAGGATATCCATGTACGTTTTATGGATTTTCCGAAGCCGAGTGGATGGAAGTGCGAATTGTTCGGCATGAAAGGATGCTTGACCCTGATACCCAATGAAGGGCAAGTACCTAACCGTTTCTGGCGCTGGATGCAGTTTCTAGCCTTCGGCAATAACTGGATTAAACCGTCATGAACGACCCCGCAGAAGGATTGAAATTTCGTGGCCGCAATCAAGGAGAAGATAGTGGACAAACCCGTGCCACAACCCGACCCCCGACAACTCCCATTCCCCCAACCGTTTCCACCCAAGCCAAGCTGGCTAAACCATTCGATGTACGAGGCGTATTTGCAAGGATACGAGCGCGGGTACGAGGCTGGTTATCGTAACGGCACCACGGTAAAGGAATTCACCAATGAGCCAAATGCCAGTACCCCTGACGGGAGTTGACCCCGAATCCGCATGGGTGAAAGATACCCCAACGGGTATATCGAAAGCGGTTTCGGTCGCACGGGCGGAGGGATACGTCAATTTGACCCCCATCCAAAGGCAATTCGCTTTGGAGTTCGTCTTGTCCGGCACTTCGCTCAAGAAGATTGCCCGTCTGATGGACGTTCCGCCCGCATTCGTTCAGAGGCTCTACAACAACCCGATTGTACGGGCATATATCAGCGACTTGCAGAAGGAGGTTGCAGCCCATAAGCTGATTAATGACCAATGGGTAGAAAACCAGATCATGAAAATCATGCCCAAGTTGCTAGGGGAGGAACTGGTTGATATCGTGACCTCTAAAGGCAGCCATATCAGGAAGAAGAAATTCCATGCTCCTGAGTTGACCTCCCTGCTCAAGCACTTTGGCGGTGTGCAGGAAAACAAAGGAGGCGGCGGAGGCAACGGGGTAAATATCCAGATCAATCTGGCCGATATGCTGACCGAAGGGCAGGCACAAAGGCTCAACGTCAAGGTAGTGCCACAAGGGGAATGAAATGGCTATCGCTATCTGGTGTGAGATAGTATGTAACTCCTGTGCCAAGCCCAGTGAGGGGAGATTCACATACGGAAATATCCCCCGGCTGAAACTCAAGAAATCAGCACGGCGGGAAGGGTTCGTTTTCTCCGGCGATGATGCCTACTGCGCGGTATGCGCTAAACTGTTAGGACTAGGAAGGAAGCGAAATGCCGAACCCGCAATGGGCTAAGAAATGGTGGATTTTCGCTTGGTCAACGCCTGAGAACAGGGCATCTTTCCTTGAGGGCAAGATGATCGTTGACGGAGTGGGAGTCTGGTGCAGCATTTACGGGCGGCTATACTTTCTAGCCGTCAGACACTTACCCGGAGTCAGATAATGGCTATCGTCCCCCTACACCCCCCAAAACCTATGCCCCGAATCAACAAAGCTCTGCAAACTCGATACAAGGGCTATAACTTCCGCTCTCGGACTGAGGCCCGTTGGGCGGTATTCTTCGATACCCTTGGCATCCGGTACGATTATGAGCCACAGGGCTACCGGCTGGATGGTAATTACTACCTGCCCGACTTCTGGCTCCCCGGCATGAAGGCTTTTATCGAAATCAAAGGGACTTCTCCCACGGAGGCAGAGATTAGCAAGGCGTGTGCGCTTGCCAAGCATACAAAGCATATGGCCTATATCATGACTGGGCCACCGGGGTCGAACAGTGATGAGAACTATGCCTGTTTCCCCGGCGGTGGGACTGATATGCCCTATGAATGGTGCGAGTGCCCTATTTGCAGCAGGATTGGCCTTGCTTTTTATGGCTACAACGCGAGGCTTTGTAACTGTAGTGAAGGGTCAAAATACACCATTCTACCTTATGGCTACTATAGCCGGGTTGATCGGGCCGTTGTTGCCTCTCGTAGCGCGCGTTTTGAGTTCGGTGAGAGTGGGGCCACCTGATGCGTGATTATCGGCCCAACAAGAACATACGTTTGCCGAACGATTGGTTCCCTATGGCGCACCAGAGGGAGTTTTTCGACTATCTATTTGAGGATGGTGGGTTTCCATACGAAAAACGGGCCTTCCTAAACTGGCATCGTCGCGCGGGTAAAGACTCCTGCGGAATCAATGGCCTTGCTGTGACCTCTCAGATGCGCGTAGGCACCTATTGGCATCTGCTACCGACCCTTAACCAAGGCCGGAAAGTGGTGTGGAACGGCATTGACTTCAATGGACGGCGAATTATTAACCAAGCCTTCCCAAAGGATATGGTTGAAGTGTCCAATGAAAATGAAATGACTCTCCGCATGAAAAACGGGTCATTTTATCAGGTAGTTGGCTCTGACAATTACAATAGCCTAGTCGGCTCCAATCCGATAGGCGTAATCTTCTCAGAATGGGCGCTCTCTGACCCTGCCGCATGGGACTTCGTGCGTCCCATCCTTTTGGAGAACGGCGGTTTTGCGGCTTTTATCACTACACCCCGAGGCAAAAATCATGCGTATAAACAGTGGAAAAATGTTCAAACGGCTTCTAAGTGGTTTACAAGCACAAAAACGGTCAACGATACCTTCCGTAATGACGGGCGGCGAATTATCACCCCGGAGAATGTTCAATCCGAGCGTGACGAAGGCGTTGCAGACGAGATTATCGAACAAGAATACTTCTGCTCTTGGGAAGGTATCAATTACGGCAGTATCTTCGGTAAATTACTGGGTAAATACGAACACCAGCAGATCGAATTTCCCGAGCCATTTATCGAGGATTTACCCGTATTCACGGCATGGGATATCGGCCACCGCGATGCGACCGCTATATGGTTCTATCAGATTGTCAACGGGGAAGTACACATAGTTGACTTTCTGGAAGGGGTCGGAAGTGACGCAGACGATTGGCTGGATAAGCTGGAGAAGCTACCCTATGCTTATGGCACCCCTGCCCTGCCCCATGATGCCAAAAACAAGACCTTTGCAACCAAGTATTCCGCGCAAGACCGATTTATTGCCCGGAAACTCACTCCTTATATAGTGCCGAACTTCCGGGTAGCCGCTGGAATTCAAGCGGTTCGTGCAATGATACCCGTAGTATGGTTTAATATCGGGAATCCGCACGTTGTCAAGGGGTTAGAGCGTCTGGAAGCCTATCACTACGAATGGGACGATGAGGCGAAGGTTTTTAGCTCCGAACCGGCCCATGATGAGAACTCACACCCCGCAGACGGATTCAGGATGCTAGCTCTATCGAAAAGCGTCACTGAGCATATCAGCCGGAATAGGACAACGGTAGCACGCGGCCCGACACATTTCAATACCCCTCTTGGCCGTGCCTTGAACCTTGAAAATCTGTTCAAAGACCGTGAGGAAGCACGGACATATAGGAGAATCTGAAATGGCCGCTGAAAGAACCGCCCAAAAGGGTAAAGAACCAGAGAAAAATCCGTGGCCGAAGCGGATACAGGCATGGAACAAGTTTTCGCAGAAATTCCATGATCGCGGAGCGCAGATCGAAACCCGGTATCAAGACGACCGTGAATCGGAAGCCAGTATGTCCCCTTCGATGATGCAATCAGGGGTCAAGAAGGTCAATCTATTCTACAGCAACACAACGGTCATTAAAGAGAGCTTGTATAACAGTCTCCCGAAGCCGTCTGTGTCTCGCCTGCATAAAGGCGACTATGAAAACGATGCGGCGCGCGTGGCAGCGTTCATTATGGAACGGGGGCTGTCCTACGAGATTCATTGCGCCAAGTATTTTGACCCGGCGGTAAAGGCAGCGATTCTTGACCGGCTAGTTCCCGGTTTAGGCGTTACATGGATTACCTTTGTGCCGCCTGCTGGTGAAGTCCCCGAGACAATGACCATTGATATCGTTTATTGGAAGGATTTCATTTACGAGCCAAAGCGGGCATGGGAACAGGTCACATGGGCTGGCCGTATCCTGCATATGTCGAACGAGGAAGCAGAAAAGAAGTGGCCGGGGAAGTCATTTGCAATAGGCCAGAGGGAGAATCCCTCCAATGCGACTATTAGCATTTCCGCAGAGCTAATTAACGCGGATAAAACTTCCGTCATTCAGATGTGGGATAAGAGCAAGCGCGAAGTGCTGCATTTGACCATGACTGGTGAAGTCCTTGACCGGGTGAAAGACCCCTATGAGTTGGCTGACTTCTGGCCCTGCCCGAAGCCGCTTATCGCTTCGCCACCGACTGCCAAGTTCCTGCCCTTGCCGGATTACTATATCGCGCAAGATCAGTACATGGAAATGGATATTCTGTATGCCCGAATCAACCTCATCATTGAAGCGGTGAAGGTTGCAGGCGTTTATGACTCGGCTACGCCTGAGCTACAACGCATGTTGGGTGGCACGGAAAACAAGCTCATCCCGGTTGACAACTGGGCCATGTTCGCAGACAAGGGAGGCGTTAAGGGGACTATTGACTGGTTCCCGATTGACCAAATTACGTCAGTCCTACAGCAACTTATCGCCACCTATGACTTCATGAAAAACCAGTTGTTTGAAGTCACTGGTATGGCCGATATTGTCCGTGGTTCAACCAACCAGTACGAAACGGCTGCGGCGCAACAAATAAAGGCACAGTTCGCTTCGGTAAGAATGAACGCCTATCAGCGGGACGTATCTTTCTTCGTGCGGGATATGCTCCGAATCATGGGTGAATTGATGGTGCAAATGTACACCGACGAAAAGCTGCAAGCTATTGTCGGAACCATCCCTGAAAACGACCAGCCGCATGTGCAAGCTGCAATGGCTATTCTCCGTTCCGATTTCCTGTTGAAATACAACATTGATATCGAAACGGATTCGCTGACCCAAGCCGACTGGGGTTTGCAGCAGACTCAGCGTATGGAATTCGTATCCACTCTGAGCCAGTTTATACAGGGTGCAATGCCGGTCATTGAGTCCGTCCCGGCTCTTGGCCCGCTGATGCTGGAAATTATCAAGTTTGCCAGTGTCGGCTTCAAGGGTTCCAGTGAGCTTGAAGGCATGATTGATGTGGCTATTAAAGCAGCGGAAGAAGCAGCCAATCAACCGGCCCCGCCAAGCCCTGAGCAGCAGAAGATGGAAGCGGAACAGAAACGCGCTGAAACTGAAATGGCTATGGAGCAGCAGCGTGACCAGAGCAAATTGGCCCTTGAGCAGCAGAAGGCTCAGGCGACTATGGCTTTGGAAGCACAGAAGCAGGCCGCAGAGCTTGAATTCATGGCTAAAAAGAACACGGCAGAATTGCAGTTCCAAGCGCAGAAGAACGCTGCTGAGTTGCAGTTCCTTCGGGACAAGGCCAATATCGAGTCCACTATTGCCGTGCAAAAAGGCCAGCAGCAAATCGAACAAGGCGCGGTCATGGCAGCACAGCGGGCCGCAACCGAGGCATCACGGGGCGATGGGATACCGAACAAGGAGTAAAGCCATGCCGTATTCATCTGGAAAACAAGCGAATTTCATGCAAGCTGTGGCCCATAGCCCCAAGTTTGCAAAAAAGGTCGGAGTCCCTGTGGAAGTAGGCCAGAAGTTTGAAGATCATAGGGACTATCAGCGTGACCCGGCTCCGGCCCGTGGCGGCAGAGACATGGGAAAGGCCAGAGCAAAAGAGCTACGGAGGCGGATATGATTTACCCGTACTCAGGCTGTTGCAGTCAGCCGCGCGGGTGGGATAGGGTTTGCAGCCTCGCCAACTACGAGGCTGCGCCCGGATATCGCTGCCCCGACTGTGGCGAGCAACTTACGCGCATTTTCACCCCCTCACAACTTTTGAATACAAAGCCGTTTGAGTCCTTCGTTTCCCCCGTTGACGGCTCTGTGATTAACAACAAGCGGGAGCTAGCAGAACACAACCGCCGAAACTCCTGCGTTTCGCTGCATGACGGCTATGACGAAAAAGCATTGCAGAGCTTCACAGAAAGAAAGTGGGGAGTTGAACCAGATAAAGAAGAACTCAAGAGAGATATGAAAGAGGCTGTAGTAAAGCTGGAACAAGGTTACAAACCCGTCCTTGCCCCCGAAACAGACGATTTGGAGTGATTTATGAATGATCTACATGACGATGTAAAAGCTGCCTTTGACACTGTGGCGGCTGATGATACCAACCCCGGTTCACAGGTAGGTTCCCCGCCAGCGGAAACCTTGCCCCCGGTAGAGGCTACGCCGCCGCCCGGTGAAGCCCCTGCCAAGCCGCGCAGGGCTGACGGGACGTTTGCCAAGGCTGATGAACTGCCCCCGATCACGGAGCCTGTCAAGCCCCCGGCAGGCCAGCAGCCTCCCCCGGCAGGCCAGCAGCCTCCGGCATTGGGTACGGAAGCCCCGGTCAAACTTGACCCTTCCAAGCCGCCGTCTGCATGGACACCGGGAAGCAAGGCTCAGTGGAATACAATTCCCCTGCCGCTTCGGGAAGAAATCATCCGGCGAGAGGAAGCCACGGCAGCGGGTATCCAGAAGCTCCAGCAGCAGTATGAACCCGCCCAAGCCCTGATGGACGAATTGACCCCCTATGAGGACTATGTTTCTCATATCAAGGTTGACCCGGTTGAATACCTGCATACAGTTATCCAATCGGAGCAGACCCTTCGACTGGGAAATCCGGCTCAAAAGCTAGGGATTCTGCTGGCTCTTGGCGACCAGTATGGTGTGCCGATTCGGAGTGCCGTGAATCAGGTACTAGGTGGCAAGCTGAATGAGACACTGGCTGAGTCTCATAGGCGCTTTCAGACTCCACAGGCTTTGCCCCCGGAAATCGCGCGTGAACTACAAGAGATGCGGCAATGGCGTTCTGGCATGGAGTCACAAGCTGCCAAATCGGAGCTTGATGAATTCGCCAAAGACCATCCCCTGCTTCCCCATGTTACGGAGCGCATGGCGCAACTGATCGAATCTGGTGCCGTGGAAACGTATCAGGATGCCTATGATGTAGCTGTGTACCAGAACCCGCAACTTCGTCAGCAGGCTTTGGCACTACAGAACGGTCAGCGCCAGCAGGGGGGTATCCAGCAGCGTCAGGCTGCGGCGGCCAGTGTTGTCGCCCCCGGCTCGGCCCCGCTGGAGGCCGGAGGGGACGGCGTAGGCGATACAGACGATGTTCATGAAGCGGTGCGCCGCGCATGGAACGCAAGCGCCGGAAGGGCTTGACAGCGCCCCAGTGGCGTGTTGGAATGAGGCCGGAGCGCCGCCGACACCGCGCGGCGACTCCGAAGGGCTGACCCCTGTGAAAAATGTGAATTCAACCATTTTCTCAGGAGTGAAACGTCATGGCCTTTCCCAATGTCTCGGATATCATCACAACCACAATCGAACACCGCTCGCGGAAGATTGCGGATAACGTGACCAAAAACAATGCCCTTCTGATGCGGCTTTCGCAGAAGGGAAAAATGCGTACTTTCAGCGGCGGTCGCCTGATCTACGAAGAACTCTCCTTCGCGGAAAATGCCAATGCCGGTTGGTACAGTGGATATGACCTGTTGCCGGTAGCCGCGCAGGACGTTCTTTCCGCTGCCCAATTCGATATCAAACAGGCTGCCTGCCCGGTGGTGGTTAGCGGTCTGGAAATGCTCCAGAATGCCGGCCCGGAACAGATGATTGATTTGATCGCTGCCCGGATTGACGTTGCTGAGTCCACCATGAAGAACCTTGTGGCCGGTGGTATCTACTCTGATGGTACTGGTTCGGGTGGTAAGGAAATTACCGGCCTGAACGCGGCAGTCCCGTTTGACCCGCTGACCGGCACATACGGCGGCATTGACCGCGTTACTTGGACGTTCTGGCGCTCCAAGATTCGTAACGTCGCTTCGGCGGCAACCATCCAAGCGGATATGAACGCCCTTTGGGCGCAGCTTGTTCGTGGCGCTGACCGCCCCGACCTGATTCCGATGGACAACGTGGTTTGGGCTGCTTATCTGGCCTCGTTGCAGGCACAGCAGAGGTTCGCAGGTACGGAGGTCGGCAAGCTCGGTTTCCCGACCCTGAAATACATGGATGCAGACGTTGTGCTTGATGGTGGTATCGGCGGCTTCTGCCCTGCCGGTACGGCCTTCATGCTGAATACGGACTATATCAAGTTCCGTCCACACAGCGCCCGTAACTTCGTGCCGCTTTCACCCAACAAGCGGTACTCGATCAATCAGGATGCGGAAGTGCAGATTCTTGCATGGGCCGGAAACCTGACCACTTCGGGCGCACAATTCCAGGGTCGTCTGGACGTGAACCCGTAAGGAGAAGTACCGTGACTTGGCGCAAAAATGCTAACCCCTCTGAGAACTGCCCGCCCGAGGAAAAACCCATTGTGGAAAATCCTCCGAAGCGCAAGGTATCAAAGAGGGCAAAGGAAGTAATCACGGAGCAGCTTATTGACCCGGCAACGGGAGAGCTGTATAAATCAGGCGAGTATCCGTTGGGTAGAAATTTGCCTGTTCCGTAACCTTCGGCGGGGTGCCGGGAAGCTGGTTGCTGCCGCCAGTCTAAACAAGGGCAGCATTTTTTCATTAGGAGATATCGAAATGCCTGCAACCAATATGGCTGGCCCCCTAGTCGTAGCGGCCAATCCCACCCTTGGCAAGTTCGTTATGATGAGTGCTTTCAGTGGCCCGAAAGGCTCGCCGTTGGATGCCAAGCGTTTCAACCCAACCACGTTGGTCAAAGAGAATGACCCGACCAACTATTCCACGGGTGCGCTGAACACCGGAATCGGTATCGGCTGCAACCGGGTTATCAACGTGTCCATCGGTACTGCCCCGGCTACTGCGGTGCAGTCTATCAAGGACAGGGGCTATACGGATGATGTTATCCCCGGCATGAATTACAACACTCAGGCCGGTGGCGCTGCCTTGCAGACGGCCCCGGATGCAAGGCTGACCCTGATCGGTGGCGGTCGCAGTAACATTCTACCGGCTCCCGGTAATACTGGCTTTGGAGTGTCAACGCCTGTGCCGTGGAGTGCCGTGCCGTTGCTAGGGTGGGGCGCGGGCGGTTCGCGTGATGCTGGCGCTGGCCCTGCTTTCACTGGCTTCCCGGTCAAGATGGTTACGGCCACTGGCGCGGTTGCTGACGGTGCCGCAATCGAAGCCAACTGGCTGAACCGTTCTGGCATCGCAATGGTCGCCACTGAATCGGCCTTCGGTTCTGGCTCTGCTGCCTCGGTCGCTCCGACCGATGTAGAGGAAGAAGAAGAACCGTGATTGGTGTGGTAAGGGCATGGTGCCATAGGTCACAAGCCTAGGCACCATGTTTTAAGGAGAGTGTCATGAGCAAAACCGCCCTCGTATTATTGCTGGCTTGCGCTACCGCTATCGGTGGCTGCGAGACAGACGGCTCTACGGTTGTTGACATTCGGGTTTACCGGGACGTTATCGGCAACCTGATTGGTGAGAACCGGAAGTATTGTTTCTATCGTTTCCCGAATGGGCATAGGGAGAAGGTGTACCGTACCTACGGATACCGACACAACGCCTGCCCCCCGACCATCACTCGCAGGATGCGTACATTCTAAGGAAACTGTCATGGATATGCTGCTTTTGATCTTGATGTTTGTCGGCTTCATCTGCCTGGTACTGGCAGCCTTCAATGTGGCGTTCAGTAGCCGTATCAATCTCGGCTGGCTCGGCGTTGCTTTTTTTGCATTGGTTGTCTTGCTTTCGCGCTGAGACAATCATAACTACTTGCGCGAATTCCCGCACCCCTTTCAGGAGTATTTTATGACACATGGACAAGCAGACTTCGACGTTGAGGACTTCGATCATCGCAACGCTGGCGATAAAAGCGTGTTCGTCAAGTTCTATATCCGGCCCTTCCAAGACGAAGCCAAATCGGTTGAGGAAGGTCGCCCCATCTTCAAGGACAAAGAGTATGTCGAAATCCGTACCCCCGGCAACCAGACGAATATCGTCCAACGTCCGGTCACGGATATGGATAAGCAAAGGTTTCGCGCTGCGTATGCCGCTTTCAAAGCCGGTGACGCGGAGCAAATCATCGGCACTCCGCTCACGGAAACTCCGTGGATTACGCGCAGCCAAGCCGAGGAACTGGCCTACCTGCGAATTCGTACCCTTGAGCAGCTAGCGAATGTGGGGGATGATGTTTGCACCCGTATCCCCGGCCTGTTCAAGCTGAAACAGCGGGCGCAGGCGGCGCTGGAAAGGGCAGAGAGAACTGCCCCCTTCCTCGCCATGCAGGCAGAGAATGAAGCCATGAAAAATCGCCTTGATACAATGGAAGCTACCATTGCCGATCAAGCTGCGATTATCAAGAGGCTTGAAAAGAAGGGGTAAGTCATGGCCGTTCGGGCATCTGTGCTGACCATCGTAAATCAAGCCCTGCAAGAGATTGGTTTGCCGCAGGTGGAAACGACTATCTCTCCGTTCGACGATCAGACCGGGTTCCAAACGCTCGGTCTGGTCAACGCTTTGGGAACACAGCTTGTCAAGGGACACGATTGGCAGTTCCTTGAAAAATCACAGCAGTATATTGGGGATGGGATTGTGTCGGAATTTGACCTTCCCCCGGACTTCGGGCGCATAGTCAATCAGACCCAGTGGACTTCAACCAATCGCCGCCCCATGTTTGGCCCCGTGTCTCCGCAGGGCTGGTCATGGGTTAAGAACGGTATTGTATCTGTCGGCGTGTATTACCGCTATCGGATACTGGACAACAAGTTCCAAGTGTTTCCCATTCCTGCTCTCGGTGAGAAAATTGACTTTTACTATATCTCCCGCAACTGGGTCTTTGACCCGGATATCGCGCCTTCGGGGGGATACAAAGACAAGCTCACGAAGGACAATGATGAGCCTGTATTTGACAACTTTCTGATGTGCGCTGGAGTCAAATACAAGCTATGGGCTGCAAAGGGCATGGAAGCAGCAGAGCTTGGCCGTGAGTTTGAATACATGCTTACTGCCGAGAAAGGGCAGACCCAAGGTGCCCCCGTTATCTCGCTGAACCGTCAGTGGGATTATCTCTACATTAGTGGTCAGAACGTACCGGACGGAAGCTGGAATGTTTAAGGCAACGCTAGGGCCACAGAGAGTCAGTCAGGCGCTTGGCGTACAAGCGCCAACGGGCGGTCTTAACGATCTTGACCCCCTTTCCAACATGGGGCCGGAGTTCCTGATTGACGTAATGAATTTCTACCCTGATACTGGGGTGCTTTCCGTGCGCCCCGGCTATCAGGAATGGGCTACCGGCATGGGCGGCGCTGTAAGAACCATCATGCCATACAATGCCGCTGATGGTTCTGTTAAGATATTTGCCTCTACGGATGCAGCTATCTTTGACATTACTACCTCAATGGCTAACCCTCCTATCTCTGAGAATGACCGCGTTAATAGCAATGGCGCTTGGATTGACACAAACTTTGCCAATGCTGCGGGGCAATTCTTGGTCGCAGTAAATGGCAAATCCGCTATCTATTATGACGGCACGGCATGGGGCAGCTTCCTACCGAATATAGCCCCCGATGCTATCGGTGAGATTGGGGGCGGCGTTGACCCTAATGATTTCTCCTACGTTCTGGTGCATAAGGGACGGCTCTGGTTCATCGAAAAGAATACCATGACTGCATGGTATCTGCCGATTGATTCAATGGGCGGCGAAGCCAAACCGTTTTTTGTCGGTGGCCTATTCAAGCGCGGCGGGTATCTGACCATGCTGGCTCGGTGGTCTGCGGATACGGGTGACGGTCTGGATGATCGCATAGTATTCATTACTTCGATGGGAGAGATTGCATCCTACTCCGGCAATGACCCCGAAAATGCCGAGGATTGGTTCCTTGATTCCATCTGGTATATCGCGCCCCCTCTGAGCCTTCGTTCTGTTGCGGATTATGGCGGCGATATATTGTTCCTTAGCCGCCGGGGCCTAGTGCCGCTGTCCTCGCTGGTGACAAATAGCATCACGGAAATTCTGTATTCCAATACGCTAACCCGGCGTATCTCTCGCACCCTGATTAAGCTGGCCGCGCAGAGCGCACCCTATCCTATAGAAATAGCGGTTCACCCTGACTCTGCATGGGTGGTAATATCCCTTTTTGATACAAAGGCTCCTACCGAATTCGGTAGCTTCGGTATGCCGGTTCAACTGGTCATGAATTTCTTGACCGGCGCATGGGGCAAGTTTGATTATCCATGCCGGACTACCCGTACCGTTGACCGCAATATTTTTCTCGGCGCAGATGGAAAGGTATTTGTTGTTACTCCTGATGCCTATAAAGATAATGTTCTGCTTGACGGCTCTGGCGGCGACCCGATTGAGGCATATGCGTTCAGCGCGTATAGCTATCTTGAGAACCCAACGGCCAACAAACATGCCAAGCTGATTCGCCCGGTATTCCATACAGAAGTGAAGCCCTCGTTCCGTATGCGCGTCTTACCCGACTTCCGACTTGACCCGTACCTCACTACTCCATCCCCCGGTGTAGCCGCTGGCAATGCCAAATGGGATATCGCAGAGTGGGACTTGGCTAACTGGGGCGGCTACGAGAACGTCTATCGCCCGTGGGTTTCAGCTAACGTACTGGGCTACGCATTTGCATGGCAGTTGCGCGTGTCCACTTCCTCATCCTTTGGAGTGGCAGCTTTGGAATGGGTGCATGAAGCGGGAGGCTTGGTATGAGCCGCTGGATTAACAGTGACCCGAATAACCTTGCGACCCTTGCAAGTATCATGGATATCGTGCCTACGGAAAAGGCCGTATGCCTGCTGGAGTGCGAGGGAACCGAGGTCATTTGCGGAGCCTTGTTTGACGGCTTCAACGGAGCTTCAATTCACGGGCATATCTGGATAGAGGAAGGCAGGGTTCCGTCGCGCTTATTCTGGTTCGCTATTTATGACTATCCTTTCCGCCAGTGTGGTGTGGATAACCTGATTGGTACGGTTGTATCCTTCAATGAGAAGGCACAGAAGTTGGTAGAACACTTGGGCTTTCGGCTCAACTCGGTTGTTCCGAAATACTACCCGAATGGCGCAGATATGATGCTGTATGTCTGCACAGTAGAAACCGCTGGCCGGTGGGAGAAGATTCGACCGGCAGGCGTCATGGTCAAGGAGAATTAAGATGGGTGGCCTGTTTGGGAAGAAACCTAAAGCGCCTAAAATCCCTGACTATGTTCCGCTAGTCAAGAATCAGGCCGCAGAGCAGCAGCAATTTTTGCAGAAGCAGACCGAGGCTAATCGCCCCGATCAAATGACTGCGTTTGGCTCGCTCAAATGGTCGCAAGACCCGGCTACTGGCCGCTGGACACAGACCGAAGCCCTGAGTGCGCCACAGCAGGCCGCGCTTGACTCCGCGCAAGGGCTTCAAACGTCCATGTTTGACCGACTCAAGGGGCAGGCGGCGTGGGATGGTGGCCCTGCCATGCCTACCTATGATGAACTGTCCGGCGAAAAGCACGGTCAGCGGTTGGCCGAATCGCTTATGGCACGGGTACGGCCACAGCAGGCCGCACAGCAATCGCAGATGCAGACCAAGCTACGCCTGCAAGGACTACAGCCGGGTACGGCGGCGTATGACCGTGCCTATCAGAACATGCTTACTTCGCATGGTGACGTAGGCGCGCAAGCTGAACTGCAAGGCATGTTGGCAGGCGCGCAGGAATCGCGCGATATCTACAACACGCAACTGGGCGGTCAGCGGCAGGGCTATGAACAGTCCATGCAGAACTATATGCTGCCTTGGCAGCAGGCTCAGGCCGCGCAAGGTCTTGTCGGCGGTGTCAAGACCCCCGGTTTCCAAGGCTTCAACACAGCCGGAGAGGCACAGGCGGCAGACGTTACCGGGGCCACTCAGCAGGGCTTCGCGCAGAAGGCACAGCTATACAATCAGCAGATGCAGTCGCGCGATGCCAAGATGAACTCTATGGCTTCTCTCGGTGGCGCTGCTATCAAGGCATCTGATATTGCACTCAAACAGGATATCGAACAGATCGCAGATGAAGCCGCATACAATACCATGCTTTCCCTTATCCCGATTAGCTGGAAGTGGAAGGACACCAAACTGCCGGATGCTGGTATCTCCGCGCAGCAGGTATTTGACCTCGTTCCTGAGCTTGTATCCAAATCGGCAGATGGATTCTTGCAGGTCAACTACACCGGCTTGTTCGGCATACTGCTAGGTGCCTTCCGGCACATGGCTAAACAGGAGAGGGAACATGGCGTTCTATGACCAAGGTGGAATGGGCGAGCAGCCGATGGGCGGTGGGGGTGGCGCGGCTCGCAAGCCCCGCAAGGGTGGCTCGGCTGCGGCTGTGCCGGGGCAAATGACCAATACGGCCATGCCCGGCACTCAGCAACTTTCGGCTGTGCCGCAAGGGATGGAACAGGGTGCAAACTTTGCTCCAATGCCGGGGCAGGATGCCTCGGCACAGGCCATGCAGGGTAGCGTTGGTGGTTATGGCGGGCCAATGGGTTCGGGTACTCCCCTACCCGGTTTGCCACCTCAGCAGGGCGGTATGACTTTCCAGCCGGGGTTCCAGCAGACGCAAGACCCCGGTATGGCAGGCTCGTTAGGCGAGCAGCCGATGGGTACACCTTTGAACAAACCCGGTAAGCAGGGTGGCGCTGCTGCTACTCCTTCTCCCGGTGGCATTATGCCCCCCGGTAATCGCTTCGGTATGGGCGGTGGTATGGGCGGTGGTATGGGCGGTGGTATGGGCAGTCCAATTAGCCAGCGGCTCAAGGCAATGGCGCTCCGTAACCGGGGCAAGATGGGTGGCGGAATGATGGGCGGTGGAGGGTACTGAAATGGCATACAATCCTTTCATGCTGGAAGAACTGTCTCCGAGTGCTGCCGATATCAAGAAGCGGCAGCGCCTTGCAAAAGCCTTGCGGGAAGCGCAGGGTGAGTTCAAGGACGTTCGGACGGTAAAGACCCCGGAGCTACAGCGTTCTGTGCATGGCGGATTGTTTGATACCGTACCCATGTACGCGCCTAAGTCCACACTGGGCACAATCGCAGAAGTTGGCGGCGGCCTTCTCGGTGAATACTTGACTGGTAAAAAGGCCAAGAAAGCCGAGGAAGATTACGATACGGCTATGACGGAAGGCGCTATCAGGGCCAGTCAGCAGATTGGCGCTGACGGGTTGCCGGTCAGTCAGCCTGCTCAGGGTTTCATGAGTCAGGGCCGTATGGGTAAGGGGCTTGAAGCGGCTGGCTTCCCGGCCACTGGCGCTCCCCCTGCTGGCACAATGACAGGAGGGCCGGAGGCTGCTACTGCTCCTGCCCCCTTTCAGGAAAAGGGCGGCGGGTTGGCTGAGGAATTGGCTGGCGCCGACTTAGGCATTGAAGCCCTAGACGCATTGGCCTTGTATGAGGGCGACCGTGGCCGCGCTCTGGATGATAACCAGATGCGCGAATTCCTGCATACCGGGAAGGTGAAAACTCCCGACTCACCGGAAGCGCCCCCTGCTCCCCCGCGTAATCAGGATGAACTTGCCGCTTATCTCGGTATCGGCTCGGGCCAGAATCCAACGGTCATGCCGGAGCCTGCTGCACCACAGCCGGTCAAGATGAACATTGCAGGACTTTCCCCTGAGCAAAATCAGAGGCTTGGACAGGCGGTTGCGGCGCTAGAAACTCAGAACCTTCCACCGGCTGAGTTTGAGAAGAAATTCAAGGAGGCTATGGCTGCGGAAATGATGCAGGGCGCACCCCCGGAAGCGGTCGCTCAGGCACAGGCCGCTGGCACTACCTCGCTGCCAGTTCCCGGCGCGGCTGACCCTTTGGCGGGTATTCAGGCTGCGGCTCCGGCTCCACCGGCTGAACCGAGTGGAGCGGCTACCGATATCAATGCTATGCTCGGCATGGCTCCCCAAGGTGGCGGCGGTGGCGCTCCTATGGCTGGCCCCGAAGGCACAGTTCCAAATGAGCAAGCTCTACGCGCCTATCTCGGCCTGATTGGCGAGGAAGGCGCAACCGGCCTTATCGGCAAGGCTCCGCATGTATCGTCCAAGTCCATTCTTTCGGACAAGTCAATCGTCCTGCATATGTCTGATGGTTCCATGCGTCATACTGGCCGGAAAGCCATTCATGACGGCACGAATTATCGGGATGATTTGACCGGCGAGATTATCAATGTGTCTGGTGGCGTTGCTTCCAAGGTAACGGAAGGCCAGCCGGATACAACTACCGACCCGAATACGCTCCAGCCTAATCAGCCTCAGCCTCCGGCTCCCCCGGCGGCTCAGACACAGGCTCCGGCAGTCACTCCCTCGGCTCCGGCTGTCGCGGGTGGCCCTACTCCATCCATGACGGACGGCGTATCTGCCCCCATGACTGGCGGCCCTCCGGTGCCTCCGACTCCGGCTGCTACGACTGGGGCAGCGCCTATCAGAATGAGTACCGCCGCGCAAGTGGAATTTGCAAAGAAGAACGCTCAAATTACGGCAGAACTCGGGCAGGCCGAAGGGCTTGCTTGGGCCGCTGGTACAAAGGCTGCTGCGGAGGCGGAAGCCAAAGGCGATATCGAATTCCGGCAGTTTGCTCGGGATGCGTTGCCGAAGATGGATATGGGTCTGGATAGGCTGAACAAGGATATCCCGGCCCTAGTCAATCATCCCGGCCTGCCGGTGATTGTCGGCAAGGGCGTGTGGGCCAAACTGGGTAACGTCCCATTCAAGGACTTGGTGCATGATATTGGTCTATCCAATACTGCTGCCGCTGACGCTTTGGCAAGGCTGGAGCAGATGAAGGGCCAAGTGTTCTTGCCTGCCTTTGAGTATATCAAAGGTGGTGGTCAAGTTACCAATCTTGAGGGCGATAAAGCGCAGAACGCTATGGCTCGTATGAGCAGGGCGCAGACCGTTGAAGCCTTTACGGAAGGTATGAGAGACTTCCACCAAGCCTATATTGATGCTCGGCAGAAGCGTTGGGAGATTGCACAGGGCAAGTATGATTTGAGGCAGTTCCGTCCCGGCGGTGAAAAGAGCGGGGCGATTGCTCCGGTAACGAATCCACTTGATAAGCCGCCAGCGCCCCCGGTAAGTGATGCAGAATTTGAAGATGCAATGAAGCTGTTCGGAGGCTAAAATGGCTACCCGTGCGGAAGTTCAAGCGGCAATCAAAAAGGCGGCGATAGCTGCACGGGATACTAGTAACCCGGAGCGGGCCGCGCAGGCTATGGCTGCGGGCCGCGCTTTGTACGCTAGATATCAGTCCATGCCAGAGGACACGGCTCCGGCTACTGCCCCGGAGCTTGGCAAGCTAGGCCAGCCAAAGGTTCCGGTTGACGCGCAGGGCAATATCATAAACTCCGTGGGCCGTATCCCCGCCCCCGGAAAGCGGGAGTCTGCCTTGACTGGCAACCCCATTTATGATGCGCTGGCGGGCTTCGGTGAGACCTATGATTCTACATGGAGAGGTATCAAGCAGATTGCAACCGACGACCCTGCCGAAACTGCCCGCCTGAAACAAGATGAAGCCGATGCCCGTTTGACCAATACAGAATTGGACGACTCCACGGCAGGTCAAATCGGTAAGTTCTTGGGCTATGGCTCACAGCTTGCTGTCCCCGTTGCGGCTGCTGCTGCGGCCCCCGCTGTGATTGGTGCTACTGGCCTTGGCGCTGGATTGGCTACGGTTGGAGCCGAAGGGCTGGCCGGGGCTGGCGTTGCGTCCTTGGCTCCGATCACAGGTGAGGAAAGCCGCACTACCAATGCACTATATGGCGGCGCTATCAATGCTGCGATACCTATGGGATGGGGCGCGTTTAAGGCGCTGCCTGTTTTCAATCCTTTGCGTAGAGGCATAGCCGAAGCGGCTGAAAAGGGTGTTAAGTCACGGGTAGAGGCGCTGAGAAAGGCGGCGGGTAAGCAGATCGGGGAGCTATCGGAAACTGCCTCCGTTAAACTACAGCCCTATGTTAGTGAAATGAAAAGAATTCGGCAGACTTATGGCCCGTCTATGGCTGACCCGCATAAGGGTGTCGCCGGGTCAGGTCAAAGTCTCAATGAACTGATTAACCTTGGTGAGAGAGGTGCGACTATCCTTAAAGACCGGGTTCAAGCCCTGAGAACTTCGGCCCTGAGAAACGCTACTGAGGCTAAAGGTCAGGCTCAGACCGGATTTGAGCATATGCAGCGGCTCATTGATGATGCCATAGACGCTGGCCTGCCCACCAATAAAGCGGTCAAGCAAATACAAAAGGCCCGGACACAGTATCGAACCGCTCAGGAAATAGCGGAAGCGGAAGCCCGGAAAAAGGCATTGGATTGGAAGGCAGCGGAAACGGCTGCAAAGCTAACGGTTGGTGGCGAAGCCGAACGGTTCATTAGCCACTGATACTGGAGAACTAAAATGCCTCGCAATGGTAGTGGTTCATATCAACTTCCCGCTGGCAATCCGGTTGTCACTCAGACGCTAATCACTAGCAACTGGGCGAACACAACCATGAATGACCTTGCGGCAGCGATTACCCAATCGCTTTCCAAGGATGGTCAGACTGTGCCAACGGCTAACCTGCCAATGGGCGGGTTCCGGCATACGGGTGTTGGCGACCCCGTACTGCGGGATAACTATGCCTCTCTCGGATGGGTACAGGACGGTAAACATACACGCCTGACAGGGGTAGCCGGTGTCAATGCAATTACCGCTACCCTTCCCGGTGGCGCTAGCGCGTTCACTGTCGGCCAGATCGTGCAACTGATTCCGACCTCAACCAATACCAGCGCCGTTACCCTGAATGTCAATGGCATCCCCCTTGGGGGCGGCAATCCGAACGTGCCTATCGTTACGGATATCGGCAGCGCGTTGGCTGCTGGCAACCTGATTGCAGGCCGTACCTATCTACTGTCCTTCACTGGTGCTACATGGCAGATCATTTCCGCCAGTGGCGGCGTAGCTGGTTTTGCTCAGGCTGCTATGACTGGTTGGGATAGGCCCATTAGTGGCATCTATCCTTCGATTACGCTGGTCAATCCGACTACCGTTTTCGTACCGGGCGGCACGGGGCGTATTGTCAAGCCCTCAGCGCGCGACCTTTCCGGTGTGCGGGAGGTAACGTGGGCCGGTCAGAATGTGACCATTGAGAACGTGGCCGTTGACTGGACTACTACACTGGGGGTCAATTCCAACGGCCAGATCATCCAGCTTACCGGCAACTTTAGTCCCAACTGGGCGCGTGATTATATCATGCTCGGTACGGTCGCTCACTTGAACGGCCAGATCAATGAGATTACTACGCAACCAACCATCTATGGCGATATGACTTATGCCGCCTATGATACGGCCTACCTTCTCAACAACACTTTGGTATCAGGCGGTAAGGTCTTGGCTAACGCTGCCAGTCCCTTCCATATTGATATTCAGGCCGGTATCATCTTCTCGCTTGGCCGAGATTCGATTGACCTTAACGGCCCGAACACGGGGAATTTCCCGGCGGTGTTCGACCTCAGTTTCTTCCCCATTACTGGTACTAGCGGCATTAGTGCTGCCACTCAGAATGTCCCGGTCACGCAATACGACCCCCTTGGCGCGGGTGTTATAACCGCGATACCGGGCGGGGCCACGACGGCGACTATTCATAGGCTTTTCCTTGTGGCTGGTGAGTATGTCTTGCTGTACGGCCAAGCGGCATATGCTGACCTTATCTCCGCGCTGTCGCAACTGAGCGTGGATGATGCCAGTCTAGTCTATCCGGCGAAGCTGGTCAATGCAACCATGCTCTGCTACATTGCTGTGCAGAAGAATTGCACAGACCTCAAGAACACAGCTACGGCCCGGATTGTCGCCAAAGGTGGCACGAATTTCAGCATTGGTACGGCGGGGTCTATCTCCGAAGCTCCGATCAACGGCCTTCTGTATGGCCGGGTGAACGCTGCATGGGCTGAGACTGTCCCGGCTCCTGTTGGGCCGCAGGCAACGCTGCGCCAGATATACTACTATACCAATACGTTTGCCCGGTGGTCGGAAGGGGCAGATGATATCGCTGAGGGCGGCGCAAATACTGGTTCTAACTGGGTGCTGCGGCGCTATACGGACGCTGGCGGTCTGCTCGGCACGGTTATGGAGATTGACCGGGCCACGGGGGCTGTGTTTATTGACGGCCCTGTTAGTGTCCAAGATACTATCTTCATGGACACGGCTCTTGGTCAACCCCTGTCGGTCTATGCTATCGGGGCTGGTCTGCCTGCCAATGGTGCGACTCCCGGTATCCGCGCGGCCAATTACGATACGTCTGCCGGTGTCAATATCGCATTGTCTTTCAGTCACACAGACAGCGGCAATGCGGAGCGTCATGCTGCGAGTATTGTATGCGGTAAGGAAGGCCCGTGGACTGGCGGCTCTGGCCTGTATCCTGCCTACCTGAGTTTCTATACTCGGGTGTCTGGTGGCGCTCAGGTAGAGTCTTTCCGTGCCAATTCCAATGGTTCGGTGACGTTCAACTTCGGCACTACATTCACCGGGGCTGCTACGTTCAATGGGACTGCTACATTCAATGGTGCCCTTTCCATCCCTGCTGGATTGACTGGCCCGATTACAATTTCGGGGGCTTCCCCTGTCTTTACCGTAGTCCCGGTTAGCAATGCTGCGGAGGCTCGGATTCGGGCGGGTGATTTCTCGGCCACAGTCGGCCTGTCTAATCTCTCTAACGTGGAGTCTGTCGGCGCACGGAACGATGCCAATGCAACCTTTGGCGGTCGCTTCGGTGCTGGCTTCCGGCGCACGGATGGTATCGCTATTGCCAACGGTCATACGACTGGTATTATGGCCTTCGGCGGTCAGTGGGGAACGGGAACTTCGTGGAACCAAACTCAGTTCCTTTACGCTGCCTCTGTCTGCGGCGTTGCAGAGGGTAACTTTACCTCTGCTGTTGCTATGCCGATGGGCTTGTCCTTCCGTACTGGTTCGACCGGCGACCGGCTTGATGGTGTAAACCTCAATTACGGTATAGAGCGTCTGCGGATTAGTGCAGCAGGCTTGGCTACCTTTACAGGTAACGTAGTCTCTGCTGACTACTTTGCTACCACGAATGGCAATGCCGTATTCGGCCCTGCTGGTTCCGGCAATGTTATCCTGCGGCCACAAGGGCCAGCGGGGGCTACCGGCCAAGTGCTGATTACCAATGGCGGTGAGCTTCGGGTTACGGCTGACTATGTAGCCACTGGCCTGATTGCTACCCTTGCTGCCACTGGCGCTGGCTCGGTTCGACTGCGGCCAAATGGCGTGGCTTCGGCGGTCGGTGAGTTGAGCGTTGCTACTACTGGTCTTGTTAATCATGGCAATCTAGCCATTAATACTGCTGCGGTATTGACTACTGCCCCGATTGCTATTTCCGGTGCCTTCACGGCCACCGGGCGACAAATCCTTATGACCAATACGGATACGTCAACGGGTTCGCTGTTCGGGTTTGTGCTGAAAGCGGGTACTGGCATAGGCTCTACCATAAGTGACTACGCTCCTGAATACAATGGCCTTGTCATGTTCACTGGCAAGCTCGGTATCGAAGGCCCGAATAATGGTATTGCATACTCCGCGTTGGGTGCCGCTGGCACACATACATGGTATCAGGGCGCGGCCCGTACACTAAGAATGACACTCGGTTCAACTGGCCTGAGCATCGTAGATGGTATTGGTTTCTATGGGACGGCTGCTCAGGTTAAGCAGACGGTGACAGGTTCAAGGGCTGGTAACGCTGCCCTGACTAGCCTGCTGACGGCCCTTGCCCTCTATGGCCTGATTACCAATTCGTCTAGCGCGTGAACCGTTAAGACTGTACCCTCTGGCCTGAACGCTCACGCTGACAGGCCGGGGGGACGCCCTATAGCTTGGGGGAGCTATCCGAGGGGGCATCCTACAGGTACATAGGCCGGGTAAGGACACCGGCTTTCTGCCTGCTTTATCCTGACACCTTCGCCAAGGGGATTGGTTATCGGTGCCGAGGGTACAGACTTAACGCTTCTTATTCCATTCCTTAAACTCGTATGGAAGCGGTACGTCACCAACGTCTAAGTACGGGGAAGGAAATCCCAGTTCATTCATGATTGCCTGCGTGGCATCTTTGGCGAGAGCCATTACCAAAGGGCCGGGTGCATACTGGCCGCTGGCAATGAACGCTTCCGTGACTTCGATCAGGGTACGCTGATAGACGTTTAGCTGTTCGTATCTGACTTCGTTGGCGGCAGGCATTTTCCTACTCCTAAAAAAGCCACCGGGGATTGCTCCCCGGCAGCGTCAGGCACTATCCTTGTGCCGCTTCCGGGCCGTATTACGGGCTGAGGAAGATGTACACGGTCTGCATGTTGTTGATGCCTTCACCGATACCAGTCTGGACGGCGAGGTTCTGGTTGGCCGAAGCAGCCAAGCCAAGCGCACCCGCCGAACCCTGCTGCTGCGTGAAGCCGATGGAACCCGACTGGGCGGCGCTGTCATTGCCGGACAACTGGGTAGCGCCGAAGCTGGTATTGCCCGCCACAGCCGAGGACTGTTGGCCGGTGACACCGATCAGGGCTGCGCTGGACGCACCCGCCGACTGGGAGCCGACCTGCGACTGTGCAGCGGAACCGAAGCTACCACTGGCAACGCCGAGGTCAACGGCGGCGGCAGACAGGGACAGGACGGACAGAGCAACCGCGAGAAGGAAACGCTTCATGGTGAATCTCCTTGAATGGGGGGCGGGATTTATCCCTATCGGTGCCCCCAAGCCCAATAGGGATTTTTCTGGAAAGGATTTTGTGGAAAAGCTCGGTCAGTTCTTGAACACTTTTGCCGACTTCCCATCGCTACCCGTGATGATAGCTTCCGGGGGGTACTGAACCGACTGTTCGCTGCGCTGCGACTGCTGGACACTGGCGGCAGCAAACTCTGACCGGATTGGCTCGGCTCCTACAAGGCCCAAAGCCTCGCAAGCATGTTGGCTGGACGGCGGGTTTTCACCCCGGCGAGCGTTGCTCTCCGAAGTGCATAGCTCCCATACCATCATTGCCATGAGCTTTTCGCTGGCTTCGATGCTGCCGAGATTCCGGGCCGTCACAGCCGCTACGCCGAATTTCTCAGCACGGCGAAGGCTTTGGCAGTTGCCGTCCATCTTGGGGCCACTTGCACCGAGGCTAATGCCGAAGCCACTTGCACCCGCCGCAACGGTGCCGCCGCAGTAGTCACTTGAGAAGCTGACAGCCGCCGCCAATGGCACGGCGGTATTCGTGCGTACAGTGGTGTTGGTTTCACGGGGGATTTGCGTACCCTGAAAGGTCAGGCTGGTAGCCTGCTGGTTTCCTTGGGTGGCCGACTGGCCCTGAGACTGGCTCTGGCCTTGGTCGGAGAAGGCTCCGGCGCTGCTGACACTGGCGGAGTCTGCTTCTGCGTTGCTGTTGGCGTTGGTATTGACGTTGTTTTCAACGGCTGGAGTGAGAGGGATGGAAACGTCAGGTGTTACGTCTTGGGCCGCTGCAATGCCCGTCAGGGACAGCAGGACGAGGGCCAGAAGGGACTTGTGCATGGTGGAATTCCTCGGGGTCAGGGGGCGGGAGGATGATTCTGGCATGGTCGCCCCCAAGGCGCTGCCAGATCGAAACCAGAGCTTAACGAAGGGATTCAGGGTTGTCAAGCGTTATTTGACCGTTTATCGGCTCAGTTTCGGGGGTCTTGGCCGCCGTGACCGTTCGATTTTTCGCGTAGCTCCGTACTGGAAGGGGGTGCTGCGTATGTTTGCGGCTTCAAGTTGTCATAGGCATTCTCCAGCATCCATCTTACGGTGTCCGGCCCCATGAAAAACACTGTGCCGCCTCTCCACTCATGAGCGGTCGGAGACCAGTAGGTAGCCTCGGGGCCGTTATGAGCATAGATACGCCCGTCAATATAGCATAGGATATCCGTGGAGTTGCGGGCCGCTGCCATATCCCTGTGCCATTTCTTCTGTGACGGGAGTACATGAATACCATCCCGCCACACCTTGCACTCCAGCCAAAGGGTTACACCGCCGCGCGATAAGATCAGATCAACAATACCGGGGCTGGTCAGCGGGGATTCTACATGGTCAACGTGCCAGCCGTTTTCCTCGGCCACGGCATGTATGTACCGGCGGAAGTCATTTTCATCTTTAATCTTCTTCGGCATTTTCATCATCTAACTCCATGAAAAGGGGATATTGTTTAGCTAGGGCTTCTTCTAGTAAATCGGGGCGTATCCTTTTTGTTATCGTTACCTTTGAATCTGGCTCTCCGGGGTACTTTCCTGCGCCTATTTTAAGCAGCCTTTTCTTGACACGCTGGCGCACCATGCCTAAATCAATCAATCGGTTCTTGAAATCTCCGTCTGTGCCTATGCCACGACCTTTGGAATGATAGCGTTGGTAGTATCGCCTGAAATCAGTGTATAGATTTGCGGCTTCAATCCATTGCTCTCCCTTGAAGGTTACTACGGGGAATTGAAAGTCCTTAGTTGCCCCCTCAATCATGGTCTCATCTTCGTTCGCTTTGATGAACGTCTGCCGTACCCATTCGACAAAGGCAGCTTCCATTGAATCTGCATTGGTCAATTTCCGCTGTTCCACAAGTTCGTCTGTGACCATCGCACGGGAAAGGCTGTGCGTGATTTTTCTGGAGAGGAAAAAATACAAAATCCTTCCGAGATATTCGGGGTTGTTCGGGAGGTTCTGATTGGTCTTTCCCATGAGCGGCATAAACTTGGCCCAATAGGCGTCGTCTTTCATGTAATCATCACTAACCCTCAACACTAGAAAACGGCGACTGTCTTGGCCTGCCGGGATAACCCAGTTTTCATTGGCCGTAAACATGAGGAAAAGGCAGTTCTTCTGTAGCCAATGTTTTACGTTCTTGTCGCTCCAGTCAATCGGGGATTCGGTAATCAGCGCCTTGAGCCTTTCAGCCTCGCCTTTATGGGCTGAGAATATGGCTTCCTCGCCCGATACGAAAATCATATCCGCCATGCCGCCTGCATATGGCCCTAGTAAATGGTCTCGGCTAGAGACTTTCGCTGCATGGCGTTGACCGACAATCAAACGGATGATTTCACCGAATGAGGACTTGCCTGAACCTTCCTTGCCTTTCAATACCACAGCAATGCCGATAAGGTCTAGCGGCTTCTGGAACTTTTGAGCCAGCAGATCAAGCAGGAATTCATAGTGTTCTTTATTGCCGTTGCATATGACGTTTAGTGTATGGTCTAGGAAGAATTGAATCTCGCTCGGCTCGCATGGAATCGGCTTGACTGCCATGCCCTGCCATTTGTTGATATCTCCCAGTTGTTCTTGGCCGGGGTATTCCATGACCATACGGCCTTGCCGCCGGTACTTGCTTTTCAGCCAGTAATCGGCAGCGGGAACGTACCTTTCGCCTACCATAATCGGAGGCAAGTTAGCGGCTACCAATCCCTTGAATTCTCCGAGGCTTGCCGGGGCGCAGTCTTTGTCTATCTGAATGATACGATTACCGCCTTGCGTAGTGACCATGTAATCTTCGTTCATTTTCATGACGGTTTCATAGGCATCCTGATTAATGCCAGAATACTTAGTGTCTGAGGCTGTGTTGACTCTACCCCTTTTGCGAGCCTCGTAGATCATCCATGCCAAAGATACCTTCTTGTTTCGGTCGGCGCTAAAGGTATCCCATCTACGCTCACATTCCCCTAGCTTAAACTTCTCGCTATTCTCACTCCAAGCAATCCAGATATCTAGGTGGCCTTGGCCGGGGTCATTATCATGCAACGCCATGCCGACATTGCACCACTCATCGTAAGGGCCTCCGGGGTCGAAGTATGTCAGGAGTTCTTTAAGGAATTCCTCTGGCGCTACGCCAGCATATTCGATTGGCTCGCCCTTTGGCTTGGGCTTCTGACCTCCTAGCGCCTCTAGCATCTTCTCAGGGATGGAACCCGGTATCCCGCCCGTATCCCATTGGTAGCGAACGCCATTGCTGACAGACGGCGGCAGCAGACAAGCGGTTTTCTTGTCAATGCCCGGTATCTTTTTCAGGAAGGAGATTTTGTCGCTTGTATAGAAGTGACAGCCACCGCCCGGAGTGATTACCCGAAGCCCGGTCATATCCGCTAGGTCAAGGCCCGCGTTCTCAAACCCGTTTACATTACCGTGCTTGTCAACGTCAATGACACCGATTCCATCCGGGCAAACGCCGAGGATATTATATCCCGCATAAACGCCACCGGGGCCGAACCAATGCCGGATAACGTCAGGGCTATCCGTGGCACAATCAATGCCGAGGTTCTTTATGTACCCTTTTACGTCCCGCTTCTGCGGCAGTATCTTAAAACCCATGCGAATATAGACCAACGCAGCCTCGTATATAGCACGTTCCTGCTCCATCTGGTCAACGGATTTGAAGAAGATTAGATCAACATTAATGCCATTCATAGCCCTATGGCCTCCCCCCAGTTATTGCCTACCCCTGATAGCTCAAGGATAAGGGGAACCCGGCACCACGGAAAACCATCACGGACGGCTTCTTCTACCCGCTTCCAGACCGGCTGCCAATCTCGCGGGACTGACATACCGTAACTATCATGCGTATTGAGTAGCAGCGTACCTTCATCGCCTAGCGCCTGTTCGATCAGAACCCAGTTACGCTTATTGATATCGGCGGCTGTCGCCTGTACTGCCAAAGCCTGTGCCTTGTGATTGCTGACACCACTGGGGAAGCGCAACCGCCGCCCCATGTAGGTCTCCAAGTATCCGAATTTATTGGTTGTCGCACGGGCGCGTCTAGCAAACTCCCGAACGCCGGGAAGGATGCGATGATAACGCGCGATTATATCCGTTGCCTCTTTGCCAGCTTTCCGATAGCGGAAAACCTCTTTACCCTTCTTGAATTCATCCCATTCCCACGGTAGCCCTAGCTTCATGGCTACTAGACCGTCCCCGCAACCCATAATCATAGAGAGGTTTAGCTCTTTGGCATTGGGCTGTCCCGCATAGTGCGCCTTACGCGGCAACCCGGTTAGGTCTGCAACGTACTGGTGGAAATCCATAAGCGGATTGGCCTTAAACGCGGCCAGCAAATCGGTGTTGTTTAGTAGGTGGGCGAATGTGCGTACTTCAAAAGAGTGCATATCCGCGTCCATCCATACCTGCCCTTCTTCGGGTAGGAAAATGGGCTTAATGACACTGGCAATGTCTATGTTGCGGGAGGGTATTTGTTGCAGCGCCGGTTCTGTATAGGAGAATCGGCCCGTACCTGTGCCTCCATCCTCGCCTTTCGTCTGGTGGATTTTCGGGTACACTCGGCCATTGTGCGCGTTGCTCAGGATATGCCCTCTGAGGAACGTGTCGCGGGTCTTGGTCAGGCTGCGCGTTTCAAGGATGCCAAGGGCCAGGGAATCATTGATACGACGAAGGCTGTCAGCGCCGAAGCTCGGTTCCCCTCCGGGCGTAGCAGGCAGCGGTGTACCGTCCTGTGTGAACCATACTCCGTCAATCTGGCGGGGCTTATACAGGGCCGCAACCTGCTTCGGGGAGTCTAGATTAAAGACGCACCCGGCTTCCTCAAATAGCTTGTTTTTGTGGCGGTCAATCTCCTGTGTCAATCGGTCAACGGCAACTTGGGCCGCTTCCTCATTGACTCGGATACCCCGCATTTCAGCCCGGATAATGGTAGGCATTACCGACTGTTCAAATTCGATTATCTTTTCTATGCCCTGCTTGGCAATCCGTTCCTCTTGGTTCTGCCAAAGGTCATGGCACAGTTCCGCGTCAGGACGCGCGTAGGGTTCGACCATTGACTTTGGCGCTTGCCAGATTCGGCCCGCCTGTGCTGACCGGGTAGGCTTGCCCCCGAACATGGCCGCTAGCTGTTCGTATATCTCGGACTGCTTTTTACGGCCAAGGTACTTCTCTCCCTGATTGTCTAGGGAGTAGCTGATTTCATGCTCATCTAGGAGCGTGGCGCGTATGACGGTATCTTGTATCCGCTCCAGAGGGAGCCGGACACCGGCATTGTAGCTCATGCGATAGTCATAGCTGGCGTTATGCGCGACTAGGGGAATCCCCCCAGTACGGTCTAGGACTTCTAAGAATTCCCCGGCCCCATCTACTCGCAGGTCTATGTACCGGGATTCGTGCCCGGTAATTTGCCACGATATCCCTACTGCCCTATCTATCGGGCCTAGGCCGGTGGCCTCGGTATCAACGGCGAGAATGTCAGGCATGTAAACCCTCGGAGTAAAGACCCCGCCCCATGACAGGGCGGGGCCAGTGGTTTACATCACAGCCGACTCAGGCTCCGGTGCATCATCTTCGTTCGTACCATATGCCACGGCACGTTCACCGGCCCGGATGAGCTTGTAAAGGTTCTCGGCCCGGACATAGACTTCCTCGGACACGAAACCCAAGGGCTTAACGTCATAGGAGAAATACTCTCCCTTCTTGCCCTTTTCCTCCACCGCTTTCAGCTTGTAGGCTTTGGCGAAGCGGTCGCCCCGGCACATTTGCACCAAAGCGTTGAGCTTCCGGTGTACCTTGAGCTTGGAACGAGACCATGAGAAAACGGCTTCTTCCAGTTCCCCGTTTGCCTTCACCACATAGACGAAGTTCACGGCATGGAGATTGGTCTCATGATCGTCTGGATTATCCAGCTTGAGCCGGTAATCCTCGGCCTCTACTTCGGTCGGGAACGTGCCAATGAAACCGCCGCCCGCCGCCCGCGTCTGCCACACGATATATTCCTTGCGGAAAACGATGGGAATGAACGTGATTGTATCCCCGTACAGTTCCCCGGAAAGCGTGTTGAAGATGATGCCCTGTTCCGCCCCTTCGATGAACTTGGGGTCAGACTTCTTGAGTTGCGGGGAAAGTGCCTGAAACACTTCGATGCGCGGGAGGGTGATATCATCGCTCGTTACGTCCTCCGAACCCCTGCCATTATCCGGGTTCATATAGGAGGGGCGTTCACTGGTCAGGGTGATACCCAAGTTTGCCGGTTCCAATTCTTTTGCCTTGCTCATTTCAGTTCTCCGTCAGTAAGGCCGGTTGAGCGCCAACCGGCAAGCGCCCCCGCTTACTTGGTGTAAATGACAGCGCGGGAAAAGGGGGTCAGTTTGAGCAACCCGTCAGGGAAGTCAAAATCGTTCTTCAACTGTTCCTTGCAGAACGCCTTGAGGGTCTGAGCATTGACCGTAGGCTGGATAAGGTCGCCGTTACCGGACGATTCCAGCCATTCGTGCAGGGCCGCTTTATCCGGGGCCGAAACGTACAGGTCGCTGGTCAGGGTGCAGCGCCCGAATCCGCCGGTCAGGCTGGTGATATCTTCTTCCGCCATAGCGGAGGGGATGAGTTCAAGGCGGAGTTCGTCATAGCGTTTCTGGAGGGGCTTCTTGGTATCCTCCAGAGCGGTGATTTCGGAATCCAATTCCTTCATTTCTTCGATAAGGCCGGTCAGGTCATTCATGGGGCGGTTTCCTTGGTGGGGTGGCGGATTCAGCTTAAAACAGATCATCGAACATTGTCAACAACTTTTTAGGGTTCTCTAGGCTGTCTGAGACAAGGGTAGCTAGGGTCTGCTTCCCCTCGGCTACGTCCCTCATATGATGGTCAAGGGCCACGTTGGCGAGTAGGTCAATCACTAGGGTATTCTCATCCTGCCCTATGCGGTGAATCCGCTTCTCAGACTGTACCAGATGCTCATACTCAAACGTACCGGAATACCGTACAAGGATTTTACCTGCCGTCATGGTGAAGCCTCGGCTCCCCCGTGCGTATGTCGAAACGATGATACGGCAATCCTTGTCCTTCTGGAACCTGTTAACCGTTTCGATTGGTTCCTCTATCTCCGGGTCAATCCGCACGGCCCCGTAATCGGCTAGCGTGGAATGAATGAGTTTGACCTCTGGCACGAAGCGGCAAAAGACTACTATCTTTTTCTCGGTCGCGTCTGCAATCTCTTTCAGTTCCTCCAGCTTCGGGTTTTGCTCCAGTGGGATAATGATACCGCTATCCGTGGCAAAATGGCCGCCGATGATTTGCGCCCCGCGCGTAAAGAAGGAGAGCGCATTTTCTACGGTCAATTCCTTGTTGTCCAACTGGGTTGCCATGAGGGCCTTTAGCTCCCTGAGCAACCGCTTCTGTTCTGCCGATACTTTTATGTTCCGCGTTTCGTGCGCCTGTGGCGGCAACTGAACCGGGTTAGATACAACGTGCGTATATGGCTCCAGTGTAGCCAGCAATTCGTTTAGGTTCTGGTAGCCTAGAATCTGCTTCCCCTCAAAGCCCCCCATGATGCAATAGCGATTGCGGAAACTGTAGTATGATCGGAAGCCCAGTATCTTAGGGTCAAGAAACTGGAATTGCGAAAACAAATCTCCTACGCCTTTGGTAATGGCGGTGCCGGTCAGGATGGTATTAAACGCGGCCTTGGCTCCGATAGCCTGAGCAACCTCAGACCGGCGAGCCTTGAAGTTCTTGATAGACTGGGATTCGTCCACAGCTACCGCCAAAGCGTTGTGCGCCCGTGCCATGAGCCGGTCAGGCAATCCCCCGGACTGGAGGGACGCGATTCCATAGACTTCGATATAGGGCTTTAACTCGGGTGCCCATATATCAATTTGCTCATGCCAGTTTCCGGTGAGCGTATTGGGGCAGAAAACCCATGCCTCCACAATACGGCCTTCCTTGAAATACTGCTTCCACAATTCTAGGAGGGTGCGGGACTTGCCGGAACCCATTTCATGAAACAGGGCAAAGGCATGTTTACCGTATGCCTTATCCAGCCCTTCCCCTTGGTGTAGAAGCAGGCCCGCTGGAGCAACTGGAAACCGCCCGGTTCCATTCCCGCCCAAGGGTGTCGCTCCAACGGGCCGTGCGAGGTTCCAAGCTAACTCATCGAATTCAGCACGATTAAAGTTAGCCCGGAGAAAGTGTTTATTGGCAGCGTTTACGCCTAGCTGCCAGTGTTTCTTTGTGCTGACATATCGCCGCTCCGGTGCGCCCCTAACTCGGGCCGTCCACTTTGCGGGGACAATAAACAGGTCTTTTTGAATCGTAATCATGGGCGGGTTCCGGGGCGGGTTTGCCAGTATATCACGAAAAAATCGAATTCGTCAAGTGTCCTTAATCCACATTGCCGCGCCTGTGCAAAGGGCTATGATCGTGCTACCGATTATGACGGTCTCAAAATTCACGGTGCCGTCACTTAGTAGAATCAGGGCCACCACTACCCATACCAGCGCCATTACTACCAGCGTTATCAGGGCATACACTATCAGGCATAACAGGTGCATTTGAACCGTCCAATCCGAATAAAGCAAACCTAGCCAGAGAGAGAAGGAAATCCCGGTCAGCGCCTTTGGCTTGTAAGGCGCGGATTAAATGGGTCAGGTCGGCTAGGGTAGGCTCCGGCCTGACGTACAGCTTTGTTCCGTAGGGCAGCGTAGCCCCGTTCTGTGTCAGGCGCGCATTGCCGTTATGGCTGACTCGGGCCATAGCTAAATCGGCGGCGTACTCCACCCCGTTAATGTATAGAGGGTTGGTCATGGGGCCGCTCCTTCTCTTTTACCGTGGCGGCTGTGATGCCATATGTAGCCGCGCAGGCGAGGGTACAGAATAGCCCCTCTTTGTCTATGTGGGAAAGGACGATGCTACGCGCGAAGCGTAGCCCGTCCACAGACCTGACCCGGAACAGTCGGCCACACTGGCGGCAACTACACCGGGCCGCGCTCATTGCGACACCGGGGCGATTAGCCAAAGGGCAGCAGCCCAGTACAGGCCAATCAGAATCAGCAGGCCGATAAAGCTGCCAATCTCCACGGCGTACATTTGGCTCAGGTCAAGCCAGCGTTCACGGCGGGCGCGTTTGATATAGCGCCGATTCCGCATCACACCTTCGGTAGTTTTCCGCACGTTTTCCCGCACTACGATAGGCGATAAAGGCAACATATCTTTTCCCCTCTTGGGCCGGGTGCGAATCCCTTGAATAGCGTCATAGTGCAACGTCATATTCTCGTTTCGCAGGAAATCAATGTGATTCCGAACAGGGACGATTAGATCGTCCCTGCCGGTGATGGATTGGAGGCGGTCTAATGCCTCTGTCACTTGCTGCGGGGTGTACATGGGCTATCCGGGGGGCTTAATGCTTCACGGAAACGGCGGCGGATTCGCGCATGGCTTCCGCTTCTTTGTGTGCGGTGCAAACGGGGCAATCGCAGGGGTTCGATATGGCCTCAGACGCGACATATTCGACAATCAGCCCCATCATGTGAATGTCGAAAATGATGGGCTTGATACCGGCCCGAATCGCGTCCTCATTGACTACGATTCCCTTGGGCTTGCTGTGAATGAAATCCAGCATCATGAGAAACCCAGTCATTGCGTCAGCCGGGACGGCGATATCCTGCCCGTGGTTTTCGGTGGTGGCCCGGAGGTTGATTGCGAATCGGGTAGCGGCTTCGATGAAATGCAGGATAGCTTCGGCCACGGGAGCGGGTACGGTGGAGGGGATAATCGTTTCGTTCATTTGGGCGGTTCCTAGGTTGGTGGGATTACGGTGCTAATCGTCGCACGAACAACGGCAAGAATCAACTCCGGGCTAGCCTTCGGAAATCGGCTAGCCCTTAACTGGGTGGCGAAGTCAACTATTGTGGCCTCTTGCATTAGGGCATATGCAACGGCGGTACGCTGCCCCGGATTCAACTGTGCGGCCAGCTTAAAGATGCTGTCCACAATCAGCCCCTCATTAGTTGCGGGCCGGGGCTTGCTCACGGTTCGACCTGCCGCCCTGCCGCGTCCTGCAAGTCAGCCGGGATGGGGGTTGCAACCGGGGGAGCGGGGTCGGCTTTGTCCACGGCCTCGGGGGCCGGTTCGGCTTCCACTCGCACAACCAAACCCTCCCCGGCTTTGGTGCTGACCCCGATATCCTTCATGTTCTGGAGGAATCCGGCCAGTCCTGCCGCTGCCGTTTCAAAGGGGTAATTCCTATCCATGAAAACGTCCCGGAAAGGGTTGCCCGGATGCGGGTCGGGCTTCATTTCCTCGGTCACTTGCGCGATGAGGGAAACGCCTAGGCTGAATCGCTGCTTCGGGGACAGGCCCAAAGTGCTAATGACTTGGACAACAAATTCGGTGGGGTCAGGGATATCGTTCACGGGTGCGGCTCCTGTAAGGGAAAGGGGGTTGGCACGGTTCTTGCATGGTGGCGGTTGGCACGATTCTTGCTTAACCGGAGGGTCGGGGTGCGGCTCGGCGGTTAAGCTAAGTTCAGGGTAGATCAGCGCGGGCCGGGTGTCAACTGGAATCGGAGACCGGGCTAGAAGCTCGCTGATGCCCCTCAGCGGCGTTTTAGGGTGAGGGGCGGCGTGTTGCCGCCCCTCGTTTGGCCGATAGATCAGGACTCGTCCTGCTACGGCAGCGTTGGTATTAGCTGCCGTATCAGGCAGCTAGATCAGGCTTCTTCGGCGGCGGCTTCCGGGGCGTCAGCCGGGGCCACTTCCGGGGCCAGCAGTTCGACCAGTTCCGCCAGTTCATCCAGACGGGCGGCGGTGGCATCATACTGGCCCTTCACGGCGGCGTAGATCAGATCATCGCCCTGTGCGGCCACGGATGCCTTGACTTCCCGGTAGCGGTTCCAGCCCGGAGGCTCGGACTTCGGGGCCGAATCATCCAGCGGGGAAGCATGGAGGATGCCACCGGCCAGATCATAGGCAATGACCTGATAGCCCATCACATCATCTTTTGCGGCCTCGGTCAGCTTGCAGCGCCAGAGGGTGACGAATGCCACGCCGTTGACTTCCTCGGCTACTACCAGCTTCCTGCCGGTCTCGCGGAACTGGCCGATACCGAACGAATCGCCACGGCCTTTCATCTGGTCGGCGGCGTACTCCTTCGGGGGCTGGCCGGGGTTGGGGCCGAATACTGCCAGCTTGGCAATCTGGAGGATTTGGGCGCGGGTCTTGGACTTGCTCATGGTGTAACTCCTTGGCTTATTGGTGGGCGGGATGCCCGGTGGTTACTGCAACTCTGATGGTAAGGGTATTTTAGCCGGTGTCAACTACTTTGTTACTTAAAACGGATATTTCTGCCCCGGCTCTAGCGGCTTGTTCTTCCGGGCGTTACTGATGCGGGTTACAGAGGTCAAAAGCTGGTCTCGCTCCTGCATGGCGTTGGCGATTGCATACAGCTTTTGGATATAGCCCTGATTCGATTCCGGGTCGGCGGTGCCTTCTTCTTCGTCCCATCTATCCATGACCTTGTTTGCCAGCTTGCGAAGCAGGCGAATATCCCGCGCCTGTTCCTCGGTCGGATTCGGGAAAGCGCACTCCCCGTACAGGATAACCAGCCCCTCCAAATCCTCAAACCATGAGGCGGGGTCAATGTCCTCAGCATTTGGAATTGCGATTCCGTGGGCCTCCCTGAATGACCATTGCAGGGTGCCAATCGCGCCACGAATCCACGGGGCAGCGGCCATAGCTCCATTGAATACCTCCAGCGGGGCAAACCGGGCCACGGCCTCGGCAATCAACACGGCCTTATCCGGGCCGGTATCCTTCGGGAACGCTTGGCTGAGGTATCTCTCCGCCTGAGTGAACCGGGGAGAGATGGGGCCACAAGGGAGGGTGAAACGGTGCGAGGGCGAAGCCAGAACGGGGGAGATTTTCAGCCCGTTAAAGATGCACAGCGCGGCGAGGGTTGCGGATAGGTTCATGGGGGCAATTCCTTATGCGATAACGAGGGGATAAATGGGGTCGCGTTCGTACTCATATTCCGGTTCTTCGGGTTCTTCTTCCTCCCTCCGGGCTTGCTGGTAATCCCACGGTTCCATACATTCGGTGTAACCGTAGTCCGGTTTGTTTGCCATATAGAGCCGGTTCGCAACCTTATATAGCCCTCGCGGGAGCGCGTCCAATTCGACCGGCTCGCCGTCTAGCGTATAGGCCGGGTCTCCGACCTCAACAACTTCTTCCTCATCCCGGACGGAGTACCAAAGGCGGAGGGAATAGGTACAGTCCAAGAGCCGCCCGTCTTTGAGCCGGAAGTATGTGTTGATTTCCATGACTCAGCCCTCATCGCCAACGGGGGGAGCCGGAGGGGCCAAATAGAACCCCTGAGCGTCTAGGCAAATCATCGGCGGGAACTCCGAGACAAAGGCAAAAACAAACACG
>Ga0208185_1000182_pt1 | contig 40499 bp, 44 predicted proteins | sample EasRivMeERMLT700_FD_187532 | JGI IMG/M metagenome (GOLD analysis project Ga0208185, IMG submission 187532) | Soil microbial communities from meander-bound floodplain in the East River, Colorado, USA - East River MetaG ERMLT700 (SPAdes) (version 2) | ecosystem: Environmental > Terrestrial > Soil... | reverse complement strand
GTCGAACACGACCGTGCCCGGCAGATCGTCATATTCCTTCGGTAGCGACATCGTCTTCTCAGTCAATCAGCGCGTAGAGCTGCTCGTCGTAGAGGCTTCCCGACAGCGGGTTGATCACGAACAGGGGATCGGCCGCCAGACTGCTGCCCGGCGCGAGGCCCGACATCGCGTCGCGGAAATGCTTGGTCTCGGTGTGCACGATGTGCGCGTCGTGGTCCTTGCTGCTTCGCCACATCTCGACGATGGTCATGTGGTTCGGACGGTTCGACTGGGTGAGCGCGTCGAATCGCATGTTCCCCGCGTGCTTGCGGCTGTCGGCGACCAGCTTCTCGACCAGGGCATTGCCGCAGGGCCCGTTTTCATTGACCTGGCGCTTGCACGGCGGGAATTGCTCCGGCGGAATGATGTCGACATGGGTCGCGACGTAGACGGTGCCGCTCCCACCCTTGGCAATCTTCGAGGGGTCTGCGGCAACGAGAGGCGCGTGAGGCCGTTCGTCATACGGGCTGTAGAGCAGTGGATGCAGGTCCTTGCGAAACGCGATCGTGCGCGCGGTCTTGGCGTGGGCTTCCCGGGCGGCCTGGTCCTGCCACGCCTCGAGCAAGAGGAGGTGGTTCTTGCGGCCCGTTCCCTGCAGGGCTTCGAATCGGAGATTCCCGGCCTGCTGCTTGGAGGCAGCGCTGTGCTTCTTGATGAGCGCGGCGGCCTTCTGCACCTCGGACGGCGCGACCTCGATGTAGGTGACGATGTAGAAAGGCTTCTCCGGCAACAGCGTGCCGTCGCGAAGTTTGACCTGCTGCGCCAGCGCCGGATGCACGCCGACGAGGCTCAACAACGAAATGCCAAGCAAAAGCCTCCAGAAATGTCTCATGGCTCCCTCCTTTGGTTGCACTATTTTCTCACGGCGGCGGGCGCGAAAGCGACTCCGTCATCCGCGATGCGCCGATTGAGCAACGCGGCGCAGGCGGAGGCGAACTCCAGATAGGGCGTTGCGACCCCGGTCAGGCGCCCGACGTCGATCACGGAATTGATGAGCGCGTCGAGCTCGAGCTCGCGCCCGAAGCGCACGTCCTGCAGCGTCGAGGAGAGGATACCCACTCTCTTGCGCACGTCGTCGATCATCTGGTCGGATGTTGTCCCCGGCCTGACGCCGACCGATGCGGCCACGGCGAGCACTTCGTCCACCATCAACCGCGCAATACGGCGAGTCGGCTCGAAATCCCCGATCTGACGGTGTGTCGACTGGGTAATCGCCGCGAGCGGGTTGAATACGCCGTTCGACAAGAGCTTGCGCCATTTCAGCAATCGGATGTCGTCTGATACCAGCACAGGCAAGCCGGCCGGCTCGATCGCGGCGGCGATTTCCTTCAGCCGCGGCGTAATGCGGTTGTCGAGCTCACCGATCGCGATCCGGTCGCTCGCCTGGTCCGCCAGCCGGATGCGTCCCGGCTCCACGAGATCGGCCGGCTTGTTCATGACGCCGCCGATCACGGCGTCGATCGGAATCGTTCTCGCGAGCGTGCCGTCGGGGTCCACCGATTTCAGTTGGGAACCGCGGAGCGGGGAGTCGAGCTTCTCGAAATACCAATAGGGAAGCCCGTTCTGCCCGAGGAGCATCATGCCGTCCTTCGCGAGCAGGCTCACCATGCGCGCAGCCGCGCCGGCGATCTGGTGGGATTTCAGCCCGACGATGATGAGGTCAAAGGGCCCCTTCTCCTCTCCCGGGCGGCATACCCGCACGCGGATCGGTTCCGGCCGCCCGCTCTTCGGGCCCTCGAGGATGAGCCCGCGCTGCTTCAACGCGTCGTGCTGCGCGCCTCGCGCAACGAGCGTGACGTCCGCCCCGGCTGCCGTCAGAATGCCGCCGACGTAGCCGCCGACCGCGCCGGCGCCGTATACCAGTATTCGCATGCTACTGCCAGGGCATCAGCGAGGCGTGAATGACGTCCGGCACGCCCTTGCCGCCCACCGACCGGATGGCGAGGTCAACGTCCTTCAGCCCGAAACGGTGGGTCGTCACTTTCTCCAGGGGAAAGCGCTTCGATGCGAGCTGGGCAAGCGCAAGCTCGCACGCTTTGTAGCTGTGGCCGCGCGCGCTCTTGATCGTGATGAATTTGGTCGTGACCTTTTCCAGCGGAAAATTCGGGAACTCCTTCATCTCGCCCTGGACCACGATGACACCCCCCTTCCGCTTCAGCGCATCCACGCCGAGCAGGATGGGGGTCGTGCCGGCGCCCGCCGTGCAGTCGAGCGCGACGTCCACGCCCTTGCCGCCGGTAATCTCCTGGATGCGCGCGAGCGGATCCTCCTTCTGCACGTCGATCACGTAGTCCGCCCCCAGTTCCTTTGCGACCTTCATGCGCGCGGCGTCCTTGGAAGTGCCCGTGACGATGATGAGGGAGGCGCCCGCCTGCTTGCAGATCACGGTTTGCGACAGCCCCTGCTGGCCGGGGCCCTGGATGAGCACGCTGGAGTTGTAGCCGACGCCGCCGTCGAAGAGCGACCACTCGACGCCGTTCGCCATCGGGGTCACCAGCCCCGCCAGCTCCGGCGTCACGCCCTTCGGGACATGATGCACGACCGCATTCCACGGCAGGTAGACGTACTGGGCAAAGCCGCCCCACAGGTGCGGTGCCTTTTCGGCCGAGGTGTAGCCGTAGCGGATGGCATCAGGGTTCTTGCGCCAGTCGGTGTTCTCGCAGTGACGATACTGGCCGAGGTGGCACCATTCGCACTTGCCGCACATGACGTAGTGCTCGACGAACACGAGGTCCCCTTCGCTGAAGCCCTTGCGCCGGGTGAACTCGCGGCCGGCCTTGGCGATCGTGCCGATGTTTTCGTGGCCCATGATTACGGGGCTCTGCGTCGGCGGATGGGCGTAAAGCTTGACGTCCGTCCCGCAAATCCCCGCGACCTCCATCCTGAGCAGCGCGCCATCCTCGGGAACATCGGGCATCGGAAACTCACGGAACTCGGTCCGGCTCGGCCCCGTTCTTACGGCCGCCTGTACTTTCTCCGCCACGGCATGGTCTCCAGTTGATCTGGAAGCTATTTTCGCATGCATCACGCCTGCCATCCTATTTCCCCCTTGCGCCAGCAGCCCTGGCGTCTTGACGCTCAGCCGCAGCGGGGCCATCCTAGTGGCCGGCGGTCATCAACACCCAAAGGGGAGACCACAATGAAGCGCCCGTCTGTCGTCATTTCTGCATTGCTTGTCGTCGCGCTCACGGCTTTCGGCTGCGCCCAGATGTCCTCCATGATGGACACCGGCTGGGTCACGCTCATCGACGGCGAGAAGGGCCTGGAAAACTTCAACCGCATCGGCGACGCCAACTGGCGGACCGAGGGCGGCGCCATCGTCGCCGACAAGGGTAAGGGCGGCCACCTCGTTACCAAGAAGTCCTATAAGGATTTCCAGATCCGGGCCGAGTTCTGGGCCGACCACACGACAAACAGCGGAATCTTCATCCGCGCCTCGGATCCCAATAAGGTTGGGTCCAAGACTGCCTACGAGGTCAACATCTTCGACCAGCGCCCCGGGCAGGAATACGCCACCGGCGCCATCGTAAACTTCGGCAGGATACCGGTGCCGAACCCGAGCAACTATAAGGCCGGCGGCAAATGGAACACCTTTGAAATCACGGCCAAGGAAACGCACCTGCGCGTCATCTTTAACGGGATCGAGACTGTCACCATCTACGACAGCACGTTTGCAAGCGGACCATTCACGCTTCAGTTCGGCAATCGTGGCAAGGAGCCCGGCGGCGCGATCAAGTGGCGCAAGGTGCAGGTCAAGGAGCTGTAACCGGCTGCCCGCAGCGATCAGAAGCGATGTCAATCAACTCGTCTTGAATAATAGAGGAGACCACAATGAAGCGACTGTCTAGCATCACCGCGGGCCTGCTGGTTATCGGCTTGACCGCTTTCGGCTGCGCGCAGATGTCTTCCACGTATGACTCGGTCACCGGGTGGACCGCGCTCATCGACGGCGAGAAGGGCCTCGAGAACTTCAACCGCATCGGCGACGCCAACTGGCGGGCCGAGGGCGGCGCCATCGTCGCCGACAAGGGCAAGGGCGGGTACATTGTCTCGAAGAACTCCTACAAGGACTTCCAGCTCAGGGCGGAATTCTGGGCGGATCACACGACGAACAGCGGTGTCCACTGGCGCTGTATCGATCCCGGCAAGATTACCGACAAGACCTGCTACGAGGCGAACATCTTCGATATGCGTGCCGATCCTTCTTACGGCACGGGCGGCGTCGTCCATCACGCCAAGGTGTCGTCTCCCCATAAGGCTGGGGGCAAGTGGAACACCTACGAGATCACTGTGAAGGGCTCGGAAATGACCGTGGTGCTGAACGGTGTCAAGACCGCCGCGTTCCAGAACACTCAGCACGCACAGGGGCCGATCGCGCTCCAGTTCGGCAACCGCCCGCCCAAGGGCGATCCGGGCGGCGCAATTAAGTGGCGCAAGGTGCAGATCAAGGAGCTGTAATCCTTACTGTCCCACGGGAGGTTTCGCCATGAATTTGGAAACCAAGGTCAAGCCCCGGCTGGCGATCATGAATGCGGTCCACGACCTGCCCGTGCTGGTCGCCCGGGACAAGGGATTCTTTCGTGACGAGGGCCTCGACATCGAGTTCGTGACCACGCCCGGCATGGCCCAGGTCACGACCTCCCACTCGGTCAAGTTCGACTCGGTCTTCGACCGCCCGCTCGATTCGGTCTTCAACGAGGGCGGCATCGACCAGTACCGCATGTGCGAATGGGGCATCATGAAGCGCGCGGTCGAAGCCGAGTGCTCGGGGTTGCGCCGGCGCAAGATCGTGGCGCTCGGCGCCTCCATGTCGAAATTCGCAATCGCGGTCGCGCCGGACTCGGAGATTTACGAGCCCGAGATGCTCAAGAACAGGGAAATCGCGGTCACGCCGAACAACGGCTCGCACTTCACCACGCTCAAGATGATGGAGGGGTTCCTCAAGCCGGAGCACGTCAAGACGACGGCGGCGGGCTCGATGCCGAAGCGCCTCGAAGCACTGAAGCAGGGCAAGGTCGCGGCGGTCAGCCTGATGGAGCCGTGGATCAGCGTGGCGCAAAAGATGGGCCTGCGCATCCTGATCGAATCGCATTCAACGCGCAGCGAGGCGGCGAGCGACGATCTCGACGGCAAGACGCTGGCGGCGATGTTCCGGGCGCAGGCGCGGGCGGTGAAGGAGATCGAGAAGGACCCGACGCCGTACGTTCACTACTTCATTCGCGAAACCGGTGGGCTTCTCGAGCTGAAGGACTTCCAGTCCTGGCGCCTGTTGCACGCCGCGCCGCAGCCCTACACGCGCGAGCGCTGGGACGACACCTACAACTGGTCGGTCAAGTGGAACATGGTGGTGCCGGGCGCGACCTTTGAGAACATCGTGGACAACCGCGCCTGGCAGTAGCGCGGTTGCCCGTCGCAACAACGAGCAGCGAGCCGCCGCAAGGCGGCTTTTTTTCTCACCTCAGGAATCGCCAAGGGAGACTCCCATGAGACATTTCGGTCAATGTGCCGCACTCGCCCTGCTCGCCGCCTGTCTGGGCACCGCTGAGGCGCAGGACAAGCTGCCCCTCGTGAAGGTCGTCGCCACGGGCGGCACCATCGCCAACACGCCCTCGGGGCGGCTCCACGCGGGCGAGGTCGCCGAGGCGATTCCGCAGTTGAAGCAGGTGGCACGCCTGGAGGTGGAGGAAGTGATCCGCGTCGGCAGCAGCAGCATCAAGATCGAGAACTGGCTGACCCTCGCCCGGCGCATCAATGAGATCCTTGCCAAGGAGCCCGAGGTCAAAGGCGTGGTGGTCACCCACGGCTCGAACTCCGTCGAGGAGACGGGCTACTTCCTGAGCCTCACCGTCAAGAGCGACAAGCCCGTCGTGCTCACCGCCGCGCAGCGCCAGTTCCGCACGCTCTCCTCGGACAGCCCCAAGAACTTCCTGCAGGCGGTGCGCGTCGCCGCCGCCGATGAGGCCCGGGGCAAGGGCGCGCTGATCGTGACCAACGACGTCATCAATGCCGCGCGCGACGTCACCAAGACCATGACCTACCGCCTGGAAACCTACAGCAGTCACGACCTGGGCGTGCTGGGCTACGTCGACGAGGACCGTGTGACCTTCTACCGCGTGCCGTTGAAACAGCATACGCGGGCGACTCCATTCGACGTCTCGCGGCTGCAGCGCCTCCCGCGCGTCGACATCATCTACACGGCGGTGGACACGGATGGCATGTTGATCGACGCGGCCGTGACGCAGGCCGGAGCGGAGGGTCTCGTCATCGCCGGGTTCCCCACCGGCTCCGGGACGCCCGCGATGGACGAGGCGGTCAGGCGCGTCGCGGCCAAAGGCATCCCGGTTGTGATGACCAACCGCGGCGGTGTCGGTCGCTCCACCGAGACCGCAGCCAGGGCCAAGGAAGCGCGCCCGCTCGTCTTCGGGGACAACCTCACACCGCAGAAGGCCCGGATCCTTCTGATGCTCGCACTCACGACGACGCGGGATCCCGCGGAACTCCAGCGGATTTTTGAGCGATACTGAAGGTGAACCGGGCGCGGTCTCAGCGCGCTACTTCACGTCCACGCCGGAGTCCTTGACCAGCTCGGTGATCCGCTTCCGCTCGGCGCTGCGGAACGAGTCGAGATCCCTGCGCCCGCCCCCGACGATATCGATTCCCAGCGCCTTGAGCTTCTCGCCGAACGCCGGCTCCCGGGCCGCTTTCACCACTTCGGCGCCCACCTTGTCGAGGACTGCGGCCGGCGTGCCGACCGGGGCCACGATGCTGTACCAGCCGAACATCGAGTAACCCGGAACCGCTTCCGCGATCGCAGGGACGTTGGGAAGCGCCGGCGAGCGCTTCGGGGTGGTCACGCCGAGCGCCCTCAGCCTTCCCGAATCGACGTGCGGCCGCGCCGCCGGATAAACCGCGTAGGTCAGCTGAACCTCGTTTGACAGCGTGTCGGCGATGGCCTGCGGGATACCTTTGTACGGGACGTGCAGCATGTCGGTACCCGTCAGCCGGTTGAACATGACCCCCGACAGGTGCTCCGAGGCGCCCGCTCCGGCCGAACCGTAGCGCAGCTTCCCCGGCGACTTCTTCGCCAGGGCGATCAGCTCGGGGATGGATTTCGCCGGCACCTGCGGATTGACCATCTGGACGAACGGCACCGTCCCGATCAGGCTGACCGAGGCGAATTCCTTGTCCAGGTTGAACTTGAGATTGGGATAGACCGAGGTCGCGACGAAGAGCTGGGATGTCAGCATCATCCACGTATAGCCGTCGCGCTCCGCGCGCAACGCAAGCTCGGCGCTGATGATTCCGGCGACGCCGGGACGGGAATCCACCACGACCCGCTGTCCCCACGCCCCGTACAAGTGGTCGGCCACGAGCCGCGCGATGATGTCCGGGCCCGACCCTGGCGCGCTGCCGATGATGAGCCGGATCGGCTTGTTCGGGTACACCGCCTGAGCGGCCTGCGCGGCCGGCGCCACGAGCATGGCGCAACCTATCACTGCCCAGCTGAATGATCTCGTTTTCATGATTCCTCCTCGTTTTCTATTGTCAGTGAGCCCGGGACAGGCGCGGGCCTCCCGTCTTGCGGGTAGCCGTCCAAGCGCCGGTGGCACTGCCTTTCAAGTCCCCGCTCATCGTGTCCCCGTCTACGCGGCCCGTGTATTCAGTGCCGCCTACGGTGAATCGGATCTGTTCCCCACGCAACCGGCCGTTCGTGATGGGCGTGCTGGTGCCGCCCGCGGTGAGCGTACCGGTGAGTTCCTGGAACTTCTGCTCGAGCTTGAGCCGCCCACCCTGCGGCAACCGCCAGGTGCCTTCCACCCGCGCCGGCACGATGTAGAGGTAAGCCGTGCACCAGCTCATGCAGTCCCCTTCTGCGCGGCCGGTCTCGTCGAATTTCCAGTCGTCGATCTCGAATCCGTTCACGACGATGCGAGAGCCGGGCTTGAGGGCCAGGAACTTGGGGGCCAGCCGGTTGAGGTTCTCGGTCAACAGGAACAGCGCCAGCACCGTCGCCTGCGAGATGTCGGCTTCGTACATGTCTCCCTGCACGAATTGCGCCTTGTCGGCGACCCCCTCCCGCGCCGCGTTGCGACGCGAGAGCTCGACCATGTCCGGGTTGTACTCCACGCCGAGGGCGCGGGCCCCGCGCTTCGCCGCCGCAATGATGTTGCGGCCGTCGCCCGAGCCGAGATCCATCACGAAGTCGCGGGGCGTGACACGTGCCATGTCGAGCATCTTCTCGACCAGCACAAGTGGTGTCGGCACCCACACGACGTCCTTGCCGGCCTGGCCTTCGATAGGCTCGTAGGGTTCCTTGGTCTCCGGGGTTTGCTGTGCGATTGCGGCCAGCGAGACGAAGCACGCCGCCAGGAACAGGCGGGATACGCTACGCGAAACGTTCAAGCGAGTCTCCTGTAGGAATTGTTGCGGGGAGGAAATACTAGCAGGAATTCGAGCCGCCCTAACCGCGCGCGGCGCCCACTCGGTCCAGGAATTCCAGGATCCGGACCGGCGCGGTGCTCTCGGTCTGGGCGTCCGGCAGGGCGTCCCAATATTCCGCTTTGGGCAGGCATTCTTCGAGGTAGCGCGCAGCTGAGGTCGCGTGCGAGGGGTCGCGGCCCGGGATGACAAGCGCGGGAATCTCGAGCTTGAGCAGGTCCTCGGGCTCGGCGCCGGGCGCGGTGTCGCGGTCGAGCAGCGCGCGGCACATCGCATCCACGATGCGCTGGTATTGCGCAACGTCCTGCTTGGCGTAAGCCTGGGCGAATGCGTGGTCACGCCGGATGACCGAGGCCCAGGGACCGCCCCTCGGGTCCGCGTTGAACGGCTTTCCCTCCCGGGTGACGAGCGCGACGACCTGCTCCAGGCCGTGCTGTCGCACGAAGGTGAGGTGCTCGGCAAAACGCTGCTGGCCGCTGATCCGGTAGCGGGCGCCGCCCACGGGCCAGTAGAGAATCATGCTCAGCACGGTCTCGGGATGCGCGACACCGAACGCAATGACCGGGCTGCACCCCATGCAGCCGCCCATCAGGTGCGCGCGCCGGATTTTCAGATGATCCAGGAGCCCCTTCCCCTGCGCCACGTAATGGCCCCAGGTCACGCGCTCGACGCGCCCGCCCGACTCGCCGCACTCGCGCCGGTCGAAGACGATGCAGGTGTGTTTCTTCGGCAGGTGGTCGAGCGGCTTGATCCGGGCGTAGACGCCGAGCGTCGACCACTTTTCTACGGTCGCGTCGAACCCCCCGGGTGCGTACATCAGCAGCGGCGGGCCCGACCCCATGACTTCATAGCGGGTCTGGATGCCGTCTATGACCGCGCTGGGCACGATCAGCCCTTGATCTGCCGCCCGGCGCGTACGTCGGCGATGAGCGCGCTGAATGCCTGGAGGCTCGCCCGGGCGGTGTTGGCGTAGGTTTCTGTCGTGGAATCGATCCATTTCGCCCCGTAGCCGATCGCGGTATGTGCGAGGCGCACCCGACCGTCCAGCCACGGACCGCCGCCGAGACCGCCGATCACCGGAATGGAGACTGCCTTCACCACCGCTGCGCCGGCCTCCGGGCCGGAATGCCGGAAGTCGAGCAGCGCGGCACCCGCCGCTTCCAGCCGCTTTGCCTGCTCCACCAGTTTGCCAAGTGGGATATCTGCGCCCCCGTGAAACTCAGCGTAGACGGGGACCCCCGCGTCGACGATTGCGCGCACGTTATCCGGAACGCCCAGAACCTTCACCATTCCAGCGCCGCCCTCTTTCGCGAGGCGGATGGCGGCGCTCACCGCGGTCTTCGTTCCCGCCTGCACCGGCCCATGAGGAACGTCGCAACTCACGAGCGCGCGCCTGGTACCGCGGCTCACCGCCTTGCACGCGAGGAGCATCTCTTCCACCGTGACTTCGATCTCCGTCGGCTGGCCCCAAAGATTGGCACCAACGGAATCTCCCACGGAAATGAGATCCACACCCGCGCGGTCCGCGATTTGCGCGGTGGGGTAATCGTAGGCGACGATACCGACGATCTTCGTTCCGTCGCGCTTCATCCGCTGCAGCGCCGCGACGGTCACCCGCTCCACGGTCAGGAACGCCCGGCGAGGGAGCGCGCTTTCTCGACGGTGGCGAAGCTGCGCGGCGCGGCGCACATGAGGTAGCGGTAGCCTTCCTTTATGATGCGCTCGGCGTTCGCGGTCTCGACGTGCGGGTGCCCCACGACCACCTTGTGCTTCTTGCAGGTGGCGACGACCTGCGCCATCGCATCGAGCACGGTCTTGTGCTCGTACTGGCGGGGAAGTCCCAGCTCCTGCGAAAGATCGCCCTCACCGATCAGGATCCCACCGATGCCCGGCACGTTCTTCAGCATGTCGTCGAGATTGGCGATGCCCATCGTGTCCTCGATCATGAGGATGACGAAGATCTCGCCTTGGGGATTGAGCGGCCACACATCGGCCCGCTCGTAGTATTCCTGCTGGGTCACGCCCCAGTAGCGCACCGCCTGGCCCGGCCCGTCGCCGCGGATGCCGGCGGGCTCGTAGAGCGGCTTCCCCTTGAGGCGCGGGTAGCGGCACGCGGCGACCGCGTTGTAGGCCTCCTCCACCGTGCTGACGTGCGGCCAGATGATGCCGTAGTAGCCGAGGTCCAGCGCCTGCTTGGCGAAAAACTGGTTCTTCTCGTTGCCGTTGGGCGGTATGCGTACCGTGGGCGTCACCGCCGGCGCCACCGCCGCGGCCTTGGCGATCTGCGCGCGGTTAAGCAGGTACTGCAGGCAGTCCCTGAGGGTGCGGATATCCCAGCCGTTGTGCTCGCCCTCGAACACGACGCCGTCGTACTTCGACGCCTGCAGCGCGATCGCCGCCTCGACGTCCGGCGGCATGAAACAGGTGAAGGCGTGCTGGCCGGATTCGAGCGCGCGGATGATGCCGTTCAGGCGTGGAAGCGCCATGCGATTTTCCTTGAAAGTTTGGCTTGAGTCTGCCGCCAATGACACCTATTACCAGGGATTTTTCCGTTTTTTCCTGGTTCGAGTCTTTCGCCAATATCGCCTATTACACGAGATTTTTCGAGCTCTTACCTCCCGCGCTTCTTCAGCAGCGCGTCGAGCCGGGGATAGACGCGGCGGGCATTGCCTTCGAAGATCTTGAGGCGGTCCTTTTCGCTCAGGCGCAGCTGGTCCACGTAGCGCTTGGTGTCGTCGTAGTGGTGGCCGGTTTCCGGATCGATGCCCTTCACCGCGCCCACCATCTCCGAGGCGAACAGGATGTTGTCCACGGGAATCACCTTGGACAGCAGCTCGATGCCGGGCAGGTGATAAACGCAGGTATCGAAGAAAACGTTCTTCAGCAGGTGGTCCTTGAGCAGCGGGCGCTTCATGTCCTGGGCGAGGCCCCGGTAGCGCCCCCAGTGATACGGCACCGCGCCGCCGCCGTGCGGGATCACGAACCGCAGCGTCGGAAAGTCCTTGAATAGATTGCCCTGGATCAGCTGCATGAAGGCGGTGGTGTCGCCGTTGATGTAGTGCGCGCCGGTGTGGTGGAAATTCGGGTTGCACGATGAGGACACGTGGATCATCGCGGGCACGTCGAGCTCGCACAGCTTCTCGTAGAAGGGATACCACCACTTGTCGATCAGCGGCGGATCGGTCCAGTAGCCGCCCGAGGGATCGGGATTGACGTTGACGCCCACGAAGCCGAGCTCCTTCACGATGCGCTCGAGCTCGGGAATGCAGTTCTTCGGCGACACCCCCGGCGATTGCGGCAGCTGGCCGACGCCGACGAAGCTGTCCGGCAGCAGCTTGCAGATCCGGTAGATCAAGTCGTTGCAGATGCGCGTCCACTCGAGGCTCACCGCCTCGGTGCCGACGTGGTGCGCCATGCCGCCGGCGCGCGGCGAGAAGATGGTGAGGTCGCCGCCGCGCTCCTTCTGGAATTTCAGCTGGGGCTCGACGCTCTTTACCAGGGTCTCGTCGGTGATGCCGAGGTCGGCCGAGCCCGGCTTGCGCGCGGAATCGGCAAGTCCCGCGAGCTGCTTGTCGCGGAAGGTATGGAGCGCCTGCGGCTCGGTGGTGTAGTGGCCGTGGATGTCAATAATCATAATAGCGTGATGAGTGACGAGTGATGAGTGACACGATCCGATAACAGGAACGGAAGGTTACCCGCAATGCAGGAACCCTGTCACCTGTCGCATCGACGTCTATATCTTGAAGGCTTCCAGGGTTTCCGGGGCGAACAGTTCGTCGGGCTGGAGCCGTCGCTTCGACAGCCCCTGCTCGTGGTGATAGCGCAGGAAGGTGTCGAGCACGTGGCGGTTGCCGTGGAACCCGTAGGACCACCAGTCCGGGCCGAACTCGCGCTCGGCTTCCTCTACATGAGCGTTCTGCCACGGCAGCATCGCCTTGTGTGCGGCAGTTTGCGCGAAGCCCTGGTAGACCCGCCGCTGCGCTTCGACGAAGGCCTTGTGCAGCGACATCGCGATCCAGCGGTTCTTTTCGTAGACCTCGCGGCGGATCGCCACCACATGCATGATGGGAAAGATCTTCGTCCGCCGGTAGTACTCGCGCTCGACCGCAACGAAATCGGGAAACAGGCGCTTCACCGCATCGGGCCGTGTGCGGAAGGTCGAGGGCGCGCGCGCCGTATGCAGCGCGTCGATCTCGCCCGCCGCGATCATCGCCGAGAGCGTCTGGTCCGGCCCGATCGGGCGCACCCTGAAATGGGGCGGGAGGTCGAGCTTGATTTTCTCGTCGCGCCGGGTTTCCTCCTCGCCGCCGGTGCAGTATTCGACGCTGTCGGCTCTTACGCCATAGTCGTCGGAGAGAATACCGCGGATCCAGACCGGAGCCGTCATCTGGTATTCGGGCGTGCCGATGCGCTTGCCCACCAGGTCCTTTGGCTCACGGATTCCACTCTTTGCCGACACGAAGATGCAGGAATGGCGGAAGAAGCGCGAGGGAAACACCGGGATCGCGATAAAGGGCGGCGGGTCGCGGTGGAGCGAGACCGTGTACGAGGACATCGACATCTCCGCGACGTCGAATTCCCGGTAACGCGCCATCCGGAAAAAGGTTTCCTCGACCGGCAACTCGAGGACGTTCAACTCGATGCCCTCCGGCCGCACCGTGCCGTCGGCGAGCGCCCGCGTGCGATCGTAATCCCAGATGGACAGCGTCAGGCGCAGCCTGGCCTTGGGCAACTTGCTTCCTAGACCGTGACGGGGTCGGTATTGAGCGGGCGGAACAGCCCTTCCTGGGCGCCGTCCTTGAACTTGACGCTTCTCGGCAGCTCGATCGCGCAGGAGCGCACGCGCTGCGTTTCGGGCTTGAGGCCCGGCAGGGGCTTGCCCTCGCGGTTGTCCCGCCCCGCCTTGATCAACAACCGGCGCATCATGAGGATGCCGTTGTCGGTCGAGCAGAGGTGCTCCTTCGTGCGGTCCTGGATCGGCCCCATGCTCTCCTGCAGCGACGCATCCTGCATGGCGATCCCCTCGACGCCGCTGTAGTTGTGGCCCGACCGCTGCGTGGAGCGATCCATCAGGTAGTCATTGCTCTTGTTGGCGAGCGGCAGGAAGGTGCCCGGCACGTACTTGACGTGGATGCCCTTGCCATCCTTCATCGCCCTCACCTCGGACGCGGTCAGGGCCCGGTTGGGATGGTAGTTGATCGACCAGGCCCAGCAATTCTCCTCATCGATCGGGACCCAGGCATGGCCGCCGATCGGGTGCCCCGCGCGCGGCGGGATGAGCGTGTGCCAGGGCATGATGAACGGCGTGATGCGCCAGTACCACCGGTCGTTGTCCGCCTGGCGGCGCGCGCCGATGAGGAGGCCACCCTCGTACTCGACCACCTCGAAATGCGGCATGCGGTCGGTCAGGTTGTAGCGGTTTGCGCGATCCTTGCCGCCCTTGAAGAGCGGATCCTGGTTGAGCGCGCCGCTGTGCAGGAACGACACGTGGCTTGAATCGATGCCGCCCTCGATCGCCTGCAGGTAGTTGCTTTCCTGCAGCCGTTTGGACACGAACCGGTTCTCTGCGGGCACCAGCGTCCACTCCAGCGCGGGCAGCTCCGGCTTCAGCTCAGGCGGGCCCATGTAGACCCAGATGACGCCGCCCTGCTCGATCGAAGGGTAGGACTTGACCTTGATCCGGGCGCGCATGCCGGACTCCTCCGCCTCGGAAGGCAGGTCCACACACTGTCCCGTCACGTCGTACTTCCAGCCGTGATACGGACAACGCAGTCCGCATTCCTCGTTGCGCCCGAACCACAGCGAAACGCCGCGGTGGGCGCAGAACTCGTCGATCACGCCGAGCCTGCCGTCGGTATCGCGGAACGCCACCAGCTTTTCGCCCAGCAGCTGGACGCGGACCGGGGCCCCGTCCTTCTCGGCGACCTCCTCCGCCAGCATCGCCGGGATCCAGTAGCGCCTGAACAAATCCCCGAGCAGGGTACCGGGACCGGTGCGGGTCAGTTGCTCGTTCTGTTCCTGGGTGATCGCCATGATTCAGTTCCTCGTCACTCGTGTTCAGCGGGATCGATGCAAACCTTGCCGTCGATCAAGCTCGTCTTCCAAACCTTGAGCGGCTCCGTCGCCGGCGCGAAGGTCGGGCGTCCGCTTGCGATGTGAAACCGGCCCTGGTGGAAAGGACACTCCACCTCGTCATCGAGAACGTAGCCCTCCGACAGCGATCCCGGGCCATGCGTGCATTCGTCCTGGGTGACGTGGATCGCGCCTTCGACATTGAACACTGCGTAGACGCAACCGCCGCTTTCCACGCGCAACGCGCACCCTGGAGCGACATCCGACACGCCGCAAAGCGGCACCAGCTTCCCGTCCTTCATGCCTGGGCGCGTATTTTACCCTCTCGGGAAACGGGTGCGGCCGCATTGTAAATCGTGCCGGCGGCGCGGTGTTGATCTATGTCAAAATGCCCGGCACTCCCGGCGGGTGGACTTGCAGGATGCCAACAACGCGAATCCAGGTTGCGATCGTCGGGGCCGGACCGGCGGGTCTGCTTCTCGGCCAGATCCTGCACCGCGCCGGCGTCGACGCGGTGATCCTCGAGCAGCGCTCGGCGGAGTACGTGCTCGGGCGCATCCGCGCCGGCGTCCTCGAGGAGGGCACGGTGGAGCTGCTCACGCGGGCCGACGTCGCCGATCGCCTGCACGCCGAGGCGCTGGTTCATCCCGGTGTCGGCATTGCCTTCGGCGGTGCGCGCCTCCGCATCAACCTGCATGCACTCACCGGCAAGAGCATGTACGTCTACGGCCAGACCGAGATCACGCGCGACCTGATGGAAGCGCGCGCCGCGGCGGGCGCGAAAACGATCTACGAAGCCGAGCGCGTAAGCGTGCACGGCTTTGACGGCGCCCGGCCGTCCGTGCGCTGGGTGAAGGACGGCAAGCCGCATGAGCTCGAATGCGAGTTCATCGCTGGCTGCGATGGCTATCACGGCGTATGCCGAGCGAGCGTGCCCGGGACCGCGATCCGCACCTTCGAGCGCGAGTACCCGTTCGGCTGGCTCGGGATCCTCTCGGAAACGCCGCCCGTCGACCTGGAGCTCTTCTATGCGAGCCACGAGCGCGGCTTCGCGCTCTGCAGCATGCGCAGCACGACGCGGAGCCGCTGCTATGTCCAGGTACCGCTCGCCGACCGGGTGGAGGATTGGCCCGACGAGCGCTTCTGGGACGAGTTACGGCGCCGGATTGACCCCGATGCTGCCGCGAAGATCGTGACCGGCCCCTCCATCGAGAAGAGCATCGCGCCGCTCAGGAGCTTCGTCGCGGAGCCGATGCGCTTCGGGCGGCTGTTCCTCGCCGGTGACGCGGCGCACATCGTGCCGCCGACGGGCGCCAAGGGGCTGAACCTCGCGGCAAGCGACGTGCACTACCTGTCGGAGGGACTGATCGAATGGTACCGCTCCGGCAGGAAGGACGGCCTCGACGCCTATTCGCGGCGCGCGCTTTCGCGCGTGTGGGATGCCGAGCGCTTCTCCTGGTGGCTCACACGGCTGCTGCACCGCTTCCCCGAAGAGGGCGAGTTCCTGTGGAAGATGCAGCAGGCCGAGCTCGATCACCTGGGGCGATCGCGGGCGGCGCAGTCGGCGTTTGCCGAGAACTACGTCGGCTTGCCCTTTGACGACTGACGGGTGGCGCCGCGATGGTGCGCGTAACTCCCGCCCACCATGAGCACCGCATTGGCGAGAAACACGGTCACCAGGCCGAGCGCGGACCCGATGGTGCCGAAAGCAATCGGGATCACCATGTGCGTGAGATTCACCAGCGTAAAGCGCACACCGAGCGCCTCTCCCGTGCGGCCTGCGGGCGCCCGGTTGTAGGTCATGATCACCGACAGCGGCTGGCCGACACCAAGTCCAAGGCCGAGGACGAACGAAAGCACCAGCAGGAACCCGATCTGCTCCACGAACGGGAACAGCAGGAACGTCACGCTCGCGATCAGCATGGCGGCGGTCATCACGCGATCCTCGCCCCAGCGGCGCACGAGCAGCGGCAGCAGGGTCCGCACCACGAACGTTGCGGCGGCATGCGCGCCGAGCACGACGCCGATCATGGTGGCCGAGAGGCCGATAGAGTGCCCGTAGATCGGCATATAGAACGTGTAGAGATCGACGCCCGCCACCACCAGCGCGCTGCTGACGATTACGTAGCGCAACCGCGGCTGCTTGAGCATGCCCAGTACGCCGCTATCCGCGCCGGACTTGGTGGTCACACGTGCGCGCGGGATTACGCGGCGGCACGCGATCCAGGCGACGCACGAGCTGGCGACCGTCAGCGCGAGGTAGAGAAACGTCGGCACATGACCCTGGTGGTCGATCGAGATGCCCACCAGCAGCGGGCCGATCAACGCACCCAGCGCGATCGCGAGGCTCTGGAGGCTGACGTTGCGCGTGCGCTCTTCCGCATCCCCGAGGCTGGCGATCAGGTGCTGAAGCGCGATGTTGAGAAACACCAGTGCGACGCCGATGATCAGCGCCGCGGCGTAGAGCACCGCGAATCCGGCGAATACGTAGGGAATCACGAGTCCCACGGCGAGCCCTGCAGACCCCAGCACGATGGGGCGAAAGCTCCCCATGCGGTCGGAAACTTTCCCGGCCTGCACCGAGAGCACGAGCGGGCCGAGGCCGTAGAGCGCGATGAGCCCGCCGATCGCTGCTGCGGACGCGCCGAGCTCGATGGCGTAGAGCGACATCAGGATACGGCTGCTCATGAAGCACATCCAGTTGAGCAGGCCGAGAAATAGGATCAGGTAGATGGCCATCGGAACGGCGACGACGGCCGCCGGGCACGACAAAAACGCGCTATTCTAGCGCAAGAGTCAACAGGAACTGTCTGGTAACGGCGCATAGCCAGGAAAGGAACGCACATGCAGATCAGGAACGTCGGCGTCGTCAGCCCGGGCGACATGGGCCAGGCGATCGCCGGACGGATCAAGGAGAGCGGCCTCAGCGTGCACACGGCGCTCGACGGCCGCAGCGAACGCACGCGGACGCTTGCGCGCGAGGCCGGCATCAACGATTGCGGCTCAATGGAGAAGCTGGTTGCGGCCTGCGAGCTGGTGCTCTCCGTCATCAATCCCGGGGAAGCGCTCAACGTAGCCCGCCAGGTCGCGGCCGCCATGCGCAAGACCGGCCGCCGGATCGCCTTCGCAGACTTGAACGCGGTCTCGCCGCAGACGGCGCGCGACACGGATCGCCTGATCCGCGACGCGGGCGGCATGTTCATCGACGGCGGCATCATCGGGCCGCCGCCGCGCGGGGAGAAAGACCGGCCCCGCATCTATGTTTCGGGGCCCGACGCTTATCTGATGGAGAGAATCAACCACCCAAACCTTTTGGTGCGGGTCCTGTCCGAGCGGATCGGGGACGCGTCGGGCGTCAAGATGTGCTACGCCGCGATGACCAAGGGCACGACGGCGCTCGCGGTGGAGCTGCTGGTCGCCGCGCGCAAGCTGGGCGTCGAGCAGGCGCTCGAGAAGGAGCTGCGGGAGAGCCGCAACGACGTATTCGAGTGGCAGATGAAGAACATCGCGGCCATGCCGCCCAAGGCCTACCGCTGGGTGCCGGAGATGCAGGAGATCGCCAAGACCTTCGGGGAGCTCGGGCTGACGCGGCAGATCTTCGAGGGTGCGACCGACATCTACACCATGGTCGCCGCGACGCCGCTGGGAAAGGAGAGCCCGGAGCAGGCGCGCAAGAAAGGCCGCAACGGGCTGGACGTCACGCGCGAAATTGCGGACGGGAAACTGTGACCTTCAGACCCGGTACATCGAACGCCGGTCGGGCTCGAAGTTGATGAACCGCGACGGGCGCTCCATACGGCTGCGCCCGACGTGAATCTGGCCCGCGCCGTCGAGCAGTAGCTCGCGCCGCAGCACGTGCACTTCCTCCCCGCTGCCGAGGGATACGAAGGTCCCGTTGATGCTGTGATCGAACAGGTAGAAATGCGTGCGCACCAGCTTGATCGAGAGGTGCCGGCGCGAAGCGTAGCTGTCGGTCACGACCAGGTCGCAGTCGTCGGAGCGCCCGATGACGATGCCGCTGCGCCACTGGTCGACGCGCACGCGCTCCTCGTCGAGCGTGACCAGCAGGGCGCCGGTGTCGCCGGGAATCATCCGGCTCGGCTGCAGGTTGACGTCGGTCAGGTCCGTCCGGTCGGTGCGCCACAGCACCTGGAACACGGTCGATTCCTGATCGCTGCCCTTCAGCACCGCATTGAACACGGGTCGCACGCAGGTCTTCAGCGCCGCTGACAGGCAACGCTCCACCGCGTCGGTGGTGAGGATCTGCTCCGCGGTCGCCGCCGCTCTCAGATACGCGGCGACGTTCACGGTGTCGCCGAACACGTCGTTTTCCTCGACCAGCACCGGACCGCAGTGAAGGCCGATGTGGATGGACACCGGATAGTTGCCGGGCTTCTTGGCGCTCACCTTGGACTGCATGTCGCTCGCCGCGAGCACGGCACGGTCGGCGTCGGGGAAGACGCACATCACTTCGTCGCCGATGGTCTTCACCAGGCGGCCGTCATAGCGCGGCAGCACGCCGTTGACGACATCGAGGCAGGCGTTGACTATATTGCGGGCGGGACCGTCGCCGAGCTTCTGATACAGGCTGGTGCTGTCGCTGATGTCAGCGAACATCACCGCCATGTTGCGGGTCTGCCGTTGTTTCATGCGCCGCGATTATATCGCGCACCACGGGAAAGCCTTCGTGACGGGTGACCGCTGCGGGTTGCAGCCCTCCCCGAACCGGTCCCCGGCCCAGCGTGTCACAAGTCACGAATCACGTGACCGCGGGTGGAGACCGCGGTCCCGCGCGGCCGGAATCTAGGCCGCCCCCACGGTTGCGCCGGGATCCTCCAGTTCCGAGAACCGGACCGGCAGGATCTCGCGCGTGGACAGGCTACCGGTGGCCGACTTCTCCACCAGCACCAGGGTCTGCTTGTCGGGGATCCCGGTCGGGATCACCATGCGCCCGCCGGGCTTCAACTGCGCGAGCAGCGGCGGTGGAATCAGGTCGGATGCGGCGGTCACCATGATTCGGTCATACGGCGCGTGCTCCGGGAAGCCGTAATAGCCGTTCGCGATCGCGACCTCGACGTTCTCGTAGCCGAGGCGTTTCAGCCGGCGTTCCGCGCCCCGCGCGAGTTCCTCGATGATATCCACCGTGTAGACGCGCTTCGCGAGCTCGGCCAGGATCGCGGCCTGGTAGCCGGCACCGGCACCCACCTCCAGCACCACGTCATCCGCCTCGGGCGCGAGGAGATCGGTCATCAGCGCGACGATGAACGGCTGCGACACGGTCTTCTCGTAGCCGATGGGCAAGGGGCGATTGAGATAGGCGTAGGGCTGGAGCTCCACCGGCACGAACTCGTGGCGCGGCATGCTGCCCACCACGCGCATCACCCGCTCGCTGAAGGAGGCGCGACCGGTGTGGCCGACGGTGAGCGCGGCCTCGGTCACGATCTCCGTGATCATCTGCTGGCGCAGCTTTTCGAACATCTCCTCGGACATTGGGGCATAGTACTACAGTGACCGGTGACCGGTGACCGGTGACGAGTGATTGGACACGATTCGTTGACGAGGATTCGTGATCGTTATGAGATCGATCGTGCACTCATGGAATCTCACGCCGCGCGCTGCGATCGCCGTGCAGCAACGGCTCCGCTCCAAGGTGGTCCGGTTGGGACGCCCGCCGACGGTGCGCACCGTCGCGGGCACCGACGTCGGCTTCGAGCGCCGTGGCGCGATCGCGCGCGCCGCGGTCGCGGTGCTGTCGTTTCCCGGGCTCGAGCTCGTGGATTACGCAGTCGTGCGGCGGCCGGCGCGATTTCCCTACGTGCCGGGCCTGCTCTCGTTCCGCGAGATGCCGGCCCTGCTGGCGGCGCTCGACCGGCTGCAGGTCAAGCCCGATCTCGTCCTCTGCGACGGCCACGGTCTCGCCCATCCGCGCCGTTTCGGACTTGCCTGCCATCTGGGCGTCCTCCGCGGCATCCCCTCGATCGGCGTTGCCAAGTCGCGCCTCATCGGGGACCACGCTGAGCCCGCGCAGCGCCGCGGTGCGTGGGCACCTTTGCGGCACCACGGCGAAACCATCGGCGCGGTGCTGCGATCGAGAACGGGGACGCACCCCATCTTCGTCTCCGTCGGCCACCGCGTGAGCCTGCCCACCGCGGTGCGCTACGTGCTGGCGTGCACGACCCGTTTCAGGCTCCCGGAAACGACGCGCTGGGCGCACCGGCTAGCCTCGGGCAGCGAGCCGCTCGGGGATGAGCGATAATGACCGATTCAAGAACCGAGGACCCGGATGGCCACACAAACCGAAACGACAAACCTCGCGCTGTTCTGCGACTTCGAGAACGTTGCACTGGGCGTGCGCGAGGCCCGCTACGCGGCATTCGACGTCAAGAAAGTCCTCGAGCGGCTGCTGCTCAAGGGCAATATCGTAGTGAAGAAGGCGTACTGCGACTGGGACCGCTACAAGGATTTCAAGAAGGCGATGCACGAGGCGGCATTCGAGCTGATCGAGATTCCCCACGTGCGCATGTCGGGCAAGAACTCCGCGGACATCCGCATGGTGGTGGATGCGCTCGACCTCTGCTACACCAAGTCGCACGTGGACACCTTCGTCGTCATCAGTGGCGACTCCGATTTTTCGCCGCTCGTCTCCAAGCTGCGCGAGAACAACAAGACCGTGATCGGCGTGGGCGTCAAGAAGTCCTCCTCCGATCTCCTGATCGCCAACTGCGACGAGTTCATCTATTACGACGACCTGGTGCGGGAGAAGCCGAAGAAGCCGTCCCGCAGGAAGCCCGCGCCCTCCGCGCCCGACGCCGCCCAGGGCCCCGCGGCGGAAAGTGGCGACAAGAAGCAGGAAGCGCTCGACCTGGTGCTGGAAACCATCGAGGCGCTCGTCAGCGAGCGCGGCGCCGGCGAGAAGATCTGGGGCTCGATGGTGAAGCAGGCGTTGAAGCGCCGGCAGCCGGGGTTCAACGAGTCCTACTACGGCTTCCGCTCCTTCGGCAAGCTGCTCGACGAGGCGGAGGCAAGGAAGCTCCTCGCGCTCGAGCACGACGAAAAATCCGGCGGCGTAATCATCAAGAGCCTGACGCCTGAGGCCTGATCGCCGTGGCGGGTGTTCCGTGATTCGCGACTGGGGCTGTTGCCTGCTTGTCATCGCGGTCTGGGGAAGCGGCCCCGTCCAGGCGCAGGCGCCCTTCCCCTACAAGCCGGTGCGCTTCGTCGTCACCTCTCCCCCGGGCGGCGCCAACGACACGCTGAACCGGGCGCTCGGGGCAAAGCTCACCGAATTCATCGGGCAGCCCGTGGTGATCGATAACCGGCCGGGCGCGTCGGGAATCGTGGCGGCCGAGATCGTGGCCAAGGCGCCGCCCGATGGCTACACGGTGTTGGCCGGCACCGAGGCCACGCTGGTCACGAACCCGCTGCTTTTCACAAGAGTGCCCTACGACACGCAGCGCGACTTCGCACCGGTGACGATGACCGCCGCGGTCAGCCACGTGCTTCTCGTGCACCCCGCGCTGCCCGCGGCCAACGTGCAGGAGCTGATCGCGGTCGCCCGCTCGAAGCCGGGCCGGCTCAATTACGCATCGTCGGGAAACGGCAGCGCCTTCCATCTCGGCATGGAGCTGTTCAAGCACATGGCGGGCGTCGATATCGTGCACGTTCCGTTCAAGGGCAGCGCCCTCTCGATTGCCGCCATGCTCTCGGGGGACGTCCAGATGATGCTGGTCGGCACGACCACGGGATTGCCGCTCGCCCGGTCCGGCAAGGCCCGCGCGCTCGCGATGGCAGGCGCAAAGCGCTCGCCGGTCGCCCCCGAGCTGCCGACCATTGCCGAGGCGGGCCTTCCCGGCTACGCGATCAGCAGCTGGTTCGGCGCGGTGGTGCCGGCTGCGACCCCGGACCCGGTGATCGCGAAGTTGCATGCGGATTTCGTCCGCGCGCTGAATTCGCCCGACCTGCGCGAGCGGCTCGCTCCGGGAGGATACGAAGTCATCGCCAACACGCCGCGGGAGTTCTCCGCGCACATGCTCGCACAGACCAAGCGGCTGGGCGAAATCATCCGGGTGGCCGGCATCAAGCCCGATTAGGAATCCTGATGACCCGAGACGATCCTGACGCGTCCCCGAAGCGTGCGCTCCCATCAGCGGCCGCGATCGTGGAACGCATCGTGGTCGTATCCGTTGCGCTTGCGCTCGCCGTGCTGGGATTCTTCTTCCTCGCTGCCGCGCTCGTCGCGGGCTCCATTCTGGCCGCGATCTTCCTGATCCGCGTCTGGTGGGCGCGGCGCCGGCTCCGACAGCAGGAGGAGGACCAGTACCTGACCACCGAGTACGAAGTCATTGATCGCGAGGGCCCGCAGGACCCGAGACTTCCGCCCGGCGCGTGAACCGCCATCTGCTGCGAAGCCCCCCTGATCGGATACAATCACGCCAGGCAGCGCACCCGCCCGCGGGTCCGTACCGGTGTCTCTCGCGCTGCCAGCCAGGAGAACACGACGTGCAAGTCACCGCGGTACGCTATGCGGACGTCCTCGTCGTCGCGGTCAAGGGACGGATCGACTACATGAACGCCGAGGAGTTCAGGGCGGCCGTGCTGCCGTATCTCGAGAAATGCGCCGCGGGCGGTGACCAGGTGGTGCTCGACCTGTCACGGCTCGAGTACGTCAGCAGCGCCGGGCTGCGCGTGCTGATGATCGCGGCGAAGGAAGTGCGTGCCCGCAAAGGCAAGCTCGTGGCGGTTTCGTTGCAGCCCGTGGTGCGCGAAATCTTCGAGATCAGCCGCTTCACGCTGGTGTTCGACGTCTTCGAATCCGTACAGGACGCCTTGCGCGCCCTCTCCCCGACGGCGGCAGCCATGGCCCATACCGGGTAGCCGGCGATGCGCGTTCGTTTCTGGGGCACGCGCGGTTCACTGCCGGTTTCCCTCACCGCGGAAGACATCAAGGCCAAGATCGTCGAGGCGTTGCTCGCGGCCGCGGGCCGGAACCTGAAGACCCGGGCCGATGTCGAGGCGTTCGTCGAGCGCGACCTGCCGTTCTCGATCTCGCATACCTACGGTGGCAACTCCTCCTGCGTCGAGCTCGATGTCGGCTCGGAGCAGCACGTGCTGTGCGATCTCGGCACCGGCGTGCGTTCCTTTGGCCTCAATCTGCTCGCGCGCAAGGGCACGCGCGCCGCGTGCACGTTCCACGTTTTCATGTCGCACCTGCACTGGGACCACATCATGGGGTTCCCGTTCTTCCCGCACGCCTACATTCCGGGCAACCGCATCGTGATCTACGGGTGCCACCCCGGCATGGAGGAGGCATTCCGCCGGCAGCACGCCGCGCCATGTTTCCCGGTGGATTTCTCGCGCCTTGCTGCGAAGGTCGAATTCGTCAGGCTCGAGCCGGGCCGGCGCGTCCGTCAAGCGGGACTCGAGGTCACGCCCAAGCTTCAGTTGCACAGCGGCGACTCCTACGGCTATCGCTTCGAGCACGGGGGCAAGGCCGTCGTCTATTCGACCGACTCCGAGCACAAGACGGATGACGCCGCGGCCACGCGGGACGTGGTCGAGTTCTTTCGCAACGCCGACCTCGTGATCTTCGACGCGATGTACTCGCTGGCAGACTCCGTCTCGGTCAAGGAGGACTGGGGGCACTCGAGCAACGTGGTCGGGGTCGAGCTGTGCCAGCTCGCGCGCGCCAAGCATCTCTGCATCTACCACCACGAGCCGGTGCACAACGATCTCAAGATCGGATCCGTGCTGCAGGAGACCCTCCGGCTCGAGGAAATCACCCGGTCGGATCACACGCTGCACGTCTCCAGCGCCTACGATGGCCTGGAGATCATCGTGTGAGTACGGCGGCGGGCAGGTGATGGCGTGAGCGCACAGCCGAAGGCAGCCCCGGCCGGCGCGGTGTGGAGCAGCAGTCTTCAACGCCCGCGGGTGCTGGGCGCCGTCCTGATCGCCGCACTCGCCAGTCTGCACCACTTCGCCGATACCCCCGTCCAGTCCTGGCTGCGCAACGCCTGGTTCGACGCCTACCAGATCATGATGCCGCGGACCCGGATATCGGCGCCGGCCGTGATCGTAGCGGTGGACGAAAAGAGCCTTGCCCAGCTCGGGCAATGGCCATGGCCGCGCACGCTGGTGGCGCGGGTGCTCGACCGTCTCGCCGAGTACCGCCCGCTCGCGGTGGGCGTTGACGTGATCTTCGCCGAGCCCGACCGGCTATCCCCCGAGGCGATCGCCGAGAGCAACCCTCGTGTCGGGCGTGCCCTTGCGCGCCAGTTGAAGCAATTGCAGAGCAACGACGAGGCGCTGGCCGCGGCCATCCGGCGGCTGCCAGTCGTGCTCGGCGTCGCGGGGATTTACGAGCGCGGCACGGAGCCGGTTCCCCGCCCGGCAGCGCTATTCCGGATGCAGGGCGATCCTATGCACCATCTCTGGCCAGTGCCTCCCTTTGCCTCCGCGCTGAAGAGTCTCGATTTGATCGACGCTGCAGCGGCGAGCCGCGGCTTGATCAGCGCGGATATTCGCCACGGCGTCGTGCGCCGCGTCCCGCTCCTTGCCGCAGTGGGCAACGCACCCTTTCCATCGCTCGGCGTGGAAACGTTGCGCGTCGGCGTGAGCGAACCGGCGTTCGTGGTGCGCAGTGGCGCGCACGGTATCGAGTCGATCGGGATCGGAGATGTCCTCATCCGCCCCGACGCCGACGGGCATCTCTGGGTCCGATTCAGCCGGCACGATCCCGCGCGCTTTGTCTCGGCGGCGGATCTCCTCGCCGGCACGGTCGATCGCGAGCAGATCGACAACAAGCTGGTTCTGTTCGGCGTCACCGGCATCGGGCTCCTCGACCAGCAGGCGACCCCGCTCGGCGAGCGCATGTCGGGCATGGAGGTCCACACCCAGGTCCTGGAGAATATCTTCGACGGCAACCTGCTCGGGCGCCCGCGCTGGGCACGCGGATTGGAAACCGCGTTGATCGTAATCCTGGGCGCGCTGCTCGTATTTGCCGTTCCAGCGCTCTCGCCGGTGCGCTCCTCGATCGTGCTCGTCTCCGTGACCGGTGGACTGCTCCTCCTGGGCATCGTGCTCTTCCGCTACACCGGCGTGCTGTTCGATGCGGCGGCACCGGTCATCGACCTCAACATCCTGTTTGGCGGTCTCCTGCGGGCGACGCTCGCCGAATCCGCACGCGCGCAGCAGCGGCTCGAGCGCGAGCTTCAGGCCCAGCGCGAGGCCGCCGCACGGATGGCGGGCGAGCTCGAGGCCGCACGCCGCGTCCAGATCGGCATGCTGCCGGTCCCGGCCCTCACGTTTGAGGGCGAACGGCGCTTCGAGCTGCATGCGAGCATGGAGCCGGCACGGGAAGTGGGCGGGGATCTCTATGACTTCTTCATGGCGGGACGATCGCGCCTCTTCTTCCTGGTCGGCGACGTTTCCGGCAAGGGTATGCCCGCCAGCATCTTCATGGCGCTGTCAAAAGCGCTCTACAAGAGCACTGCGCTACGCAGCCTGCCCGACCTGGGTCGCACCATGATCGAGGCCAACGTCGAGATCACGCGCGAGAACCCGGAGCTTCTGTTCGTGACCCTGGTCGCCTGCATGCTCGACGTCGACACCGGGGAGCTCGCCTACTGCAACGCCGGGCACGAGCCTCCCCAGGTGATTGCGGCCGGCGGTACAGGCGTCAGGCAGCTCGAGGGCGGAGGCCCGCCGCTGTGCACGTTGGAGGACTACCCCTATGAAACGGGACACGCCCGCCTGGTACCGGGGGAGTCGCTCGTCCTCGTGAGCGACGGAGTACCTGAGGCAATGAATGCTGCAGGAGAGCTGTTCGGACGGGCGCGGCTCAACCGATTTCTGTCAGGAATGCCCGCAGGCCTCTCCGCCTCGCAACGCGTGGCGGCGGTGAACGACGAGGTGCGCAGGTTCTACGCGGGGGCCGAGATGGCCGACGACGTGACGATTCTGGTCGTGCGCTGGATCGGACCGGCGACGGGCGACCGGTGACAGGTGCCGCGAACCGCCGTCTAGCGGATGTTGATCTCGACGCGCCGGTTGCGCGGCTCCGTGACCTCGTCGGCGGTCGCCACGATCGGTTCGCGCTCTCCCCGGCCGGCGACGCTGATGGCGCTGTCCGGGACACCGCGGTCCACGAAGTCCTTGCGCACGCGCTCGGCACGCCGGAGCGAGAGCGTGTCGTTGTACTCGAGGGGGCCCATGCGATCGGTATGGCCGATCACCGCGACTTCCGCAACCTTTCTGCGCGCGATCTCCGCGGAGACCTTCTCGAATGCTTCCTTCGACTCCGGCGTGTACTCGTCAGAATCGCCCAGAAAGTAGAGCAGGAAGGAGATCGGGCGCTGCGGCTGGGCGGCGATCGCATAGGAAAAGAGCTTTGTCACTTCGTCGCGCCCCACGGGGGGCGACGTGACGCTCTCGCCTTTTTCGAGCAATGCCGCCGAATAGGGCTTGTCCAGAACCGAGGTGCGCCTCCAGGGTCTGCTGACGGCGACCCCGCCGGTCGTTCCGCTCTGGTCCGGCACCAGGACTACCAGCTCCCGGGTATTCGACGGAGCGGCACACGCGCCGAGGATTGCCGCAACCACGGCAACCGCGCCGGCGCGCAACCCGCGGTGCATGCGCAACCGCGGTTAGTTGTTGAGGGGAACGACCTGGACGAAGAACTCCGTGCCGCGCGCACCCAGAATCGCGGCCGGGGTCCGGATGGTCATCGCCTCGGGCGACTGCTTCGCGATCTTGCCCGAGATCACGGAGAGCGTGCCGCTGCGAATCGAGGTGTCGAGCCGCCCTTCGTGGGTGGTCGAGTTGAACGAGAACTTGTCGAGCGTGAGCGAGCTGTTCGGGCCCGCGGACATCATTGTATTGTCGATGAAGGTGATGCCGACCGAGCCGTCGATGCCGGTGCGGATGACGTCCGCCTGCTGCAGCTTCATCCCCTCGTTGGCGAGGACGCGCTGGCTACCCCGCTCCACCATCACGGTACCGCTCAGCGTCTTGATCTGCGCGATGTCGTTTGCCGCCAGCGGGGCAGCAACGAGCGCCCCCGCCGCGAGCGCGGCACATGCCAGAAACCTGATCGTGCGGTGCAGTGCGACCATGTGCATCTCCTTTCCCTTTCCCTTTGGGCGGACGTGACTTTTTTCCGATTTCCGCCAGTGCGGCATTATCATGGCACAAACGGCATGTCCGGATAATGTATTCTTCCTCAGATGGCGGGACCTCCCCCACCATGCGTCTGACGCTTGCAGCCGATAATCAGGAATACCCGCGGTTGCGGGAGTTCGTGGACCGCGCCTGCCAGCAGGCCGGCTGCTCTCCCGGCCAGCGCACGCGCGTCCAGCTCGTGGTGGAGGAGCTCTTCAGCAACACCGTGAAATACGGCCGGCGCGAAGCGGTGCCCGCTTCCGTCACCGTCACCGTCGATTTTGGCGGCGCGCACCCCATGACCTTCCACTACGAGGACGACGCGCCCAAGCACGACGCCTTCGGCCAGGCCGAGACCGAGGACGAGTTCAAGCGCTCGGTGACCAGCCGCCGGGTGGGCGGGCTCGGCATTGTCCTGGTGCGGGAGCTGGGTAAGAACGTGAGCTACTCGTATTCCGACGGCAAAAACCACGTCCGGTTCTCGGTCGAGATCGACACGCCGTTGCCCAGGAGGCCCCGCCCCTAGCCCGGGGGGGCTCGCGGCACTTCGAGCCCGTCAGTCGAGCTTTGGAGGCGACTCCGGGGAGCGCGGCGGTTGCCGCAACTCCGACTCGAAGCGCCGCAGTTGCTGCTGGCTCTGCTCCTGCGCCTTGTTCAGCTCCATCTGCGCCTTGGCCCGGCGCCCGGCCTCATCGTCCGATGGCTGGGCGGTGCCCGGTTCAATGGCTTGCCGGTAATGCAACTGCTGCTGTTGCTGCCGCTGATCGATCTGCAATTGCTCCGGCGCCGGCTGCCGCCGCGCGTCCGCGGGCCGGTTCTGGGTGGCGTTCTGCTGCTGCATGCGCAATTGCAGCGCATCCTGCTGCTGCTGGCGCTGCAGCTGATTCTGCTGCAGTGCGCGAGCGCCCGGATCCTCCGCGCCCCACGCCGGGGCAGTCAGGGCGGCCGCAATAAGCAGTGCCGCCCACCCCGTCGCGGGTCCCTGCGATACCGGACTACACGATGCGGTCAAGCGGAAGCTGGAACAAGCGGATCTTGTCATCGGTGCGGGTGATTTCCTGATTGGCATCGCTGATCCTGCGCACCAGGGCCTCGAGGTCTGCGTCGTTCCGGAAGGCGATCATCAGGACGGCGTTGGTGCTGGCGAAGCCGCCCGAGCCGAGGTGCGGCTCGGTGCCGCTGCCCTTGCCCTGGGCGTGATCCCACCGGGTGTAATAGTCGATTCCCGCGTCCCTGAGGAGCTGCATCACGCGCGGCGTGAAATATTCGTTGTGTACGATGAACGCCATCTTCATGGTTCACCTCGCGAGTTTTTTCTGCATGCGCTGATCGAACCGCTCCACGTTGATGATGAGCCGCTCGTGCGTGCCTTCTCCGATGCGCTCGCGGTCGTCTTCGGCGACGATGCTGAAGGTCAGGGTGCGGCCATCGATCCTGATGAGCTCCGCGCGGGCGCGCACGCGCAGCCCCACCGGGGTCGCCGCGAAATGCTTGACATCGAGGTGCGTTCCCACCGTCTGATGCCCCGGCGGCATCAGACGCTCCACCGCCTGCAGCGCAGCCGCCTCCATCAGGTTCACCATGATGGGCGTGGCAAGAACGCCGATCTTGCCGCTGCCCACGTGCGGCGCGGTATCGCGCGTGCCCACCACGATTTCCGCCGTGCCCTGGAGTCCCGGTTTCAGCTCCTGCGGAAGGCTCAGGACCACGCGCGCTCCCGGCACTGGATACAATAAGTGATCAAAGGGAGCCGCCTCCAAAGCCGGTCGTGGTACTGGGCCATGAGATATCGTGCCAATAAAGCGCGGCCAAGGCCAGCGTTCCAGGAAAACGGGTCCGCGGCAGGAATAGCCTTCCCCGGTTTCGTGTTTACGGATTGCCCAAGTCCGCACACTCATTATTGATCATCATCCAACTGGAGAACACGCATGCGCATGAAATTCGCACTCGCACCGATGGGGGTTGCCCTCCTTCTGGCCGCGCTGTCGGGCGTGGCCATTGCCGTTGACTCCGACCCCTCTCCTCCGGTCAGCTCCGAGCACGCCGCGGGCAAGAAGGCAATCGAAGCCAGAGACTGGAACGGAGCGATCAAGTCGCTCACGGCGGCCGCGAAGCGCGACGGACGCAATGCCGACATCCAGAACCTGCTCGGCTACGCGTATCGCAACGCCGGCCAGCTTGACGCGGCGTTCAACCACTACAACCAGGCACTGAAGCTCGATCCGCGCCATCTCGGCGCCCACGAGTACATCGGCGAGGCCTACCTGATGGCCAACAACCCGGCGAAGGCCGAGGAGCACCTGGCCCAGTTGAAGCGCCTGTGCCCGCTGGCGTGCGAGGAGTATGACGACCTCAGGAAGAAGGTTGAACAGCACCGGGCGCGCGCCAAGTGACCCACTCGCAGGTGTTGAGTCCCCGGAACGGGATAAACCTCCCGTTTGCGGCACTGCGTGGCTGCCTCGAACGATCCGAACTTGACTGTGTCAAAGATCTCTGCCAGCGTTCAGTTTCATCACACGTGGCACGACGAAATTGCCGTGAGCCCGTCAGAGCTTGATTCGTTCGAGAGCCTGCGCCGGCACAACCGGGATCAGGCGGCACGGGGAGACCCTGTCCCCCGCTGGGGCCCGATTGCCAAGCGCATCACCTGGATGGTCCTGATCGCGGCATCGCTCCTGTTCTTCTACCTGATCGACAAGCTGCAGGAAGCATTGTCGATGCTCAAGTAGGCGCAAGTCCGACGCCCGCGGAATCCCCGGCACTCAGTCCTTGTAGTCGGGATAGCGTTTTTCCACCAGAGCCAGGCTCGCGACCCAGTCACGGCTCTTCGAGTCGTAGACGCCGATCCGACCGAATTTTTCCGCGCGTTCCGCGCACGCCGCGGGCGACGGGACGATCAGCTCCGCTCCGCCCGCAAGCGCGCCCACCTGCGCGCGGCACGCAAGCTCAAAGAAGTGGTGATAGATATAGGCCTCGGGCAGCGTCGATCCACACACGAGCGCGCCGTGGTTCTCCAGGATCATGACCCATTTGTCTCCTAGCTCCGCCGCGAGCCGGTCGGCACCCTCGCGCGTGGTGTCGTCCACCTCGTTCGGGTAGCGCGCGATGCGGTTGTAGAAACGCATCGCCTGCTGCGTAACGGGCAGCAGGCCGTGCTTCTGGGCCGAGACGGCGAGGTTCGCAGGTGAGTGCGTGTGCACCACGGCGGCGATGTCCGGCCGTGCCTTCAGCACCGCCGCGTGCAGGTTGTAGGCGGCCGCGCTCGCCTTGTAGTCGGAATCCATCACCCGCCGGCCGTCGAGGTCGTACTTGACGAGGCTCGACGCCGTGACCTGCTCCATGAACTGGTTGTCGGCCTTGACCAGGAAGTGCCCGGGCTCGCCCGGGACGCGCACCGAGACGTGGTTGTAGGTCATGTCCACGAACACGAAGTGGGCGATTAACCGGTGCGCCGCCGCGAGGTCGCAGCGCGCCTGCCATTCCGCCTTGCTGACGCGCTCGCGGATCGGCTTCTGCTTCTTCCCGATTGCAATCGTGCTGCCCATAGGAACCTCCTCAATTTTCGAATGTAGACTATCATTGCTGCATTTCCGCGGGGAGAGGCAAGCAGACAAATGCTGGTCAAGTTTCGCGTCAACGGCGATCCGGTCGAGGTGAACCTGAAGGCGGGCGACCGCCTGCTGGTGGACGTGCTGCGCGAGGACCTGCGCCTGACCGGAACCAAGCACGGTTGCGGCATTGGCGCCTGCGGAACCTGCACCGTGATCGTGGACGGCTATCCCGTCGCTTCCTGCCTGCAGCTTGCCGCGATGTGCGACGGAGCGGAGGTCCGCACCGTCGAGGGGCTTGCCGGGACGTCCACGCTGCACCCGGTCCAGCAGGCTTTCGTCAATAGATCCGCGCTGCAATGCGGCATCTGCATCCCCGGCCACGTGATGGCAGCATGCGCGCTCCTCGAGCGAACGCCCGACCCCACCGAGGAAGAGATCCGCGCCAGCGTCGACAGCGTCTATTGCCGCTGCACGGGCTACATCCGCATTTTCGAAGCCTACCGCGAGGCAGTCGCGCTCGCGAAGGCGAAGCGATCATGACTCCGCGCGATCCGAGGTTGCCCGCAGCCTCCAGTCTCCTCGTCGTCGGTAAGGACGTGCCGCGCACCGATGCCGTCCCTAAAGTCACCGGCGCGGCCCAGTATGTCGCCGATCTGCATTTCCCGGGCATGCTGCACGCCGCCGTCCTGAGAAGCCCTCATCCACACGCGCGCATCTTTTCCATCGATACCAGTGGCGCAGCCGCCCTGTCCGGCGTCAAGGCGGTCGCAACCGGCGCGGACACGGCGAAGCGCAAGTGGGGCGCATTCCGCCCGGATCTCTACCCGCTCGCAATCGACAAGGTGCGCTACGTCGGCGACGAAGTGGCGGCCGTCGCGGCGGTGGACCCCGAAACCGCGCGCGCGGCCGTGGACAAGATCGTGGTTCGCTACGAGGCTCTCCCCGCCGTGCTCTCGCTCGACCAGGCGCTCGCGCCAGGCGCGGCGCTGGTGCACGACGACGCCCCGGGAAACGTCGCGCACCAGTTCGGGTTCGAGCGCGGCGATGTGACAGCCGGCTTCAAGGCCTCCGACGCTGTCGTGGAAGGTACCTGGGAATCGGTGCGCCAATGGCACACGGCGCTCGAGACCATCGGCTGCGTCGCAAAGTGGGACAGCGGGCGCGTCTCGATGTGGTGCAACACGCAAACGCCGTTCCTTGCGCGCGGCCGCTACGCCACCGCGCTCGGCCTGCCCGAATCCCAGGTGCGCGTGATCCAGACCGAGGTCGGGGGCGGATTCGGCGGCAAATCGGGCGACGACAACGCCTCCGTCATCTGCGCCCTCCTCGCGCGCCTTGCCGGCCGCCCCGTGAAGCTCATCCACACGCGCGAGGAGGAGTTCCTGGCGAGCCACCCGCGCATGCCGATGCGCTACTGGGTGCGGCTCGGCTTCCACAAGGACGGCCGCGTGCTGGCGAAGGAAATCAAGATGTGGGCCGACAACGGCGCCTACACCGGCAAGTCGCAGGCGATCCTCGGCGCGGCAAGCGTGCGCCATGACGCGCTCTACAAGTACCCTGCGGTGCGCGGGAATTCCACCCTGGTTTATACGAACCTGGTGCCGACCGGAGCCTTTCGGGGATTTGGCAATCCATCGGCGGACTGGGCGGTGGAGCAGGCATGGGATCTGGCCGCGGAAAAGCTCGGAATCGACATCGTCGAGCTGCTGCGCATGAATGCGGTGGATCCCGGCGATGTCTCGCCGCACAACCACAAGATCACGAGCTGCGAGCTGAAACAGTGCATCGACAAGGCGGCAGACCTGATCGGCTGGAAGGAGAAACGCGCGCGCAAGCGACCCGGTCACGAGGAGAAGGAACCCGCACGCGAGGAGAAGGAGCCCGCACGCGGTCTGGGCATGGGCTGCAGTGTCCACGTCAACGGCCGCCGCAGTTTCGGGGACTGGGACGGTTCCTCGGCCATCGTGCGCGTGAACGAGGATGGCCGCGCCACCGTCATCACCGGCGAAGGCGAGATCGGCCAGGGCAATCTCACGGTGCTGCGCCAGATCGCGGCCGAGGAGCTGGGGCTCCCGTACGACCACGTGGACATTACGCGGCCCGACACCGACGTGCAGCCGCATTCGCTCGGCGCGCTCGCAAGCCGGCTCACCTACGTCGCAGGCAACGCAGTGAAGAACGCGGCGACCGCAGCCGCGAAGCAGCTGCTCGAGGCTGCCGCGGAGCAGTTCCAGCGCCCGGCGGAGGAACTGACCATCCTCAACGGTGAAATCGGGCCGCGTAACGGCTCGGAAACCGAATTCCGGCCGGTCGGCGCGGTTGTGCGGGCCAACATCTACAAGCGCGGCGGGCAGCCGATCATCGGCGTGGGAACCTTCGACAACCCTTCCGAGTTTCCCGACCACAACCGCTACGGCAACGAATCGGGCGCGTACAACTTCGCGGCGCAAGCGGCGGAGGTAGAGGTGGATCGCGCGACCGGCGAGGTGAAGCTCCTCGAGGTCGCGGCGGTGGTGGACTGCGGCACGGTCATCAACCCGGCGACCGCGGAGGGCCAGGTGCAGGGCGCGGTCACCCAGGGAATCGGGCTCGCCATGATCGAGTACTTCGACTGGTGGAACGGGCAGCCGACCGATCCGCAGTTGAAGGACTACCCCATCCCGGGCGCCGCGACCCTGCCCAAGCTGCACGTGGCGTTCGCCGATTCCTACGAGCCCTCAGGACCGTTTGGCGCGAAGGGACTGGGCGAAATCGGGCTCGATGCCGTGCCCGCGGCGATCGCCAACGCCGTCGCCGATGCCTGCGGTGTACGCATCCACGAGCTGCCGATCACCGCGGAGAAGATCCATCGCGCGTTGCACCCGGGGATCTACGCGAACGAGAAGACCCCTCCTCCCGCCGCGCCCAAGGGGGGCATGTGGTCGCGCCTCTCCGCCGGCAGGCCTTCCGGCGCGCGCACATTCGATCCGGAGTTCGTGTCCGCGACGAGCGTCGAGGAAGCGGTGCGGCTGCTCGCGGCAGGGGATACGGCGCTCGTCGCCGGCGGCATGTCACATGCGCTGCGGCGCGAGCGCACCGGCTATCCGCAGGCAAAGCGCCTGGTCTCGATCATGCGCATCCCCGAGCTGAACGAGTTCTCGATCGACGCGAAAGGAATGCTCCGCGCGGGCGCGGCGGTGCGGCAGCAGGCGTTCTACGAGGAAGCGCGCGTCAGGAAGCACTGGCCAGCGATTGACGACGCCATGGAATCGGTCGGACACACGCGAATCCGCCGCATGCTGACGGTCGGCGGGAGCGTCGGGCCGCTGATCGGCGGCTTCGACCTGCCGCTCGCGCTGTTGGTGCTGGGCGCGCGCGTGACGGTCGCCGGGCCAGGCGGGCGGCGCGTCCTGACGCTCGAGGAAGCCTTTCAGAAGCGCTTCGCAAAGGATGAGATGGTAGTCGCGATCGAGCTGGATCCGCCGCCCGCGCGGTCCGGCTCGAGCTTCTATAAGTACATGGCGCGCGGCGTGCTGGAGATTCCGACCGTGAATACGGCGGCGGCGGTGACGCTCAATGCCGACGGCACGTGCAGCCGGGCGCGCGCGGCAATCGGCGCGGTCAGTTGGAAACCGATCGTGCTCGATTTGAAGGAGCTCGCCGGCAAGCGGTTGAACGAGGATCTTCTGCGCGCTTCTGTACAAGGCGTGCGCGCGGCTGTCGAGCCGGTGTCGGACGTGCGCGGCTCCGCGACCTACAAGCGTGAGATGGCCGTAGAATTCACCTGCCGGGCGCTGGCGAAGGCGTGGAAGCGCGCCCAACAGAGCAAATCGTGACTGGTGATTCATGACTCGTCCTCTTCATCCCACATCCCTCATCCTTCATCCCTGCCTGCTGCCTGCAACCGCGCTGGGATTGCTGATTGCAAGCGGCGCGGCGCTGGCGCAGGCGTATCCCGCCGGCCCGGTACGCGTCATCGTGCCGTTCCCGCCCGGTGGCGGCGTGGACGGCGCGGGCCGGCTCATCAGCCAGAAGCTCACCGAGGCACTGGGCAAGCAGTTCGTCGTCGACAATCGTCCGGGCGCCAACGGCATGATCGGGAGCGAGGTCGCCGCGCGGTCGCCCAAGGATGGCTACACGCTGATGGTGAACGGGGCGAACTTCGTGACGACCCCCAGCCTGTACGGCAAGGTCACCTACGATCCCGTTAAGGACTTCGAGCCGGTCAGCCTGATCGCGCTCGCGCCCAACGTGCTGGTGGTGCACCCGTCTCTGCCGGTGAAAACCGTAAAGGAGCTGATCGCGCTCGCGAAGTCACGGCCGGGGGAGGTCAATTTCGCCGGCTCCGGCAGCGGGAGCACCCCTCACCTCGCCGCAGAGCTGTTCAACACCCTCGCAGGAGTCGCGATGGTTCACGTACCGTACCGTGGAACCGGACCTGCGATCGTGGGGCTGATGAGCGGCGAGGCGAGCGTCATGTTCATGCCGACAACCAACGCGGTGCCGCTCATCAAGGCCGGCCGCCTGCGTGCGCTGGCGGTGACGAGCCGGCAGCGCGTCCCGGCGATGCCCGAGCTGCCGACCGTCGCCGAATCCGGGCTCAAGGGCTACGAATCAAGCCAGTGGTACGGCATGCTCGCGCCCGCGGGCACGCCCGGTGACGTGCTCGGCCTGCTCAATTCGCATGTCACGAAGATCATGCAGGCCCCGGACATGAAAAGCCGCATGACGAGCGAAGGCCTGGTTGCGGTCGGCAACACCCGTGAGCAGTTCGCGGCGCATATCAAGTCCGAGTTCGCGAAGTGGGCGAAGGTCATCAAGGACTCGGGCGCGAAGGTCGACTGAAAGGCGTGGTGAGTGGCGAGTGATGAGTGACAGGGTACAGGCGTACAAAGCATAAGAAATCGTTCGAGGAGACACCCATGAGAAGTATCGCGGCAATCAGGCATCAGCGCGGTATTGTCGCAATCCTGTTTGGCGTTGCAGGGACGCTGGTATGGAACAGCGGGGCTGCCCAGAGTTACCCCACGCGGCCGGTGCGGCTGATCGTGCCGCAAAGCGCCGGCGGTTCAACCGACGTCGTGGCGCGCGTCGTCGCACAGCGCATGACCGAGACGCTCAAGCAAAACGTAATCGTGGACAACCGCCCGGGCGCGGGAAGCCTCAATGGCACCGAGCTGGTGGCAAAGGCCGCACCCGATGGCCACACCATCCTCGTCGTCGCGGCATCGTTCACCATCAATCCGGCGATACGCAAGGACCTCCCCTTCGACCCCGTGCGTGATTTCACGCCGGTGAGCCAGCTCGTGACGCTTCCCCACATCCTGGTGGTTCATCCCTCGGTGGCCGCAACATCGGTCAAGGAACTGATCGCCCTCGTCAAGGCCAAGCCCGGAGTGCTCAACTATGGCATCAGCGGGATCGCCACCAGCACCCACATGGCCGGGGAACTCTTCATGTACATGACCGGGACGCGCATGGTCGGCATCCCCTACAAGGGGGGTGCACCCGGAATGACGGCGCTGCTCGGTGGGGAGGTCCAGCTCTATTTCGCGACGATTTCGACCGCGATCCCGCACATCCGCAGCGGCAAGCTGCGCGCGCTGGGCGTCACGACGACGAAGCGCTCGGTGGCCGCGCCGGAGTTTCCGACCATCGCGGAGGCGGGCGTGCCCGGCTATGAGCATTCCTCGTGGGTGGGCATGTTGGCGCCGGCCAAGCTGCCGAAGCCGGTATTGGCAATGATCGGAGACGAATCCAGCAAGGCGGTCCAGAGCCAGGACATCAGGGCGCTGCTGCTGCGCGACGGCCTCGAAGCGGTCGGCAATTCGCCCGCCGAATTCGACCGCATCATCAAGACCGAAGTCGCCAAGTGGGCCAAGGTGGCCAAGGCAGCCAACATCAAGGCAAACTGAGGCGGGTATCCCCTTCCCCCCTCGCGGGGGAAGGTAGGATGGGGGGGAGGCGCAACATGACAACTGCAGTCACAAACCCGAACCGCGCGCGGCTCTCGAGCGAGATCGCGCAGCTCAACATGAAGCCGCTGTGGGAGCGGGTAATGCGGCTGAAGCCCGGCACCGCGGCACAGCCGGTGATCTGGCGCTGGCGCGACGTGCAGCCTTACCTCATGCGCGCCGCCGAGTTGATCACCACCCAGGAGGCGGAGCGCCGCGTCCTCATGCTCGAGAATCCCGCGCTCAGGGGAACCACATTCGCCACCACGACGCTCTATGCCGGCCTGCAGGTGATTCTGCCCGGCGAGGTTGCGCGCACGCATCGCCACGCGCCGAACGCGCTGCGCTTCATCATCGAAGGCGAAGGCGCCTATACCGCTGTTGAGGGCGAGCGCGTCATGATGAAGCCGGGCGACTTCGTGACGACCCCGAACTGGTACTGGCATGACCACGGCAACGTGGGCTCGGAGCCGGTCGTGTGGCTCGATGGCCTCGATCTCGCGTTTGCGAACCTGTTCGGCGCGCATTTCCGCGAGGAATACCCCCAGGAGACCCAGCCCGTAACGCGGGTGGTGGGCGACGCCGGCGCGCGCTACGGCGCGAACCTGCTTCCGCTGGAGTACCGTCCGAAGGGTCACGCATCGCCGATCCTGTCCTACCCCTATGAACGCACGCGCGAGGCGCTGGAGTTGATCGCGCGGAGCGGCGACCCGCATCCTGCGCATGGATACAAGCTGCGCTACACGAACCCGGCCACCGGCGGCCACCCGTTCCCCACCATGGCGGTCTTCATGCAATGGCTGCCGAAGGGATACGCGGGCCGCCGCTGCCGCAGCACCGACGGGGCGATCTACTGCGTGGTCGAGGGACGCGGCAGCGCCGTGATCGGCGAGACGCGCATCGACTTCTCGCCGCACGATGTGTTCGTGGTGCCGTCCTGGGAGTCGTGTGAAATGAAGGCCGAGTCCGACTGCGTGCTGTTCAGCTACTCGGACCGCGCGGCGCAGGAAGCGCTCGGCTTCTGGCGCGAAGAAAGTAATTGAACAAGCTGACCGAATTCGGCCGGCTCGTGCGCCACGCCGAGCGCGGCGTGGCGTTCACTGGCGCGGGCATCAGCACCGAGAGCGGCATTCCCGACTACCGCGGGCCCCAGGGCGTCTGGAACACCGAGACGCCGGTCTACTACCAGGACTTCATGGCGAGCCGCGAGGCGCGGGTGCGGGCATGGCAGCGCGGCGTGCGCATGTTCCACCGCTGCGGCGCCGCGAAGCCCAACGACGGGCATCTCATCATTACCGAGCTCCAGCGCCGCGGCCACATCACGACCGTCATCACGCAGAACATCGACGGGCTGCATCTCGATGCCGGCAACCAGAATGTCATCGAGCTGCACGGCACCAACCGATGCGCCGCGTGCCAGCACTGCGGCAAGGAGTGGCCAACCCCCGTGATCGTCGAGCGCGTGGAGAAAGGCGACGAGGCTCCGGACTGCGACGGCTGTGGCGGACCGATCAAGGCCCGCACCATCTCCTTTGGCCAGAGCATGCCCGTAAAGGAGATGCGCCTCGCGACCGAGGCTACGCTGAAGGCCGATCTCTACATCTCGATCGGCTCCTCGCTCGTCGTGGAACCGGCGGCGTCCTTACCCCTGCTTGCCAAGCAGTCCGGCGCGAGCCTGGTTATCGTCAATGCCCAGCCGACGCCGCTCGACGATATCGCCGACATCGTGATCCGCGAGCCGATCGGGGAAACGATGCGGCAGTTGCTGCGGCAACTTCCAGGGTGATGGGTGACGCGCGCGCAGCCCGTCACTTCATCACTGCCTCCCTTCATCACTTCTTATTGTCCGGGCGGAAGCGAGTCTCGGGCTTCAGGCCTTTCCGCCGCTGCTTTTCGCTGACGCGGCCGTTTTCCAGGTAGCGGCCGGAGGCGGCGCGCTTCGCCGCCGCGTCCCACTGGGGCGGCCAGTCGGCTCCCGCGGGTGAGCTGAACCACGGCGATTGCGGCCGGAGCTTCGGCAGTCCCAGCTCCTCCCATACCTTGCGCGCGCGCTCCATGTACTCCTGCTTCGGCAGCGCGAGAGGCGGCAGGTCCTCCTTCATCGTAGCGTCCATTAACAGCGTGGCGTCCTCGCGGTCCGCCTCATGTTCGCGCTCCGGTCCGTGCCCCGGGCTGCGGTAGTTGAGCACCTGGAGGTCGGTCGAGGGGTCCATGCGGAAGGCCACCGCCCACAGGATCGCGTCCGAGTTGTCGGGGTCGATGTCCTCGTTGACCGCGATGCAGATCTTGCCGCAGTCGGCCTTGAAGCTGGAGGCGCCCGCGAGCGCGCGCCAGATCTCGGTGCGCGGCGTGCCCTTCTCCACGGTCACGATGGCGATGCGCCGCAGCGCCGTCATGCGCTCGTGCAGCGTCACGCGCTTGACGCCGCGGACGCCCAGCGCATTGCGCAGGTGCGAGAGAAACATCGGCTCGAGGAAACACGCTTGATCGCGCTCGATTCGCTCGGCGTCACCTGGCTCAAATAGGAGGCGACGATCGCGTCCTTGCGATGAGTGATCGCGGTCACCCGCATCGGCATGTTGAATTCCTCGGGCGCGATATGGCCGTGCGATTCACCGAACGGACCCTCGGGCTCCAGGTACTCCGTGTCAATCATCCCCTCGATCACGAGCTCGGCCTCGGCGGGCACCAGCAGGTCGACCGTGCGTGCGCGCGCGACGTTGATCGGCCGCCCGGCGACCGCACCGGCGACACCAATCTCGTCGAGCCCGATGGGAAGCTTCATCGGTGCGACGAACGCAACGCAAGGCGGCGCGCCCAGCACGATCGCGCAGGGCATCGTCTTGGCACCGCGCTTCTGGTACTTCAGGTAATGCTGGTAGCCGCCGGCTCCGCCTACGCGCGTCGACATGCGAATGACGCAGCGGTCGGGCGCCTTCAACCCCGCGCGATAGGTGCCGTGGTTCTGGACGCCGGTTTCCGGGTCCTTGGTGATAACGTTGGTCGCCGTCAGCGTGGGCGCGCTGTCGAAGCCGGGCGTCGAGACCGGGATTGGAAGAGAATCGAGCCCCTTGCCCTCCCCCTTCAGCGCGGCGCCCTGAATCACGACGTCCTGGCAAAGCGCCCTCTTTACGATGCGCGGCGCGACGGGATTGGCGATGGCGTGATCCCACTTGGGCTGGACGTCCTCCGGCTTCGCGCGCATGCCGATGCAGTAGATCGCGCGGTTCCCGGCGTAGGCGCCGACCACCACCGGGAACTTGTACTGGCGGCCGAGTCCGTCTACGACGTGGGTGAACAGAAAAGC
>Ga0208185_1000181_pt1 | contig 40633 bp, 38 predicted proteins | sample EasRivMeERMLT700_FD_187532 | JGI IMG/M metagenome (GOLD analysis project Ga0208185, IMG submission 187532) | Soil microbial communities from meander-bound floodplain in the East River, Colorado, USA - East River MetaG ERMLT700 (SPAdes) (version 2) | ecosystem: Environmental > Terrestrial > Soil... | reverse complement strand
CTGGCTGCTGTTGAGCCTGGACCGGCTGTCCTCGAACGAGCTCGCCATGACCCAGGAGCTGATCGCCAACATGCTGGGGGTGCGCCGCGAGGGCGTCACGGAGGCCGCCGGGCACCTGCAGAAGGCCGGGCTGATCCACTACAGCCGCGGCCACATCACCGTGCTCGACCGCCCCAAGCTGGAGCACCGGGTATGCGAGTGCTACGCAGTGGTCAAGCGGGAATACGATCGCCTGCTTCCCGATAGAGAAGCAGCCTGATCGGGGGTATTCCCTCAGATTGTCACCGTCGCGGAAGAATTTCCCGCCGGGCCGGCGTAGTTGAGACAGGTTCTGCTCAGGCGGCGAGCTTGTACGGCAGCAGGCGGCCGAACTCATTTTTCACCACCGCGTAGCACTCGCATACGCGGTCTTCCAGCCCTGGACGGTCCACTACGGAAATGAGGCCGTCGTTGTAACGAATCAATCCTGCCGCCCGCAGTTTGTCGAGCGCCTTGGCCATGCCGTCCAGGTTGACGCCCAGCATATTCGCGATCAGCTGCTGCGTCATCGTCAATTCATCGCCAGGCAGGCGGTCCAGGCTCAACAGCAGCCAGCGGCACAGTTGCTGGTCCAGCGTGTGGTGCCGGTTGCACGCCGCGGTCTGCGTCATCTGGGTCATCAACGCCTGCGTGTAGCACAGCGCCAGAAATTGCAACGGTCCGCCCAGCGCGAATTCCCTGCGAAGGACATCCGCCTTGAGCCGGTAGCCGGCGCTTGCATTTTGCGTCACGGCGCGGCTCGTGGTGCTCTCGCCGCCCATGAACAACGAGACCCCGACCAGACCTTCGTTGCCGGTAAGCCCGATTTCCGCCGATGCACCGCTTTTCATGACGTAGAGCAGCGAGATGATGCCGCTGATCGGGAAATACAAATAGTCCATTTCGACGCCCGGCTCATAGAGCACCCTGCCGAGCGGCAGCTGCACGAGTTCCAGATGGGGCAGCAGGCGCGCGTATTCCTCCGCAGGCAGGGCCGCAAGGATCTGGTTTTGCTTCGGGCTTTGTAGCGCGGTTACGGCGGCGGCCTGTTCGGCGCGCGCGCGTGTTGCTGTCATCGATAGGGTCATGGTCAATGTCTTTAGCTCAGCGGATCAACGAACGTCGATCCTGCCTGCGGTCTGTGCCTTATTTTCACTACCAAATGGTGAGCATGGCCAAAATCGAACAACGAGTCTGTGCGCTACCGAGCATACCGCACTGGCTCAGGGGAACGAATAACGCAGAAACAGGTGGCTGCCGCCGCGCCTCAGGTCGATCAGAGTTCCCCACAGCGGACGCCGCGGCGCGAACGTCCGCCCTATGACCAGGCTGAGCCGTCGATCGCCAGCGTCGCGGCCGGCGATCTGGGGCGCAAGGGTCAGGAACTGCTCGTCCAGGGCGTGCTCCGCGTAAAAAGCGCCGAGCAATCGCGGCCCACCCTCGACGAGGATCAGCTTGCCGGCGCCAACCTGGAACCGCCGGCCCACCTGTTCCAGGATGGAGCTCGAGCGGATCGTGCTTGCATTGCCACGAGTCGCGCTCGCGCTCCGGCGCACCGCGCGGATCTCGACCGATGCGGGCGCCCTTTGCTTGCGCAACCGCTTCTCGCCTTCGGCCGTCGTCACGATCAGCGCCGGCGCCTCGCCGGATGCGAACACGGGCAAGCCCAGATCGACCCGGCCGCTGCCGCTGACGATCACATTCAGTGGCGGCGCGGGCTTGCCGAGCATCGCGCGCAGCCGGCGATATTCATCCGCGAGGCCGGGGAATATGCGTTCGGCCGTCCAGACGTGATGACGGTCGATACTCAGTGTGCCGGCACCGACGATCACCGCGTCGGCGATGGCGCGCAACAGGCCCATCACCATCCGATCCTGGGTGCTGAACCCGCTGATGTCTCCGCCGCTCGCGTGTCCTTTCGCATTGAGCGAAACGACGCCGTCCAGCGTCGTCACGAAATTGCTGATGACGTGCGGCCGCGAACGCTCCAGCGGCATGCGCAGGCGTCCGTACAGGCGCGCCAGCTCGGGAGGCAACGGCAGCGTCCTGCCGCGCTTCGTTTCGTAAAGCGTTTCGAGGGGTGCGAGAACGGGGAGGCCGCGCCGGGACGCTGCGTCACCGCTTGGGGTCAGCGTGCGGTCAGGCACCGCCTCCGGAACGAACACTGGTCACGTTCTACGGCAGGTTTTGCACCACCGCCACGCCGATACGGAGCGTGATATAGAGCGATGTGCCGCTGACGGCCACCCCAGACGGGAAACTCAGCAGCCCTGGCAATGCCCCCGGCCCAAAGCCCACCTGCCCCGCCACCCCCACGAGCGTGCTCACCGCCCCGGCGGGCGTGATCTTGCGGATGATGTGGTTATTGCTGTCGGCTACATAGACATTGCCAGCGCTGTCGGTGGCGACACCTTCCGGAAAATTAAATCGCGCCGCGGCACCGACACCGTCCACGTTACCGCTGCCCCCCATAGTCCCGGCAAAGGGCGCGAGGGAGGCGGAGGCTCCCCCGCCCGGCGCGTCACCGCTGCCGCTGCCGCCTCCCCCACTCGGCGTGCCATCGCTGCCGCCGCCCCCTCCACACGCGGTCAGAGCAATGGAAAGGATGGAAAGCAGAAACAGGCGATACCCGCTGGTACATTTTTGTCCCATGGCTTCCTCTTGTTCCACCGGTCACGCCGCCGCCGCGGCAACCGGCCCGCCCTCGCCCTCCCAGTCGCGCTCGGCGGAACGCTCGGAACGCTCAAACCGTCGGGCCGCCTCTTCCCAATTCACGACCGGCCACCAACCCTTCAAATAATCGCCACGCCGGTTTTCATGCTTCAGGTAGTAGGCATGTTCCCGGACGTCGTTGTACGGGGGTCCTACTCTTTGACGTTCATTGCAACGCCGACGCTAGTCGCGCCAGCCGCTTTGTGGGTGACGGCGGTCGCCCGGCCGGTCTGGGCGTGGCTGTCGACGAAGCTGCCGAGTTGCGACATTGCGCCCGCAATCGCGCCCGCAAGCGTTACGCTCAGAACGAGAAGTTTATGCTCGGCGCGCATGATGGTGTTCTCCGTGGATCAGGTGAGCAACCATCATCGGCCCATTCTGCGGCGCGGTCTGTACGCTGGCCGGCATAGGGCGCGCATGATCGCCCCCGCGGCACTCTCCCGGCCCGCCGCAGGCACCGAAGCCGCGGCGTTTTGCAGCCGCAGTTACTTCAGCCGCATGTCGTTCTTGACGGAAGTCACGCCGCTGACGCCGCGCGCCACCTCGACTGCCTTGGTCATGTTGGCCCGGGAGTCCACGAAGCCGCTCAATTGCACCATGCTCTTGTTGGTTTCGACGTTGATGTCGGCGACTTTCAGCGAAGGCTCGTTGAAGATCGCCGTTTTCACCTTGGCCGTGATGGCGGCGTCGCTGAAATATACCTCCGATCCTTTCTGCGACTGCGGCTGCTGCGGCGGCGTGGACGTGGACGCGCAACCCGGCATGGACACCAGCAGGACGGCGAGGGAGATGGCGGAAAAATGCTTGATTGATTGCATGGCTGAATTCTCCAAAAGGATGTGAAACCAAATTGCGTTGACTAAAAATCTTCCAAAGACGGTGTTTCTTGCCACCTCGAGTGGCCCCACCCGTTGCGGTTGCAACTCAAAAAATCCATAGATACCGAACTGCTTGCCAATGCCTCGAGAATGATCCCATTCGGGCCAGACCGTCCCATGGCAGCGTCATCCATTGACACGCGAATGGTGCACCTCCTGGAATCGGCGTCCTATGCGTTGGCGTACATACGGCGCTGCGCTACACCCAGGAGCTGATCGCCAACATGCTGGGGGTGCGCCGCGAGGGCGTCACGGAAGCCGCCGGGCCGTCAGGCGGCGCCGCATCGCATCAGTGCTCTAGCGTACAGACCCCCCTGGTCCCGGGGTCCATCATCCCGGGAAAGAGCGCCCGCCGTTGACGCCCGTGGTCCAGCTGTCTCCCTCAGATAAAGCCGACTTCGGCCGGCGGCCGCTGCAAGGAACCCACAATCTGCATCAGTCTGAACTATTCACGGACGCCGCGCTGATCGACCTGCTCGACCATTTTCCACGCCAGCACCTGTACGCGTTGACAATGGGCAACGATCTCGCGCGCACCGACGACAACCGGCTTGCGCTTCACGACGGCGTGAGCGGCGCCGAGCTGCTGCGGGCGGTCAGGAACGGGCGCCTGTGGCTCAACATCACGCGTGTCGACCGCGCCGATGGCCCGGCGTCGGCGCTCTGGCATAAGCGATTGGAAATTCAATCCGCCCGTAATCTCGCCGGGCCAGGCCGGGGCGCCGGGAATAAGTGCGGGAACGTCTTTGAAACGACCGCGATCCGGACGGGTCGCGAGCGGCATCGGCGGTCAATCATTGAACGATTTATTCCAGTTGCCACAGCGAGGCAAGCCCCTCCCCGCGCCCCGACCGTTTACTGCAGGTCAGGCAATGTCCGGAACCGGGTGGTAGGTCAGTGGCAAGTTGGCATGCCGCGGCCAACTCGCGGTGGGACCAAGCGGCGGACTGCGCTCGGTGGCGAACGGCGCCCACTGCCCCAAGTGCTCGAGGATGCGCCGGATGATGCAGCAGGCTCACGCGGGACGACAGAAAATTCAGTCCGCCCTCGTTTTCCGTTCGATCAGCATGACGAGGTCGCGTTTTCGGCGGACCTTGAGCTTGATGTAGATCGCTTGAAGGTGATTGCGGAGCGTGGCTGGCGATAACTCAAGGCGGCGCGCCATTTCCTTTTATCCGTGCAACGCCTCAATCGCCTTCGCGTCTGAAGCAACGATCTTGAGCAGCGCCCTGGCGGGCCCGGTGGGCTGCGTGCGTTGCTGCTCCCAGTACCAGTTGGTCGAAATGCTGCTTATCCATTTTTGATGGCCTTCATCAGCTGTACCAGCGTCTTGATTTGCTTACGGGTCGGAGTCCTGAACCAGATCCTCATTCCTCTATTGTTCGTCCCTACGCCGCACGACCGGCGGCGGCTATACTGGCACTCTTTTCGGACCAGGAGGGATCATGAAGGACAAGGCGAACGGCATCGACATCAACTACGAAATCGAAGGCAACGGACCCTGGCTGACGATGAGCCATTCCCTCGCCTGCAACCTGCACATGTGGGACCCGCAGATGCCGGTGCTCACGAAGAAATTCAAGGTGCTGCGCTACGACACGCGCGGCCACGGCCAGTCGAGCGCGCCCGCCGGCGAATACACGCTCGACCAGCTCGCCGACGACGTGAAGGGATTGCTCGATGCGCTCAAGATCAAGCAGACGCACTGGGCGGGACTTTCGATGGGCGGGATGATCGGCCAGGCCTTTGCGCTCAAGTATCCGGGCGTGTTCCAGAGCATGGTGCTGGCCGACACCACGAGCCGCCGCCCGCCCGACGCGGCGAAGATGTGGGGCGAGCGCATCCAGAACGCGCAGCAGAAGGGAATGGACGCGTTGGTCGAAGGCACGCTCGGCCGCTGGTTCACCGAGCCTTACCGCAATGCGCGCAAGGACGTGATGGAGCGCGTTGGCAATGACATCCGCAAGACTCCCGTCGCCGGCTTCGTTGGCTGCTGCCACGCGATCTCGAAAGTGGACTTCCTCGACCGGCTGAAGGAGATCAAGTGCCCCGCGCTCGTCATGGTCGGCGAGCACGATCACGGTACGCCGCCGGAAGCGGCGCGGGTGATTCACCAGAACCTGAAGGGCTCAGAGCTCAAGATCATCCCGTCCGCCGCGCATCTCTCGAACATCGAGCAGGCGCAGGTGTTCAACGACGCGATGATGGGGTTCCTCAGTCGCGTTGCCCGGTGAGCGCTCAATGCTCCCCGTGGCCTGAGGTCCCGGGGCGCGCGGCCCGGCGCTCGACCCAGAACCCGTAGCCGCTGCCGCCGAGCATGAGCGCGGAGCAGGAGACGAACACCGGCGCGAACCCGAACGCGGTGCCGACGGCGCCAAATGCGAGCGGGACGACGAGGTGCGTGAAATGGTTGAACATCACGCGCAGGCCCGCGCCCTCGGAGGCACGTCCGGCCGGGGACAGGCTGTAGATCAGCGACATCGACATCGGCTGCCCCACGCCGCATCCCAGCCCCAGCACGAATGACGCCAGCGCGAGAAGATAGGGATCGCGGAACAGGGGAAAGAGCAGCAGCGCCGCGCCGGAGAACCCGATCGCGTAGAGCAGGATCTCGAATTCACTCAGCATCCGCGCGAGGCGCGGCAGCACCACCCGGATCACGAACACCGCGACCGCGAACATGCTGATGATGGTTCCGATCGAGGATGCCGAGAGGCCAATCGAGTGCCCGTAGATGGGGAAGAAGAAGAGGTAGAGGTCCCACGCCACGGAGATGAGACCGCTCGCGACGATGGCGTTGCGAAGGTTCGCGTTGCGCAGAAGGGCGAACGAGCTGGATTTCTTCTGCGAGCCGTCCGTTCCGACCGCGGCTTTTGGCAGCAGGCCGCCCTTGAACCACAGCAGGAGCACCGCGACGGCCGGGCACGCCGCGAGCACGAGGTACGCGGGCTGGTAGCCGAGGTAGTCGATCGAGAACCCGGCGATCAGCGGGCCGATGAAGGAGGCGATGGAAAACCCGATGGCGAGCAGCGAGTAGTTGCGCGCGCGGTCCTCCGGACCGCCCAGCGCGCCGGTGATCCCCTGCGTCGGGACGAAGAAGAACTGGAAGGCGGTGCCCACCGCGAGCGACATCACGTAGAGCGAAGTCACGCCGGGAAAAAAGTACGGCACGAGCAGCGCGATCACCACCCCGATCGCGCCGCCCAGCATGGGCAGCCGCGGCCCGACGCGGTCGACGAGCCGGCCGACCCAGAGCGCGATCAGCATCGGGCACAGCGCCCACAGAGCCATGATCACCCCGACCGAGAACGCGTCCACGCCCAGGCTCAATGCGTGCAGCGGCAGCGCGACCTTGGCGCCGCCGAACCCGGCGTGCGTCAGCACGCAGGTCAGCACGATCAGGTAGATGGCCATCGGGAGCCGCGATTCTACCGGGAACGTGCGGTCATCGGTCCCGAAAGTCCGTAATGTGGCACGCTGTCAGAGTGAAATAATTCCGCTCCCGCTCCCGTCGGCCACGATGTGAACAGGTCAGTCCGCCTTGGCCCCGGTCGCCTTGACCACCGGGCCCCACTTCGCCCACTCGGCCTTCATGAAGGCCAGGAACGCCTCGGGTGGAAGGAAGGTCGCGTCGGCGCCCTGCTGGCCGAAGCGCTGCTTCAGCTCGGGTTGGGCAAGAATTCTCTTCAACTCGCCGCTGATGCGGTTGACGACAGGTTTCGGCATGCCCGCGGGTCCGGAAATTCCGTACCAGACCTTGCCGTCCACCTGGGGATAGCCCATCTCGCCCAGGCTTGGCAGATCGGGATAGAGGCCGGTGCGGATCTTGCCCACGGTCGCAAGCAGCTTGATGCGGCCGGATTGGACGTGCGGAAAAATCGACGGCAGCGAGTCGAAGGCGATCTGGACGTTGCCGGCCGCGAGATCGATCACGCCCGGGCCGCTTCCCTTATAAGGCACGTGCACGATCGGCGCGCCCGTCGCCGTCTTGAAGATCTCGCCCACGAGGTGGGGCATGCCGCCGTTGCCCGACGAGTAGAAATGCAGCGTGTTGGGCTTCGCCTTGGCGAGCGCGATCAATTCCTTCACTGACTTGGCCGGCACCGACTGGTGCACCACCACGAACATGGGAAGGCTCGTCGCGAGGCCGATGTGCGTGAAGTCCTTCAGCGCGTCGTACGGAAGCCGGGTATAGAGCACGGGGCCCACGCCGTGCGTGGTGGAGGACGACCACAGCAGCGTGTGGCCGTCCGGATTGGCCTTGGACGCGATGTCGGAGGCGATGGTGCCGCCGGCGCCGCCGCGGTTCTCGCCGACGACGTTCTGGCCGAGAGACTCGGAGAGCTTCTGGCCCACGATTCGGGCCGTGAAATCGGCCGCCCCACCTGGCGGCACCGCAATGATGAGGCGTATCGGCCGGACTGGATACGTTTGCGCCAATGCCGGTAGCGCGGTCGCCGCGGCAAGCGCCGCCAGTACCAACGGGGTGCGCATTCTCATGACTCAACCTCCCTCGCCTGCAGGAATTGCGATCGGGAGGCCATTAAAGCGGGTTGATCCGCCGCGGTCAATGCGCGGCGCTGACCCCGGCTCATTGCGCGACAGTCAGATAATGGACGCTGAACAGCCGATCGGAGTCGGTCCAGCACGCGCGCGGTGCCAGCCCCGCGCCGGTGGCGAGCTGCTGAAACTCGCGGACCGAGTACTTGTAGGAGTTCTCGGTGTGTATCGTTTCGCCCTTGCGGAAACGGATTGCGCGCCCGCCGATCGTGACGGCCTGGTCCTTGATGCTTTCCAGGTGCATCTCGATGCGCCCCCGCGTCTCATCGTAGTAAGCGCGGTGGCGAAATGCCGCCAGATCGAAGTTCGCGCCAAGCTCGCGATTGATGCGGGCGAGCAGGTTCAGGTTGAATGCGGCGGTGACGCCGCGCGCGTCGTTGTAGGCGGCGTCGAGCCGGGCCGGGTCCTTCTTTAGGTCGACCCCGACCAGCAGTCCGCCGGCGGGGCCGACCTGGTCGCGTGCGATCGTGAGGAACGCCGAAGCCTCCGCCGGGGTGAAGTTGCCGATCGTCGAGCCCGGGAAGTAGCCCATGCGGCGGCGCGCATTGAGGCCCTCGAGCTCCGGCAGCGCCAGCGGACGCGAGTAATCGGCGCATACCGCCGACACGTGCACGCGCGGGAATTCGCGCGCGATTTCCGCGGCCGTCGCGGCGAGTTCCGCGCGCGCAATGTCGATCGGGATGTATGCGACGGGAACGATTGCACCGATGAGGATGCGGGTCTTGCGGGCACTGCCGCTGCCGTATTCGATCAGGGCGCACTGCGGACCGATGTGCCGCGCCATTTCGCCGGCGTGGGCGTGCATCAGCGCGAGCTCCACGCGGGTCAGGTAGTACTCTGGAAGCTCGCAGATCGCCTCGAACAGCGCGCAGCCCTGCGCGTCGTAGAAATACTTCGGCGGCAGTGCCTTCTCCGGCCGCGACAGGCCGGACATGACATCATCGAGAAAGCGACCTGCCTCGGGATTGAGATCGCGAAGGGAGTATCCGGGATTCGCCCGTTGCATCGGGCGAGTTTACCCCCGTCAACCCGCCGGCTGGCGGGGGGCCGTGCTCTCCATCCATTTCTTGATGCGATTGGCGTCGCCGATGCGCGTCAGATGGCCCCACGAATCGAGCAGCACGATGATCACCGGTGTGTCGGCAATCTGCGCCTGCATCACCAGGCAGCGCCCGGCCTCGCTGATGTAGCCGGTCTTCGACAGGCCGATGTCCCAGCCGGCGTTGCGCACCAGCCGGTTCGAGTTGCTGAACTGCATCTTCCGGCCCTTGGGAAGCTGCACGGTGTGCTGGGTGTCGGTCGTGTACTCGCGTATCAGCGGGTGGCGATAGGCGGCGCCCACCAGCCGCGAAAGATCCTGCGCGCTCGAGACGTTTCCGTGGGAGAGCCCGGTGCCGTCCACGAACCGGGTGCGCCACATGCCGAGCTCCGCCGCCTTGCGGTTCATCGCCGCCACGAAGGCGGGGGTGCCGCCGGGATAGGCGCGCGACAGCGCCGCGGCGGCGCGGTTCTCGGATGCCATCAGCGCGAGGCGCAGCAGATCATCGCGCGAGATGGACATGCCTACGGTGAGACGCGAGCGCGTGCCCTTCAGCCCGTCGCGGTCGTCGTTGGTGATCTTGATGGGCTCATCGAGGGGCAGCCTGGACTCGAGCACGATCAGCGCGGTCATCAGCTTGGTGATGGACGCGATGGGAACGACCCAATCGATGTTCTTGGAGTAGAGGACGCGCTGGCCGGCCTGGTCGAGTACGAGGGCACTGGTCGACTTGACGTTGAGCGCGCCGTTCTCGCGGGCGCCAGCGCCCGGTCGCGGCCGCTGCTCGATTGCGGCCTGCTGCGCTCCGATCGCGTGAGCGGCCAGCATGCAGCCAATCGCCAACGCCAAAAGCCTCCCGCCCAAGACATCTCCCCAATGAGCGACACAGAATAAGGCTGTAAAAATACAAGGTTAGCGGGAAACTTTCAACTAGTACCTGAGTTCGTGACGTAATCCACGGTTACCGCCCGGTTTTTTGGGCATTTGGCCCGCAAAAGGCAGGGGGCGGCGGAAGGCCGCGCGACGGCGGCACGCCAAAAAAAACTCCGCTCGGGACAGTGTGGGTTGTCCCGGCGGAGGTTAAAGAGGCCGCGCAATTACCCGCTCAGCACCGGTAATTGCAACTGCCAGGCCTCCGAGGAGGAAAGACGGAGCAACTTGCTCAACCGCGCGGGACTCGAAGCTGAGCATCCCGCTATTCGCAGCTGACTCTATGCCTCCTCCCTTACGCGAAACTTACATTGGACTTCTCGTTACACTATCCCGGCATGCGCATCCTCATTGTTGAAGACGATCCAGTGCTGTCCGACGGGCTCATCCGTTCGTTGCGGGGCGCCGACTATGCGGTGGATTTCGCGACCGACGGCGGAGCGGCCGACCACGTCCTGTCCGCGAACAGCTTCGATCTCGTCATCCTCGATCTGGGTCTGCCCCGGCTCGATGGCTACGAGGTGCTGCGGCGGCTGCGGCGCCGCGGCTCGCGCACACCGGTTCTGATTCTCACCGCGCTCGATACGCTGGATGACCGGGTCAAGGGGCTCGACCTGGGCGCCGACGATTACCTCACCAAGCCGTTCGATCTCCCCGAGCTGGAGGCGCGCGTGCGGGCGTTGATCCGCCGCGGCCAGTCGGGCGGCGGCTCGCTGCTCACCCACGGCGCGCTCAGGCTCGATACGGCGGGCCGGCGCGCCCTGCTCGACGGCGAGCCGCTCGAGCTTTCCGCGCGCGAGATCGGGGTCCTCGAAGTGCTGATGCTGAGAAGCGGGCGCGTGGTCAACAAGGACCAGCTCGCCGAGGAGCTCTACGGCTGGGACGAGGAAGTCAGCGCCAACGCGATCGAGGTCTACGTGCACCGGCTGCGACGCAAGCTGGAGCCGGCGGGCGTCACAATACGCACGATCCGCGGGCTCGGTTACCTGCTCGAGAAACCGGCATCGGCAAGGGACTAGCGTGGACACTGCGGTGAATGGCAGGCGGTGGCGGCTCGAGGCGGGGCGGCGTAACCCTGCGCGGACGCTGCGGCGGCAGCTCATGGCGTGGCTCGTCGGTCCGCTGCTCGTGTTGTGGTCGGTCAGCACGGCCATCGACTACGACATCGCCAAGCGCTTCGTCAACCTTGCCTACGACCGCGCATTGCTGGAAGCGGCCCTCGATATCGGACGCCAGGTCCGGGTCATCAACGACCGCATCTACCTGGATCTGCCGGAGGTCGCGCTGCAGATGCTGCAGACGCGCGAGTCGGGACGCCTCTACTACCTCGTGACCGGTCCCACGGATGAGTTCATCAGCGGCGAGCCGGATCTGCCGCGGCTGCCCGCCGACACGCCCGAGTCGACGGCCGACCGGGTGCGCTACTACGACGAGGAATTCCGCGGCCAGGAAATACGCGCCGTGGCGTTGCGCGCGCCCGTGTCCCCGGGGACGGGCCGGGGGGCGGTGCAGATTCACGTCGCCGAGCGCGTCACGGCGCGCGACGAGTTTGCGCGCCAGATCATCCTGCGCATGGTGCTGCCGCAGGGGATACTGATACTGCTCGCGGGTCTCGCGGTGTGGTACGCGGTCGGCCGCGGCCTGGCGCCACTCTCGACGCTGCGCCGGGAGATCGAGAGCCGCTCGCACCGCGATCTCTCCGCCCTGTCCGAGGATGAGGCGCCGCAGGAAGTGCGGCCGCTGATCCACGCGATGAACGATCTCCTCGCGCGCGTGGGCATCGCCATCTCGGCCCAGCAGCGGTTCATCGCGGATGCCGCGCACCAGCTGCGCACGCCGATCGCCGGATTGAAGACCCAGACCGAGCTCGCATTGCGCGAGTCCCATCCGGACAAGGTGCATGAAACGCTCCGGCAGCTTCAGACCGCAACGGAGCAGAGCGCCCGGCTCATCAATCAACTCCTGTCGCTCGCGCGGGCAGAGCCCGGCGCCAAGCTCGAGCATGCGGTCGGGCGGCTCGATCTCGCGCGGCTGGCGCGGGACACCACGACCGAGTGGGTGCCGCGGGCGCTCGCCCGCGGCATCGACCTTGGCTACGACGGCGCGGAGGAAGCCGTCTGGATCGAGGGCGATCCGTTCCTCGTGCGGGACATGCTCGGCAACCTGCTCGACAATGCCATCCGCTATACCCAGCGCGGCGGGCAGGTCACGGTGCAGGTCACCCGCAACGCCGACCGCGTGGCGCTGACCGTGGAGGACAACGGCCCGGGAATTCCCGAGCAGGAGCGCGAGCGGGTGTTCGAGCGCTTCTACCGCGTGCTCGGGACCGGGACCGAAGGCTGCGGGCTGGGACTCGCCATCGTCCGCGAAATCGCGGCGAGCCACCATGCGGAGGTCACGCTCGGAGCCGGCGCCGGCGGCCGCGGCACCGCGGTGCGCATCGCCTTCCCGCGCGCGGCCTGATAATAGCCGCGCTCAGCGAGGCAAGGTAGCGTCGGCCTTTTCGCGCTCCGCCTCTTCCTGCTGCTGCAGCAGCCACATCTGGGCGTAGTGGCCGCCGTGCTCGAGGAGCTCGCGGTGCGTGCCGCGCTCGACGATGCCGCCCTTGTCCATGACGAGGATCTGGTCCGCGTCCATGATCGTGGACAGGCGGTGGGCGATGACGAGCGTGGTGTGCCCGCGCGCGACGCGGTTGAGTTCCGCCTGGATCGACTTCTCCGATTTCGAGTCCAGCGCCGAGGTCGCTTCGTCGAAGATCAGGATGCGCGGGTTCTTGAGGATGGCGCGGGCAATGGCGACGCGCTGCTTCTCGCCGCCCGAGAGCTTCAGGCCGCGCTCGCCGACCGTCGCCTCGTAGCCGTCCGGCAGGCTCTGGATGAAGTCGTGGATGTGCGCGGCCTGGGCAGCGGCGATCACCTCCTCGCGCGTGGCACCCGGCCGGCCATAGTGGATGTTGTAGTAGATGGTGTCGTTGAAGAGAACGGTGTCCTGCGGCACGATGCCGATCGCCGCGCGCAGGCTCGACTGCGTCACGTCGCGGATGTCCACGCCATTGATTCGCACCGCGCCGCCGTTGACGTCGTAGAAGCGGTAGAGCAGCCGCGCCAGCGTCGACTTGCCCACGCCGCTCGCCCCCACCACTGCGACCTTGCCCCCCGCGGGCACCTCGAATGTGAGGTCGCGCAGGATCTGTCGCTTGCCGTCATAGCTGAAGTTCACGCGTTCGAAACGGATCACCGCGCCTCCTGGCGGAAGCGGCCGCACGCCCGGGCGGTCTTCCACCTCCCGGTTCTCCTCGAGCAGGCGAAACATGCGGTCCATGTCGATCAGCGACTGCTTGATCTCGCGATAAACCATCCCCATGAAATTGAGCGGGATGTAGAGCTGGATCAAGAGCGCGTTGACCAGCACGAGGTCGCCCAGCGTGAGCGCGCCGGATGCCACGCCCTCCCCCGCGAGAATCATGAGCGCGGTCACCGCCACTGCGATGATGAGGCTCTGGCCGGAGTTAAGGAGCCCGAGCGAGGCCTCGCTCTTCACCGCCGCGTGCTCGTAGCTCTTCAGGTTCTCATCGTAGCGCCGCGCCTCGTATTCCTCGTTGTTGAAATACTTGACCGTCTCGTAGTTGAGCAGGCTGTCGATCGCGCGCGCGTTGGCGCGTGAGTCGAGCTCGTTGGCGCGTCGCCGGATGCCGATGCGCCACTCGGAGATGAAGAAGGTGTAGGCAAGGTAGACCGCCACCGCGGCGAAGGTCACGGCGACGAAGCGCCAGTCGAACTTGGCGTACAGCACCGCCGCCACCAGGCCGAATTCCAGGATCACCGGGACGATCGAGAACAGCAGGTAGGTGAGCAGCGTGGAAACGCCATTGGTGCCGCGCTCGATGTCGCGCGACATGCCGCCGGTCTGGCGATCGAGATGGAAGCGCAGGGAGAGCGAGTGCAGGTGCCGGAAGACCGTGAGCGCAAGCTGCCGGATCGCGTGCTGGGCGACGCGCACGAAAACGGCATCGCGCAGCTCCGCGAAGAGCGTCGTGGAGAGCCGCAGCAGGCCGTAGGCGATGAACAGCGCGAACGGGACCGCGATGACAGCCTGGCCGGGCCCGAGCGAGTCCACGACCTCCTTCAGCACCAGCGGCACGCCGACGTTCGCAAGCTTTGCGACGATGAGGCAGGCGAGCGCGAACAGCACGCGCCAGCGATATTCCCAGAGGTAGGGCAGAAGCATCGGCACCACGCGCCACTCGCGGCGGCGCGGCGCGGGCGCGGCCTGCGGCAACGCCGCGGGCAGGGTGCCGTGCTGGGGATTCATGAGGGACGCTGGTTTGAGCTTAACATGGGGCTCGATCGGGCCTTTTCCAGACCGGGCGCGACAGCGGCCGGAAAAAAACGGGCGTGAACTTTGTCCACGCCCGAAGGCCTTCAAAGGAGGAGGATGAAACCGTGAAGCCGGATGCGCTTCCCGATCTCACGAATCTGATATGCAAGACGGATGCCAGAATGGCATTTCAAGCAAATCAGAAGGTTAGCGATGAGGCGGGCAACCTTTGCTCCCGGGAGCGCCCTGAAATCGCGCGCCCGGCAGCGAAACCGCACCGGTATTGAACAGGTAAAGTTCTGCAGAGGGCGCGCCCGATGAGGAAGCTGATTCTCTTCTCAATGCTCACGGTCCTTGCCGGTGTGGGTCGCGCGGCGCCCGATCTCGTCGACACGGCAGAGGTCGTTTCCACGACGCCGATCCTCGAGCGCGTCACCGAATCAAGGCAGGAATGCGATCCGGCTCCCGCGGGCGAGCCGGCACCCGCCGCGCCGAAGTGCCGCACCGTGCGGGTTCCGCGCGACGTCGTGAAGGGCTACACCGTGGTCTACCGCTACGGCGGCCGCGAAATTACGACCACGCTGCCCTACGACCCGGGCCCGACCGTCCGCGTCGGAGTGAGCGTGGTCGATGCCCCATCCAGGCCCGCCTCTCCGACCGCAGGCATGCTGGGCACCAATGTGCGCGAAGTCACTCGTCCCGCGCCGCCTCCGGCGTCCGCTCCGGCGTCGGTGCCGTCCGGCAATCCGGGCGGATACCCGTATCGCTACTAGTTGAACTCGCGCGCCCGGCCGTACGCGAACAAGCCGGTCAGCAGGCGGGCGAGCCCGTAGCAGAACCACGTCACCGCGCGGACCGTCCACGGCTGGCTGCGCCAGCGCTCGCGCTTCACCTGGGCTGCGCCCTCGTCCATCTCCGCGAGCAGGTTATCCCGCAGCTGGGCGGCAAAGCCGTCGTCCTCGATCACCACGTTGGCCTCGCGCGCGAGCAGCAGACTGAAGGGGTCGATGTTGGAGGAGCCCACCGTCGCCCAGTGGCGGTCGATCACGGCGACCTTGGCGTGCAGGAAGCTGCGGTGATACTCGTGGATCTCGATGCCGGCGTCGAGGAACGCGCCGTAGAGAGCGCGCGAGGCGTAATGCGCAAGCACGTACTCGACCCTGCCCTGCAGCAGGAGGACAACGCGCACCCCGCGCTTCGCCGCGTCCATCAAGGCCCACCGGAAGGGCTGGCCCGGGAAGAAATAGGCACTGGCGATCAGGATCTCCTCGCGCGCCTTGCCAATCGCCGCGAGATAGGCGAGCTCGATGTCGCGCCGATGCCCGAGATTGTCGCGCGTTACGAATGCTGCGCGCTGCGTGCCGCGGATTCCCGTCACGGGCTGGAGCGCGACCGCGCCCGGCCGGCGCGCGCGCAGCTGGGTCGTGTTCACCAGCGACCACAGACGCTTCACCAGCGGGTAGATCTTCGCGAGGAGCGGGCCCTCGATCCGCACCGCGTAATCGAAACGCGGCGGCGTGCGCCCGGGCTGGTCGGCATCGTCCAGGATGTTGATGCCGCCAATGAATGCGACCCGCGCGTCGATCACGGCGATCTTGCGGTGCATGCGCCGCAGCCGCGCGCGCCGCAGGCTCCACGGCGAGATGTTCGGGCGGTAGAACAGGACCTGCACGCCGGCCTCCTCCATGCGGCGCACCAGCGCCCGGTCGAGATCGAGCGATCCGAAGCCGTCCAGCAGCACGCGCACCGCGACCCGGCGCTGCGCCGCGCGCGCGAGCGCGTGGGCGATGGCGCGTCCGGTGGCATCGGACACGAACATGTAGGTCTCGAGATGGATTTCGTGCCGCGCGGCGTCGATCTCGGCTTCCAGCTGGGGGAAGTATTCGACGCCGGACTTCAGCAGCGTGATGCGATTGCCGTTGACGAATTCGGCCATGCTCGCGCCCTCACACCGGCACCAGGGTGGCCGTCAGCGCGGCGTGGTCGGAGATGCGCGCCCACGCGCGGCCATGGTGGACGTGGGCGCTGCGCACCTGGAACCCGCGCACGTAGATGCGGTCGAGCGTCATCAGTGGCAGCATCGCCGGAAACGTGCGCGCGGGTCGACAATCCACCAGCTCGAACACCTCGTGCAGGCCGAGGGGGTGGGCGAGCTCCTGCGTCGCGCGCTGGCGCCAGTCGTTGAAATCGCCCGCGACGATGAGCGGCGCGCCGCGCGGCACCAGCCGCTCGATGCGCTGCCGCAGCTTCTCCATCTGGCGGCTGCGCTCGCGCCCCCTCAGGCCGAGATGCACGCACACGCAATGCAGCGGCTCGTTCCAGCCCGGAATCCGCATCTCGCAATGCAGCAGCCCGCGCCGCTCGAAGCGGCGCATCGATACGTCCTGGTTGTCCCAGGCGAGGATCGGAAAGCGCGACAGGATCGCGTTGCCGTGGTGGCCGGTGTCGTAGACCGAGTTCCGGCCGTAGGCAAAATCGCCCCATACCGTGTCGGCGAGGAACTCGTGCTGCGGCGCGGCCGGCCAGTTCTCGTAGCGCCGGGCATGGCGGTCGTGCCGGCCGCGCACCTCCTGCAGGAACACGATGTCGGCACCCAGCACGCGCAGCTTCTCGCGCAGCTCGTGGATCGTGAGTCGCCGGTTGAGGAGCGGCGTGAACGAGAGACCCTTGTGGATGTTGTAGGTTGCTACGCGCAGCGTGCGCATGTTTCTCGGCCGCGAGGCACGGCTACCTGAGATCAAAGTAACGCTCGAGCAGCCCGGGATCGTCGAAATGACGGCGTCCGATGAACGCGGTCGCGTGCCGGCCCCACTGCCGCTGGGCGCCGGGCTCGGGCACGCCCATCGGCCAGAACAACCAGCGCTCACCGCGCTCGCTGCCAGGCACGATGCCGTCGGGCCGGAACACGCTGCGGCGCTCCGCCTCGTTCAGCGGCAGGGAACGCAGCACGTCGTCGTCGGCAAAGACGTACTCGACCGCCGGACCGGCGGGCGTGGCGTCCAGCACGACGCGCTCCAGGTAATGCGTGCCCGACGCCAGCCGCAGCGTGATCCGCGCGTTCGAATCCGCGCGCGGCAGCAGCTGCGGCACCAAGGCGCCTTCGTCCAGTGTATCAGGCTGCGGTTTCAGCGCGGCGCGGGGCGTTGGGAAGAACTGATGATAGCAGCCGCAGTGATGGATCGTGTCGTAAACCCAGGGCTCGCCATTCGGAGCGAGCGTCACGCGCCACAGCACGCCGTCCAGGCGGCCGCCCAAGATGTCCCAGCCCGCCTCCAGGGGACGCTCCGGAAACCAGATCGCGAAGTTCAACTGCAGCAGCACTCGCCCTTCGTAGCGCGCGTGCGAAACGCGGCGATACACGACCGGCGTCCGTGGTGCGACGTGCGGCAGGCCGTCCGCGCCCCAGCCGACCACCCCGGGTACGTCGGCCGCGCCCCGGGAATCCACCACGAAACGAGGCGCGAAGGCTTGGTACAGCGCCTCGAGGTCGGCGCCGGCCGGCTCGGGGATGCCGAGGGGGTTCGCTGATACGCGCGCGATGAGCGCCGCGATGTCCGTGCGCGCCTCCCGTCCGGGCGGAGGCGCATAGGCCGCCAGCCGGCCTGTGACCGGCAGCGCCTCGAGCGGTTGGGCGAAGGTCGCGTGCACCTCCTCATGCCAGTTGCGCACCCCGCTTGCGAAGGGAATGCGCGTAATCCAGTAGAGTCCCACGATCCGCTGCCAGGTCGCGTAGTCGTCCGGCACGCTGACCGCGCCGCGCAGCTCGGCGCGCCGCTCGGGCCGCGCGCGGTCGGCCGCCGCCAGCTGCGTGGCGCATGCCTCCACTGCGGCGCGCGGGGGCGCGTGCTCCCCGATTTCCTGCAGCGCTTCTTCGAGCGCCTCACGCGATGCGGCGGGGAGATTGGCGAGCTCGATGCGGCGCGCCTCGCGACCCAGGATCATCATGCGTTCCAGCCATTGGTCGAATTGCGCCGCGCGCAGCTCTTCCCGCGCGTAGCTCGCGAGGAAGCGGTTCGCCCTCAGATAGGGAAAGCCGGCGACGCGCGCGGCCATGCCGTCTCCCACGCCCGCTTCCGTGACCGCGTGATCCACGCGCTGAAACACCTCGTGACACAACGCCTCCGTGCCGGCTGCGGGTCGCTGGGACGGCGCAACAGCGCAACCGGCGAGCGCTGCGCACACAAGCGCTCCGCCGAGGTGACGAGTGACGAGTGATTTCACTTCGCGCATTCCGCTTCTCGCTCCCGCGCCCCGTCACTCGTCACTTGTCACCCGTCACCGCCTTTTCGCCGCGCTCCATCTCGTTCACCAAGGCGCGAAAGGTCGACTCGACGTTGTGCTGCAGGACGAGCGTGCCGATCAGCGGCGGGACGTAGAAATCCGGGACCATGCGCCCCGAGTAATGCAGGTACACGTGCCCGCGGCGCATCTCCAGGCGGTAGGTATTCTGCATCTCCCGGAAGTTGCCTGCGACCGACCGCGATTCCACGCGCTCGAAGGGGTGCTCGGTGACGGCGAGCCGCACGTCCATGGGATAGCTCCAGAACAGCAGCCGCGCTGCGCCCTTCTGCTCGACCAGCGCGTTATTGCGGTCGCGTGAGATCACGCGGCTCACCTGCAGGTCGGGTACGAACGTGGCGAACCGGCCGTAATCGGTCAGCACTTGCCAGGCGCGCGTGAGGCTCCCCTCGAATTCCGCGCTGGCTTCCACCCGCAGCGTCTGGCCGCTGCGCGTCGCGTTGACCGTGACCTCCGCCGCCTGGGCGGGGACGAGCAGCACGATGAGGAAGAGCAGGAATGACCGCGCGCCGGACATCGAAGTCCGTAGCGTAGCACCCGGATTGGGTCGCGGGGGAGTGTTAAGAGACCGCAAGCATGCGGTCGAGGGCGATGCGCGCGAGCGCCGCCTCGTGCTGGGGCACCTTGATCTGGTTGACCACCTTGCCCGCGACGAGATTCTCGAGCGCCCACGCGAAATGCTGCGGATCGATGCGCGCCATGGTGGAGCACATGCACACCGTCGTCGCCATGAACTGCACCAGCTTGCCCTGGGACTTGAACTGCTCGGCGATGCGGTTGACGAGGTTCAGCTCCGTGCCCACCAGCCAGCGCGTTCCCGGCGGGCTCGCGGCGACGGTCCGGATGATGAAGTCGGTGGAGCCGACGTAGTCGGAAAGCTTGCACACGTCGAAGCGGCACTCGGGGTGCGAGATCACCATGCCCGAGGGGTTCTTCTCGCGCCAGCGCAGGATGTGCTGCGGCTGGAACATCTGGTGCACCGAGCAATGGCCCTTCCAGAGCAGGATCTTCGCCATCTTGATCTGCTGCGGCGTGAGCCCTCCCAACTCCTCATCCGGGTCCCACACCAGCATCTCGGCGAGCGGGATATCCATCAAGTACCCGGTCCAGCGGCCGAGGTGCTGGTCCGGGAAGAACAGCACCTTGTCGCGCTGCTTGAACGACCACGCCAGGATCTCGCGCGCGTTGGACGAGGTGCAGACGGTGCCGCCGTGCTCACCGCAGAACGCCTTCAGATCCGCCGCGGAGTTGATGTAGGTCACCGGCGTGACGTGCTGGTCCGGATCGAGCACCGTGGCGAGGTCGCGCCACGTGCGCTCGACCTTGGCCAGGTTGGCCATGTCGGCCATCGAGCAGCCGGCGCCGAGGTCGGGAAGAATGGTCACCTGCCCCGGCTTGGACAGGATGTCGGCCACTTCGGCCATGAAGTGCACGCCGCAGAACACGATGTATTCCGAGTCCGTGGCCGCGGCCAGCTTCGAGAGCTGGAGCGAGTCACCGGTCAGGTCGGCATACTTGTAGACTTCCGGGCGCTGGTAATGGTGGCCGAGCACCACCGCACGGCGTCCGAGCGCTGCGCGCGCCGCGCGGACGCGCGCGTCGCACGCCTCGTCGGCGAGCGGCTTGTAGCTGTCAAACGCAATCGTCGTGGCTTCCATCGCCGTCCTGCCCCCGTCCGGGGGGTGAAGAATGCACTAATGATATGACAGAAAAACGCGTCATTGGTGCGGCAGTTTTCGCAGAGTCCGTATTCTGGTCAGGGTTTCTCTCCGGGCTGCCGGGCGCGCTTCGGCAGCTCGCGTATGGCCTCTGCGTTGCTCCACGAGAAGACTTTCTCCGCCGCGTCCCGCCACGGCAGCCACTCGTGGCGCAGATGCTCCCTCGGCTGCAGTGCAATCTCGTGCCGCTGCGGCACCTTCAGGCCGAAAACGTGCTCGGTATTGTGGGTCACGTCGGGTGCATAGCGGCTGCGCCAGCGCCGGTAGATCTCGTAACGATTCTGCCTGCGCCAGTCGGTCAACTCGCAGCGCGCGGCGTCGATCCCGGTCTCCTCCCTCAGCTCGCGCACGGCGGTCTCGCGCAACGTCTCGCCTTCGTCCTGGCTGCCCGTCACCGACTGCCAGAATCCCGGCCGGTCCGCGCGCTCGAGCAGCAGCACGTCGAGCTCCGGGGTGTATACCACCACCAGCACCGACACCGGGATCTTGTAATTCGAGGCCAAGAACGTCAACGCAAGGGGCGCAGGGCGCGGCCGCGGGCGCTGTCGCGGTCCACGATCACGAGAAAGGTCCGACCGCCGAGCCCCCAATAGGCTGCCACGTCCTCAAGGACGCGCAACGCGGTGGTCACGGCATCCGGCGCGCGCCGCGCAAGTTCCGTCCCGCGCCGCCAGTGCACGATCGCGCCCGGTGTGCCGCGCCCGGCGATGTCGAGCAGGCATTCGTGCAGCGCGTCCCAGTTGTTTCCGAAATAGGGCGGTAGAGCAAACACCGCCGCGCAGCGCCGGAGCAGCGTTTCGCGGTCGGCGGCGCCCTTCAGGTCGAGGTCGTACCACGCAATGCCCGCCCGCTTCGCCGCCGCGCGCAGCGGCCCAGCGAGCCGGGGCGCCGCGAAGACACCCGCCAGCCCCCCTCTGAGAATCCTGTCGTATTTCATCCGGGATAACGAGAAACTAGGAACGAGTCACGGTTCTTTGATGCGCCGGAAACTGTTGTAGTGATCGGCCGTGTAGTAGAGCTCCCCGCCCTTGCCGGCGACGATGCGCCGCGCGCCCCGGTCTTTCGCGCCGGGCGTGCGCACCGTGTACTCCCGGTAGTAGCCGCGCGCCTTGATCGGAAGCCGCTCCTCGAAATTGCCGAAAACGACACCGTCGCGCCGGTAGGGAAACGGCCCGCCCGTGCGGATCTGCTCGATTGTCGCTCGCGCCTCCGCCGGCAGCTCGGTCGCCGCCACCTCGGGAACTGCACCGGGCGTGCTATTGGCAACCGACCCATTGCACGCCAACAGCGACACGGCCAGCAGCGCCGCCGCGACGCGGCGCCACACGTCAGTCATTAGTCCTCACTCGTCACTTGTTTTCCGAGCGGAGGCGAATGTGCAGCTCCCGCAGCTGCCGCTCGTCCACCGGGCTCGGCGCGTGCGTGAGCAGGCACTGCGCGCGCTGCGTCTTGGGAAACGCGATCACGTCGCGGATCGACTCTGCGCCCGCCATCAGCGCGACGATGCGGTCGAGCCCGAACGCGATTCCGCCGTGCGGGGGCGCGCCGTATTGCAGCGCGTCAAGCAGGAACCCGAACTTGGCCTGCGCCTCGTCCGGCCCGATCGAGAGCGCGCGGAAGACTTTGTGTTGGACGTCAGCCCGGTGAATCCGCACCGACCCGCCTCCGATCTCCCACCCGTTCACGACGATGTCGTGCGCCTTGGCGCGCGCGGCGCCCGGATCGGACTCGAGCCGGTCCTCGTGGCCGTCGGCGGGCGAGGTGAAGGGATGGTGCATCGCGTTCCAGCGCTTGCCCTCCTCGTCCCACTCGAACATCGGGAATTCGAGCACCCAGAGCGGACGCCAGCCCGGCTGCGCGTAGCCGCGCTCGTGGCCGATCTTCACGCGCAGCGCGCCGAGCGCGTCGTTGACGACTTTCGCACGGTCCGCGCCAAAGAACATGAGATCCCCGTTCTTCGCGCCGGAACGCTCGACGACCGCCTTCAGGGCGTCGTCGGAAAGGTTCTTCACGATCGGCGACTGCAGGCCCTCGCGCCCCTTTGCGACGTCATTGAACTTCACCCAGGCGAGCCCCTTCGCGCCGTGGCCGCTAACGAATTCCGTATAGGCGTCGATCTCGCCGCGCGTCAAATCCCCGCCGCGGGGAACGAGCAATCCCGCCACGCGCCCGCCCGGGGTGCCGGCGGGCCCCGCGAACACCTTGAAGGCAACGCCCTTCATCACGTCGGTCAGCTCGGTCAGCTCGAGCGGCACGCGCAGGTCCGGCTTGTCGCTGCCGTAGCGGCGGATCGCGTCGTCGTAGGCGAGGCGCGGGAAGGGGTCGGGCAGATCGACGCCGATCCCTTCCTTGAACATGTGGCGCACCAGCGCCTCCATCAGGTCCGTGATGGCGCGCTGGTCGAGGAACGAGGTCTCGATGTCGATCTGCGTGAACTCCGGCTGGCGGTCGGCGCGCAGGTCCTCGTCGCGGAAGCACTTCACGATCTGGTAATAGCGGTCGTAGCCCGCGATCATCAGCAGCTGCTTGAAGAGCTGCGGCGACTGCGGCAGCGCGTAGAACTCGCCCGGGTGCACCCGCGAAGGCACCAGGTAGTCGCGCGCGCCCTCCGGCGTCGAGCTCGTCAGCATCGGGGTCTCCACGTCGATGAAGCCGTGACGGTCGAGGAAAGCGCGCGCCGCGCGCGCCACCCGGTGGCGCAGCCGCAGGTTCTTCTGCATGACGGGGCGCCGCAGGTCGAGCACGCGGTTCTCGAGCCGCACCGTTTCCGACAGGTGCTCGTCGTCGATCTGGAAGGGCGGCGCGAGCGACGGATTGAGGATGGCGATCGTGCGCGCCAGCACCTCCACCTCCCCGCTCGCAAGCCCCGGATTGACGGTGCCGGCCGGGCGCTCCCGCACCCTGCCCTCGACACGGATCACGTATTCCGCGCGCAGCCGGTCCGCGGTCTTGAACGTCTCCGGCGCGTCCGGGTCGCACACCACCTGCACCAGACCCTCGCGGTCCCGCAGGTCGATGAAGATCACTCCGCCATGGTCGCGACGGCGGTGGACCCAGCCGCACAACGCCACGGTCTGGCCGAGGTGCCCGCGGTTGACGAGCCCGCAGTATTCGCTACGCATTACAGAGCCTATCTCAATAATAGACACGTGTGCGACGGAGGCGATGTGGGATGCAGCTTTAGGAGGATAGCCCGCAGCAATATGTCGATATTGCAAGGGCTACCGACAACGAGATGCGCCCAGATCGCCCCGTCCCTCCGGGTTGCGGCCAGGACGGGCGTCTGCTTTGTTGCCCGGCTTGACCATATCGACATATGGCCTGCGCCGTGCGTCTCACATCCATCCCGTCCTGGCCGCAACGCATCACGCGCCTATTATTGAGATAGGCTCTACTTATTCGTTGACGGCGCGGGGCTGCTTCGGGGCGGGCGGAGCGACGGGGCCGCTTCTGCGCGCGCTGTCATCCGGCGCGGCCACACCCATCGAAATGATGTACTTGAGGGCTTCGTCCACCGTCATGTCGAGCTCGACCACGGCATCGCGCGGCACCATCACGAAGTAGCCGCCGGTAGGATTGGGCGTGGTCGGTACGTAGATGCTCACGTACTCACCCTTCAGGTGTCGCGCGACATCTCCGCCCGGTGTTCCGGTGAGAAATGCGATGGTCCACGAGCCGGGGCTGGGCCACTGCACGAGCAGCGCCTTGCGGAACGCCTGTCCGCCGGGGGCGAACAGGGTGTCGCTGATCTTCTTTACGCCCGTATAGATCGAGTTCACGACCGGGATGCGCGCAAGCACGCCCTCCCAGAACTTCACCAATTGCTGGCCGATGATGTTGGCCGCGAAGACGCCAGTCGCGAACACGACCAGCAGAGTCAGCACCACGCCGAGGCCGGGTATGTGCACGCCGAGCCAGCCTTCCGTCCGCCACTCGGGCGGCAACAGCAGCAGGGTCTGGTCCATGGTGCTCACCAGCAGGTTGAGCACCCACAAGGTAATCACCAGCGGCACCCAGATCAGGAGCCCGGTGATGAAATAGCGTCGGATGAGATGCTTGCGGGTCATGGAACAGATCGCGCGGCGACCCGCGCGCCGGGACTAGCTGCAGGCCGGACAGGCGCCCGAGTCGCAGGCCGCGGCAGACTTCGACGGCTCCTTGGTCCCGCCGTCCGCAGCCTTGTCCGGCTTCGATTCAGTCTTGTCCTGCTTGGCCGCGGGCTTCGCGCCGCTGTTCTTGAAATCGGTGGCATACCAGCCGGTGCCCTTCAAATGGAAGCCGGCCGCGGTGACCAGCTTGTTGAACGTGCGCTTGCCGCACTCCGGGCACTTGGTGAGCGGCTTGTCGCTGAGGCGCTGCAGAAACTCCTTCTGGTAACCGCACGCGCCGCAACGGTATTCGTAGATCGGCATGACTGCACCTCAAACTGGGAAAAGCATTATATCTGAATTGGTTACGGATCGTAAACGGATCCGCCTGCATGCCCGCCCTATAATGGGGACGCAGGCGTTTTTTTCGAGAGACCCGCCATGAACGAGGCAGTCGAAAAGATCGAGATCCACCGCGGCCTTAAAGGCGTGTACTTCGACCGCTCGCGCGTGTGCTACATCGACGGGCGTGCCGGTGAGCTGCGCTACCGGGGATACTCGATCCACGATCTCGCCGAGCGCTCGACATTCGAGGAAACCTGCTATCTCCTGCTGAAGGGCGAGCTGCCGGGCCGCGGGCAGCTCGATGCGTTCACGGCGGAGCTGAAGGCGGCGCGCGCACTGCCGGAGCCTGTCTACGGCCTGATCGAGACCATCAAGACGGCTCACCCGATGGACGTGTTGCGCACCGTCGTATCCGCGCTGTCCGCGTTCGATCCGGAGACCGCCGACAAGTCGGCCGGGGCGACGCTGCGCAAGGGCATGCGGCTGACCGCGCAGGTCCCGATGATCGTCGCCGCGCACGAGCACATTCGAAACGGCCGCGCGCCCGTGGCGCCCGATCCGAAGCTCGGGCATGCGGCGAACTTCCTCTACATGCTCAAGGGAAGAGCGCCCAGCGCGGACGCCGCCCGCCTGATGGACATCGACATGGTGCTGCACGCCGAGCACGGCTCGAACGCGTCGTCGTTCGCGGCGCGCGTGGTGGCCGGTACTGACGCCGACCTCCACGGCGCGATCACCGCCGCGGTTGCCGCGCTCGCCGGCCCCGCGCACGGCGGCGCCGCGGAAAACGTGATGCGCATGGCGCAGAAGATTGGCGACGCCTCGAAGGCGGCGGAATACGTGAAGACAAAACGTGCCAAGGGCGAGCCCGTGATGGGCTTCGGCCACCGGGTCTACCGGGCCGAGGACCCGCGCGCGCGCCACATGCGCGCCGGCGTCGAGAAGCTCTCGCGCGAGATGGGCGAGCCGCAGTGGTACCAGATCCTCGAGACGGTCGTCACGGCGATGAAGCCCTACGCGCGCCACGGCGTGAACGTGAACGTGGATTTCTACGCCGGCGTCGTCTACTTCCTGAACGGCATCGCGGAAGACCTGTTCGTTCCGATCTTCGCGGTGGGACGCGTGCCGGGCTGGACGGTGCAGGTCCTCGAGCAGCTCGAGAACAAACATCCTGCTGCGCCCGCTCACCCTCTACAACGGTCCCGAACCGCGGGATTACGTCCCGATCGACAAGCGTTGACCCGGGGACGTTCCCGGAGGCTCCTTTCGGCCTGATCGAGCTGCGCCTCGAACCGTTGCGCCGCGAGACTCAGCCCACTCGGCCTGCGGAACCTGCAAGTGATAGCATTGCCTCTCATTGCAGCCGACCTGAGCGCCGAAGATGCCCGCAGCCACTCACGAAGCGACGCAGAAATGGGGCGTCATGAGTCCCGAAGGCCTCCCGCTCGGCGCAACGGATTCGGTCAGCCGCCCGCTCGGGAGCCTCGAGGGCAAGATCATCGGCGAGGTCTACAACAATCATTTCCGCGGCGAGCTGATGTTCCAGACCTATCGCCGCCTGTTCCAGGAGCGATACCCCGGCATACGGATCATCCCCTTCGATCAGTTTCCCATCGTCTACGTCGGCGGAGACGCGGCCTCGCAGAAGAAGGTCGCGACGGAAATTGCGGCGCTTGCGAAGGAAAAGGGCTGCAATGCAATCATCACCGGCAATGGTGGGTGAGGGACGTGCACTCCGGCCTCGGTGAGGCCGGCCGTCGAAGCAGAGAAGCTCGGCATCCCCGGCGTCGTGGTCACCACCACTGGATTCACGACCATCGCCCGTGCCGCGGCCAGGGCCGAGGGCCTGAGCGACGTGCGAATTGCCGAATACCCGGGTGCGGTGGGCGTGCATCCGGATGAGCTGGTCGTCCAGAACGTCGAGAACGTCCTGTTCGAGCGCATCGTCCAGAACCTGACCCGGCCGCTCGCGGCGAAGGCGGCTCCGGATTCGGCTGCGGGGTCGCGGCGTCCGGATGAGATCGTGTTCGAAGGCTCGTTCGAGGAAATCAACGCCCACTTCCGGGCCCGGGAGTGGTCCGACGAGCTGCCGATCGTTCCACCGACGCCCGACAGGGTACAGGCGTTCCTGAATCACACGCATCGCGCGCCGAATGAGCGCATCGCGGTTCTGCCGCAGGCGAATCTGGAAGCAACCCCTTTCAACATCGCAGTCAACGCGATCATGGCGGGATGCCGCCCGGAATCGATGTCGCTCCTCATCGCCGCGGTCGAGGCGATCGCCGACAACACCTACAACCTCAACAACATCGGCACGACGTGGGGAGTGCTGCCGTTTCTGCTGGTGAACGGCCCCGCCCTCGAGCGCTTCGGAATCGAGACCGGCGGCCAGCTCATTTCCAGGGGCGAGAACCGTGCGCTGGGCAGGGCGTTCGGGCTGATCATCCGGAACATCGCCGGATACAAGCTCGGCCGGAACTACATGGGCACGTTCGGCTACCCGATGAATTTCGTCATCGCCGAGAACGATCGCGAAAACCCGTGGGAGCCCTTCCGCGTGGAGCACGGCTTCCGCAAAGAAGACACCACGGTGACGGCCTGCGGCACCGTGACCTGGGGCTGGCCCCCGGCCATCTACGGCACCGCCGAGAAGACCGTCGCGCAGGCCGCCCTCGAGTTCCTCAGTCTCGAGTTGACGAAAAAGCCCTGCCTCGCGCGGCTTGCGGAGCGCGGGCCGAACGGATTCCGGAACATGATCACGATCATGCTGGCGCCGCCCGTCGCGAAGTCGCTCGCGGGCGAGGGGTACTCGAAGCAGAAGATCCGCGAGTACCTGTACGAGCACGCACGGGTGAGCTACCCGGAGCTCGAGTTTCTGCTGAAGTACGGGCACTCCGAGGCATTCACGATTCCCGACGCCGTCAAGCGCGGCATCTACCCTCGCGAATACCTGGAGAAGAAGGACGGTTTGCTCCGCGTCCTTCCCGGCCCCGATGTCATTCACATCGTGGTATGTGGCGATCCACACCGCAACCGGGTGATGGTCCTGTGGGGCGGATACGTGAACCCGGTCACGAGGAAGGTGGAGGTCCGCGCAACTTGAGCGTGCTGATTGGAGGCACGGGCCGGGCGCGGCGCATGGACAGGAGATTGCATGTACGTTGAGTCACTTCCGGAAAAGTCCGAGTTCGACTACGTCGTCGTCGGCGCGGGCTCGTCCGGCTGCGTTGTCGCCAATCGCCTGAGCGCAGACGGCCGGCACCAGGTGCTGCTCGTCGAAGCGGGCCGCCGGGACAACCACGTGAATATCCATGTCCCGATGTTCGTGGCGCGCGTGCTCATGGACGAGCGCTTCACGTGGCCGTTCGAGACCGAGCCGCAGATCCATCTCAACGGCAAGCCGCAGCTCTGGGTGCGCGGCAAGGTGATTGGCGGCTCGAGCTCGATCAACGGGAACCTCTTTGTCCGCGGCGATCCGAAGGAGTACGACAACTGGCGGGCTGCCGGCTGCACCGGCTGGGGCTGGGAGGACCTGCGCCCGTATTTCATGCGGCTGGAGGATTTTCCGGAAGGCGATCCAGCGGCGCGCGGGCGGGGTGGCCCGATCGGCGTCACGCGCCTGGACAAGTTCGACGCGCTTGCCGATGCATTCGTGGCAGCGTGCGAGCAGAACGGCTCCCGGTTTCTCCACGACTACAATGACGGGAGCTACGAGGGAACCTTCTACCTCCAGTACTCCACCCGCAACGGGCTGAGGTCGAGTGCCGCGGTCGGATATCTCAAGCCCGCCATCCGGCGGCCGAATCTCACGGTCGTCACGAACGCAACCGCGACGCGTGTGCTCATGGACGGCAGGCGCGCGACGGGCGTCGAGATCGCCTGCGGCGGCCGCCTGGTTCAGGTCGCGGCGCGACGGGAAGTGGTACTTTCGGCGGGTCCGCTCAAGTCGCCGCAGCTCCTGGAGCTTTCGGGCATCGGCAACCCGGAGCTCCTGCGCGGCCATGGCATTCCCGTCGTGCACCCTCTTCCCGGCGTGGGCGAGAACCTGCGCGACCATCCGAACGTCCGCGTGACCTACGAATGCACGCAGCCGATCACGGTGAACGACGTGCTGCGCAGTCCCCTCCTCAAGCTCAAAGAGGGGTTGCGCTTCATCTTCACCCGCAAGGGCATCCTTGCGATCTGCTCCTCGACCGCCCAGACCAATCTGCGGAGCGACGAGCGCTCCAGACAGCCCGACCTCGTTCTGCGCCTGATGCCCGTTTCTGGCAAGGACCGCTATGCGCGCACCAAGCGCTACGGCCTCGACCCCTGGTCGGGCTTCTCGATCGGCATCACAGCGCTCCAGCCGCATTCGACCGGCATGGTGCACATCCGCTCCCGCGATCCGCACGAGCAGCCTTCGATGGACCCGCGCTATCTTTCACACGAAGCCGACATGCAGCTCTTCCTCCATGGCATCAAGCGCGCGCGCGAGGTCTCGGCGCGCCCCGCGCTCGCCGCAATGATCGTGCGCGAGACGCGTCCCGGCCCTGGGACCTCCGATGACGGCGCTCTGATCGACTTCATCAAGGACTCCGTGCAGACCAGCTGGCACATGGTCGGCACCTGCAAGATGGGGGTGGACGACCGTTCCGTGGTCGATCCGCAGCTGCGCGTGCGCGGCATCGAGAAACTCCGAGTCGTCGATTCCTCGATCTGCCCGACCATCCCCTCTTCGAACACGAACGCGGCTTCGCTCGCGATCGGTGAGAAGGGGTCCGATCTCATTCTCGCGGCGTCACGCTGAGGAAGACGGATGACACCGACGCGCGAGCTCCTCGAGTTTCTGCACGGCCTCGAGCTCGAGCGCCTGCCGCCGAGCGTCGTCGCCGCAGCGCAGAACTGTGTGCTCGATACCATCGGCTGTGCGTTGTTCGGAAGCCCCGAACCGTGGTCGCGCATCGTCGCCGCGGAAGTCCTCGCCGAGGCTACGAAGGGGTCCAGCACGATCGTGGGCGTGCGCGAGAGCGTGGCCGCACCCGCGGCTGCCCTTTGCAACGGCACGGCCGCGCACGGCTTCGAGCTCGACGACCATCTGGACGAAGCGATCGTGCACCCCGGCGCGATCATCGCCTCGGCCGCACTCGCCGCCGCAGAAGCCGTCAATGCGACCGGCCCGAGATTTCTCCTGGGCATTATCACGGGCTACGAGTTCGCGAACCGGCTCGGGCTTGCAATGGGGGTCACGCCCTCGCAGCGCGGGTGGCACAAGACATCGGTCGCGGGTCCCGTCGGCGCGGCAGTGGGCGTCGCCAAGGTGATGAACCTGGCGGTGGAGCAAATGCAATGCGCAGTCGGACTTGCCTGTGCGACGGCGTCCGGAACGAAAGCCTTTGCGGCGGGCGAAGGCGGCGGCATGGAGAAGCGCATGCACGCCGGCCGGGCCGCCGAAGCCGGCGTGCGCATGGCCCAGCTTGCGGCACGCGGCTTCACCGCCCCGCCCCGGGCGGTCGAGGGGCGCTTCGGGCTCCTCGACGTGATGGCGGGCGACAGCGCGAAGCCGGAACGGCTCCACGAAAGCCTCGGAGCACAATGGGCGGTCGAGCACGTGTACATCAAGCTCTATCCCTGCTGCGCGTGGATACAGGCGGCGGCACAACAGCTCGTCGACCTGCGCGGCCCGCAGCCGCTCAGGCCCGACCAGGTCAAGCGCGTCCGCGTCGGCGTGTCGGCGTATGCGATGGCGCAAAACGGCAATCCGTTGCCCCAGGACACGATGGGCGCGCAGTTCAGCATCCCGTACTGCGCGGCGCTCGCCCTGACCGGCGATCCCGCCGACCCGGCAGCGTACGGCAATGCGGCAATCGGGGACACCGCGCGGCGCGCGCTCGCGGAGCGTGTGGAAATCTTTGTCGATCCGGAAATGGAAACCGCCTACCCGCGGCACTATGGCGCGCGCGTGGAGCTTGAGCTCGTCAATGGCAGGCACAGGAGCGCAGCAAAGCTCGATCCCCACGGCATGCCGGCAGACCCCTGCACGCAGCAGGAGCTCGAACAGAAGTTTTTCAGGCTCGCGTCGCGGGTCAAGTCGTCCGATGCGGCGTCGCAGATCCTTGCGGAGGTCCGCCGGCTCGATCACGCCCCGGATATGTGCGGCCTGGCTGCATTGCTCAAGCCCTGAATACAATCCCCGGAGAAAAACATGAACACCATCGTACGCGCCGTACTATTGACCGCTGCCCTGCTCGGAACTGCGCAAGCGCAGACTTCAAGTTATCCATCGCGGCCGACGCGCATCGTCGTCGGATTCGTCGCGGGCGGCCCGTCCGATCTGGTCGCACGCATCGTGGCACAGGGTCTTTCCGAGCGCATGGGCCAGCCCTTCGTCGTCGAGAACCGTCCCGGCGCCACCGGCACGATCGGAGCGGAGCTCGTCGCGAAAGCGCCACCGGACGGCTACTCGCTCTATCTCGCGAGCCAGACCACGCACGCGGTTGCACCCGCATTGCTGCCGCGCGTCGGCTACGATCCGCTCAAGGATTTCGTCACCATCGTGCGCGTCGCGCACAACCCGCTGCTGATGGTCGTGCACCCCTCGATGCCGGTGAAGTCGTTCAAGGAGCTCGTGGCGCTCGCGCGTTCAAGGCCGGGGCAGATCAATTATGCGACCGGCGGCATCGGCTCCTCGCCACACATGTCCATGGAGCTCATGAAGAGCATCACGAAGATCAATATCGTACCCGTGCATTACAAGGGCGATGGCGCTGCAATCATCGATATTCTCGGCGGCCACATGCAGCTTTTCAACGCGAGCATCGGCACGCTGCTGCCGCACGCGCGCTCGGGTAAGCTCCGCGGCCTTGCGGTCACGAGCCTCAAGCGCTCCGCGATGGCGCCAGAGTTTCCGACGCTCGATGAGTCCGGCCTGCCGGGCTTCGAGGTCCTGACCTGGTTCGGCATCCTGGCGCCCGCCGGCACGCCGCGCGAGATCGTGAACCGCCTCAACGGCGAAATTCTCCAGGTGGTGGCGCGGCCTGCCGTCAAGGAGCAGCTCCTGAAGACAGGCTTCGAGATCGTGCCGAACACGCCGGAGGAGTACGCGGCGTTCTTCAAGGCAGAGCACGCCCGCTGGGGCAAAATCGTGCGGGATCTGAATCTGAAGGCCGAGTGAGGAGCGGATCATGTCCGTGACCGTCAAGCCCCTGCTGGCAGCCGTGATCGCGGCGGCCGCCATGACCGCCGGGAGTGCACCCGCGCAAGGCTGGCCCGCGAAGCCGATCCGGTTCGTCGTGAACTTCGCGGCGGGCGGCGGAACCGATATCGTGGCGCGCGCCATGGCAGCAGAGTCCGCGAAAAGCCTGGGGCAGCAGGTGATCGTGGAGAATCGCGCAGGCGGCAACGGCAACATCGGTGCGGACGCAGTCGCCAAGTCGCCGCCGGATGGCTATACGTTTCTGGTCGCGACCAACGCAGCCATCGTCATCAATCCGCATCTCTACAAGAAGCTTCCCTACGATCCCCTGAAGGACCTCGCGCCGGTCAGCCAGATCGCGACGCTGCCGTTCGTCCTGGTGGTGCACCCGAGCGTGCCCGCGCGCAGCCTGAAGGAACTCATTGCGCTCGCCCGGTCGACGCCGAAGGGTCTCACATATGGCTCATCAGGCGTGGGCGGCGGTGCGCACCTCGCGGGTGAATTACTGAAGAACATGGCGAACATCAACATCGTGCACGTGCCGTACAAGGGCAGCGCCCCAGCCATTACGGGCATGCTGACCGGGGAAGTGGACTTCATGTTCGTAAGCATTTTCACCGTGACGCCGTTGATCAAGGGGGGGCGCCTGAGGGCGGTGGCGGTCACGAGCGCCGCGCGCAACAAGTCGCTCCCCGAGGTGCCGGCCCTCGGCGAACTCCCCGCGCTCAAGGGAGCCGAATCGGATCTCTGGTACGGCATGCTTGCGCCCGGGAACACCGATCGCCGCATCATCGATTCGATGCACAAGGAGGTCGTGCGCGTACTAGCGTTGCCCGCGTTCAGGGAGCGGTTCGAGCCGAGCGGCACGGTGCTCGTCGGCAACACACCGGACGCGTTCGCAACGGTGCTCAGGAATGATTACGACCGCTGGGGCAAGGTGATCAGGGCCGCCGGCACAACGGCGGAGTAGCGGTAGCGCTAGGCGCGGGCGAGGACGATCGCGGTCGTCGCGACGATGTCCTCGACGCTCGCCCCCCGCGAGAGGTCGCTGATCGGCCGCGCGAATCCCTGCAGCACCGGGCCGATGGCACGCGCGCCCGCCATGCACTGCGTGAGCTTGTAGCCGATGTTTCCGGCGTCGAGGTCAGGGAAGACGAGGACGTTTGCCTGTCCCGCCACCGGGCTTCCGCTGCGCACCTTCTTCTGCGCCACCACCGGCACGAGCGCCGCGTCGGCCTGCAGCTCGCCGTCGATCGCAAGATTCGGCGCACGCTCGCGGGCAAGCGCGAGCGCGCGCGTCACCTTGTCGACGCGCGCGTGCTGCGCGCTGCCCTTGGTCGAGAACGACAGCAGCGCCACGCGGGGTTCCTCGCGCAGCAGCGCCCGGCAGCTCTGCGCGGATGCGATCGCGATGTCGGCCAGCATCTCGGGATCCGGGTCGACGTTGACCGCGCAGTCCGCGTAAATATAGCCCTTCGCGGCCCCACGCTCCGCATCGGGAACGATCATCAGGAAGAAACTCGACGGGTTGCCGATTCCCGCGGCGAGCCCCACGGTCATCAGCCCCGCCTCGATGACGCGCCCGGTCGTCGTCGTTACGCCGGCGATCATCGCGTCGGCGTCGCCCGCGCGCACCATCATCCCGGCGTGGAAAAGGGGTTTGCGCACCAGGCGCTCGGCGACCTTCGCATTGGCACCGGGCCGGCCGGCAGTGTAGAGCGCAACGTAAGACTCCAGTTGCGCGCTCTCCGCCGGATCGAGTACGTCGATTCCTCCAAGGGATACGCCGGCGCGCTCGGCCGCCGCACCGACTTCCGCGCGCGTGCCAACCAGTATCGGGCATGCGATGCCGAGGTCCTTCAACCGTCGCGCGGCGGCGACGATACGCTCGTCATGCCCTTCCGGAAAGACCGGGCGCTTGCCGCCCGCGCGCGCCTGCGCGATGCACGCGTCGACGATGTCGCTCACTGCTAGAACGGAATGTCGTCGTCCATCGTGTCGAACGCGCCACCCTTCTTCTGCTGCTGGGGCTTGCCGCCAGCGCCTGGTGCGGCTGCTGCTGCTGCGGGCTCGCGTGCCATCGGCTCCGCCCCGCCGCCCGCGCCGCGTCCACCCAGCAGCTGCATGCGGTCGGCGACGATCTCGGTCGAGTAGCGTTCCTGCCCTTCCTTGTCCTGCCACTTGCGGGTGCGGATGCGCCCCTCGACGTATACCGGGGAGCCCTTCTTGAGGTACTCGCCGGCGATCTCGGCGAGCTTGCCGAAGAAGGCGATGCGGTGCCACTCGGTGTGCTCCTGCTGATCACCGCTCTTGTCCTTCCATTTCTCGGAGGTCGCAATGCGGATGTTGGTCACCGCGTCGCCGCTCGGCAGGTAGCGCGTTTCGGGGTCGGCGCCGAGATTGCCGATAAGAATTACCTTGTTGACCGAGGCCATGGAGGGCTCCTGGAGAAAACGAGTTGTAAGTATAGTATGACGGACGCGCAACGAGCGTTGGAGCGTGCTCGATGACTGAAACCTGGACCCTCGCGGCCCTGTGGCTGGGCCTGGCGCTTCTCGCCGGACTGGCATCCATCTGGCTGCGCGTTGCGACCGCGCTGTCGGAGATCATCGTGGGCGTCGTGGCCGGTGCGGTGATCGGCACGGTGGCCATGGGCGTCGACCAGGAATGGGTCAAGTTTCTCGCCGGGGCCGGCGCAATCATCCTCACTTTTCTCGCAGGGGCCGAGCTCGATCCCGAGGTATTCCGGCGCCAGTGGAGGGAGGCAACCGCAGTGGGGCTGGTCAGCTTCGCTGCGCCTTTCCTCGGCTGCGCGGCAGCGGCGCGCTGGCTTCTCGGGTGGGATCCCGCGGCCAGCTGGCTCGCCGGCGTCGCCATGTCCACCACATCGGTCGCCGTGGTGTACGCCGTGATGATCGAGTTCGGCTTCAACCGGACCGATTACGGCAAAACCGTGCTCGCGGCCTGCTTCATCACCGATCTGGGCACGGTCGTCGCGCTGGGGCTGCTGTTTGCGCCGTTTACCGTGAAAACGTTGATCTTCGTGGGCGCATTTGCCGTTGTGGGCCTCGCCGTTCCGTGGCTCACGCCACGCTTCTTCAGGCGTTACGGCGCGCGCGCGTCCGAGCTCGAAGCCAAGTACCTGCTGCTCTTCCTGTTCGGTCTCGGCGCCCTCGCGAGCTGGGCCGACAGCGAGGCGGTACTGCCCGCCTACGTGCTGGGCATGCTGCTCGCGGGCACGGTCGGCCGGGATCATGCGCTCATCCGCCGGCTCCGCACGCTGTGCTTCGGCCTGCTCACGCCCTTCTACTTTATCCGCGCGGGCTCGTTCGTCTCGGTGCCGGTGCTCATCGCCGCTCCGGCGGCGTTCGTCCTCATGCTCGTGGTGAAGGTGTTGACGAAGATCGCGGGTGTCTATCCGGTCACCCGGGCGTTCCGTGCACCGCGCAAGGAAGGCATGTACACGACGCTGCTCATGTCGACGGGCCTGACGTTCGGCACCATCTCGGCGCTGTTCGGACTTTCGCACGACGTCGTGGACCAGGCCCAGTATTCCGCGCTGGTGGCCGCCGTGATCGCGAGCGCCGTCATCCCGACGCTGATCGCGAACGCGTGGTTCCTGCCACGCCACCACTTGCCCGCGCAGGAAGTGGTGGGCGCGGAAAACCCTACCGCATCCGCGCCGACGCGGGGCAAAGGGAAATGACGATATTACGGGTGCGCGACCGCGTGTGATGGCGAAGGGACGCGGGTGCCCAGCGCCGCCACGAGCCACATAGCAAGGAGCGCGGCGCTGAGGACGACGATACCGGCGATTCCCCACCGTTCATACACGAATCCGCCCGCCGCGGCACCGAGAAAGGTACCGAAGAACTGCAGGCTCGTGAAAGCCCCGATTGCGACGCCACGGGCGCCGGGTGCCGCGGCCCTGGACACGAGCGTCGGCAGCAACGCTTCGAGCACATTGAAAGCAGTGAAAAACGCCAGCAAGTACAGGCCAGCGGGCCACAGGCCGTTCATTCCCCAGGGCATTGCCAGCTGAACGACGAGCAGCGCGCCGATTGTTCCGACGAGGATCGGCTTCATCCGGCTCGAGCGGCCGGACCCCAGAACGGCCGGCAGCATCAGGACAAACGATCCCAGCATCACCGGAAGATAGACCTGCCAGTGCAGGTCGGCCGGAAGGCCCAGCCGGCGCAATTCGAGCGGAACGGCGATGAAGAGCGCCATCAGCACGGCGTGCAGCGCCATCGCGCCGAGATTGAGCCGGGCGAGCTGCGGGTCGCGCAATGTCGCCATGAATTGCCGCAGCGCAGGCATAGGACTGTGGCGATCCCGTCCCGGATCGTCCGGGACCACGCCATAGACCACGCCCATCGCCGCCAGCACCAGCACGCCGGTCATCACAAATATGCCTGGCACGCCGATCAGGCCGTTCAACCACGGCGCGAACACGAGGGACAGCGCGAAGGTCGCGCCGATGGTGGAACCGATCATCGCCATCGCCTTGGCGCGGTTTTCCTCGCGCGTGAGATCGGCGGCCATGGCCATCACCGGCGCGGCGATCGCCCCAGCGCCCTGCAGCAGGCGGCCCAGGATCACGACCCAGATGTGGACACCGAGCGCCGCAATGAAGCTGCCGGCGGCGAAGATCGCGAGCCCGACGTAGATCACGGGTTTCCTGCCGTAGCGGTCGGACCACCAGCCGAACGGAATCTGCAATGCCGCCTGGGTGAGGCCGTAGATCCCGATCGCGACGCCAACCAGCGTCAGGTTATCGCCACCCGGCAGCCCCTCGGCGTAGAACGCGAACACCGGCAGGATGGCGAACATGCCCAGCATGCGCAGCCCGAAGATGCTGGAAAGCGCCAGCGACGCGCGCAGCTCTTCCGGGCTCATGCGGCTCGCGGGCATGGGGGATGAAACAGGTTGGGAAAAGGGGAAACTCTTCTGTATATTAGCAGGTTTAGGTTCGATTCCTGCCGCCCTTGGCCGCCCATCGCCCGACCGTCGTACGGCTGCAGACCGCGGGGCCCGACGCCGCGCGCGCAGCCGAGTACATCCGCGTGCGCGGCGCGCGCACGCACAACCTCAAGAACATCAGCCTCGACCTGCCGCGCAACCGGCTGATCGTGATCACGGGGCTGTCGGGGTCGGGCAAGTCCTCGCTCGCGTTCGACACGCTCTACGCCGAAGGACAGCGCCGCTACGTCGAGTCGCTCTCGACCTACGCGCGGCAATTCCTGCAACTGATGGAGAAGCCGGACGTGGACCTGATCGAGGGCCTCTCCCCTGCCATCGCGATCGAGCAGAAGGCGGCGAGCCACAACCCGCGCTCTACTGTCGGCACCGTGACCGAGATCCACGATTACCTGAGGCTGCTCTATGCGCGCATCGGCGATCCCCACTGCCCCGAGCACGCGATCCAGCTCTCCGCGCAGAGCGTCGCGCAGATGGTGGACCACGTGCTCGAGCTGCCGCAGGACACGCGCCTCATGATCCTCGCGCCGCTCATCGTCGGCCGCAAGGGCGAGCAGGCCGATCTCTTCGAGGAGTTGCGCGCGCAGGGATTCGTGCGGCTGCGGGTGGACGGGACGGTGCACGAGATCGACGAGCTGCCCAAGCTCAAGAAGAACATCAAGCACACGGTGGAAGTGGTGGTGGACCGGGTCAAGGTCCGCGCCGACGTGAAGCAGCGGCTCGCCGAGTCCTTCGAGACGGCGCTGCGCCACTCGGACGGTCGCGCGCTCGCCGTCGAGATGGATACGGGCAAGGAGCACCTCTTCTCCGCCCGCTTCGCGTGCCCGGTGTGCAGCTACTCGCTGCCCGAGCTCGAGCCGCGGCTGTTCTCCTTCAACAATCCGATGGGCGCGTGCCCACGCTGCGACGGGCTCGGCGCCATCACCTTCTTCGACCCCAGGCGCGTCGCCGCCTTCCCCGATCTTTCGCTCGCCTCCGGGGCGATCAAGGGCTGGGACCGGCGCAACCAGTTCTATTTCCAGATGCTGCAGTGCCTCGCGCAGCACTACGGCTTCGACATCGAGACGCCATTCGGCGAGCTGCCCGAGCGTGTGCGGGACGCGGTGCTGCAGGGCTCGGGCACGGAGAAGATCCGCTTCACCTACGTCGGGGAGCGCGGCAAATCACACGTGCGCGAGCACGCCTTCGAGGGCGTGATCCCCAACCTGGAGCGACGCTACCGGGAGACCGACTCGATCGTGGTGCGCGAGGAGCTCGCCAAGTACCTGAACACCCGCGCCTGCCCCGAGTGTAACGGCTCGCGCCTGCGGCGCGAGGCGCGCCACGTCACCGTCGCTGGCCGCGCCATCTTCGAATTGAGCGCGCTCACCCTCGCGCAGGCGAGCCGGTTCTTCGAGACCCTCGCGCTCACCGGCAACCGCCAGGCCATCGCGGAGAAGATCGTCAAGGAGATCCTCACCCGTATCATGTTCCTCAACAACGTCGGGCTCGACTACCTCTCGCTCGACCGCTCGGCGGAAACGCTGTCCGGGGGCGAAGCGCAGCGCATCCGGCTTGCCAGCCAGATCGGCTCCGGGCTGACCGGCGTCATGTACGTGCTCGATGAGCCCTCGGTCGGACTGCACCAGCGCGACAACGCGCGGCTCCTCGCGACGCTGAAGCGACTGCGCGACATCGGCAACACCGTGATCGTGGTCGAGCACGACCAGGAAGCGATCGCGGCTTCGGATCACGTCGTCGACATGGGCCTGGGCGCCGGCGAGCACGGCGGCAGCGTGGTCGTCGAAGGCACGCCGCGCGAGATTACCGCACACCCGGAATCGCTGACCGGGCAATACCTGTCGGGCCGGCGCCGGATCGAGGTGCCTGCGCTGCGCCACCGGCCGAATCCAAAGCGCCAGCTCGTGGTAGGCGGCGCAAGCGGCAACAACCTGAAGCACATCCGCGTGAACCTCCCGATGGGGCTATTCGTGTGCGTAACCGGCGTCTCGGGATCGGGCAAATCGACCCTCATCAACGACACGATCTACAACGCGGTGGCGCGGGCGCTGAACGACAGCCCGCTCGAGCCTGCGCTGTTCGAGTCGATGAGCGGCGTCGAGCAGTTCGACAAGGTGGTCAACGTGGACCAGAGCCCGATCGGCCGCACGCCGCGCTCGAACCCGGCCACCTACACCGCGCTCTTCACGCCCATGCGCGAGCTCTTCGCCGGCGTGCCCGAGGCGCGCGCCCGTGGCTACGGCGCCGGGCGCTTCTCGTTCAACGTCAAGGGCGGGCGCTGCGAGGCGTGCCAGGGCGATGGCGTGATCAAGGTGGAGATGCACTTCCTGCCCGACATCTACGTGCCGTGCGACGTATGCCACGGCGAGCGCTACAACCGCGAGACGCTCGATGTGCGCTACAAGGGCCGGAATATCCACGAAGTGCTGCAGTTGACCGTGGAGCAGGCGGCGGAATTTTTCGGCGCGGTGCCGGCGATCGCGAGAAAGCTCCAGACGCTGCTCGACGTGGGGCTCGGCTACATCAAGCTCGGCCAGAGCGCGACCACGCTCTCGGGCGGTGAGGCGCAGCGCGTGAAGCTCTCGCTGGAGCTTTCCAAGCGCGACACCGGCAGGACGCTCTACATCCTGGACGAGCCCACCACGGGGCTCCATTTCCACGACATCGACCTGCTGCTGCGCGTGCTGCACCGGCTGCGCGACCACGGCAATACGGTGGTCGTCATCGAGCACAATCTCGACGTCATCAAGACCGCCGACTGGGTGATCGACCTGGGGCCCGAAGGCGGCGAAGGCGGCGGGAGAGTCATCGCCGAGGGCACGCCCGAAGAAGTGGCCCGAAATAAGGCAAGCCACACGGGGCAATACCTCCGAAACGTCCTGACGCCGTGACAGGTGACGAGTGACGGGGAGAACCCTTTCGAATTCGCCCCGGGAGTTGCTGCTTGGCAGCTTCCACGCCGCGCTCGTTGCGGCTGATCCGTTGAAGATCGTCCCGCGGCATGTTCCCCAGCCCCCAAAGGGACGCACGCTGGTGGTCGGCGCAGGAAAGGCAGCCGCGTCGATGGCGCTGGCGGTCGAGCAGAACTGGCCGGCAGGCAGGCCGCTCGACGGAATCGTCATCACCCGCTACCGGCATGGCCTGCTTACCAGCCGCATCAGCGTCATCGAGGCGGCGCATCCGGTTCCGGACGAAAGCGGCGAGAAGGCTGCTCAAGAGATCCTGCGGCGCACGAAGGCCCTGACGCCCGACGATCTCCTGCTTGTGCTCGTTTCAGGCGGCGGCTCCGCCCTGCTCTCGCTTCCCGCAGAGGGCATCGGCATGGCGGATCTCAAGGCCACGACGCGCGAGTTGCTGAAATGCGGCGCGCCGATCCAGGACATGAACACCGTGCGGAAGCATCTCTCCGCAATTCAGGGCGGGAGGCTCGCCGCCGCGTGCCGCGCGCCGGTGATCGCGCTGGTCATCTCGGATGTGACCGGCGACGACCCGACGCATATCGCCTCCGGCCCCTGCGCGCCCGACCCCACCACCTATCAGGACGCGCTCGAAGTTCTCAAGCGCTATGAGGTCAA
>Ga0208185_1000180_pt1 | contig 40637 bp, 43 predicted proteins | sample EasRivMeERMLT700_FD_187532 | JGI IMG/M metagenome (GOLD analysis project Ga0208185, IMG submission 187532) | Soil microbial communities from meander-bound floodplain in the East River, Colorado, USA - East River MetaG ERMLT700 (SPAdes) (version 2) | ecosystem: Environmental > Terrestrial > Soil... | reverse complement strand
CACCCGGCCCGCGTGGCACCGACCAGCGAACGTCAGCGGACGCCACTCCAGCGAGCGCCCGCCGCGGGTCCGGGAACCTGGCCTGTCCCCGAGGACGCACTCCCAGCCGTCATGCCGAGCGACCCGCCCAAGGAGGACGGAGAAGACCCCGGCGATGCCACACTCACTGGCTACCCGCCCTTCAAGTTCGAGGGGCGCAAGGTCGTCGTCTTCAGCTCCGAAGGTGCCAAGTCCGAAGTGGCTCCCGACGAGACGAAGAACGCGGCAGCGCTTTACCTTCGCCTTCGCAACCAGTTCCCTCACTTCACCGAGGACGAGCTGGCGGATGAGTTCATCATCCAGTGGGAAGCGCGGGTCGGTGCCAAGCAGTCCTTCCGGCCAAGTCAGGAACTCAGCCAGCACGGCGACACGGCTGTTGGCGACCCTCGAGTGACTCATGTTCCGCTTGGTGTGGAGCGTGCAGAAGCGACGGAGGCACAGCCGAACAGCTTGCCACCGGAGCCGGGCGCATATGCCACGCCGGAAGCTGGACTTCCCTCTGTCAACGAACCTGCGAGCCGAGCCCAGGACGACGAGAAGTTCGGGCTCGAGAACAAGGGAACGCAAGACGAGGCCGATCTCGAAGCGATGGCCCAGACCGTCGCCCTTCGCAAGAAGGAGGAGGAGGAAGAAGTCGAGGCCAGGCAGAAGCGGGTCGAAGAGGCTGAGGATGCGGCCCGCGATCAAGCCCGCGCTGGTCAAACGGCCCCGAAGAACGCGGCTCGAGCCCCCGTCGGCGCGAGCGGGACTGGAAAGGTGGCCGAAAAAATTCTCGGCCCTAAGCCAACTCAGCTTCCTGCCGAGAAGTCGAACCCGAAGGGGGCTGATGTGCTTCCCGAGTCCCAGCGTCCCGGTCCGGCAAAGAGCGAGCCACCCAAGCCCGCCTCGAAGCCTGACGAACCGAAGAAAGGAAGTTAATTATGGCTGGCCTAGCACTTATCCTTCTCATCGTCTGTGCGGTCTGCTTCGTGTTCATCCTCGCAATCAGCTATAAGACCGATGCGAGGGTGGTAGCGGCGGCGGCAGTCGGCCTTCTTCTCACCCTTTTACTTCTCTTCAACGTCGCGTAACTTGTAGGGGCGATTGCAGCCGCCCCTGCATTTCTAAGGAGCAGTCATGACAGAACCTAAAGAGAACAGTTGGCCTAAGCCATACCTGCTTGAGCTATATGCGAAGGCGGTCGAGGAAGGTTGTATCCGAGTGTTGCTAAATGGCAACGAGACTCGGTTCAAAAGCCTCAAAGCCAGCTGGCTACGCATCCGTCGCCGGAAAGACCCTCAGTCGATCGCCCTGATGCGGCCAGAATACTATTTGTGCTCGATACTTTGGGAAGAAGATCGAGGCACCGCCCTTATCATCTACAATCAGCTTCCTGACGGGAAGGAACTCCCTGAGATCGAGTCGGTCGCAGACAAAACCCCCATGCGTATGCCACTTGCTCCTAACGTTGCGCCGCCTCCAGGCATGACGCCGGTCGAGGACCCCGGAGACTTTGACGCGAACGCGCTGGTCGAGGGAATGTTGAGCAAAATCACCTTTGAGGGGACAGACAGTGAACCTTCCGAAGACATTGGCTGAAGAACAGGCATACGAGGCAGTTATGGCAGAGCACGACTTCAGACGCACCGTTGATCGGGCCGCTGGCCTTCACAACGAGCTAAAAAACGCCGCAGGAGCCTGGCGCGAGTTTCTCGAAAAGTCTCACGCGGAAATTTTCGACCGCTGGCCGGATATTCACGACGCTGTGGTGGATGCGCGCCGATGGGAGAACCCTATCCACTTCAACGGGACATTTGCTGAGAAGGTGGCTCGCGCTACGCCACTGCCAGCCATATCGACCGTCGGACAGATGGAACGTATCATCATGAGGACGCTGGTGATGATGGAGAAGACTCCAGCCGAGCGAGAAGCCTTGATTAAGCAGGCTTTTGATGCAGAACACGAGGCCAGACGCCTCTGCGAAGCTGCTCGCACCCGTAAGCTCGGAGTTGACGACATTGATACGTCGGGCCTCGTAATCTGATTGTATTACAAACCCAAATTGGGTTTGTATGACAAATGAAAGTCTAACCTCATGCAAAGTCGATGGCACAGCTTCCTCGAGTCGGTTATCTCTACAGCCATCGGATTTTTCGTATCAATGCTCATACTTGAACTCGTTAACAGGTTGTGGGGGCTCGATCTCGACCTGTCCGATAATGTGATGATAACAGCCATCTTTACCATCGCATCTGTATTGCGTAGCTATCTGGTTCGTCGGGGTTTCAACTGGTGGCACCATCGAGTCAAAACTATCGTATGACTCGTGCATTTTTTGCTTGCATTTCCCGTGAACTGGATTACATTGTATTACATGGTCCCGAGCCGGACCATAGGCCGCGCAGTAGGCGCAAAGGAGATAAAAGAACATGGACTACAATGCTGAAACCGCTCGTGTCGAGCGCACCATCGCCGGAGTCAAGGTCAGCGTGATCGCCCCTTATGCTGAGGGCTACGTTGTCAACGCTGGTGAAGCCGCGATGCTCAACCAGACCCTTGCCGAAAACTTCTCGAACAACCTTCGCGAGAAGATCGGCGAGCACGTTCCGGAAGGCAGCCCCGAGGGGACAGAACCTCGTCAGGCTACCGTCGAGGAAGCTCAGGCGATCGTCGATGCCTACATGGGCGAATATGTCCCAGGTGTCCGTCGCGCGGGTGCCGGTGGAGCCCGGACGCTCGACCCGGTCGAGAAGGAAATGAAGGTTATTGCTCAGGGCAAGCTGGACGAGCTGCTCAAGAGCAAGGGCCTGACTCGCAAGAAGGTGGACTTCGCTGCACTTACCGCGAAGCTCATCAGCGACAACGAGACCGCCCTCCGTGCCAGCGCCGAGAAGATCGTCGCGGCTCGCAACAAGCAGACTGCCGGCGACCTCGATGTGTCGGCCATCAGCTTCGAGGCATAATAAGCGGCGCGTTCGGGGGAGAGAGCATCGTGTCTTTCTCCCCCTCCTTCCCGACTCCAAGGAGCCAGCAAGTGGCTTTGGTCAAAATTGCCAGAAATGAGTTGCGAAGGCTGGTAGCCGCAAGAGTCAATACCAGCCGTAGCCAACGTCCTTCGGGAGGAGCGAGTGCACTGCTCGTGACAGCTTGGGATGAAACTCATCTTGTAGGAGCCCGATAGGCATGGGTAAGCAACCTCACTTCGACGCCGAGGCGTTGCTAGCTGCGGTGCAAGCCCAGCCTATCGGACTTCGCATTTCTACAAACCATCCGGCTGGTTTCCGCCGACTCATCTATCAGGCGAGTCGCCGCAAGCCAAGCCTACGCTGTCAGGTTCTTCAATGCCCGCACAGCGCTAATGCCTTCCTGCTGGTCCCCGACCGGGTTGACCTCGCAAAAGTTAACAGTGAGGACGAAGTGGATGAGCAACTTGGGTAAGCCCTTTTCCGTGAGGTTGGAGGCCGGTCATGCTGAAGAAATTCGGCAGCTGTCCGGTCGTCCTCCCGGCGAGATACTACGCCAGCTTGCAGCGGCGTGGCTCGTTCGTGCTCGTGCAGATCGCACAGGTGCGCCGGAAAGCAAACTCGATGATGAGATCAATGACACCGTGGAGGCAGCACAGTGAGCAACATACCGTTGGCAGACCAGTTAGCAGAAGCGGGTGAGCTAATTCCCCCGAAGGACAGCTTCGAGTTACTAAGCAAGCCAACTCAGGAACTTAGCGACACCGACTTGCTCCTTATCGCTAACGACCTAAGAGCCAAGCGGAGAAAATTTCTCACCGGCATCGCCGACAAGCCAGGCATCACGGGCCGCAAGAAAGCTGAGCCAGTCACCGACGAGCAGAAGGCAGCGACCACGCAGCACCTGCTTGGCGAACTCGACTCCATGCAGCTTGTGTTCAAGGACGACCTCAAGTGAGTGCAGACCGTTGGCTCGATGCGATCAATAACATTGACTTGCTCAATGCGATCGTCAACGCCGACCCTGGCTTGCGCGATAACATGAAGGAGATGGGGTTCATTCGCCTTGTCCCCTTCCAGATGGACCACAACAATCAGGTGGTAGCCAAGTGGATGCTGACCGAGGCAGGTCGGCAAGAAGTCCTCCAGCGCTACATAACCCGGAGTAATCCTGTTGTCAACTAATCATGCCAGCCCGTTCGTTGACGGGACACAAATCCAGTTTGCTTGGGACAGCACCAGTCTCACTATCGCCATGGCCTGCCCGCAACGATACAAGTTTGAGATACTCGATGGTTGGGAGCCGCGTAATCCGAATGTTGCGATCGCTCTGGCGTTCGGTATCCTCGTCCACACTGGCATTGAGACTTACCATCAGCTTTGTGCTTCTGGTGCTAGTTTTGACGACGCTGTTGTTGGCAGCTTGCGCGCCGTCATGAGCAAGGACGACTTCAGGAAACCCGGCGAAGCCCTCTGGGATAAAATCCCGGTCGAAGCTGACATTATCGAAATGAAAGCAGCCGATGCGGAAGACGACGAGGCCGACGGTATTGATTTGCGTAACAGCAAAATCCGCACTCGTTATCACCTGTTCCGTGCCCTCGTCTGGTATTTTGACAACTATCGGACTGATGCACTTCAAGTCGTTAGCCTCGCTGACGGAACGGCTGCAGTCGAGCACAGTTTTCGCGTCCCTGTGGGTGAGGCTTTGTCGGACGGGACTCCCTTGATGCTGTCAGGTCACTTAGACAAAGTGGTCCTGTTCAACGACCAGCTATACGTGTCAGATGTTAAGACAACCAAGTCTATCACGGCTCAATGGAGGCAATCATTCGACCTCTCTCATCAAATGACTGGCTATACCCTCGGGGGAAAAATTGGACTCAGGCAGCCAGTTCAAGGAGCCTTCATTGATGGCATCTGTCTCCAGGTCGGGGGCGTCAAGTTCAACAGGTTCGTCACGGTGCGTAGCGAGAGCCAGCTACGGGAGTATGTCCGCTTGCTCAAATACACAGCGGACCAAGCTGAGATGTGGTTCCAGAATAACTACTGGCCACAGAACACATCGGCCTGTATGTTCTGCCAATACAAGGAGGTCTGTCGCCAACCCCCGGAGTTCCGGGCTGGCACCCTTCGCACACACTTCAAGCAAGCACCCGCTTGGAACCCGCTGGCAATCCGCTAGGCAAAGGAGGACTTATGGCTGACAAAGACAGTGACTTCATTCCGTTCAGGCTCAAGAGCGACACGGACGAGGCACCCGAATGGCGTATCATCAGCAAGATCAAGCTGGTCTACTCCGAGGAGAACGGCAACGAGCCGGAGACGATCTACATTCTCCAGCCGGTTCTGTCCGGCTTCGAGATGGTAGCCGACGATGCTCCCAAGGCGTTCGCCGTTCTTGAGTGCGAGTTCGACGACGTTCTTGCAGCGGTGGAGGGCTAAATGTCTCGCGCCGAAGTCAGGAACCTAGTGATTGCCACGCTGGCCGTTCACCTAAACGCCAGCGAGCAACGAGTCACCGAGGATGCAGAACTGTTCGACGACCTAGGGGCTGATAGCCTTGACGTTGTTGAACTCACTCTGCAATTCGAGGAGATGTTCAAGGTCGAGATTACCGACGACGACCTTGAGCAAACAAAAACCGTCGGGCAGGTCATTGACCTGATTGATAAGAAAGTGAATGAGAATATGGGTGAAGAAAACCAGACCCCCCGTCTGCCGAACGAGTCGGACGAGGACTACGAGGCCCGTGTTCAGCAGCTCAAGGACAACGAAGCTGCTGCCGCGGACAACGAGGACGAAGGCGACGGCGACGAGCCCGAGGCCGACGAACAGGAGGACTAGTCATGGCTGAGGCCAAACAGCGCACCTACGTTATCGTCAGTCAGGGCGACGATGGAGTCGAAGTTGAGCAGGAGGTGAAGGGGACCTCGGCTGAGTTCGACCAGCAATCGCAACGGCTGCTGATCAAGGACGGTGATGAGGTCGTGGGTGGCTTCATCCGTCTCCTCCGTTGGTTCCGTAAGGAGCAGTAGGATGGTTCTTCCGCGAGATCAGGTGCGTCGTAGCATCATCGAGCGGGGCCGCTACTCCCCGGAGTGTCCTAGCAAGGCACTCCGGGGCAGCACCCGTCTAGGCGTGGTCGAGGTTACTATCAAGGAACCTGGGGACCACGTTATCACAAACATTGGAGTAGCGAAGGATGAGCAGCCTTCTCGAACACCCCGCACACAAATCCGCTGACAAGCGTGGCGTCTTCAAAGGACTGATCGTAGGTGACTCCGGGTCAGGTAAGACGGGTGCCATCGCCAGCCTAGTGGACGCGGGCTACAAGCTGAAGATCATGGACTTCGACGCTGGCCTCGACCCGCTGGTCGGCTACGTCAAGGATAAGAAGCTGCTTGGGAACGTGGACTTCGCAACGCTCCGCGACACTTTCAAGATGAGGGGGAGTTATCTTGCGGTTGACAAGGCTCCTGCTTACCAGCGCGGCATGGCACTCCTACAAGATTGGGAAGGAGCCGGACCCGTTCAATCGTGGGACAGCAACACCATACTTGTCATTGATACTCTTGGACGGATGGCCCGAGCATCATTCAATATGGTTCTCCAGGCAAATGGAATTATCAGCCCGTCGGGCACGAGAGGTGGTCCGGAGCAGTCGCACTACGGGACCGCTATGGAGAACGTGGAGCGAACCATCAGCTTGCTGACCAACCCAGACATAGTGCCATGCCACGTTCTCGTAAATGCCCATTGGGCCTATCAGGAAGACGGCTCCGGCATCCTTCGCCCGTTCCCTGAGACCATCGGCAATAAGCTGAACCCGAAGGTGGGCAGGGACTTTAATAATCTTTACTCCGTCAGCGTGTCTGCGGGTAAGCGCTCCATCAAGGTAGTCAAGGACGGAGTGATTGCTTGCAAAGCATCTCGCCCCTTGAGTAAGGAGCAATACGGTATCGAGAGCGGTCTAGCCGACATATTCCTTGAGGTCGTCGGACCGCACCCGAAGGGCTGAGCATCCCTACTTTCCTGCTCGCAAACGGTCGGACGTATTCTGACCCTTCAATGGAGACTAAAATGGCAGATGCCCCAATGAACTGGAATGACTTGGCAGGAACTCGTGTTGGTGAGGTTGAGCCCCCGAAGCTCATCCCACCGGGCCACTACGAGGCCCTGATCACTGGTGTCGGCAAGGTGGAGAACAAGGGTAAGAACAAGACCCTCGTTATCACCTACCCCATCAAGCTGACCGAGCCCCTCACCGACGTTGACGCTGAAGCGTTCGCGGCGAGCGACGGGTTCAAGGACGGCTACGACCTGTCGTTCTGGTTGACCCCGGCCAGCCTGTATCGGTTCACGGACTTCGGCAAGGCTCTCGGTGCCTCTGACGATTTGTCCGTCCCGGAGATGGCTGAGTTCCTTGCCACCTGTGGCGAAGCCTTCGTCATTCAGGCCAAGCAGGAAGCGGATGAGAAGAACCCCAAGCGGGTCTTCCTCCGTCTGGACAACCCGATCAGCCTTGCCGAATACGAGGCTTAATCGGTTGTGAGGGTAGGGTGATCTTGCCAATCACCCTGTCTTCGGAGTAAGCCAACCCTCCCAGGTCCTACTTACTCCCCCGCCGGGCTGCCGGGACAAAAGCAGCCCACCTTTCTAACATAGGAGCAGCCCCCATGCTTACTGTCGTCGAGTTCCCTGTCGCCGAGGTTGTAGTCGATCGGGAGGTCCGTCAACGGACCGTCGTGAAAGACCTCGACACGCTATGCACCAGCATCGAACGGGACGGGCTCCTCCACCCGATAACTATCCACGAGGACGGACGCCTAGTAGCGGGCGAGCGGCGCCTTGAGGCCCACAAGCGCCTCGGCCTCCCCTTCATCCGGGCTCAGATCTTTGAGCACCTCAAACCGCAAGACGCCTATCGCATCGAACTCCAAGAGAACCTTGCGCGGAAGAACCTCCCTTGGCAAGACGAGTGCCGCGCCGTTCTCGTCTACCACAACATGAAGAAGCAGGTGAACTGTGGACAATGGACAACACAAGGGACTGCCACGGACCTTGGCATTAGCAAGAGCGGAGCACAACGTTACCTCACTGTTGCGGAATATCTCGCAGATAGCGAAGTCATGGGAGCGGCAAGTATTGATGGGGCGCTCAACCTCATCCGCGGTCGTGCTGAGCGAGCAACAGCTGCAGCAGCTGCACGAGGTCTTGACATTGCTGTCGCTCACGTTAGCCTTAGCAGAACAGCTACACCCGAAGCGTTGACCGCGCACCTGTCTAATATGCTTACGCTTGACGAGACTGGTGACTTTGCCTTCACGCCCGAGGACGATAGTCTGTATAGCGCAATCGAGGCGGGGCGTGTGGCCGAGGCCAGTCTTCAAGCAAACCTCATTCGTGAGCAGGAAGCGAGTCCTGTCTCGCCCATTGTCACTGGCTCGTTCATCGAGTGGGCCGAGGCCTACGAGGGTCCTAAGTTTGACGTTCTCCATTGCGACTTCCCCTATGGGATGGAGTATGCTGGAAGCAACACCCGCCGGACAGGCAAGGCACACATCGTCCCAACCTATGCTGACAGCCCCGACATTATGTGGGAGCTGGTCGAGACCCTTCTCACCTGGCAGGACAACCTAGCCTACGAGACGGCTCACCTTGTGTTCTGGTTTGATATGCGGTTCTACCAGCCGCTTGTCGATACGTTCTCTAACTCCGGCTGGAAGCTGGTCCAGCCCCATCCACTGATCTGGCACAAGCCGTATCAGGGTGTCGCGAGCGATACGAAGCGCAGGCCCCGACACACTTACGAGACTGCGCTTCTGTTTAGCAGAGGAGATCGAAAGCTATGCAAGTTGGACCAGGACGTATTCGTTGGCCGCAACGACGAGAAGCTGCACATGAACCAGAAGCCGCAAGATATGCTCCGCCATTTCTTGCAGATGCTCGTGGACAAGAACACGACAGTCCTCGACCCAACGTGCGGAAGCGGGAGCGCATTAGCGGCCAGCTTACAATTAGGCAGCCCGCGAGTCCTCGGAGTTGAACTCGACCCCGAGAACGCCGACGTGGCTCGTCACATCGTTGCTCGGGACGGTCACTATATCGAGGTGACCAATGAAGTTAGCAACTAAGCAGCGGCTGCTGATCGAGATCGAGGAAGCGATCAAGTGCATTGAGCTGCTTGACGATCGCAGCCCAATTTCTACTGCTACGCTCCGTGAACTACACTACGAGATAAGAAAGGTGAAAGATGATGACCACTGAGCCTGAACCCATTGGCAGCAAGCTAGTCCCGAGTGCCCTCGACGCATATGTCTCTGCCGAACCTGACGAGCCTGTGTTCACCTTGCAGGGTGGCGACCCACTTGCCCCTCCGCTGGTTATCATGTGGGCTCGGCTGGCTCGTGCGCGGTGTGGCCTTGGCTTCGAGCCAGAAGCAACGCTTGACAATATTGCTCGGATTATCAAGGAGAACCAGGTCGAAACCGAGAACGAGGCGAACGACCTCCTCAAGCGGGCGACCGAGGCAGAGCAAGTAAGCTGGTCGATGAGCGCGTATGCCAAAGGCCAGCTTACCCTTGATCTTGAAGCTGACATTAAGCCTGTCGAACTTCGGCTCGACTTGCATGACTACCGGATTTACTGTGCGAACCGGCTGGCCAATGCGTTCAGCGAAATGACCGATATGATTGAGCAGCTTGGCAAACTCGGCTACGACGACGAGGACACTATCGCCTCGATCAAGAACGAGGTTCTCGCGCTTCGGCTCCTGTTCAACGCGGTGGAACCCCGCCCAGGCCGGAGACTGAGCAATGCCTTCAAGTGGTGAACTGACGGTTCCCCCGCTCCACCGGCCATTTGGTCTCTTCGAGTGGGGGAAGCCTAACACTAAACTACTGCTGATCGGTGAGGCACCCGGCGAGGACGAGGAGCGGTTTGGCAAGCCGTTCGTCGGGGCCTCCGGCCAACTACTTAACACGCTCCTTGAACAGTCGGGGTTCCAGCGTAATGACTTCAACATTACTAACGTCTTTACCGAGCGGCCTCCCGGCAATGACTTCAAACTTAACTGGACCACCACCAAGACCGAGCTTAAGAAGGCCGGTCACTCGATGGCTGCGCGTCTGCCTCCTATCAACAAGCGGTATCTTATCCCTGAGATGGAGCATCATGTTGTTCGACTCCATGAAGAGATCAAAGCCCTTAAGCCTGAGTTCATTCTGCTCCTCGGTGCTACTGCCCTTTGGGCAGTTACTGGCGAAGGACGCATCGGGCAGAACCGCGGAACAATTCTTGCTCTTCCAGGTGGTCGAGTCGGACTCGCAACCTTCCACCCTGCAATGGTCTTACGACAATGGGACCAGCGCCCTCTTGTATGGGCCGACCTTAGCAAGGCTCAGAAATACCTGGCTGGGACTTTGCCCAAACCCCTTGAGCGTCTGTTCTACATCGACCCGACGTTCGAGGAAATCGAGCACGTTTACAACATCTTCCTCGCCAACCCCCAATGGGAGATTGGAGTAGATATTGAAACGGACCCGCGCATTGGGCAGATAACTACGATCAGCTTCTGCACTCCTAGGTTCGGTATCTGCATCCCGTTCTACAACAAATCTACCCTGCCCCATCTGTGTAACTACTGGCACACGGCGTCGGAAGAAGCTAGGGCATGGAGGTGGGTGATGAAGTATGGAGCCCTGCCTAACCGCAAGGTCGGCCAGAACTTCCTCTACGATCATCAATACCTTCTGGAAGACCTTGACATTCGTATCAGGAACTTGCAAGATGATACGTCTATTTTGCAGCATAGCCTACAGCCTGAGTTGCCGAAGGCTCTTGGAACCCTAGCCAGCCTCTACCTAAATGAGCCTAGCTGGAAGTTCATGAGAGAGTCGAGCAAGGACGACAACAAGGCCGACGAATAGGAGCAGCCATGCCGATCGTTACAATGCAGCCAGGCGTGATACCCGAAGGCCTGACTGCCTACCAAACCTATCAGGTTTACAACTGCCTAGACTCGGCAATCACTGCTCAACTTCTTCCGATCATGCTCAGCATGGCGAATGAAAATCATATCAGGACGTATGCTAGAGAGAGGCGTGTAGCCTCTCTCTGTCTTGAAATGAGCCGCAAGGGTTTCCCTACCAACGAGATGGCTGTGCTTGGACTCGTCCACACGCTGGACAAGGAAGCCCAGAAGGCAAAGGACGCACTTCACCTGTTCTGCACCGCGGTCTGGCATGGACTCATCAACCCGAACAGTTGGCAACAAGTAGAGGCATTTTTCTATGATTACTTACAGCTTCCACCCGTCTGGCAGTATGACCATAAAACTAAGCAGCGCAAAAGGGGGACCAACCGCGACGCGCTGGAAAAGCTTCGGGATGCTTACCCATCAGCTCGCCCGTTCGTTAATGCCATACTGTCCTACCGCGAAGCTGTTAAGCTGGCTGGAGTCTTTAAGAAGGGATTGGAACCTCGAACGCGTAGACTCCGTTGCCAGTTCTCTCCGACTGGAACTGACACCGGACGACTCTCATCCCAAACGAACCCTTTTGGTCGAGGCACTAATGCACAGAACCTTAACGACAGGGTTAGAAGAGTCGTCGAAGCGCCACCAGGTTTTTGTATTGCATACCCCGATCTCAAAACGGCTGAGTCCTATGCAGTCGGGTTCCTTAGCCGTTCTGGCCGTTACATTGCTGCTTGCAGTAGCGACTTGCATACTACTGTTGCGCGGCTGGTGTGGTCCGGCCTCGATAATGTAAACGCGTATTTCTACAGGGATATGACTTACCGAGATATGGCGAAGCGAGGCGGTCATGGAACGAATTACTATGGCACTGCTAAGACAATGGCTATGCACCTCAAAGTGGAAACGGCCCTCATCGCAGCGTTCCAAGAGGCATACTTCGGTGCTTTCCCTGAGATACAAGAATGGCAACTCGAGGTCATTGCACAAATTCAAAGCACTGGTAGGATTGTCACACCGCTGGGCCGCGAACGACAATTCTGGGGCAGACCGGACGACCCCGTCACTCACCGAGCTGCTATCGCCCACGGACCCCAATCCCTGGTCGCTGACATAATGAACGAGGGCCTGATGCAGGTCCAAGAATACCTCATAAAGGAGTGTGACTATGCAGCCATTATGGCCAATAACGATGCTGGCCTCATCGCACAGGTTCACGATGCTGGTGCTTTCCTCATACCTCTTGACGGAGCACCGGAAATTCTGGAGAGCATACTTCAGCATATTGTATTCCCCGTGGACTTCGGGAGCCAGGGCGTCATGGCAATCCCTGCCGAAATGTCCGTTGGTCTGAATTGGGGCAAGGAGAAGCGAAATAACCCCGCGGGACTTAGAGCCTGGAAGCCGGGTGATGGCATCCTCCTCGGAGCGTAGATGCCCTGACCTGATCAACGCGTTCAAGGAGTATAGCACTCCGTTCAACGCTGGGTCCGCGTTCATTGAGACGGGGGCTCTGTGGATGACCTCGACCGCCGCAACGAGGCAAGTAGGGACGAGGCTCCGGGGGCAGCTTACGACTCCAAACTTGTATTTCATGCTGGTGTCGGGACCGGGAGCAGGAAAGAGCCAGACGGTGAAAGCTGTCAAGAGCGTCCTGCTCCCGGCAACCGGGTTCAGCTTCGTGCCGCAGAGTGTCACGCGAGCTGGTTTGCAAGATTATATGTTAGAGAACCTTAAGACTAGGCGGGGACCAGATGGGACACTACTCCCAAGTAATGAGTGTATTGCGCTTTCAGATGAAATCCAAGGGATACTTCCTGAGCATGACATTGGTCACCTCACATTCTACAACGAGCTTTACGACACTCTCTCAACATATTCGGCTGTTACTCGCAGCAACGGGACAGTCCGACTCGAGAGTCCGTATTGCAGCATCATCACCGGAGTGCAACCTGCCTTCCTAGCCATGACCATCCCGGAGCAAGCGTGGGGCATGGGCTTTATGAGCCGGACGATAATGATCTTCGATCAGGCCAAGCATCGAACGTCTGCCTTCGATCACGAGGACGTTGACCATAAGCTCAAGGCGGATATTATCGCCGACCTGAAGACGATCAGGACTCTCTATGGTTACTTCAAGTGGGAGAAGGGTGCGCGCCAGCTATACGAGGAGTGGTGGGTCAAGAACGGTGGGCCTCCGGTCCCGCAGAACAAACGCCTGGCAATGGGCTACAACGCACGACGCGATCTCCACTTCTTCAAACTCGCCATGACGTTCAGCTTGTCCCGGTCGAACGATCTTCTCGTGTCCGTAGGGGACGCCGGAAGGGCTATAGAATACCTTGTCCGGTCTGAGGACAGGATGCGCCATATCTTCAATGAAATGGCTTCCACGGGCGCTGTGGCGGCCTATGGGGACGTTATAGACGCCGTTCGGATACGATCTGCCGATGGCGGGTGTATGCCGGAAGCCGACCTGATACATATGCTAATGGACAGGTTCCAACCCACGCAGATCAACGCGCTGATCGACAACTTGCTAAGCAGCCAGGTGCTTGGCATCAAGCCAGGTTCGATCATCGGGGCAGGGCTGCGGTCGTTCGTGCCAGGTGTGAAGATGGGCAGCGTGCTCTAAATTCGATTGTAATACAAACCCAAGTTGGTCTTGTAATACAACCAGTTATTGAGGGTAGCGCATTTCATTCGCCTTGCGAGCCTCATACTGGCCAAGGCTCCCGTAGCGAGACAGTATGTCGGAGCCTTCTTCGCGCTCCCTAATCGCCATTGCTGACTTCATCACACTGTCAAGAGGAACGTGCATGGCGATAACCCTGTGGAGGATGCGTTGTGCTTCCTCGGTGTCGCCATCGCTGACTGCGTTGTAGTAGCCACGACCGAGCCCGCTTATCGCCGACTTCATTTCTTCCTCGTGGCGATAGAGAACGGTGCTGGCCTCTTGAGCCTTAGCAATATCCAGGCTGTTCATGCCGAGCCCATGCAGCATCTTGCCGACATAGCCCACGTTCTCTCCGTCCATCATCGGATAGCCTGTGGACATTGACTTGACATAATCTCCCTCGACGACGGACAAGGCCCTGATCATGGCTCGCGGGGCCGTAGCTTGCACGAGCATATCGCGGACGTTGGAGTCCTGGAGCGGGTTGTTGCCGGTCGCCTCGTTGTATTCCCATCCCTTGCCAACAGCCTTGCCAAGCATAGTTGCCCGCTGCATGATAGCGAAGCTGAATAGGCTGCTTGTTTCGTTCCGCACATCAGTGCCCGGCAGAGTCGAACTTGCCTGTAGGCTCACCCCCAAGAAAGCTGGCAGCCCAAAGTAAAGCGGGTCAGCCAGAGTCGAACCAAAGTTCTTCTCCATATACATATAAGAGCTGTTGGCCTCGTTCTCCCAATTCCCAAGGCCGTCAGCAAGGGCGATGAGAGGCGTAGCCCCCAGCCCGCCCAAGGCTACTGCGCTGCCACCTGCCCACACCAGCGGGCCGAAGTTCCCGTGGTTTACTGCTTGGTCTGCATACTGGAACATATTGCCCATGAAGTGCATCTGCCAGTTCTTGAACAGGCCGAACATACTTCCGACCGGACCTGTGAACAGGTTGCTCCGGTCTACAGTCCCGTAGTTGAACATGGTCGTTTCATTGCTCTTGACCATGAACCTATACAGCTCGTCTCCTTCGAGGCCGAAGAAATCCTTGCCAATTCGCCACGCTGCATTGAAGGCAACCAGCCGAGACAGGCTCTCGCTGGTCTCTGCCATGACGGTGCTCAGCTTGCGAATAAACCGTGGCAGCCCGCCCTGCTTCCAAGCCTCTGTCAGCGTCGTCCGTGCCTTGCTATTCCCGCCGCTCCATTCCTCGATGTGCTGGCTGCGGAAGATACCATCCGAGAGTCCCTGCTCATGGAACGCCCTAAGTTCAGCGGGCGGATGCCGGGTCAGCTTGACAGCTTCCTGCAGCACCTTGATCGGCTCCATCCAGGCCGACATTCCCCTTGGCCTGCCATCGAACCCAATCACCGGAGTGAACTGCATCATCCGCGCTGCATCTTCGATCGGCAGCGTAGCCATGTGCATGATGTGAGGAGCGACCGTTTGGAGCGGACTAAGCAAACTCAAAATTGCATGGCTCGGATTGACCAAGCCCAGCGTGAAACCGAACATCGCCTCGTTAACGGCTGCGGAAATTTTTGTCGCCGGTCGAGCACCGAGCGTCGTGCCGAGCACGCCACTCAGCTTCCTGTCCATTAGGTTCGTCGCCTTGGAGGCGATGCCCAAATACTGCCGCTCCTTGTTGGCTAGGTCTTCTGCCAGCTTTGGCTCGTGCTTGAGCAGATCAGGTATCGTATCGCCAAACCGGCTCCGCCAGCTCTGTTGCGCTGCAAACCTGTCAAGCGTGCTAAGGTGTCCATGCACAGCGTTAGCCAAGTCGTCCAGCGTTGGTTGCTTAATGTCCGCTGTTGAGGCTCCGCCCTTCCGCTTTTGAAGCGCCTTGCTGGTGATGGGGATGCTCGGTCCCTTGCCTGTCGTCCCCTTGATAATGGCCAGGCGGTTCATAGCCTTGGTCAGTATCTTAACATCGGTCGGGTTCTTCTCCAGGTTCCGGGACAGCGTAGCTTGCAGCTCCTTTAGTGTTGCATCATCCTCGCTGCTGAGTTCCCTCAACTTCGATTTGCTTCTGGTCCAATTCTGTCCTTCGGCCCCGGCCTCCTGGATGGCAAGGTCCGCGTTGAGTTCTGCTTCCTTCGGGTTACGCCCGAACGCTGTATGCTTGAGGTCACCTGTCTCAGCATCCGTCACGGTGATGAAGTGATCGCCCTGCGCCATCTTCGGGATGCCCAGGTGGTTGTCGAGCCATTGCACATCAGCATGACCGGCTTCATTCAGCACCGGAATAATGTCGCCCAGCTTGTCTTGGTTAAGCGCCCGTAGCCGCTCGGCTAGTGCTTGCCCTGCCGGAGTCAGGTCGCCATCCTTAACCGCTTTCTCGAAGGCGGCGGGCGTAGCTATATCTGCATTGGCATAGTGCGTGATCAGGGCTGCGTCTGCGTCGGTCGCCCCCTCGCTCATTTGCTTCCAGGGAAGATGCCCTTTATACCCAGACTCATACCGCACGTTCTTCCCGCGCAGGGCTTGCTCGGACGTTCCCTCAATGATCTCCTTACCGAACATCGTCTGCTCGGTCATACGCTTGGCGTGGTCCTGTCCGGCCTTGAGCAAGATAAGCAGCCTGTCATAGTGTGGGTTCTGCTTCATCAGGAAGTTCGTCGGCTTGAGCAAGATCGACAAACTGTCGGACAGTTCTTGTATCGACCTGCTGTCACCGAAGTTGAACTTCTGGTCCATGAGTCCCTTGGTTCCAGCCTTGGCTGCACCTAGCTTCTCAGCGATAAAGTTCTTCCGCTTGGTATCGTTCCTGATAAGCCGAGCCGCCCGGAAGTCCTTGTCGGGCAGGGCCGCATTAAGGTCGTCATAAATCTGGTTATACATATGCTTGTTGTCGCTGGGCTGAAACGCCTTCATGTTCTTTGCCCAGCTTGCGGTCACGAGGTCCGTGAGACCCTGGGCCTGTGGCTCAATCCGACCTGGGAAGATCGTCTTGCCGACAAGGAACTCGTCGCCAGCTTGGACCTTTACGCCGTCTCCGAACTTCTTGCCCTTGCCAGAGTTCGTCTTATGTATCTGGACGAAGGGTCCGTCCTTCTCCTGTATCATAAAGGTCTTGCCGACCTTCTGCATCCCCGGCATACTGATCAGCCCGGCAAAGGCACGAGCCCCAGCCTCATCGTGGATGCGGACCAGACGAGGTGACTCAAACGTCGCTGCTACGTCGCTCGCGGTGCGTAGTCCCTCCGGCAGCTTGGCGAGTATCTCACCACGCTCACCGGGGTTAAGGAACTTGCTGGCTCCGTTCTCCGTCCGGTTCTCCCAGAAGTATTGCTTAGAGAAGCCTGACGCAGGCTCCGGTTCAAGCGGGCCAATGAAGTCCTCCATGCCCTCGGACACCCCGCTCTGCACCGGGTTCGGCTGCCCTTTCTCCAGCTTGAAGATGCTGTTCAGCCCGGCCTTGTTCTCGGGACTTACACCTGGAATGTCCCCAACGTAATCGAGCGGCTTGTCCTTACCCCGCACACCTGAATATCCGGGGTTGCCTGTGAAGACCTCGCGCTCAAGGTCGGCTGCCAGCTGCGTCGGGTCTTGATGCTCAACAGCCTTGCCCTCACGCATGGCATTGAGCCGGTAGGTGGGTGACTCAAACAGCCCTACGTCTTCGATAACCTCTCTAGCTTCGCGCTTGCCACCACCTTTGCTCAGCGCACCGAACACCCCACCCAGGGCTCCCGTAAGGGCTACGTCAGTCGCCACATTGGTAAACTGATCTCCGAAGTTCTCCGGGTAGAACAAGGCACCGCTGGCCAGCCGGGCTGCTTCGATCGGAGCATTGATGATCGACTCGCGGGCTACGCGAGCCATAATTGGAGACTCCTCAGCAACCATACCCAAGCGGCCAAGTGAGCCTTCAACCGCCCCACCTAGCCTAGCAGCAAGCGCGGGTGACTTCATCACAGCCGCCTCGGCACCAAGGTAAGGCACAGCGAACCCGACCATTTCGCTGGCCAGCCCGCTCCACGGATTAGCTGTCCGGAACGCCTCGGCTGTCTCCCAAGGCTGCGCGCCGAAGAGTTCGGGGATGCTGGAGAGTGCGCTTGCGCCGAAGCCTAGCAGGTAGTTCGGCTCCTTCTTCCCTGTGCCGCCGAAGGCACGAGGAGTCATTGCGTCCTCGTCCGCACCTCCCATGACGATTTGAGAGTAGGGATTAGGCATCAGTCCTCTTTGCGTGTTTCAGAGTAGCTGCCGCCAAACGGTAGCTTCTGGCTTGACCTCTTTGTAACAGTGGTATCACGAGCCCGATTACCAAAGATGGCTGATGTGACATTCGGGTCGGGAGCCTTAGTTGACCTAACGCCAGTATCCGGCAAACCTTCTTGGTCGGTGTAAACCTCCTTGGTCGGCCCGCCAATCAGCCGATACATATTCCCAGTCTCCATGAACGTATTGACGATACTGTTCTGGATATAGTTCTTGTAGTCGTCAGATTGCTGTTTCGTCGGGCTCTGGCCGAAGATAGGTTCACCAGTCTCCTGATCGGTTTGAATACCAACCGAGGTCCACGCGTCGTTGTTCAGCTTGGCTACAACCTGCTGCCCATTGGGCAGGCCGGAAACGACTTGCCGCCAGGTGTTACCATCGACGATCTCGAACGCTGCAATGTGCGCTGCGGTCAAAGCCGTCTCGGCAGCCGTCTTGTTATCCCCGCTCTGCATAGCGTCGGCAAAGGCCGCTGGAAGCATCATCTTGAACATACTCAGTTCGCCTTGATACTCAAGTTCCTCTGCCCGAGTCTTCAAGGCCGATGCCCGCTCATGCGTAAGCCCCATTTGCTCGAGGATACCGTTCACAGCAGCCGGGTTAACCATCGTGCTCTTAAAGGTTCTCGTGCCGTCAGGGTTGTCCTGCCCAACTACAGCCCTGCCATCCGGGGTAAACTGAACGTCAAGCTTCGACAGGTCTTTCATCTTGTCTGACCACATCAGCCCGGCGTGTTGGTTATTCGCGTTGATGTTCTGGTTGACAAGGTTCGCTGTGTTGGTGGCCTTAGTCGTCTCGCGACCTGACTCCTGCTGCTTGAACGCAGCCAGGTTCTTGTCATACTCTTCCATCTTGGCTCGGACACGCTCGTCGCCAGCCATTGCACCGGAGAGCATGGCACCACCAGCATTAGCAAGGAGAGAGCCTAATCCCTGTCCGTCCTTAAAGTTGGCAAAGGCCTGGCCAAGTCCTGCCCAATAGGAGGCACGACGCATCTTAAGCTGGCCCTTTTCCTGTTCTTCAGGCGTGGTGCCAAAGGGGTTCTTTGGGGTAGCTGCGGCCCATGCAGCATCAGCCTTGGTGTAGTCAATGTCCTTAAGTTGTTCTGGAGCCGGGCGATCGGGATAGTCAGGCGGCGTATAAGTAAACTCATACGGCTTCTCGATATTCGCCTTCTGCTGCTCGAGCAATGACAGGTGCTTATTTACTCCTGTCATATCCGGACCTGGCGCCGCTGGCATACCGCCGGCAGCGTTGATTGCTTGCTGCATACGAGACTGGTTTGGACCCATCTGTGGGCCAGCACTCTGTCCGAAGAACGCTGCCGGAGCAATAGGCTTGCCCTTGGCATCCCAGGTTTCAACGTGGGCAACGCCCCTGTCGGTGCCTTTCGTGCTGGCGTTACCTGTATTGCCGATGAACGCTAGTGGCTGGCCGGGTCCAACAACCTCAGCTGTCGGCCGCTCGGTCAGGTGCATGACACGCATAGACCTACCATCAGCCAGCTGCCACTTGCCCCAATTACCAGCATTACCGCCAGTTCCCGAACCGATTAGCTGCGCTCCCATCGGAGGAGCCACGATCGGGGTTCCGACCTTCATGCCGCTGAAGTCTTGCGCGTTGGCTGCATGGAGCCTGTTACCACCATCTCGCGGAGCACCTGGCATCTGTCCCGGAGCACCAGTAGCAAAGTTGGCAAAGGGCTGCCACGGAGCAGCTGCCGCACCCTGCTGTTGGAAGGCTTGTGGCCTGGCTTGTGCCGGTGGCTTAGGAGCCCGAGCAGCCGCTGCCTCCTGCACATCGCGAGGCGTTTCAAAGGCTTTGCCGACTGCACCAGCGATAGCCTCAAACGGCTTCTTCACATAGTCGAGGCCACGGCCAAGGGCCTGACGAGGAACGGCAACAATGTTCGGCTCGTCCAGTCCTTGCGGACCACTCAGCGGATGGAAGTTCCGATACTGCCGAACCATTTCTTCCTCTTCAGCAATCTGCTGAGGAGTCTTCTGCACCGTTGGCAGCATCCCAAAGACGTTCATCCACGGGCTAGGCTGTTGAAAAGGACCTGCCATTACTGCCTCCTAGTATGCGTTCGTGTCCTGATTGAACCCGCCGCCTCCGCCACCCATGCGACCACGCTGCTTCATGTAGTCCGCGCCGAGCCCAGATTGAATGGGGGCAGCAGCCGCAGCACCGGGCATCACGGCTACATTTGCGGGCTGTGTAACGCCTGGAGCGCCACCCATACCGCCCGGAGGTCGCTGTCCAAAGCCCATGCCACCTCCGCCAAATGGTCGCACAGGCTCGTTTCCGGCTTGTCGCCAATCACGGAACTGCTGGCGCATATCGTGGATGCCCATAGCTGGGTCAAACTGGAGAGCACCTCCGGTTCGTGCGCCGAGTCGTTCAGCAATCTTCTGTGCCATCATGGCCTGCATGGCACCGCCCATGCCACGAGGGTCCATTCCCGGCCCTGCACCTAGCCGACCCATCTGGGCCTGTTCAGCCTGCTTGTTGACAAGGTGCTGCTGGAGAATTGCGTTGTAGTCGGGTGGTGCAGCCGGTGCCATTTCCGGTCCCACTCCAGGCTGAAGAGCACCATAGGGATTAAGGGCTGCGAGATTCTGCATCCCGTCCATTCCCTGTCCCTGTTGGCCCTGCTGAAGGAGCGCCATAGCTTGCTGAATGTCCACATTAACCTCCTACATGTATGTGCCTGAAACGTCCCAAGCCGGGCCAGCCGGGGCCGTAGGTGCCTTCTTCATCAGGCTTCCAAGGATGCTACCGCCTAGGCTGCCACCGCCCGCCATAGGCATACCCGCTGCCGCCATAGCTAGGCCACCCAGCCCGGCTACGACGTTACCAAGCCCACCAGTCTTCTCGGTGGTGGTGCTCGTTCCCTTGCTCGTCGTCGTGCCATAGCCCTGGGTCATGTTGCCAAGGATATTGCCAGCAACGTCATAGCCCATGAACGGACGAGTCATATCATACTGGAATTGGCGCAGGGCATTGTCGATTTCAAGCTGGCGATTGCCAAGATCAGCCGTGCTGGCCATATTCGCATACTCGGCCTGACCACCTGCGAGCCGCATAATGGCATCGCTCATCTCGGGAGCCATGCCATAACGGGAGGTCATAACGTCTGCCTCGCCTAGGCCACGCTGCGTGGACAGCCCGTAACCCTGTAGTATTCTGTCCTGCTGCCCCTTGAAGTCCTCATAGGCCAAGGCCGCTGCCACGCGTTGTGCGCTTTCACCAGCGTCCCTAACCGCCATGAGTGGAATGGTCTGCTGGCTTCGAGTGCCCCCATATGCCCCGCTCTCGATGCCAGCAGATTGGAGGGAGGGTAGAATGTTCTCTGTCAGTTGCTGCATATACGGGTGAATAGCAGCGTTCACCGCGTCCTGCATACCGCCAGGGTTGGTCCCTCCAAAACTCTGCATACCTGATGCCAGCGTTGGGCTATCCCCGAACGTGGCTCCCTGTCCCATTTGCCCCCATATATCCTGCATCTGGGGGATGAGGCTGCCGGCTGTTCGTCCTGCTTCCAGATAAGCCCCCGGAACAGCGTTCTGCAAGTCGCCAGCCTGGGCGAGGAAATCACCAGTATAGTTAACGTCTTGAATATCCGCGAGGCCACGCTCCACCCCGGAGGCGATCGTGTTATAGCCAGGCATGACAATGTCAAGAGGCTTGGCTACCGACTCCTGGCTGGATTTCGTCTTGGTTTTCTTCTTGCTGCCCATGACTATTCTCCGAATATGTCAGTATCCAGCCTTCCACGCTGGCACCGCTAAGTTCCAAAGTCCTCTTAAATCGCTCGGAATATACCACAGTTGTGACACACTCACACCCCAATTCTTGTGCATAGTCCCAAAGTTTCGCCAGCACCTTGCGTAATGAGCTGGCGTATTGCCCTGCTCCACGCACAACCTCTAGACGTTTCACCCCATTATCGCTGATTACTTCGGCTAAACAGCTACCTGGCCCCGGATGCAGCCGGAACAGCAGCATATTGCCCGAACGTAGTGCAGCATCCACCTTCACAAGCGGTATGCGCTCAATGAGCGGTTGAGTCTCGTCTGCGTTCAGCAGATAACCAAGGTCTTCCGCTGTATGCTCACCGGGAGGGACTAGTTCAAGGGTGTTCAAGTTTCGTTACTCTCTCTTCGAGGGCTTTCACGCGGGTCAGCCAGGCTGGTTCAACTTCTTCAGGGGGTGGAAGTGGTGGACGCTCGAAGACTTCGACCTCTCCGGTAGCTACGTTATATCGAGTCGTGTTCGGTTTGTAAGTATCAGGAACCTCTTCCTCATACGCGAAGCTCAGCACCGTGGCCTTGACCGTCGTGATTATCTGGCACACGCCTTCAGCGTCGAAATAGGCCCACCTCACCGCTTGCCTCCTTGAATGACAATCACAGGGTCACGGATATAGAGTTCTTTCGCGTCTGAGGCGCTCGGCATGACAATGGACTGACACTTGACGCGAGCCATAACCATGCCTGTATATGTTTCAAGCAAGTGGCAGATGCTAATTGGAATAAAGCTGTAAGTTTCTGCGCCGCCTGTTCGTGCGCCGCACTTGATAGTCTGAACGGGATACCAAGCGGCTCCGCCATCCATGCTTACCTCAAGCGTGAGAACACAGCCAGCATCGGACTGCCTCGAGCCGTCCATCCAGCCGTAGAAGATGATCAGCCCCGAGCCATAAGTGGCATCTCCAACAACAACATTTGTGCTGGTCATGACAGTAAAGGCGACACCAGTATCGTCAATGAACGCATCAACTCCTTCGGTCACGGCAGGGCTGGTTACGGCCCCGCCAGCAATCTTGAGCGTGCCTACCTCGGCGGTGCCGATTTTCGCGCTGACGATAGCAGCGTTCGCTATCTTCGCTGTGACAACCGCAGCGTCTTGAATAAGTGCAGACGTAATTGCTGCGTTCGAAATAAGCGCCGTGGAGATCTGAGCGGTGCCAATGTCCGCGGTCAGGATACTACCGTTGATGATCTCCGCAGAGCCAATCGAGGCGTCGGCAATCTGTGCGCTGCCAATTTGCGCGGTGCCAATGTCAGCCGCAACAATCGTAGCGTCCTGAATATGCGCGCTAGTGATAGCAGCATTTTGTATCTGTGCAGTCCCGACAGCAAGCAAACCGATCTTTGCCTGGATAACGCTTAGGTCGATGATCTGGGCTGTGCCAACTGCGAGCAGGGCAATCTTGGCTTGACCGACAGCGAGGTTAGCGATCTGCGCGTAGTCAACCGCGAGCAGCTGGATTTTTGCTCGTTCGACTGCGAGGTCTGCAATCTTGGCAGAGTCTACGGCCAGGTTTGCGATCTTCGCATTGTTGACAGCGAGGTCACTTATTTTGGCTGTGGAGACTTCGAGGTTGCCAATCTTTGCGTTAACGATGGCTGCGTCCGCGATTTTAGCTGTGACAATAGCTGCGTCGTAGATTTTTGCTGTGAGGACGGCGAGGTCTTGGATTTTGGCAGAACCGATGGCGAGGTCATAGATTTTTCCTGTGCTGACAGATGGTGATTGAAGATTGAACTCGGCAATGGCGTTCGCAGCAACCTTGGCTGTCTCGATTGCTGCATCGGCAATCATCTGCGTGTCGATGAAAACAATATCAGGTGCGGTGGGCAACTCGCCTAAATTGTTCCCTGCGAATATCCAGGTCTGGTCCCACCACAGCGGTTCAAATGGGGCCGGGACGTTACCTGTAACAGGCGGAAGCACGATCGGAGGCGTTGGTGTAGGGTCAACCCCGCTGGTGCCTTCTCCCGCAGCTACAATATCGGTGCTTCCCTCACCCATCCAGCCGATTGCGGCACGAGCCCAATCTCGCCAGTCCTCATACATCTCAGGCATTGGAACAGGCATTAGTTTCCGGCTCTCTTCTGACCTTCGACAATTCCGAACAGGGCGAACCCTTGAAGGTCCAGCTCCCATTCGTCGGCGTATGACTCGAACTCGATCTTGTGATACACCCCGCTCACGTGCTGCTCGACCACGATTGTCCGCTGCTTCATATCGAACTCGTGCCAGGGCGTGAAGTCGTATGGTCCTTCAGGGTTCTGCGCAGCGCCGACTCTCATCTGCACGTTAAGCGCCTTGTGAGCGAAGATTTCCACTTCGTCCACAATGGCTCCAATGTGAAGCGCCTGATTGTCCCGCTGAACTAAGAGACCTCGCGACGATAGGTCGAGGGGCGCTTTAGCATACTCGTTATATTCGTAATAGTCGAGGTCGCCATCCAGCTGGCCACTAAGAGGACGTTCGAATAGCACTCTTGATGCTGCCGACTCGTTCGGTGGAACGTGGCTCCACCCGCCGTGTCGTGGGTCATAGCTCCAGCCTTCGTTGTTGTCGAGACTGGCTCCCATCGGGAACGAGAACTCGAGACACCCTGTTATGTCATTCTTAACAGCAACGATCTTTCCGCCTTGAGCCCAATTCACGTTTTCCTGCAAGTAGTCGCGCAGGGCTAATTCGTCGATATACTTAAACACCATGCCATCTGTCTGCCAGATACCATTTCGACCGACGCCGTATATGACCCTCCCATCGGCTACAACACTGTGCTTGCCGATCGCACCGATACCCTCGAGCAATTTGTTCTGCCCGAAGTAGAGCGGAGCGCCCACCCAATTGACGCTGAACATTTGGTTCTCACCAAACACAGCAACGTCGCGGCCATAGTGACAGCCAGCCTTCACTGGCGTATCCAGCTCCTCAAGCGGGAGTTCGCCCGCGAGGTTCTCAGGTGTGCTAATCCAGTCCTCGATGTTGTCAGCGTCGGAGAAGCTAACTAGCCTGTGATTTATTCCATGCCCGATGGCGAGAAGCTGGTTACGCTTCTTGAGGAACAACACGGCGTTCTGTGGTGCGCCTGGGAGCGGAGCAAACGTGGAGTCACTGTCTTTGTGCCGGAAGACGCCAGCGTCCTGTTGGTTTACAAGCGTCCAGTCGCCCCAATGGGTGAAGTCCCAGAAGGTAGGTTCTGTCGCCCCGGACTGGTTCCGCGTGAACGGCAAGCCAGTGGCGATCTGCTCGACGGAGGGGCCGAACCATCGAACAATACGCCCACCACTGGCTGCCCAAATCCACCTCTTTCCGTCGCTATTCTGATGCTGACTTACTCCCCTTAATGGGTCAGCACCGGCGTCAAAGACGGGTGAATTTGGGACTCGACGAGTGATTTTGCCTGTGTGAAACCTGACGTTCCCACCCCGTTCCCAAAGCGCTGTCTGCATTGGATGGCGGTCAGGCCAAAGACCACTGGATACAAGTTCAGGCTCTTGAATAAGAACCAGTGGTTGTCGCCTGTTCATACCCGCCCTTCCTCAATTCTCGATTGTATGACAAAACCAACTTGGGTTTGTAATACAAACTAAACGGCAGGGTAGCGTTCCAGCACCTGCTCCCGTTGTGTGTCTCCCATACTCAGGTCCATATCCCCAAACTCGATTTCAGGGATATACCGACCCAAGATTGCTACGTCCTCCTGCCACAGCTGCGCGTAGAGTTGGAACGCCTCGGTCTTGCGTAGTTTGATTGCTTGCTCGCTTCCGGCCTTATGTTCAAGCACATCTGGGAAGCGAGTGGAAAGCCAGGACTCGGCCACAACCGGGTCGTCGGTCTGATACCAGAGTTCGACATTATAGCCTACTGCGTTCGAAGGCATTGCCGTGTCGAGCAAGCAAGACATACTCTCGACCCAGTAAAACATTGGCCCATTGTAATAGGGCAGCGTGCCTTCTTCCCGGCGCCTCAATCGTTTGTAGAGCGTTGTGCCGCCCTCGACCACGACGAGCCGGACAGCCTTGATCTTGCCACAGTCCGGGGGCAGGGTGAAGGAACTGGCACCAGCCAGAATGGGAATGGTCGTGCGCCGAAGCGCCTCGCGAAAGTTATATGCACGAAGGAGCGAGCGAGCAGCGTTGCTAATGCCTCGCATCAAGCGTCCATCGTATGAAGCTGAAACTGCTAGACCTTCACGGAGGTCTTGCAAAATGTCGCCGTAGGCCATGCCAACCTCCGAATTAAGGGGAGGCCCGAAGACCTCCCCCTTGTTGCATTAGTCGGCTGGAAGAACCGGCTCTGCCGAGATGGCGTCGATGTTGCGGATACGGAAGTGAGTAAGTCCGTGCCACACCTCGAGACCACATTCGGTCAGATACTCGTCGGCCTTGCCGTCCACGCCCTTGTCCTGCCGATCGGTAAGATAGGTCGTGTCCTGAAGGTGACGATACCGGAGGTTCTCCGTGTCGATGATGAGCAGGTCATTGGCGATGCCCGGAGTCGCGGAGAACATTGGGTGCTCCGTGATAACCAGCGTGCCGGCCGGAGTGAAGAACCTCCGAACGTCGATGCCATATTCCTTCTCACGCGGTCCCCACTGATAGTCGCCCTGATAGACGACGAGTTTGGACAGCAGGCTCTGCACGAAGAGTGAGCCGAACGCCAGCTTTTCTTTGCTGCCATAGGCGAAAATCTGCGGGAAGAACCCGAGGAGTTCGCTCATGTTCAGCTTGCCGCCGGCATCCTTGTCGTTGGCAGGGTCGATGAAGCTGATCACGCCTCCGGTGAAGCGCAGCGGCTGCCCGCTCTCCATCGTCTCGAACTTGGAGCCATACCACATTGCGCGTTCGATACCCAGGCTGTGCTTGTGCATCGTCCGCTGACGATCGTTCTTGAACGGGTCGCCTGTCCGATAGGTCGTGGTCTGCTGAGCAGTGCGGGTGATCTCAACGGGGTCGCGGAAAATCTGCGTCACGTTGGACTTCTTCGCAGGGCTGGTGCTAACGCCCACTGAGCGCGGGGCGCCTTCGCGATAGGCTGAACCGATGTAGATGAGCCGGACGCCAGCTGCAGCCGCCGCAACGGTTCCTGCAGGGGACGCTGGTTCACCGCGGCCACGCTCGACGGTGATCGAGGTATCGGAGACAACGGTAAGAACGCGGACGTTCTCCTTCGTGCTCTGGACCTGGAGCATATCGCCGGGCTTCAGACGGGTGCCGCCCGAGACCAGAGTAACCGTATCGGTGCCAGTGGTGGCATCGAGGCCGGCGCCTCCCATCACGAACGTATACATGAACAGCGGTTCTTCCCACCATTGAAATTCGGGGGAGGTCGTCCGTTCACTTTTCATCATGCTGGTCAATGCGAACAGCGGTGCGCCGTTGCGAGGGGACAGCTTGAGGATGCCCTCCCGCCACGTTTTCGGGTTTTCATCGACTGCGAAATCAGCCGTTGATTTCATTCCTGGAAGGGCCATAACCCAAACTCCTAGGTAAATGTAGCTGCAATGAAGTTTCCAGCTCCTTCGGGGGCAGCGCCCCGATTGCTGGAGTCGAGCATAGCGGCAGGAGCAGGCGGTGTCCCCCCGTTCCCCGCAGGCTGGGCGCCGAACCCAGCCGCTGGCGGTTGCCCGCCGTTTGGTTTGTCACCTGGGACCATGCCGACGTTGATACCCAGGAGTTGGAGAGTCCGGTTAACCCGAGTCCCCAATGCGTTTCGGAAGTCCTCGTTCCAAGGCGCGCTCGGCATTTCCTGAGCCATCTTCTGCATTTCGCTTTCAATGGCTGTGCGGAATAGCGGATTGCGGTGAGCAGGAAAAGCCTTGTAGTAGTCTTCTTCCTGCCCTTGGGCCGTGGACGCCTGACGCGTCGATTGATCGTAGCCAGCAAGCCGGCTGTCAACAATCGGCACCACCCTCTGCAACACATGATTTACGGCGGCTGTGGCAATCGAACTTACGAGCACATTCATGCCGCGCTTGCTCAAGCCTGGGTCCTCCGCGAATACCGCGTCATAGAGGTTATCCGGCACCGTGAGATGAACTTGCTCGATCGGCAAGCCACCGGACGGTTGGGGCTGTTGCCCCGCCGGTTGTCCTTGAGGCTGTTGGACATTTCGGAGCGCATCCAGCAATTGCTGATTTTGCTCTTGTAGTCCGCGAAGGCTTGCAAGCTGCAAACGCTCCTCAGGTGTCAACCGGGTTTCTGCGGGGGCTGGCTCCGCGGCAGCTGGCTGTTGTCCAGGGGCCGGAGTTACGGGAGCCGTTTCCACAGGTTTCTGCTCGGTTGCAGGCTGCGAAGCTGAGACGCCGGGGACAGGAGGTGACTCCTGCGGAACCGTCTCAGGCTCCCTTGCAGCAGGCGCTGGAGTTGGGGGAGCAGTCCCCGTATCCGCACCACCATCTGGCTTCGTTCCAGAACCCTGGTCACCAGCTGGCTTTGGGGTAGCAGGCTCGCTAGGTGCGTCCTGCCCAAACAGTGTATTCATAATGAAGTCGCTGTCAACGCTCGGAGGCGCTGTGCCGTCCGAAGGGACCGCGGGGCTCGAAGGCAGTTCGCCAACGGGAGCGCTAAATTCAGGTTCGTCAGCCATTTACAAATTCTCCTGCTCTTTGTTGCGGCGAAGTGCTGCCCTCGCCTAGTGGGTCAGCTATATTTAAGACCAGTTCGCGTATATCGTCAATGGCCTTTATTGCGCCTTGGAGTTGCGAAGCTGCCGAAACGCCATGTGGAGTAGACAGGTTGGCATTGTTCAGCATGATCGCAGACGTTTGACGCTGGAACGCAAGGAAACTCATAAATATCCCGAAGCCTTTGTGAGGGTTGAGAAGGGTTCTCAGCTCGGCAAATTCTTCTGGCGAAACTTCCTCGGGGTTGCGAAGACCTTGGCTGTGTATCCATTGGGCCGTCGCAGCCCTTCTAACTTCACCATCACTGCTCATGTTCTGCTCCTACATTGGTTGCTGCATTGGGGCTGGAGGGGGCAACATCGCCGGAGGCGGACCCGCGGGCATACCTGGCCCGATGGGAACTTGACCTTCAGGCGGTGCGCCGGGTGCGAATGGGGTTTGCTGCTGCGGCGGTTGGGGCGGAGGAGGTGGTTTCTTGAACGTGCTGATGTTCTTGGCTCCACCGAGTTCCGCAACGTGCTCGAAGACTTTGTCAATGCTGTAGGACTGACGGAGTTCGGGGTCTTGAGCAATCCCGAACATAATCTCTTTCCAGACCTCGAGCAGAGCGGTCTTGTCGTAGGGCAGGCTGCCATCAGACACTTGGTAGTTAAAGGTGCCGACGATCATATCCGGAGTGAGCAGGGTCGATTGTGGGCTCTCGTCGCCGCTCATCTCAATCCACATTTCTTCAGGCATGAACTGTTGGATATTCATAATCATCTGATTGCAAATGTCCATCATCCCTTGGCTGCTAATGCGGATAGCAAGCTGCGAAAGTCGGGAAGCACCTGCCTGCATTGAAATTCGAGCCTCCGTTGCGCTCCGCCGACCTCCTTGATTGACACCTCGTAGGTTATCGTTGACCCCTGTCGCTGTATCTGCAAGGAGCCGCATGAGGTTAATGTCATTTACGTGTCCCTGAGTTACGTCTACCGTGACCAGCTGCTTGATTGCTTCGTCAACCGGAGTCCCGATCGCTGTTTGCTTGAGCCGGATGGCTTTGCCCGGTGCAGGCTGGCGCAAATCCTGCATCTCGACCCGGAAGGGGTCCACGATAAACTGGTTATTGATGGTCGTCCGCACATTCTCCATGCGAGAGTTGACCAGCCAGCTGATAATGTCCTGGAACGGGTTGATAAAGTCCGCGAGGGCAATAGAACCGAACTCATGGCCGAACGAAGTAGGCTCAGTCACGCTTACAGGGTGCCGATCATGGACCATATTCAGCTCTTGGGCCTGCATAATCTGGCCCTTGACCCATGTGAACTTCCAGATCTCGCTTTGATCGCTGTCTCCGAGGTCCCAATCCTTCGGAACAAGCCTCACGGTGCCTTCGCGGATAGGCAGGAAGCCTACAACGTCGTCTCCGGAGGGGCGGAGTAGCTCGTTGTTCATACCAATTCTGGCGCGGCGATTGCTTACTGCGGGGAGTTCTCCACGGTCAAGACCAGCCTCCTTCGTCTTATCCGCAGCTTCCTGCACCCATTTGAACTGGCCCTTCTTCTCCTTGTCCATCAGGACCATTTTCGACTGCGAAGTCGTCCAGAAAACGAAATCGCCCTTCACATTTACCTCGTGCATCGGCACACGTGGGTCAGGGAAGAAACAATAGGGGTCAATCGGGAGCAGCTTGTTCCCGGCATACTTGAGGCCCTTATTAACCTCTCGTTTCCCGTTCTGAATGTTAATCAGGGAACCATATTCCTCGCACCAGCCGATACGGCAGGCTCCGAAACCATAGTTGAGGCAATCCCAGATATACTGCCAAATGGCCTCATATGCCTTGCTCGACTCCAGATTTGACTGGACAGCAAGTTCCATATAGCGCGCTTTGTCAGTAGTTGTCCCGCGGGTCGCTAGGAGAGGGAAAATTGGCCGACGACCCGCGAGAACGGCGTAGATAAAGGTCGCTGCAGCGTGAATTGTCGAGTAAGTGTAGGGGACGATCACCTGGATGGGCTCAGGCGCCGCACCTTGGTTGTTATTCATCTCCTCGACTAGCTGTTTGTAGTCAGGCTGCTTGATGTAGGCTTGAACCTTTTGTTCCTGCCACATCCATCTTGGGTGATGTTGGCTCATAGCGTTCCAACTGAAGTCAAACATTTTGTTCAGCCGCTCGCGAACCTTCTTTTCCTTGTCGCTGCCGGGTTTTAGCTTCTCAATGGCGCTCTCGGCTTCCGGGATTGTCTCAGGTCCGGGCAAGGACTGGAACATTCCAGTGTTATTCATCGGTGCCATGCCGAGGAGCGATTGAAGATCATCACCTGGGGCTACCGGGGGCAGTCCTCCAAGGGCCGGTGGACCATTGAGCTGGCCAAAGGGAGTTGCCATTAGTCAGTCTCCTATCCGTAGCGACCGCGGCCAAGGCCTGGTTTTGGTGTAAATATTTGTAGGTTCCCTGGACTATACGGCGAAGGTATCATCGGAGGCAAGGGGTCAAATTCGTCTTGACCGATTAACCCGTCCGGGGCTGCTAATGCTTGCGTCTCGCCCAGCAAGGCAAACATCATAGCTGTCGCGTCAGCATAATCCTTCTTCCCATTAGGGAAATCCATAAGCTGGTTCTCGAGAAGCGGGAGTGGCTTGGAGTGACGGACGTAGCCGTTCGCGTAACGAGGCTGCAAGATGCCCCCAATCCTGTCGTCCTTGCTCTTATCCGGCCCCTGGAAAATCGGTATGATGTTGAAGAACCTCTGGCGTCTCGCCATTTCCTCCCTCATCAGGTAAACTAGCGCTTTTTGATACTGTTGCGTTTCAATTCCATTCAGGTGGGTTTTGAAGTCAAATTGCCACTCGAAATATTTGTCAATAAGTTCGCTGGGAGTGACCCCAAGCCCTCCCCATACGTCGAGGACCCAGAGCATCCCGTTTTCTTTCCGCCCGCCAACGCTGATTGCCGTGTGATCTCGGCCAGGTTGGTCAGAAATCGCAGGGTCACAGGCCATAGCCCGAACGACCAGGTCTTCGATCTTTGTCGGTTGGTAGAGCGTTATGTCCTTGAAGGCGAAAAGAGCATCTTCCTCAACACGTATCGTCGAGTCATACTCTCGGGCAAACTCAGCCAATTTGCCGTTTCGCCGAAATCGCTCCTTTTTGAAGGTATAAGCCTTCTCAGCCATTTTCTGCGGCCAGAGCATCCGGTCGTCGTCGAGCCGCGCACCAAACCTGATGTGGTTAAACGTAATATCTCGCTGTAAAGTGATCAACAGGCTCTCTGCGTGAAGCAACGTCCCGAGCACCGTGATCTGCAACTCCTGCTGCGGGGTGCCGCCATCGAACACAACGTCCTGTTCCATCTCATTACCAGCCGGAACTACATCCCCGTAAAACCAGTCGGAGACCTTGGTCCTCTGCTGCGCTGTTGCAACGCTCTCTTTATCCTCAACGTCGTCGAGCGTGATGCGGTTTGGCCTCCTTGCATTATAGTTAAGACCGCGTATCTGGGAACCCCGGCCACGAGCAAGTAGAATACCCCCGTTCTTAAGCTGTATTTCACTTGCCCCCCACTTCTCGCTATCAGATCGAGTAGGGACGACATTTCCGTAAGCAGCTCGGAGTAACTCATTTGTCTCGAGTTGACGCTTGATATTTCCGAGCTGCCTTTCCGCATGGTCCTGGCTCTCAGAGATATAGACGCAGAAAATTGTTCCGTCTGTGAGGAGTTCATAAAGGTTCCCAGCATTCTCGATAGTTGTCTTCGAAAATCCTCGCGGAATAATTTCAGCGGTATTCGGCCCTGAGACCATCATCATATGGCCTTCAGTATCGAGCAAAAACACGTTCAGCTCGGCGCTTTCGGGGTCGCCAGGGTCCGCTAAATACTTGAACTCGTTGAGCAAAAACTCGTGAGAGTCTGGATAGTCGTCGAGAAAGGCTACTTTGCGCGTTTTGAGGGCCAGCATCCCAAGGTGGAAAGGCGGCATGGGAGTAGGGAACCACTCACGCAGGAAGAACCGGCAGAAAAACGCCGGGTCATGAGCACTTTTCTCCACCGCGTTGTAAAGCAGCTTTTCATTCGTGTCTGTCATATATGCAGCAACACCGGGGTTATCATTCCGGGCCTCCATCCGTAGGCTTTTTCGATGTTTCTGAGTCCAAGTAAAGGCGGCGCAGTATATCCCCGAATATTCCGTGTGATGAGGACAGGCCAAGTTTCCTCAAGACCCAGAGCAGACCGGCTCGCGCCAAGATAGAGATCAATAAGTTTGTCGTCTCTACCGTCCTTCCAGTTCAGCTTGACCTCGACTACCAAGCCGCCACCTGTGAACTTGTCCACGAGAACTGCGTCAGGCTGACACATCGCACAACGCGTCCGTCCTGGACGAGGGTGCAACTCTCGGAACCAAGGCTCGACGTAGAGTTCATAACCAAGTCCAGGATTTTCCTTGACAAATTTCCTGAGTGCTCGATAGACCTTATTATGATAGGCCAGCCCCCGTATAATCGACTTATTGCTGCTGGCAGTGTTTGCTGCAGTTCCAATATTAAAGCCTGGGACAAGTTGCCATCCTTGAGTTTGTGCTAACATCAATCCTGCTCCTCCCTCGGGGCAGGAAGCTGACGCCGAACAGCAGATACATCAACGATGCGGTCTGCGTTAACTCGTCGGGCTGACTCTGCCAAAGCTGCAATTTTGGTCGGGTCGAGGATATGCGTGTGCTCATGAGCGACCTTGCTCATCGGTCCGTTGCCAGAACGATCGACTCCTAGCTTCGCGGTCGCAATCAGGGCGTGATGGTCCATCTCCGGGATTTCCTCGGCGAGCCGCTCGAGCGCCGCGTGACCAACTGTGCGGAGACGCTCTGCAATTACCTCCACAACGGCATTGTTAGGTGCCCTGTAGTGCATGACCAGTTCGATCATGCTCGGGTTGTTTTTGAGCGTGCTGAGGTAGGCAAGGTCAAAGCCCGTTAAATCCGCCACAGTCCCCTCTGGCATCCCACTGGCGAGTAACCGGGCTACACTGTGATGGCGAGCGCGGAGGCTCGCAACGTCTTTCTCGTCAGATTTCACCGTTGTAGCCAGGTCTCCGCACCGCGACAGATACTCCGCGATATGCTCCGGCTGGAGCACCTCCTCGACAGTCACGGTAACAGCCGGAACCTTGCTTCCAAGAGCGTTATTTAGCTCGGCTGCAACCTCGTCTGTCATGAGGTCAATACTATGTGCGTTGTCCATAACTAAATACTCGCTTCTAAGGCAGGAAAAACTCTGCTTGGCACCCACACCAGTTCGATGTAGTTACGCCGCCCCAGACCGTTTGCTGCGTTGCGTTCGGCGCCTGGCAATAACCGATCGAAGCATAGAGTGTTGGGTTAGCATAACTCGTCTGTATTGTAGATACCCAGTTGGTTGGCATGTTCGGAGCATTCGATGAGGCAAGAATACCTCCAATCATCGCCCCTCGGTTATGCACCGGAGCAGCGTCATTTGTCATTACTGGAACACCATTTGCCGGATTGGAAAGTGAAGCTGTATGATAGTTCCAGAAGGACGACAGGCCGGTAATTCCGTAGACGACTAGTCCACCTCCGTCGTTGGTGGTCGGAGTATGAGTAACGGTAACGACTGCATTGCTGGTCAGGGGCTCTAACCGATACCACATACAGAGGGCACGATTTGGCGAGGAGTTATCGACCGACAGATACGCACCCCAAGTGCCTCCTAAGTTGTCCGTCATTGTGCCAGTCTGGGCATTGCCGCCTGTCGCAATGGCCATAGCAATGAGATACATTCCTGCCACGCCTGTGATAGACGAGGTTCGGGCAGCATTGGACGTTGAGAAGGTATGAGCCGAGGGCGTGACGATAAACGCTTTCGGGGCTGGATTACCAAAAATTGATTTGTATGGCTTGCCCATTACGCCTCCGTCATTACGCCAGTTATGTCCCACTTGGTATCGAGGGCGTTGTAGATCATTCCGATATAAGTTGTCTTGCCGCTGACCAGCGCCGTTGGCAGGGTGACTCCAATCGCTCGGTAGATTGCAGCAAAGCCGATTGAGACAGCTGCTGTGGCTTTAATCCTGATAACGTGACCGAGGCCGTCAATCGCTGTGCCGGTCGGCGCATTGACCGTCAAGCCCACTGTCTGCGTCGTGCGAACTGATATGTCGTTATCGACATTAGGAGTAATGCCCGCATTGCTGGTTGTGGAGCCAAGGGCTGGGGTTCTGGAATTGGCAACAGCTGTGGTGACAAATGCTGTCGTAGCGAGGCGCGTTGTGTTGTTGCCTGCTGTCTGCGTCGTCGCAGTCGGGTTGCCTGTCAGGGCCGGTGAGGCAAGAGGAGCATAACTAGCTAGCTGGCTGACCGTTGCGACGGCAGAGCCACTTTGAGTGATTGGGACACCGAAGGCTGCGCCAGACGCATTGAGCTGTAGCCAGTTTGCACTGTTCGCCTTGTTGTTAAAATTGTGCTGGTCGAACATATGAGTCATGCCGCCAACAGCACCCATGAAGTGACCACAGACAACCAGTGGAGCGCCAACAGCACCACCATTTGCCGATGTAAAGCTGATCGTCGGGTAGTAATTGGTTGTGCTGATTGTCATGATGCAGTCAGCAATGGCATCGCCCTGAATGGGGCCGAAGTTGTAAGTGCCTCCTCGCCCCGAGATATTGTATCGGCAAGCTAGGCTACCGTTTGCATCCAGCGTCATTTTCGAGACGCTGTTAAACATCCAGTCGAACATACCAGATTTGAGGTTCTGCTGGCAGCCATTGTAGCCGCCGATGGTATAGTTGGCGACTCCATAGGCCATATCAAACTGGATAGTGTTATAGTAGCTGCTGGCATCACCATTGAGAACGATACCGGGGTTCGTGCCTCGGAGAGTCAGAGCGGGGCCATTTACCTCGAAATTTGACGCGAGAAGGTCCAGCCGCGCAAAGGCAGCGGTCGTGCGATTGTAGCTGCGGATTGCGGAATAAGTGCTGGCAGCCGCGCCGATAAGTTCCAGGCCTTGACCAGTCGAGCCTACTGGCACGTTGGAGCCAAGGTTCTCGAGCCGCCAGAAGTAGCTGCCAGTATCGCGGATGCCATCGTGTATCGGCCCCTCCATACGGATTGGCCCGCCTGAGGGATTGATGCGAAGCGGTCCACCTGCGCCAGCAACAACCGAGTTGATTGCGCTACCCCATTCAGCCCCGTTGTTGTAATAGCCTATGCGAAGCTGGTGCGACGGGTCAGCATCATTGACGCTGGCCTGGAAGTTGTTCACGGCAGCTGGCGATGCCGCATAGCCCTTGTTGTCCAGTGGGCCGGTCATTTGCCCACCAGATTTGGGTAGGTAGTTGGCAAGCTGACTGACAGTAGCGACCGTTGCGCCGTTCACGGTCAGGGTCTTGCCGCTGTGGAGGTTCAGGCCGAGATGATTGATCGTAACGACTGGCGCAACAGTGGCGGACAGAGCGCCATCCACCGAGCACTCGAAGATATGCTGCCGCGAGGTGCGGTAATTCATATCCCAGCCGAACCCGGTGTAGGGCTTCTGGTTGTCGAGGTAGAGGAGGCCGCTCGATGGTCCAGCACGAAAGCCGTAATCGCTTGCATCGTAGCAGCTTAGAACCGCCCCGGTAATCTCACCGTTTACCTGCCCGCCAGGAGGTGGGTCGCCAAGCAATATCATTTTGGCAGCAGACATGAACAAGCCAGCCGAGTTGAGAGTAGCCATCGGCACACCGCCAAAGGTGCGGAAATTAAACTCGTTCGCGTCGATCATGCCTCCGGCAGCATTTGCGTCGAGGCGTAGCGTTGGATTGCCACTGACACCATCTATAACGTCCAGATAGGCCGCGGTGACTTTGCCGCTGACGACTAGACCACTTACATCGAGCGTGGCAAAAGTGGCTGATTGATTGAGCGAGCGGAAAATGTGGGAGGTATGGGCAAACCCGAAGCTGCCGTCAGAAGCCGTAATCAAGCCTTGCTGAATTGGCGAGCCTCCCGACCAACGCCGGAACGTCAGGAAGTTGTAATAATTCGTGTTGTCAATCCAGATAGAGTTGTCGCTTGCAGGCCCTGACGATGGCCCCATGACAATATCGCCTGGGCCCACGTAGAACCGCTGCTGGTCAGAAGCAGGACGGACACCGAAGCTTCCTGTAAGCGTGCCACCACTCAGCGGCAGGTAATTCGCGAGCTGGCCAACGGTAGCGAGTGTGCCGCCAGCCGCGATGACCTGGCCGCTAACTTTAACGTCGCCTGTGACACCTAGACCAGCCGGAATGGCCGGGTAGACAGTCGCGTCGTTCGTATAAACTGCGCCCATGACGATATTGGTCGCAGCCATGTTAGTCCAAATGCTTGCCCCGGCTGGATTGGAGTAAGTCTTGACAGTTACGCCAAGCACATTGGCTGCGCCAGCTACGCGGCTGGCAACGACGAAATACCATTGGCTCGTGCCAGCATCCCACAGAATGTCGCTGATCGTATACATCAGCGGAGTGTTGCCCGCGCCTTCTGTGTTGTAGTTGGCAATATACAGGCCGCCTGTGTCTCCCAGATGCCCGCCAAAGATTTTCTTAATATAGCCTCCGGCGGATACGCCGTCAAAGCCTGTGGCAACGGTAATCTCGACACGACCCTGAAGCCGGGTTCCGGCGGGCCAGGAGAACCGAACCTTCTGGTCAGGTGCAGAGTAAGAGGTGAAGGCTGCGTTAAAGGTAGCCTCTGAGACAAAGCTGCCAATCTTGGTGCCGCCCTTGGAGTTAGTTACCTTCTCAACGGTCAGGCCAGTTGCGTCAAACGCTGCAAATTGTGAGTAAGCCCCGCTGATGGAGCCAACAGTAAACTTGTCACACCTTACTCGCATTTCTCCGAGAAGTGAGCCACCGCCAAAGATTACACTCTTTTCAGTGCCTGCTCCATCTTGGAAACCGATAGAGTTGTCAGAACCATTTAGTCCGAGGTAGCCGTAGTCGAATGGGCCTCCGTTAACCATAAGCCCGCCCACCGAGCTGACTTCGACAGCATCAATGCCAACCGTAAGAATTTCAGCGCTGTCAATCGCATGGTGCATCTTGTGGGAGCTGTTGAATACTATGCCAGTGCCATCAGCACCGTTAGTATCATACCACACACTCTCATCAGCGTTAGATAGGAATACCTCGCCGATATATGTAGCGTTTCCCGCTCCCAGATATGAGTTTCCGCCAGCGAGGAAATATTGACCAGAGCTAACTGCCCCGACAGCATCGAAAGCACCAGCGGCCGATTGCACAGTCATACTCGCGCCGTTTCCGGCTACGAGCACATCGCCCTTATCCCCGTTCGGGATACCAGCGGAGGCCGAGAGTGCTGTCAGCGCGTCATAGACTGCGTTCTGGCTCGGGCTGACGTTGGTAATTCCGTCCCAGGCTGGACCATAGGCTAGATCGCTAGTGGCACCTGCACCGGGTATGCCCTGCGGGCCTTGTGGTCCTTCAGGTCCGATTGGGCCTTGGACACCTTGCGGACCTGCTGGGCCGGGAACAGTTGAAGCAGCGCCGGTTGCACCCGTATCACCCTTGACGCCCTGTATGCCCTGTGGGCCTGTATTGCCGGTCGGGCCTTGGAGGCCTGTATCGCCCTTTACACCTTGGATACCCTGGATGCCTTGTGGACCCTCAGGACCGACCGGGCCGACCGGGCCTATTGCGCCTGTGTTACCTGTTGCGCCGGTATCGCCTGTATCACCCTTCGGGCCGGTGGCGCCTGTGGTGCCTTGCGGGCCAACAGGTCCTTGAGGTCCAGTCGCACCTGTGATGCCTTGAATACCCTGAGGTCCAATCGGGCCTTGTATGCCCTGATCGCCCTTGTCCCCTTTGTCGCCTTTATCGCCCTTGACTCCCTGTGGCCCTTGCGGACCAGTCGGCCCTGTGGCCCCGCGACCCGAGTAGTCTACATCAATGTTAATGTCTCGGTAGGCCACATTTGCCTCCTATGCGCTGGGCGAGTAATTCGCCTCAATTCGAAACTGATTGTCAACGAGGACGATCTCGCCTTCGGCGGGAGTTCCAGGTTGGTAAATGACAGCCTCTGCAAGGTAGGTGCCGGGTTTGAGGGGAGCGGTCTGCGCCGCGGTGAGTTCGATGGTAACTTTGTCTCCGAGCCGTGTGTTCGTGAACACAGCATCGGGAGTCACCTGGCCGGGGTAGCGACGCAGCTTGGCTCGAACGTCTTCCGCCGGAAGCAGGAAGCCCGACGGAAAGTTCAAATCTGCTGCGTAGTTGAAGCCGATGCGCAGATCAGGCAATCTTATTTCTGTCACGCTTGGTCTCCTTGGCGGCAGGTGGAGGTTCGGGCAGCGGCGGCGGCACGTATTCCTCTTGAACAGGAAGCTCGGGGAACTCGATCTCAGCCACTGGCTTCTCGATCACAATGCCGTCGCTGGCAAGGCTCTTCTCGAGACAGACACCAGCCTGCGTGGCGAAGCTTTTCGCATCAGCAATGTATGGGTCGGGCGGGCTGTCGACGGGAAGTTCGCCGAGGGCGATGATGGCGCTTTGCAGGGCTCCGTGGATTTCTAGCTTGGTGTTCGACATTTTGCTACCTCCGATAGCGCCAAGTATGCGTCGATGGCGGGCAGATCGCAAGGGTAAAAGTGCGAAAAGGGGTCAAAAACTGTGGCGAATTTAGTGTGACTGCCCCCCTGGGGGGAAGGCGACGGGTTGTGGGGGGTGTGGGGGTGTGTTAGGGAGGTGGGACACACGGTTCCCTTTTGTGCCTACCCGACTCGACCGCGCCTAGGGCCGATTGAACAAGGTTTCAATTTGCTACCTTGTTCACCGCGCCCCATGCCATCGGGACTCGTTGCGACGAACCGTTCTAAAACAGCGACGAACCGAAGCATAACCTTGCTCCATGTTAAGTTTCGGGGCTATGCAAACCCTTCCGACTCGTTTCTAAGGGAGTCACCGAAACGGACCGGACGACCCGCCGCCGCTAGGTTTTTTGAACGGGTCACTTGGAGTCGAAAGACTATGACTAAGCTTGTGAAGGGTGGCGACCTTATCGCCGACGAAGCTACCGTGGCCGCTATCACGGACGGACCGGAAACCCAACAGTTTTCGGACGAAGCCTTGCAAGCTGCTTGGGACTTGCTAACCGACTGGTTGCTTGCCAAGCAGGACAAGCCGGGCCGGATTGCCATCCGATGCGGAAAGGAAACCGGACTCTACAACCGGATAACGAAGAAGCACCTGCCTTTCGGCATTGCCTTCGGAGTCCTTGAAGCCGGTGTCTCGAAGCCAATATCCGACATCTCGATCGACAACAAGATCGCGGGAGACGATTGGCACGCGGTAAACGGAAGGCGGAACGAACGCCTTGCCAAGTGGGAGTCCGGCGTATTCGCGGCTCGCGGCGGAAGCAAGGACGAGATCGCCACCCAAATGAAGATCGAGTTCGAAGAAGACTTGAAGCTTCTAGGGCTTAGTAAGACGAAGCACGCTGACTTCTTCAAGGGGAACATCGTTACCATGATGGACTTCTTCGAAGCAGCCGGCAATAGCTTCAAGGATGGAAGAGACGCCAAGTTGGCGGACCTTCGGACCCGCGCCAAAGCGAAGCTAGGCGACCGGGGAGCCGCGAAAGCCGAACTAGTTGTTACCGGCCTAGCCATCTAACCTACCGGGGGGCGTGCGATGCCCCCCACCTTTTCCTTCAACCACCTTGGAGTCTGCAATCATGGCAGCTTATCTAGCACTACGCGACAAGACGACTGGCGACCTTCGCATGGGCCGCGACCTGATCGAGATCGACAACGAGCTTTGCGCCGCCCTTGGCGTCCAGCCCGACGACGACCACTTCTATCGAAGCTGGGTCGATACCATCGGCTTCAGCCTTGCCCTTGGCAAGTCGTTCGAAGAAGCCCGGACCCAATGGTCCTACGATGCGGACCTGCAACGGGTCGTGTCCTACCTTGAAGCCCGGTATGAGAATACCAGCTACTTCAACCGCTAACCCCCCTAGCCCCCCGGCTTCCGAGTCGGGGGGTTTTCTTTTGCCTCCCGCCCACCCACCCGGCGCTCGAGGTCGCTGTGATTTCGAGCGGAAAAACTTCAAGGCCTGGGTCGCCAAGTGAGCCTACGGCTTCGCCTTCGGCGCGCGAGGTCGATGTGATTTCCAGCCGGAATTTATCATGGCCTCGTCTTTCCTTTCGCCCGGCCAGTAGGTGCTTAGTAAAACCCCGTAAGCCTAGTAAGCCGAGTAGATGGAAACATTCGACCCCGTGGCCCCCGGATTGTGTTACAGGTTGTATTACAAACGGGTTGTATGACAAACCCAAGTTGGGTTTGTATTACATTCCAAGTCGAGGCCACCACACTAGGCTGGATGC
>Ga0208185_1000179_pt1 | contig 40670 bp, 40 predicted proteins | sample EasRivMeERMLT700_FD_187532 | JGI IMG/M metagenome (GOLD analysis project Ga0208185, IMG submission 187532) | Soil microbial communities from meander-bound floodplain in the East River, Colorado, USA - East River MetaG ERMLT700 (SPAdes) (version 2) | ecosystem: Environmental > Terrestrial > Soil... | reverse complement strand
CGGCGTGATGCGGCCGCCAATGTCCTGGTACTTCTCATGCCCCTTACCGGCAATCAGCACGACGTCTCCGCGCGATGCGCGATCGATCGCCTGCAGGATCGCATCGCGGCGATCCGCAATTGCCAGGACCTCTGCGTTGCCCTGGCGCGATTCCGGCTCGGCGCCGCGCTTGACTTCCTCGATGATGCGCGCCGGGTCCTCTCCTCGCGGGTTGTCCGACGTGATCACGACCACGTCGCTCAGCCGCGCGGCAACCATGCCCATGAGCGGCCGCTTGGTCCTGTCGCGGTCGCCGCCCGCGCCGAACACGGTGATGAGGCGACGAGAGGCAAGCGCCCGCGCGGTCTCGAGGAGATTGCGAAGCGCGTCGTCGGTGTGCGCGTAGTCGACCACCACGGTGATGTCGTCGTCGGGCGATGAGACAACCTCGAAGCGACCCGGCACGTCGGAGAGCTTCTGCAAACCCCGTTCGATCGCCTTGATCGGAATGCCCACCGCCGCGGCCGTTCCGGCGGCCGCGAGGATGTTATAGACGTTTGGCTTGCCAACAAGCTTTGACTTCACGTGCGCGACGCCCTGGGGCATGCGCACGTCGAACTCGAGGCCGCGAAGCGCGAAGGAGAGCGGACCGGGTGTGACATCCGCATCTTTGGTCACCGCGTACGTGACCGGGCGACCCGCGATTTCCACGAGCGACGCCGCGCGGGGGTCGTCGACATTGATCACCGCCGGCGCATCAGCCGGCAGCATCTCGAACAGCCGACGCTTGGCGGCAAAGTAGTTCTCCATGTTCTGGTGGAAGTCGAGGTGGTCGCGCGTCAGGTTCGTGAAGACACCGGCAGCGAACCGGATTCCATCGACCCGGCGCATCGCCAGCGCGTGCGATGAGACTTCCATTACGCACGCCCCGCACCCCGCGTCGACCATCTGTCGCATGAAGCTCTGAACTTCCGGCGCCTCAGGCGTCGTGCGGGTCGCCGCCAGCTCACGATCGCCAATCCGGTACGTCACGGTTCCCATCAAGCCGCAGCGAATACCCGCCGCTTCGAAGATCGAGTGCATCACGTAGCTGGTCGTCGTTTTGCCGTTCGTGCCGGTAGTGCCGATGACCTTCATCTGGCGGCTCGGATGGCCGAAAAATTCTGCAGCGAGCAGCGCGAGGGCCAGCCGCGCATCGCTGACGACGATCCACGGTGCGTCGACCGGCGTCGAGGCAGGGCGCTCAGCGACGATCGCGACGGCTCCCGAGGCGATCGCCTGAGGAGCGAACGCCGCACCGTCGGCTTTCTCTCCGGGCAGTGCAACAAATACCGAGCCCGGCTTCACCTGGCGGGAATCGTGCGTCACGGCGGTGCACGGCACGTCGAGCCCGGCGCCGGGAATTGCAGGCAGCTGCCCCTTAGGCAGCGCGTCCGCCATTGCCAGCAGCAGTTCGCGAGCGGTCATCGCGTTGCGCCCGCAACACGAGTCAGCGGTGCCTGCCGCTCCAGCCAGAGGATGTAGGTCGCGTCGCGATCAATCGGCGTACCCGCCTCTGGACGTTGCCGCGTGACGATGCCAGTCCCGTTGAGCCGACCCGTCATGCCGAGCCGCGTCAACGCGTGGAGCGCATCCCGCGCGCCCAGGCCGCGTAAATCCGGGAACACGCGGGATCCCTGCGACGTGCCGCCTAGGGGCACGATGTTCGAAGTACTGCCGCCCGTTGACGTCGGCTGCTCGTGTGCGTCCTCGGTATCCTGCCGCGCGACGACGAGCGGCGGCGCGGGGTTGATCGACGGCGGCACGCCGTACTGCCGCATCGCCGCCTGAGCGATGCGCTTGAAGACCGGCGCCGCGGCGACACCTCCAGTGTGACCCTTTGCGTGCGGAGAGTCGATCACGACGATGATGGTGAAGACCGGCCTGCGCGACGGCACAAAGCCGACAAATGACGCGTTGTAATCCGATGTCGAGTAGTTGCCGTTTACCAGCCTCGCGGCCGTTCCCGTCTTGCCGGCGATCATGTACCCCGGAATCTGCGCCGCCGTTGCCGTTCCCCGCTCGACGACCTGTTCCATGATGGCCGTCAGCTCCGCCGCGACGCCCTCGTTGATCGCACGCCGGACGACCTTGCGCGGAACCGGAACGCGACGCCCGTCCTTGACGACGGCGCGAACGACGCGGGGTTGGATGAGCTGCCCGCCGTTGGCAACGGAGCTGACGGCCGCCGCCATCTGGAGCGGCGTCACGCCGACCTGGTATCCCATCGCCATCGACGCAAGGGCGCTGTCGTTCTGCTTCGCGGGATCCCAGAGGATCCCGGAACTCTCCGCCGGGAAATCGGGCGATGAGGGACGGCCGAAACCGAACCGGCGGGCGTAGATCCCGAGACGCTCGGGTCCAAGTCGCAACCCGACTTTGATCGCGCCGATGTTGCTCGACTTGACGATCACGTCGGTGAACGAAAGGACGCCGTAGTCGTGCGTATCGTGCACGACGCGTGAGCCGAGACGGATCAGGCCGCCGCGGACGTCGACCTGGTCGTCGGGCTGAATGACGTGCTGCTCCAGAGCGGCCGAGGCCGTGACAATCTTGAACGTCGACCCTGGCTCGTAGAGATCCTGGATTGCACGATTGCGGCGCTCGGCGTCCTGCGTGTCGCGATACGCGTTCGGGTTGAACGTCGGCCAGTTGGCGAGTGCGAGGATCTCGCCGGTCCACGGATCCATAATCACGGCCGCGCCGCTCGCGGCGCGATTCTCCATGACGCCCGCGCGGAGTTCGCGCTCCGCGATGTGCTGGAGGTACTGGTCGATCGTCAGCTCCAGTGTCGCGCCGGTGGTGGACGGCCGCTCGACCCGGCTGAAGGCGTGACGTTTCGCGTCGGTCTGGATCAGGACCGTTCCCGGGTTCCCTTTGATCAGGCTGTCGTAGGTGGCTTCGATACCGGCAAGACCTGTGTTGTCGATCCCGACGTACCCCAGGAGGTGCGCGCCCAGCTCCTTGTTCGGATAGAAGCGGCGGTTCTCCTTCATGAACCCGACGCCTTCGAGCTGAAGGTCCGCCACTCGCCGGGCCTGATCGGGCGTCACCTGGCGGCGAACGTAGACGAACGCGCGGCCCCGCCGGATGCGATCGACCAGCGCCTGTCGATCGCCGGTGGTGCAATCGCCGAGCGCGCGGCACAGGGCTGCGGCGGCTTGCGGCTCATCGTCGATTTCAGTGGGGACCGCGTAGATCGAGTCAGCGTCCACACTGTACGCGAGCACGTGACCACGGCGATCGAGAATGTCACCGCGTTTGGCGGCCGCGGCGACCGTCCGCAATTGCTGGCGCTCGGCGCGCGCGACGAGGTCCATGTGCTGGTACACCTGGAGATAGACCAGACGCGCCTCGATGACCCCCGACCACAGCAGGAATCCAGTCGCCGCAACGACAAGTCGGCGCTTCAGCGTCGTGCGCCAGGCGTGAGGAGGCGTCTCGGCCACGTGGTCGGTTTCCTCTTACCGGCGAGCGACGACAGACTTCGGCGGCGGCGCCGTCGGTGTCACGCGCTCGATGACCGTTGCGTCGTCCGGCGCGGGTGACACCATTCCCAGACGAGCGATCGCGAGCCGCTCGATGCGCGCGGGCGATCGCAGGGTGTCGATCTCGAGCCGCAAATGGCGGTTCACTTCGTCTTCGGCGGCGCGCTCCTTCTCCATCTGCTCAATCCGGTAGCCATGACGCAGCAACTCGAAGTGCTGCCAGGCGGAGAAGAGGAGGACGGCGACCAGAAATACGCCCACCGCCGCCGACCGCCACATCTCGCGGTGCCGCTCGCGGTCGACCTCGCGCACGATCGGGTTGTTGCGAACGTCTTTCCGGATTGCGTATTCAAATTCGCCGCTCATGAGGATTCCTGCCCGCTCTGTTCCGCCGCGCGAAGCTTGGCGCTGCGCGCGCGCGGGTTGCGTTCTACTTCTGCTTCGCCCGGCACCAGCGGCCGCTTCGTGCGAATTCTGAGACCGATCCCTTCATCCTGCAGCGCCCGGAGCGTATGCTTCGCGATCCGGTCTTCCAGCGAGTGAAATGTGATCACCACCATCCGCCCCCCCTCCCCGAGCCGCCGCGCGGCATCGCCGAGAAAGGTGTCTAGCCCGTCGAGTTCGCTGTTCACCCAGATGCGAATCGCCTGAAACGTCCGCGTCGCCGGGTCGATCCGCGAATACCCCTTCCGCGGAATCGCGCGCCTGACAGCGTCGGCGAGCTGACCGGTCGTCTCAATTGCCTCTCGTTGGCGCGCCGCAACAATCGCCCGCGCGATCCGTCGCGAATGCCGCTCCTCGCCGAACTCGTAAATGAGATCGGCCAGCGTCCGCTCGTCCACATCGCGAATCGACTCGGCAGCGGTCGGTCCCATCGTCGTGTCCATCCGCATGTCCAGCGGATCGTCCTGCCGGAAGCTGAACCCGCGGCCAGGCGAGTCCAGCTGCATCGACGACACACCGAGATCCGCGAGCACGCCGTCGACCGTCGTAATGCCGCGTGCGTCGAGCACGTCATTCAAACGGCGGTAGTCCGAGTGCACCAGCTCGACGCGATCTCCAAATTCACTCAGCGCAGCTCGCGCGTGCACGAGCGCAGCCGTATCACGGTCAAGCCCGATCAGCCGTGACGCGCCAGCCTCGAGCAACGCGCGCGCGTGCCCGCCAAGGCCGACTGTGCAGTCGACAAACGTCCCGCCTCGCGACGGCGCCAGGTGTTCCAGCACCTCTGCAACCATGACGGGCTCGTGAGACGGATGAATGCCCAAGGCTCAACGCCGAATGCTCAATGCCCAACGACGCATGTCCCTTGAGCATTGGGCATTGGGCATTGGGTATTACGCATTCCCGTCATATGCCATGCTCCGAAAGCTTGAAACCGTCCTCGTCCATCCACGGGTCCCGAAGCAGTTTCTGCGCGAAGCGCTCTTCGTTCCAGACTTCGAGGTAATCGAGCTTGCCGAATACGCGTACATCGCCGACGATAGATGCGCTGTCGCGGAGCAGCTGCGAGACGACGATGCGCCCCTGGCCGTCGAGTTCGCTCGTCTGGCCGAAGTAATTGACGCGATCGAGGAACTTGAGTCGCGACGGGTGATTGCCCGGCATCTTCGAGAGCCTCTGTTCGACCTCGAGCCACACGGGCATCGGATAAATGCGCACCGATTCGCCCGTGACGCTCGTGACGAACACGTCGGGGCCGTGCTGGTCCTGAATGGCCCCGCGGAACACCGTCGGGACCTTCAGCCGACCTTTGTCGTCGATTCGCGTCTGGGCGCTGCCCCGTAGGCCTAGTTGCTCCACTTTCGTCCACAAAAATCCACTCGGATAGTAAAACCTGAGGCATTCCCTGTCAACTGCAAACAGTTCATATAATTTGGGTTACGTTAAATTTTCGCCCCAATATTTCGGCGCCGGCTCAACCGGGTCGGATTCGGGCGTTTGGGCCACCGGGGTCAGACCCTGGAAATGATCCCGTTCGGGGGTCCGACCCTGATGACGGGGCGGCTCAACTTCGCGTGCTAGGCTGAGGATTCATGCTCCGCGCGGCGCTGATCGGCCTTCCCTCAAGCGGAAAAACCACCCTGTTTCAGCTGATGACCAGCATTCATGACGCGCCGCGAGGCAAGGGCGATGTGAACATCGGGATCTCGAAAGTCCCGGATGGGCGGCTCGACACGCTCACCGCGATGTACAACCCGCGCAAGCGCGTCCCGGCGACCGTCGAGTTCACCGACGTCGCCGGGCCGGCGCGCAGCGGCGCTCAGGCGCTCGTCGATGTCGCCGGCTATAAGAACGCGGACGCGCTCGTCCACGTCATACGGGCATTCCGCGACGCTTCCGTCCCACACCCCTCGAGCTCGATCGATCCCGCTCGGGACGCGCAGGCGATGGAGGACGAGCTGATCCTCGCGGATCTCGGCGTGGCGGAGCGGCGGCTCGAGCGCATCGAAAAAGATCTGAAGAAGGGACGATCGACGGAGCTCGAAAGGGAGCGCGACCTCGTGCAGCGGTGCAAGGATGCGCTCGAGCACGGCACGCCGCTGCGCGCTTTGCCGCTCGCGGGAGACGATCTCAAACGACTGCGGGGATTCCAGTTTCTCTCGGCCAAGCCGCTGCTGCTCGTGATCAACCTCGATGAGGCGGACGTCGCGGAGGTCGGCTCCGATCTGTCCCGCGCCGCCGAGAAGACCGGGCTGACAGCCTTCCTCGCACACGCGTCGACACGCGCGGTCGCGCTGTGCGCGAAGATCGAGCTGGAGATTTCTCAGCTGGAAGGTGCCGACGCGAAAGCGTTCCTGTCGGATCTCGGCCTCACCGAGTCGGGACTCGACCGCGTGATCCGCACCAGCTACGACCTGCTTGGCTACATTTCGTTCTTCACTGTCGGCGAAGACGAGTGCCGCGCATGGTCGATCGCGCGCGGGACTCCGGCGCAGCTTGCAGCCGGCGAAATTCACAGCGACATCTCGCGGGGCTTCATCCGGGCCGAAGTCGTGGCCTACGATGCGCTCATCGCCCGCGGCACCATGGCCGCGTGCCGCGACCACGGCGAGGTCCGTCTGGAAGGCAAGGAATACGTCGTCCAGGACGGCGATATCATCAATTTCCGCCACGCCACCTAGTGAGATCGCTCCGCGTACTGATCCTCGAGGCGCAGGTGCCGTTCGTGCATGGCGGCGCCGAGATTCTCGTGCGCGAGCTCACCAGCGCGCTGATCGCGCGCGGCCACGACGCGCAGGTCGTGTCGGTACCGTTCAGGGACTACCCGAAGGACGAGCTGTTCGCCGGCGCCGAGGCGTGGCGTCTGCTCGATGTCACGAAGGCGGCAGGACACGACGTGGATCTCGTGATCGCCACGAAGTTCCCCACCTACTTCGCCCGGCATCCGCGAAAGGTCCTGTGGCTCGTGCACCAGCATCGCGCTGCGTACGAGCTGTGCGGCACCCGGTTCAGCGACTTCGCGCATTCTGAACGCGACGTGGCGCTCCGGCGCCGACTGATCGAGACCGACACCCGGATGCTGCGCGAGTGCGTCGGTCACTTCACGATCGCCAAGACGGTGTCCGATCGGCTGTTGAAATACAACACGATCGAATCCGAGGCGCTCTACAATCCGCCGAAACTTGCGGGACGCTTGCGCAGCGGCCCGTATGGCGACTACCTGCTGACAGTGACGCGCCTCGAGCACGTGAAGCGCGTTGACCTCGCGATCGACGCGTTCGAGAAGGTGGCTTCACCGGTGCGTCTCGTGATCGCGGGGGACGGCTCCGCGCGTCAGGCATTGAGCGAGTACATCGATCGCCGCGGACTGCGCGATCGCGTGACGATGCTGGGACGCGTGGACGACAACCAGTTGATCGAGCTGTACTCGAAATGTCTCGCCGTGCTCTTCGCCCCGTATCAGGAAGATTACGGGTATGTGACGCTCGAATCGTTCCTCTCGCGCAAACCGGTCATCACCGCCCTCGATTCGGGCGGAACGCTGGAGTTCGTGACCGACGGCGTCACCGGCTACGTCTGCGACCCGACACCCGACGCGCTGTCCGCCGCGATCGATCGCCTTGGCGCAGACCGCGCCCTCGCCGCCGAGCTCGGTAGCCGCGGCTACGAGGTGGCGCAGGACATCAGCTGGGATCACGTCGTTGAACGGCTCGTGGGAGCATCGCAGGCCGCCGAGACCGTCGGAGCAAGCGCGTGAGGAACCTTCCCCCGCTCGAAGCGGGTGGCAGCGAGGTATCGCCGACACGCGCACAGGAATCGGGCGTTCGAAGACGGATTCTGGTCGCCGAAGCACGCGTACCGTTTGCCCGCGATGGCGCCGAGCTGCACGCGCACGCACTGGTCGCGGAGTTACGCAGGCGAGGACACGACGCCGAGAGCGTCGCGCTCCCGTTCCACGCACACAAGTCCGAGCTGCTCGATCAGGCCTGCGCGTGGCGGATGCTCGATCTCTCGAGCAGCAACGGCCGTCCCATCGATCTGTTGATCGCGACAAGGTTTCCGACCTGGTTCGCGCGCCATCCACGCAAGGTCGCCTGGGTGGTGCATCAGCATCGCCCGGCATACGAGCTGTTTGGAACCGAGTACAGTGATTTCACGGGAAGCGGCGATGACGGGCGCCTGCGGCAGCAGATCATCGATCTCGATTCACGGATGCTTGGCGAATGCGCGCGGATCGTCACGAACGCGCAGAACACCGCGAATCGCCTGAAGCGGTTCAATGGCATCGCGGCGCGCCCGCTGTATCATCCGCCGCCGATTGCCGAGCGTCTTCGCGAAGGTGCGTATGGTGACTACGTGCTGGTCGTCGCGCGACTCGAGCCGCTGAAGCGCGTCGAGCTCGTCATCCGCGCAATGGCACATGTACCCGCACCTCTTCGACTGATCGTCGTCGGCGAGGGTTCTCGACGCGCGGCGCTCGAGCGTGAGGCCGCACAATCCGGCGCCGGCGATCGGATCGAGTTCACGGGCGCGGTCTGGGGCGACGCGGTCGCGGAACTCTATGCAGACGCGCTGGCCGTGGTCTACGCGCCGTTCGACGAAGACTATGGGTACGTCACGCTGGAGGCGTTTCTGGCGGCAAAGCCGGTAATTACGGCGACCGATTCCGGCGGTCCGCTCGAGTTCGTCGTCGACGGGACGACCGGGTTCGTGGGCGATCCGGACGCAGGCGCCATTGCCGTCGCGATCAACCGCCTCGCCGCCGATCGCTCGCTGGCCGAACGCCTCGGCCGCGCCGGGCGCTCCGTGGCTCAGAGGATTGGGTGGGACGGCGTTATCGAGGAGCTCGTTGGCTGACCCTTCCACCGTGTCGATCGTGATTCCCGCCATGAACGAAGCGGACGCCATCGGGAGCGTCGTGTCGCAGCTGCGCGCCGCGGCCGCGTGGCGCGAGATCATCGTCGTTGACGACGGCTCCGCCGACGAGACAGCGGCGCGCGCGCGTGAGGCCGGCGCGTGCGTGGTCCGTCACCCGTACAACAAGGGTAACGGCGCCGCTGTGAAGAGCGGCATACGTCGCGCGAGCGGCGACTTCGTGCTGATCATCGACGCTGACGGTCAGCATCCGCCGGAGGACGCGCAACGCATCGTGGCGCGGCTCGGCGAGTACGACCTCGTGATCGGCGCGCGCGCCGCGACTACCCAGGCCACCACGGCGCGCCGCGCGGGCAACGCGGTGCTGAATAGGCTTGCGAGCTACCTGACCAGCCGGTCGATTCCGGATTTGACGTCGGGCTTCAGGGGCGCGCGCATGGAGTGCCTCCGCGAATTCGTCCACCTGATCCCGAACGGTTTCTCGACGCCGACGACGACAACGCTGGCGTTCATCAAGGCGGGCTACAACGTCGCGTTCGAGCCGATCCACGCGCGTCAGCGCGCGGGACGCTCGAAGATCCGCTTCGCGCACGACGGCGCGAGATTTCTGCTGATTCTCCTCAAGATCGTGACGCTCTTCAGTCCCCTGCGCATCTTCCTGCCCGTCAGCGCGTTCTCGTTCCTTGCCGGCGCGCTATACGGACTCTGGAACATCGCGACGACCGGCAAGATTCCGAACGGCTCGGTGGTCCTGATTCTGTTCGCAGTCATCGTCTTCCTTGTCGGGCTCGTCTCCGAACAAATCACATCGCTGCGATTCGAAGGCCCCAAGAAATAGAGCGCATGCGGCCGCTGGTCATCGTCCCGACCTACAACGAGCGCGATAACCTTCCGGCGCTGCTCGGGCAGCTCCTGGTGCTGGATGGCCTGCGGATCCTCGTCGTCGACGATTCGTCTCCGGACGGGACCGGTCGGATCGCCGACGAGCACGCAGCGGCGAATCGATCGCGCGTGCAGGTCCTGCATCGAACCGGTAAGCGTGGCCTCGGGCGCTCGTACATCGACGGGATGTACCTCGCGCTGCGCACCGATGCCACGCATATCTGCCAGATGGATGCGGATCTGTCGCACAACCCGCTGGACGTCCCGCGGCTGATTGCCGCGACGGAGCAGGCCGAGTTCGCGATCGGGTCGCGATACGTGCCGGGCGGACGCATCGAGAACTGGCCCGCCCGGCGCCGGATGCTCAGCGCATTCGCGAACCGCTACATCCGGGCGATCACCAAGCTCACGATTCGCGATTGCACGAGCGGGTTCCGCTGCTGGCGGCGCGAAGCGCTCGAACAGCTTCCGCTCGCCTCGATCCGCTCCGAAGGCTATTCATTCATCGTCGAGCTCGCCTGGGAGGCGTCGAAGGCGGGGTTCAGGTGCGGCGAGATCCCAATCACGTTCGTCGAGCGGAGGAAGGGCGCGTCGAAGCTCTCGGCCAGGGTGATTGTGGAATCCGCGATACTACCCTGGCGTTTGGCGGTGCGCTCAAAATAGGACCGCACGGTTCTTGCCCGCAAGCTGTTCCCATGGTAGGGTTTATCGCTTCAATGCCAGACGACCGCTCGACACGCCCTGTCGGGCTCACCGTGTTTTTTCCCGCGTACAACGACGGGGGGACCATCGCGAGCCTCGTGATCCTCGCGGTGCAGGTCGCCGGCCGCCTGACACCCGACTTCGAGGTCATCGTCGTCAACGACGGCAGCACCGATCCCACCAAGGAGATCCTCGACGAGCTTGCGCGCACATATCCGCGCGTGCGCGTCATTCACCACTCGCGCAATCGCGGATACGGTGCGGCGCTGCGAACGGGTTTCGCGGCGGCGACCAAGGATCTGATCGCATACACCGACGGCGATGCGCAATACGATCCCGTGGAGCTCGAGGTGTTGTGGAACAGGCTGACACCCGACGCCGACATGGTGAACGGCTACAAGATCCGTCGATCGGATCCCTGGCATCGCATCGTGATCGGACGCCTCTACCATCACACCGTCAAGCAGCTGTTCCGGCTGCGCGTGCGCGACGTCGACTGCGATTTCCGTCTGATGCGGCGGGAGATCTTCAATCGCGTGAAGCTGGAGAAAGATACCGGCGTCATCTGTCTGGAGATGATGCGCAAGATCCAGGATGCTGGTTTCCGCGTCGTCGAAGTCCCGGTGCACCACTATCACCGGCTCCATGGCCGCTCGCAATTTTTCAACTTCAAGCGGGTGTTCTGGACGGGCATCGACGTCATGAGGCTGTGGGTGAAGCTCGTGGTGCTGGGACGCGGCCGCACGAGCACGTCGGCGCTGTTCCGGAATCCCACCATCAGCGGCGTCATCCCGCCTGAATCCACCAAGCCGTGACCGCGTATCGCGAGTTCTATCGCGATCGGCCCGTGCTGATTACGGGCGGCCTCGGATTCATCGGCAGCAACCTCGCCCGTCAGCTCGTCGCGCTCGGCGCGCGCGTGCTGATCGTCGACTCGCTCATTCCCGATTACGGCGGAAACCTGTTCAACATCAGCGGCATCGAGGATCGCGTCCGAGTCAACATCGTCGACATCCGGCAGCAGAGCACGATGAACGATCTCGTGTGCGGACACGACGTGATCTTCAACTTGGCGGGGCAGGTGAGCCACATCGACAGCATGCAGGATCCGTCCACGGATCTCGACATCAACTGCCGCGGCCAGTTGTGCGTGCTCGAAGCGTGCCGTCGCAACAACACCTCCGTCAAAGTGGTGTTCGCCGGCACGCGCCAGATCTACGGGCGCGCAGACACACTTCCAGTCACCGAAGATCATCTCGTGCGGCCGACGGACGTCAACGGGATCAACAAGGCGGCAGGCGAGTACTACCATCTCGTCTACAACAACGTGTTCGGCATCCGCGCGTGCTCGCTGCGGCTGACGAACGTGTACGGGCCTCGGCAGCTCATCAAGCACAGTCGGCAGGGTTTCGCGGGGTGGTTCATCAGGCTTGCGCTCGAGAATCGCGAGATTCAGATCTTCGGCGACGGCACGCAGGTTCGCGACTTCGTTTACGTCGACGACGCAGTAGATGCCTTCCTGCGGGCAGGCGCGGACGACGTCTCGAACGGCGAGGTGTTCAACGTCGGCGGGAGGGAGCCGATCACGCACGGCGACCTCGTCGAGCTGATGATCCGCCTCGCGGGCTCGGGCCGTTTCCGTTGCGTCGCGTGGCCACCCGACAAGAAAGCGATCGACATCGGCGACTTCTACGCGGACTCGTCGAAAATCCGCTCGACGCTCGGCTGGCAGCCGGTGACTCCGTTGGCCGAGGGGCTCCGCCGCACGTTTGAGTTCTACCGCGCCCACCTCGATCAGTACGTTCCGGCGACTGGACAACAGGTCGCGGCCCTGTGACCGGCGACCGCATCCCCTTCGTCGATCTGCGTCCCGGTGATGACGGCGCCGCGGTGCGCGCCGCGATCGATCGCGTCATCGCTCGCGGATGGTTCGTGCTCGGTCCGGAAGTCGAGGCTTTCGAGACTGAGTTCGCGTCGGCAAGCGGCGCGGCACACGCCGTCGGCGTCGGTTCGGGGACCGATGCGATAGCGCTGATGCTCCGGGCGATGAATGTCAACCGGGGAGACGAAGTGATCGTACCTGCGCTGACGGCCGCGTACACGGCTCTTGCCGTGCTGCTTGCCGGCGCAACCCCGGTGTTTGCGGACATCGATCCAGAGCGACTGACCCTGGATCCCGACGCGTGTGAAGCAGCGGTCACATCGCGGACCGTTGCAATCGTCCCGGTGCACCTGTACGGCCAGCCTGCGGACATGCGATCGCTTCAATCGATCGCTCAGCGCCGATCGCTGGTGATGATTGAAGACTGCTGCCAGGCGCATCTCGCCACGTGCGATGACGTTCCCGTCGGCACGCGCGGCGCGGGCGGCGCGTTCAGCTTTTATCCGACGAAGAATCTCGCCGCGCTCGGCGATGGCGGGGCGATTCTGACCAAGGACGCATCGTTGGCCGAACGCCTTCGCCGCCTGCGGAACGGCGGACAAATCGATCGCTACGTCCATCTCGAAGCGGGCGACAACAGCCGGCTCGACGATCTGCAGGCAGCCGTGTTGCGCGCGCGCCTTCCACTCCTGTCCGGATGGACGAGCCGCCGGCGTTCTCTTGCCGCCGCGTATCGGCGGGCCTTGCCCGACAACGTGCGTCCGCTGCGCGAGCACGACGCCGGGCACGTGTACCACCTGTTCGTCGTGCGATCGCCGAACCGCGATGCGCTCCATGCGCACCTCCGCGCGTCAGGCGTCGATACGTTGATTCACTATCCGGTGCCGCTTCACAGCCAGCCGGCGTTTGCCGGCATCGCGCGCGGGGACTGCCCGGTCGCTTCACGCATGGCTCGGGAGATCTTGTCGTTGCCGCTCCACCCCCGGCTGACCGATGCCGATGTGGCGCGGGTGTCCGCCGCGATCGGCGCATTCCAGAAGGGACGTATCCTCGCGTGAAAGCCCTCATTACCGGAGGCGCAGGCTTCATCGGATCACACCTTGCGGACCGTCTCCTCGAGGGCGGACACGAGGTGATGGTCCTCGACAACCTTTCGACCGGATCGATCGACAACATCGCGCACCTCAAGGGCCGGACCGGTTTCGGATACACGATCGACTCGGTGACTAACGAGTCGCTGCTGGCGGAACTGATCGACGGCTGCGACGTCGTCTTCCACCTCGCTGCCGCCGTCGGCGTGAAGCTCATCGTCGAGCAGCCGGTGCATACCATCGAGACGAACGTGCACGGCACCGAGGTCGTCCTCAAGCACGCGAACAAGAAAAAGAAGCTGGTCTTCATCGCGTCGACCTCCGAGGTGTACGGCAAGAGCACCGACGTCCCGTTTCGCGAAGCCGCCGATGTGGTGATGGGGCCGACCACCAAGCACCGCTGGGCGTACGCGTGCAGCAAGCTGATCGACGAGTTCCTCGCGCTCGCGTACTGGAAAGAGAAGCAGCTGCCCGTGGTAATCGTGCGGCTGTTCAACACCGTCGGCCCGAGACAGACGGGGCGGTACGGGATGGTGCTGCCGACATTTGTCCGGCAGGCGCTCGCGGGACAGCCGATTACCGTCTTCGGCGACGGCACGCAGTCCCGCAGCTTCACCTATGTCGGCGACGTCGTCGAGGCGCTCGTCCGCCTCACCCATGAGCAGCGCGCCGTCGGCGAGGTCTTCAATATCGGCAACATGGGCGAGGTCACGATCAGCGATCTGGCCGAACGTGTGAAGCGCATGACTGGCAGTTGCTCGCCAATCCAGTACGTTCCATACGACCAGGCATACGAGACCGGCTTCGAGGACATGCCGCGCCGGGTGCCGGACATCACGAAGATTCGCGATTTCGTAGGGTACGAGCCGAAAGTGAAGCTCGACGATATCATTCGAAGCGTCATCGAACACATGCGCGCAAATTAGTACCGGGAGACTAGAATGAAGGCTCCTGTGCGATACCGCCTTCTCGCGTTCTCGCTCGCGCTCATCGGCTGTGCGGCGCTGGTGCGCGCTCAGCAGCCGCTGCGACTGCAGATTGCGGGCGGTCGCGTGACGCTGCATGCGCAGAACGTCCCCGTCCGAACGATCCTCGCGGAGTGGGCACGGCTGGGTGGCGCGACGGTCGTCAACGGCGATCGAGTCGCGGGTTTACCGCTCACGCTCGACCTCGAAGGCGTGCCGGAACGCGAGGCGCTCGACATCATCCTGCGCGGCGTCAGCGGATACATGCTGGCCGCGAGGGAGCCAGGCGGGGCCGGCGCGTCGATGTTCGATCGCATCATGATTCTTCCGACGAGCGCCGCGCCGCGCAACCCGACCGCGTCGCCTGCGCCGATCTTCTCGAATGGGCCGAACGGGATCGTGCGGCCGATTCAACCACGTCCGCCGATTGACGATCAGGAGCCTGACGACACGGGCGCACCCGGTGACGACGATGGCATCCAGATTCCGCGACCGGTAGTCATCCAGCGACCGGCGCAGAACCCCGCCGGCGCGCCAGTCTTTCCGCCGGCGCCGATCGTCAGACCGGACGACGACGTTCCTGAACAGATCCCGACGCCGCCCGGCGTGGTCGTCACCCCCGCCAATCCGTTCGGGGTGCCACCCGGCTCCTCGCTGAGACCTGGTGTGGTTACGCCGGCGCCGCCGCCACAGGTGCCTCCGGTACGTAACGGGCCTGAAAACTGACGCTGCGGATCCCGCGATCACACGACCTCGCCTGGTCCAAAAGAACCCGACCTGCTTCGTCATAAAATAGCGATCTCGTGTCCGAAATCGATCGGTTCCGGCCTGACGACCGCCGCGGCGTCGATACGCTCTATCGCCGGACGCATGGCGCCGACGCCGCGAATGCCCAGCGCCTCCGCTGGGACTGGCAGCACCGCCGCAACCCGTACAACCAAACGGGGCAGCCCGAGATCTGGGTCGCCCGCGAAGGACCGACGATCGTTGCCCACTACACCACGCTTCCGGTCCGCGTCTCGATCAAGGGCATCGAGGTCGAGGGCGCGTGGGGCAGCGACGCCATGGTCGCGCCCGAGCGGCGGCGACAGGGGATTGGCGAGGCGCTCGTTCGCACGTGGGATCGAAACAGCGGCGCCGTGCTCGCGCTGGGCGCCACAACGGACGGCCGCAAGCTGCTCGATCGGCTGCACTGGCCTGACGCGCACATCGTTCCCTGCCTCGTAAAGCCGCTGACACGTCGGGCGATGCGGCTGCCGCAGTGGCCCGCACCCATCAACCGTCTCGTCTCCGCGCTGACCTGGCCAGTCGTCCACGTGGTGTCGCGTTCACGTCCGCTGCGAGCGGAATGCGAGCCGATCCGCCGTTTCGATTCCTCCTTCACGGCGCTGTGGGAACGGCTCGCGCCGAAATTCGACCTCGCGGTGCGCCGCGACGCGTCATATCTCAATTGGCGCTACATCGAGCCACCGCATGTGCGCTACTCGGTCGTCGCGTTGAAACGGCACGGAGAGGTCCATGGCTACGCGGTGTACCGCCACCGTCATGAACCGCTCGGCCGCGTCACGCTGCTCGTCGACTTGCTGGCCGATCCGGAGGACGTCGCGGGGCTGAAGACTCTACTGCGCTGGGTCGATCGCGCGGCGCGTGCGGAGGATGCGGACAAGGTCCGCGCCTACGCGATGAACGGCGCTTTCCGTCGCGCGCTGAAGCGCAATGGGTACTTCGCCGTGAAATCAACGCTCGAAGTCAGCGTGAAAGTGAATGCGGTACAGGTACCGACGGGCTTCTACGACGAGACGGTCAAGTGGCACATCACGTACGGCGATTCGGACCAAGACCATTAGTGATGGTGATTCACACATGCCCATGCTCCTCCGCGATCAGGTGAATACCGACATTTCCTCGGCGATGAAGGCAAAGGATGCCGCACGTCTTTCTGCGCTGCGGATGCTGAAGGCCGCGATCATGAACAAGGGCGTCGAGAAGGGGCGCGATCTCGACGACGCGGAAGTGCTGCAGGTCGTTTCAACGCTCGTCAAGCAGCGGCGCGACTCGATCGAGCAGTTCTCGAACGCAGGCCGCGTCGACCTCGTCGACAAGGAGACCGCTGAAGTCACCGTGCTCGAGCATTACCTCCCTCCGGCGGCGTCAGCCGAGGACATCGATGCCGCCGTGCTCGAAGCGATCGCCGAGACCGGCGCAAGCTCGCCGAAGGACATGGGCAAGGTGATGAAGGCAGTGATGCCGCGTCTGGCGGGCAAGAATGCGGATGGCCGTGCCGTGAGCGAGGCGGTCCGCCGCAAGCTTGGCGCCTAGCTCTCCTCCTCCACAATACGCGCTCGCGCGCTCCGCCGCGTCGGCGGGAGCCGCCACGATGACCAGCCGCATCCTCGGACTGGTCCGCGACCAGGTGCTGGCGTCGATGTTCGGCGCGGGCAATGCAATGGACGCGTTCAACGTCGCCTTCCGGATCCCCAATCTTGTCCGCGATCTGTTTGCGGAGGGCGCCATGAGCGCGGCATTCGTGCCGGTGTTCATGCGGCAGCTGACGATAGGCGGAAAGACGTCGGCGTGGCGGCTGGGCAACAACGTGATCAACGCGCTCCTCCTCGTCACCGGTGTGGCTGTCATCCTGGGCATCGTGTTCGCGCGCCCGCTGGTCGGCGCCTTCGCGGCCGACTACGCGAGCGTGCCTGGAAAGCTCGAGCTCACGGTGTTGTTGACGCGCATCATGCTGCCGTTCCTGACCCTGGTGGCGATCGCGGCCGCGTTGATGGGCATGCTGAATTCGTTGCACCTCTTCTTCATCCCTGCGCTCGCGCCGGCGATGTTCAACGTTGCAACCATCGTGTGTGCGCTGACACTGGTGCCGGTCATGGCGCGCGCCGGCTGGCCCCCGATTACGGCAATCGCCATCGGCACGCTCGTCGGCGGCCTTGCGCAGCTGTCGTTGCAGTGGCCCCTGCTCCGTCGTCAGGGCTTCAGGTACGAGCCCGTCCTGAATTGGAGAGAGGAAGGGCTCCGCCGTGTACTGCTGATGATGGGACCGGGGACCATCGGCCTTGCCGCAACGCAAGTGAACGTCTTTGTGAACACGGTGCTCGCCACGGGCGAAGGAACGGGCGCCGTGTCGTGGTTGAACTATGCGTTCAGGCTCATGTATCTGCCGACAGGCCTGTTTGGCGTCTCCATCGCCACCGCAACCGTGCCCGCGGTGTCGCGTCACGCGGCACGGGCGGACAACGTCGCCGTACGCGGCACGCTTGCCGAGGGGCTGTCGCTGATGCTCGTGATGAACGTCCCCGCAACGGTCGGACTCATCGTTCTTGCGACCCCGATTGTCCGCGTCATCTTCGAACGCCGCGCATTTCTGCCGTCAGATACCGCGGCGACGGCAGCGGCACTGCAGTTCTACGCGGTCGGGCTGCTCGGTTACTCCATCGTACGGATCGCGTCTCCTGCGTTTTACGCACTCGGCGACAGCCGGACGCCCGTGAAAATCAGCATTGCCGCAGTCATTGCAAATGCGGGCCTGAACCTGGCGCTGGCTCGAGTGCTCGGATATCGCGGCCTGGCCCTCGGGACGTCTGTTGCGGCGCTCTTCAACGCGGGTGCGTTGATCTGGTTCCTGCATCGCCGGCTCGATGGGCTGGACGACCGGCGTGTGCTCAGCTCATTCGCGAGGATAATGGTTGCTTCCCTGGTGATGGGAATGGCGGCGGTTGCGATCGATCGCGCGCTGACGGCGTGGATTCCCGGCAACGCGTTTCTTGTACAGGCCGGGCGTCTGTTCGTCACAATACTGTCGGCGCTGCTGGTGCTCGCGGTGGCAGCCCACGTGTTGAGAATTCGCGAATTCCGGGAAGGTTTGGTACTTGTCGCGAAACGCGGCGGTCGCGAATCCCTCTAGATGCTGGGCTTTGTCGAGGCATGGAAGTTGCTGAGTAGCTCCGAGTTGTAACAGACTGAATCAATGCGGTCTCGCTATCCTTCCTCATCGACGCTCGCATATTCGTTCGGCCCCGGTCCGTGGACGCCGGTGATCAAGGGTCTGATCATCGCGAACGTAGTCATGTACGTGGTCTCGCGTCTCGTTCCGACAATCGCTTTGAATTTGGGTTTGGTCCCGGAACAGGTCATCACGCAGCTGCGTGTATGGCAACTGTTCACGTACATGTTTCTGCACGGCGGCGTCTTCCACATCCTCCTCAACATGCTCGGGCTTTGGATGTTCGGCGTCGAGCTCGAAAGAACGTGGGGCAGCCGGTATTTCGCGAAGTTCTACGCGGTTTGTGGGGTCGGCGCCGGGATTACACAGGTCGTCGCGTCGTTCCTGCCAGTGCCGCTTTTCGAGCAGTTCTATTACGCCCAGACGATCGGCGCGTCGGGTGCGATTTTTGGTGTGCTGCTCGCCTACGGGCTCTACTTCCCGAACCGGCCGATCTTGATGTATTTCATCTTTCCGGTTCCGGCGAAATACTTCGTTGCCATCATGGGCGGCATCTCCCTGCTGTCGGCGATCGAGGGCGGCGGGGGAGGCGTTGCGCATGTCGCCCATCTTGGCGGACTGCTCGCCGGGTATCTCTACCTGAAAGGCGGCCGCATCCATCTGCTCTCGGAGATCAAGTACCGCTACCTGAAGTGGCGCATCAACCGGATGCGCCGTAAGTTCGACGTCTACTCAGGCGGGCGAGCAGACGACGTCAATCGACGAGTGCATTAGCCTCAAGGCCACAAAGACGTACATTAACCACGAAGGGCACGAAGCGCACGAAGGTAAGAACGCAAAGTAAGAAAATGCTTCGTGTTTTTTTTCTTCGTGACCTTCTTGACCTTCGTGGTTATGTGCGTCTTCGTGTTCTTTGTGGCTAACGTGACGCGCTGAACGGCAGCCGGGCTCCGCTCATCACCAGCGCCAGCAACCCCCCCAGCACCGGCAGGCCCGTACCATCTCTCAGAAACGCTGGAGACCAGAACGCGCTCGTCGCGAAATGGAAGTTCAGCACCATCAGGAACGTAGCGATCGCCGCCATGCGTGTCCAGAAACCGACGATCAACGCGATGCCGGCGCAGAATTCGCCGATCGGAACGAGACGCGCGAATAGGGGCGCGCCGGGGATGCAGACGGTCTCCAGATACCAGCGCACGCTGGGCGTGGCGTTCGGCAGCCACTGCTGGAACCGCTGCAGCAGGATGCCACTGTCGGTCAGCCACGCGATCTTGGTGACACTCATCGCGACGAAGAAGATGCCGAGCATCACGGCGAGGATGCGAAGGCCGAAGCCGCCTGTCGCGCGCGGGGGGGCGCCGCGCGCCTTCGCCTGCGTGGCCATCACAAACTGCCTTCGTCGACGGCCTCCACCCAGTCGGCTCGAATCGGGCTGAACACGTCGAGCTCCAGCGTATCCTCGAGCGCCTCGGACTGGTGCGGCACCCGCGACGGAATGTGGAGCACCTCGCCCTCGCGCACCGTGATTTCCTCGCCCTCGATGAGAAACCGCAGCGCGCCCTGGAGGATATACGTCATTTGCTCGCTCTCGTGGGCGTGCATCGGCACGACCGCGCCCCGTTTGAGATAGATCTGAGCCAGCATCTCGCGCTCGCCGGCGACGATCTTGCGGGAGATCATCTCCGTGACTTTCTCGAGCGCGATTTCATCCCAGCGGTGGATGCGGATCTGGGCGGGCATGCGACGGCCCCACGAGTGTGACATAATTTTTCGGCCATGAAGGGCTCGACCCTCACCAACGGCGCGGAGACCCGCGCCCAGGGGGCGGCGAAATCGCGGAAGCACGACGGACTCACCCGCGATGATTTACTCTCCGCCTACCGGCTCATGCTCCTGTCACGGAAAATCGATGACAAGGAGATACAGCTCAAGAATCAGAGTCAGGCGTTCTTTCAGATCAGCGGCGCCGGCCACGAAGCCGTCCTCATTGCCGCGGGCATGCACCTGCGCGCGGGCCACGACTGGTTTCTCACCTACTATCGCGACCGCGCGCTCGCACTGACGCTGGGCGTCACACCGCTGGAGATGCTGCTCGGATCGGTCGGCGCGAAAGACGATCCGTCATCGGGAGGACGGCAGATGCCGTCGCACTGGTCGAATCCGCGCCTGCAGATCCCGTCGGCGAGCAGCGCCGTCGCCACGCAGTGCCTCCACGGGATCGGCGTCGCGGAAGCGGGACGCCTGTACGAGCGCGTCGACGCGATCCCCGATCGCCTTGCGAAGTTTCATTCCGACGAGGTCACGCTCATCACCATCGGCGAAGGCTCGACCAGCGAAGGCGAATTCTGGGAGTCGCTGAACACCGCGTGCGTGCGCAACCTGCCAGTGCTGTATCTCGTCGAAGACAACGGCTATGCGATTTCCACACCGGTGGAAGTGCAGACTCCCGGCGGCGATTTCTCGCGCGTCGTCGAGCACTTCCCGGGGCTCGAGGTATTTCGCTGCGACGGCACCGACTACGTCGAAAGCTATCGCACGATGCGGGACGCGGTGGAGCACGTGCGTCAGCGCAAAGGGCCTGCGCTCGTGCACGCGAAGGTTGTTCGCCCGTACTCGCATTCCCTCTCCGATGACGAGAAGCTGTACAAGACGCCCGAGGAGCGGGAGGCCGAGGCGCGCCGCGATCCGCTGCCACGCCTTCGTCAGCGGCTCGTCTCGGAAGGACTCGCCTCGGACGAGGAGCTGGCGGAGATGCTTGCGGGCGTGGAACGCGAAGTCAACACCGCGGCGCAGGAAGCGCTTGCCGCGCCGAAGCCCGAGCCCGAGACCGCCGCGCGCTACGTCTTCTCGCCAACCGTCGATCCGACATCGTCTGTGTTTTCAACCGAGCCGAAGCCGAAGGGCGCGCGCGACACGATGGTGGCCGCGATTAACGCGACGCTGCGTGATGAGATGGCGCGCAACCCGCGCATCGTTGTCTTCGGCCAGGATGTGGCGGACGTGAGCCGCGACGCGGCGCTTGGCAAGGTATCGGGCAAGGGTGGCGTTTTCAAGGTCACGCACGGCCTGCAAAAGCTGTATGGCAGCGAGCGCGTCTTCAATTCCCCCCTCGCAGAGGCGAACATCATCGGCCGCGCCGTTGGTATGGCGATGCGAGGCCTGAAGCCGGTCGTCGAGATCCAGTTCTTCGACTACATCTGGCCCGCGTACATGCAACTGCGCGACGAGATGGCCATGATGCGGTACCGGTCGAACAACAGCTGGACGTGCCCGATGGTGATTCGCGTACCGATCGGCGGGTACCTCCGCGGCGGCGCGCCGTATCACAGCCAGTCGGGTGTCAGCATTTTCGCGCACTGCCCGGGCATACGCATTGCCTTCCCGTCGAACGCGCGAGATGCAGCGGGTCTGCTGCGGACCGCGATCCGTTGTGACGATCCCGTCATATTCCTCGAGCACAAGCATCTGTACCGCCAGACCTACAACAAGAGTGAGTACCCCGGGCCCGAGTACATGGTGCCATTCGGCAAAGCATCGCTCGTGCGTGAAGGGACCGATGTGGTCGTGTTCACATGGGGCGCACTCGTCCAGCGTTCGCTCGTCGCTGCCCAGCAGGCCGAAAAGGACGGGATCAGCGTCGCCATTGTCGATCTCCGCACGATCGTTCCGCTCGACTGGGACACGATCGCGGAATACACGAAGCGGACGAACCGCGTCATCGTGGCGCACGAGGATCAACTCACCGCGGGCTTCGGCGGTGAAATCGCATCACGGATCGGCCAGGAATTGTTCGAGCATCTCGACGCGCCCGTGACGCGGGTTGCCGCGCTCGATTGCCCGGTGGCATACGCACCAGTGCTCGAAGAAGTCATCCTCCCGGGTTCCGCCGACGTGTTGAAGGCCATACGCGCTATTGCGGCGTACTAGCATTCCCATCCTCGTTCTTCTTCTGTTCGCGCAGCCTCGAGCCGCGATTCAGGTCGATCTGCTGCGCTCGGTGGGTGGGCTGCCCGCCCACGTCGCTGGCCTGTTCGATGAGCCGGCGGCGTTCCAGCAGGCGGACAACGGTTACTACTTCGTGTTCGATCGCCGCGGGCACGCGGTGTACATGGTCGATCCCGATCGCGCGACCGCACGAAAGGTCGTCGGCGTCGGCCAGGAAGAGGGAAGGATCATTCAACCGGGAGGCTTCGATCTCGCCGCGGAGGGATCGTTTGTCGTCGCCGATGTGCCGCGCGGGCAGGAGCGGATCCAGATCTTCGGCCCCGGGGCCCTTCGCACCGGGGGCTTCCTGATCGCCGGACGCGCAACCCCCCAGGTCATCCTTGGCAGTCTCGCGGTGACAGGCACCTCGTCGCTGCAGTATTCGGGCAATTCCGTGTTCATCAGCGAGCCGGCGCGGGGTGCATTGATCACCGAGTACTCCGCCTCGGGAATCGCTCAGCGGACGATCGGACGCCTGCGGGACACCGGATACGAGCAGGAGCGCGACCTCCACCTGGCCATGAACGCCGGCCTTCCGCTCATCAATCCGACAGGCGGTTTTTACTACGTCTTTCTCACCGGCCGGCCGATGTTCCGCAAGTACGACGCGGGGGGCAGGCTGCTGTTCGAGCGCCACATCGAAGGACGGGAGATCGACGATCTCCTCGCCGCGCAGCCGACGAGGTGGCCGACGCGCCGCGTGGAGGATCGCGAGGTGCCGTTCGTGCAGCCGTTGATCCGCACGGCGTCGGTCGATCCGCAGGGTCAGCTCTGGGTCTCGATGATCGTGCCGTATACGTACGTCTACGACACCGAGGGCGACAAGGCACGAACCGTCCAGTTCAGCGCCACCGGCATCATGAGCCCCACGAGCCTCTTCTTCACGCGCAGCGGGCGGATTCTCGTCACGCCCGGCTGTTACGAGTTCGATCCTGGACGGATCCGATAAGCAGCGGACAAGGACACGACGAACGCGCGTGAGCGCCGAAGAGCACGAAGGCACAGATCAGTACAGTTCCGCCATACACACCTGCATCGCGTCCGCGACATGCTCGAAAGAGCAAATGGCAGTCCGTGCGATTCAGATGAGTCATGCCGATCACACGACCTGCACAAAGTCGAGGCATACAGGTTGCTCCCTTGACGGGCGTAAGCAGGAGAACCAACATGACACGCATCACTTCAGTGGCCGCGAGCATCCTCGCTGCAATGTTCCTCGCGGCTTCGACGCCTACACACGTTTTCGCGCAAGGCTCCACGGCCAACAAGCTGACCTTCCTCACATTCAGTGGCGCGGTGCAGGTGCCGGGGGCGACGCTTCCGGCAGGTAGGTACGCGTTCCGCCTGGCGGACCCAGACACGCATAAAATCTGGCAGGTACTAGACGCGAATCAGCGGCACATCTTCGCGGTTTTCTTCTACGTGCCGACGCCCAATCGCACCGTCGAGGAGCTGAACGCGGCCAACGGCAAGCCCGTCGTGATATTCACTGAGACACGGCAGGGCGTGCCACCGGCCATCCACGTGCTGTACTACCCCACCGATCTTGCGGGGAGCGAGTTTATCTATCGAGGAGAGCAGGCGAAGCAGCTTGCGGCGGCAACGCTTCAACCAATCCTCGCGGCCGACACGGACGCCGCCAAGGGTGTTAAGGCGCGCGTCGTCGCAGTGGAACCAGCCAATACGGCCGCGCTGACTGCCGATCAGCAGGCCGCACAGGTCGCGAGCGAGGAGTCACGACCGGTTGGCACTTCTGGCAGCGAGTTGGAGAAGCCTGTCGGGACCACTGGTCAGAACGAAGCGGCGGAGCTGCCGACAACAGCCAGTCCGTAACCGCTCGTGGGGCTCGTCCGAATGCTGGCGCTGGCCGGCGGGGGTGGCCTGCTCGCCGCCCGCCGGCGTTGGCACGCCGACAAGGGCACGAAGACGCCTTGAACCACGAAGGACACGGAAGAGCACGAAGGTACAGATCACAAAGGTAATAATGCTTTCTTTGTGTTCTAAGCTTCGTGTCCTTCGTGACCTTCGTGGTTCAACATCGTCTTCTTGACCTCCGTGGCAACTCTGATCGCGTCACATCTCACCCGCCGCTTCGACTCACGCCTCGCGGTGGAGGACGTCTCGTTCAATCTCGTGCCCGGCGAGATCTTCGCGCTGCTCGGCCCGAACGGCGCCGGAAAAACGACCACGCTGCGGATGCTGGCGGGGCTCATCGATCCCTCGTCCGGTGACGTACGCATCGACAACGAAGCGATGTCGCGCCGGGCGGCGCCCCGGCTGCGCGGTCGAATCGGTTTCCTGACCGAAGCGCCGGGCCTGTGGGATCGATTGACCGTTGGCCAGAACCTCCTCGTCTACGCGCGTCTGCACGGCCTGGCGAATCCGGCGCGCACGGTGGATGACGTGCTCGAACTGTTCGACATTCGCACCCGCAGAGACGAGCGCGCTGCCCAGCTGTCGAAGGGGCTGAAGCAACGCGTCGCGCTTGCGCGCACGCTGCTCCACAAGCCTGAGATCGTGCTCCTCGACGAACCGACTTCAGGCCTCGATCCCGAGAGCGCGCGCGATGTCCGCGAATTGATTCTGCGGCTGCGCGACGAGCGCCGAGCGGTGCTGCTTTCGACGCACAACCTCGACGAAGTACAGCGCATCGCAAATCGCGTCGCCGTCCTGCGGACGCGCCTGGTCGCGCTCGACACACCCTCCGCGCTTCGGGCGCGCCTGTTTGGCGCGCGAGTCCTCGTCACGCTGGCCCAGCCCGCCAAAGGATTTGCCAACATGCTGGGCCCGGCGTTCAACGATGTCCGCGCGACCGATCGCGCGTTGTCCATCGGAGTGGACGATGTGGCGACGCGTGCGCCGGCAATCGTGAGGGCGCTGGTGCACGGCGGGGCTGACGTGGTGTCGGTGACGGCGGAGGAAGCGCCGCTCGAACACGTCTATCTGCGGCTGCTCGACAAGGAGAAGGCATGACCGGTCGAGGGATGCGACGCATCGGCGCGCTGCTCGCAAAGGAGCTCGAGGATCTCCGCGGCAACCCGGGCCTCTTCGTACCAGCGGTGATGACCGGCGTGATCTCGATCGTGATCCCGTTCGTCGTCGCCATTGCGGTCCCGTATTTCACGGGCGAGCGGCTGGCCGATTCCAGTGACTTCAGGGTCGCGATCGAGATGTATCGCGATCAGCCGGCAACGAGCAGCCTCGACCCGGAAGGCGCTATTCAGGCGTTCATCTTCCAGCAATTCCTGATTCTGCTCGTCGTCACGCCAGTAGCAGGCGCGATGTCGGTGGCGGCGTACGCGGTCATCGGCGAAAAGCAGGCGCGCACGCTCGAGCCGCTCCTTGCGACGCCGCTCACGACGTTCGAGCTGCTCGCGGCGAAGGTCCTCGGTGCGCTTGTGCCTGGCATCGTCCTGGTGACGATCTGTTTTGCTCTCTACCTGTTTGGCATTGTGCTATTCGCTCACGCGGGGGTCTACCGGGTACTTCTGTTTCCGCGGTCGCTGCTGACGATTTTCCTGCTCGGTCCGCTCGCGTCGCTTGCGGCGTTGCAGCTGGCGGTCTGCGTGTCTTCGCGGGTCAACGATGCCCGGAGCGCGCAGCAGATTGGGGCGTTGATCATCCTGCCGATCAGCGCGCTGCTGGTGGCGCAGTTTACCGGCACCGTGCGGCTGACGAGCACCCTGATTCTCATCATCTCTGCGGGACTCGCGACGCTGAACGCGGTACTGATGGCGATCGGCATCAGGCTGTTCGATCGCGAATCCATCCTGACGCGCTGGAAGTAGGATCGGCGTCAATGACCGCGCAGTTCACGAGGCCCATTGAAGACCGCTACTTCGAGGACTACGTTGCCGGAAGCGTCCATGAGTTCGGGCGGATCACGGTCGAGGAGCACGACGTCGTCGAATTCGCCCGCCGGTACGATCCCCAACCGTTCCACGTCGATCCCGAAGCGGCAAAGCGCACGCCCTTTGGCGGCGTGATCGCCAGCGGATGGCATACCGCTGGTCTCATGATGCGTCTCATCGTGGATCACTACCTGTCGCACGTCGCCAGCCTTGCGTCGCCTGGCGTCGACGAGGTGCGCTGGACGCAGCCCGTCCGGCCGGGCGATACGCTGTCGGTGCGCGCCACCGTGCTCGAGGCGCGCCGCTCGCGCTCGAAGCCCGATCGAGGAATCATCCATACGTTGTTCGAAGTCCTGAACCAGCGAGGCGAGGTCGTCATGTCGGTGAAGGCGATGAACATGCTCCAGGCGCGTGAGCGATAGGATGTCCGAGGTCGATCGCCTCACGCGTGTGCTCGTGAAGCATCCGCGGGAAGCGTTCGTGGACGCAGGGACGATCGCGGCGCAATGGACACGTCTCAACTTCGCAGCCGCGCCGTCGCTGCCGAAAGCAATCGACGAGTACGAAGCGCTTCTCGAGATCATTCGCACGGCCGGCGCTCGAATCGATTTTCTTCCACGCGACGAACGGACGAACCTCGATTCGCTCTACGCGCGCGACGCGTCGGTCGTCTGTGCGCACGGCGTCATTCTGTGCAGGATGGGCAAGCGGCTTCGCGCCACCGAGCCGTCGTCTCAGGAGGCGACGTTCAGGCGGCTCGGCATTCCGGTCGTCGGCGCAATCGCCGAGCCGGGATGCCTTGAAGGGGGCGACGTCGTGTGGCTCGACGATCGAACGGTCGCCGTCGGTCGAGGCTATCGGACGAACGACGAAGGCATCCGGCAGTTTCGAGCGCTGCTCGCCGACTCGATCGACGAGCTGATTATCGTGCCGCTGCCCCACTGGCGCGGCCCTGGCGACGTACTCCACTTGATGTCGCTCATCAGTCCCGTCGACGACAACCTCGCTGTCGTGTACTCCCCTCTCCTTTCGGTGGTATTTCGCGAACGCCTGATTGAGCGCGGCTACACGTTCGTCGAAGTTCCGGACGGCGAGTTTGACAGCATGGGCACAAACGTTCTCGCCCTCGCGCCACGGCAATGCCTGATGCTGGCGGGAAACCCGCGCACCCGCGCGGCGCTGGAACGCGCGGGCGCTCAGGTGACCGACTACAAGGGGGACGAGATCAGCGTCAAAGGCGCGGGCGGTCCGACGTGCCTTACTCGCCCACTGGCCCGAGGTCCGGTACGGGCTCGATGAACGGCGCGACGTGCGGCTTCGCGGTTTCCACACGCGGAAGCCACAGCGCCAGCACGCCGATCGCCGGTAGGTACGAGCAGAGGCGATAGACGAAGAAGATATCGGTTCGATCGGCCAGCGAGCCGAGCAGTGCAGCCCCGATCCCGCTGATGCCGAACGCCACGCCGAAGAACAGGCCCGCGATCATGCCGACGCGCCCAGGCATGAGCTCCTGCGCGTAGACCACGATGACCGAGAACGCGGACGCCAGCACCATCCCGATCACCACGCTGAGGATGCGCGTCCAGAACAGATTGGCGTACGGCAGTGCCAGCGTGAACGGCAGGACGCCGAGGATAGACCAGAGGATCACCTGGCGCCGTCCGATGCGGTCTCCGACCGGGCCGCCGATGATTGTTCCAGCCGCGACTGCTCCCAGGAAAACGAAAAGATGGATCTGCGCGCTCTGCACAGACAGGTCAAAGCGGCTGATCAGATAAAACGTGTAATAGCTGCCCAGGCTCGCCAGGTAGATGAACTTCGAGAAGAGCAGCGCCAGGAGGATGGAGATCGCAATCACAACCTGCCGGGATGACACCGCATACGGACTCGCCGAAACGGCACGTCTCGCGGCATGGATCGCGCCGCTCCCCTGGTACCAGCTGCCGATATGGAGGAGAAACGCGATCGCGATCACCGCGGCGATGGAAAACCACGCGATGCTCGACTGCCCCCGCGGGAGCACGATGAATGCCGCCAGCAACGGTCCGAACGACGATCCAAGGTTGCCGCCGACCTGGAATAGGGACTGTGCAAACCCATGCCGACCTCCTGATGCCGCTCGCGCGATCCGCGACGACTCGGGATGAAAGACCGACGAGCCGAGGCCAACCAGCGACGTCGCCGCCAGCACCAACGCGAAGCTGCCGGCTCTCGCCAGGAGGATCATTCCTGCGAGGGAGAATCCCATGCCTGCCGCCAGCGCGTACGGCCACGGACGGCGGTCCGCGTAGAAGCCGATCACCGGCTGCAGTAACGCGCCACTCATCTGGAGGACGAGCGTGATGAGGCCGATCTGGGTGAAATCGAGACGGAGGTTTTCTTTGAGGATCGGATAGATGGCCGGGATCAGCGACTGCATCATGTCGTTGAGCAGATGGCAGAAGCTGAGCGCCGCGAGGATTTCGAACGCCGTGTTCACCTCTTCAGCATAACGGGTCGGAACGATCGCCGTGGCACATCGGAGTGCCCGAAGGCGGGTCCCGACCGCGCGCCGCGCGGTGGGTGCCGTGGCTCGCCCTACAATGGCAGGATGGTGATTCGGTCGGTGGCCGTCCTGGGCGCGGGGACGATGGGCGCTCAAATTGGCGCGCACTTCGCGAACGCCGGCGTTCCTGCCCTGCTGCTCGATGTCACGGCGGATGCCGCCAGGGACGGGCTCAAGCGGGCGCGCGCGCTCAAACCGGATCCCTCGTTCACACCTGATTCGTGGAAGCTGATCGCCACAGGCGGCTTCGACGAGCTCGCGCGGGTCAAGGCCAGCGACTGGATCATCGAGGCTGTCGTCGAACAGCTCGACATCAAGCGCGGGCTGCTCGAGAAAGTCGACGCCGCTCGGCGACCAGGCTCGATCGTCAGCTCGAACACGTCCGGCATTCCGATCACCACGCTTGCGGAAGGCCGCAGCGACGACTTCCGCCGCCACTGGCTGGGCACGCATTTCTTCAACCCTCCGCGCTATCTCCACCTGCTGGAGCTGATCCCTACCGCGGAAACCAGCAAGGACATCGTCGAGGCAGTCACATATTTCGCGGATCACCACCTCGGCAAGGGTGTGGTCATTGCGAAGGACTCGCCGAATTTCATCGGCAACCACATAGCGCTCCATGGCGTAGTGAAGATCCTCAAGCTGGTCGAGTCCGGGGCTTACACGATAGAAGAAATCGACGCGATGACCGGACCTGCGATCGGGCGGCCGAAGAGCGCCACGTTCAGGACGCTCGATCTCGCCGGCATCGACATCCTCGCGCACGTCATCCGCAATCTCCACGAGCGCCTTCCCGACGAAGAGGCCCGCCGCGAATTCGTGCTGCCTCAGTTTGTCGAGAGGATGATCGAGCGCAAGATGGTTGGCGAGAAGGCCGGTCAGGGTTTCTACAAACGCGTGAAAACGGCCGACGGCGAGTCCGAGATCCTGACCCTCGATCCAGCCACGCTTGAATACCGTCCGCGGACGTCGCCGCGCCTGTCGTCGCTGGAGGCAGCGTCTACCACCACAGACGTCCGGGAGCGCGTGAAGACGCTCTACGCCGGCAAGGACAGGGTCGGCGAGTTCCTCCGCGACACTCTCGCGCCTACCCTCGACTACACCGCCAAGGTCACCCCAGACATCGCGTACTCGCCAGACGATGTCGATCGTGTGATGCGGTGGGGCTTTGGATGGGAGCTCGGCCCGTTCGAGCTCATGGATGCGATCGGGATGGCTCGCGGACCCGAAGGGGCCGCGCCGCAGGTTCATGAGCTACCGCCGGCCGCGCCAGATCTGCAGCTCCTCAAGTCGGCAAAACAACGCAACGGCGTCGTCAGGAAGAACCCCGGAGCCAGTCTCGTCGATCTTGGCGACGGCGTTCTTTGCGTCGAGTTTCACTCGAAGATGAACGCGATCGGCGGCGACACGATCCAGATGCTGCACGCGGGACTTCGCGAAGCATCCGCGAACTTCGCCGCGCTGGTGGTCGGGAACGAGGGTGAGCATTTCTCCGCCGGCGCGAACATCATGCTGCTGCTTCTCGAGGCGCAGGAGGAGAACTGGGACGAAGTCGACCTGATGGTCCGCGCGTTCCAGAACGCGACGATGGCGCTGCGGTATGCCGACGTGCCCGTAATTGTCGCGCCTGCGGGACTCGCGATCGGTGGCGCCTGCGAGATCGTTCTGCATGGCGATCGTGTCCAGGCCGCCGCGGAGAGTTATGTCGGTCTCGTGGAAGCGGGCGTGGGACTGATTCCGGCGGGCGGAGGCACGAAGGAGATGGTTGCTCGCGCGGCCGAGCAGATGCCGCCCGGATCGACGGACTTTCTGCCGCCGATCCAGCGCGCCTTCGAAGCGATCGGGTTTGCGAAGGTCTCCGCCAGCGCGCCGGACGCGCAGCGCCTCGGATATCTCCGTCCGACCGACGCCGTGACGATGAATCGCGAGCGGTTGATCGCGGACGCCAAGGCGCGCGCCTTGCAGCGGGCGGCGGAGGGATATCAACCGCCGGCACCGCGCATGACGATTCCGGTCGGCGGCGACACGGTGCTCGCGCCGCTTAAACTTGGCATTCACCTCGCGTGGCGCGCGGGACGCATCAGCGATCACGACGCGCTGATCGGACGCAAACTCGCGACGATCATGGCCGGCGGGTCGCTTCCTCATCCGTCAACAGTGACTGAGCAGGAACTGCTCGACCTTGAGCGCGAGGCATTCCTCAGTCTGGTCGGCGAGCGAAAGACGCAGGAGCGTATTCAGCACACGCTGAAAACCGGGAAGCCGTTACGAAACTAGTCAGAGTCCGGGGGCCGGGATCCGGGATCCGTGGGTTCGGCTTCGGCGGTAGGTTGCCTGGGAGTTGGAAGTTGGGAGTTGGGCGTTGAACATCATCGACCGAGGTTCGGGCGCTCCGATCGTAGTGATCCCCGGCATCCAGGGCCGATGGGAGTGGATGAAGCCGGCCATCGACGCGTTGGCGCAGCGGGGGCGCGTCATCACCTTTTCGCTGGCGGACGAGCCGACATGCCGCGGGCAGTTTGATGAGGCACAGGGATTCTGGTGCTACGTCGAGCAGGTCCGGCAGGCGCTCGACGAGTCGGGCATCGATCGGGCGTCCATTTGCGGCGTTTCCTACGGCGGTCTCATTGCCGCCGCATTTGCCGTACGGCACCCGGATCGCGTCAACTCGCTGGTCCTGGTGTCCGCACTTCCACCGTCGTGGCAACCGGACGAGCGCGTGACGTTTTACCTGCGGTTCCCCTGGCTGCTCACACCGCTGTTCTGTCTCGGATCGCTGCGGCTGTATCGCGAAATTGCCGCAGCGAATGAGGGCTGGTGGGGCGGCGTGACCGCCGCAATGGGCCACGGAATCAATGTGCTGCGCCACATGTTCCACCCAGGCCGCATGGCTCGACGCGTGCATCTGCTCAGCTCCGTGCGGATCGAAGCGGACCTCGCGCGCGTCCAATTACCTGTGCTGGTCGTGACCGGAGAGGATTCCCTTGAAAGGGTCGTACCACCCCGAATGACGCGCCGGTACCTAGAGATGTGGCCCCATGCGCGCACGGCAACGATCGCCCGCACTGGCCACCTGGGACTCATCACGCGCCCCGCCGACTTCGCGGCGGTTGTGTCGACCTTCGCAGCTGAGCATGCGCCGCGTGCATTGGACGGAGCGCTTCTCGATCCCCGATCCCCGATCCCCGATCCTTACGTGGTTCGACGGAGAAGCATTGGCTGACGCCATTCGGGAAATCGACGGACCGGCCGGCGCGCTGGAGGTGTTGATCGAGAAGCCCGCTGGCGAGCCGCGGGCCGCGGTCGTCTTTGCGCACCCGCTGCCGACGCAAGGCGGCACGATGCACACGAAGACCGTGTTCCAGGCGACGAAGGCACTGGCGCGAATTGGATGCGCGGTGCTCCGCTTCAACTTTCGCGGCGTTGGCTGCAGCGCCGGCCAGTGGGATGAAGGGCGCGGCGAGCTCGATGACTACAGGACGGCAGTCGACTTCATGGCGGCTCAATACCCGGGCAACGAGCTGTGGGCCGCCGGCTTTTCTTTCGGGGCGTATGTTGCGCTGGCGGCCGGAGCGACAGACGATCGGATCTGCGCGCTGATCGGCATTGCGCCGCCGGTGAATCGGTACGACTTCGAAGGTGTGAAGAAGTCTCCGAAGCCGAAGTTCATCATTCACGGCGAAGCTGACGAGTTGATTCCGATGAAACAGGTTCGTGAGTTCTACGCGCAGCTCGCGGATCCCAAGGAGCTGGTCGAGATCGATCGCGCCAATCACCTCTTCGACGGTCAGGTGAGCGAGGTGGCGGACGCTATCGAGGACCTGCTGGCGGATTTCTCATGCAGGACGCAGTAATCGTTTCGGCAACACGTACCGCGGTCGGCCGCGCTCCGAACGGCGCGCTCAAGACCGTCCGGCCCGACGAGATGGCCGCCACCGTCATCGCAGAGGCGCTGCGCCGCGCGCCGGGCGTCGAGCCGTCCGACGTGGAAGACGTGATCCTCGGCTGTGCGATGCCCGAAGCGGAGCAGGGGCTGAACGTCGCCCGCATCGCGAGCCTTCGCGCTGGAGTGCCCGTGAGCGCGTCGGCCGTCACCATCAACCGCTTCTGCTCGTCGGGCCTCCAGGCAATTGCGTACGCCGGCGAGCGCATCATGTGCGGATTCGCCAATACCATCCTGGCCGGCGGCACCGAATCCATGAGCATGGTGCCGATGGGTGGCAACAAGATCTCTCCGAACCCCACGCTCGTCGACAACTACCCGGACGTCTATCTGAGCACTGGTCTCGTCGCCGAAAACCACGCGCGGGAAAACCAGATCTCGCGCGAGGAGCAGGATGCCTTCGCGCTACGCAGTCATCAGCGCGCGATCGCCGCCATCGACGCGGGAAAGTTCGCCGACGAAGTCACTCCCCTCGCCTACCGCATTGTCGTCCCGCACAACGGGAACGGGAAACAGGACGTGCGCGATCTGACGCTGATGGTCGACGAAGGGCCCCGGCGAGATACCTCGGACAAAGCACTGGCCGCGCTGCGGCCCGCCTTCCATGCGGCCGGAACAGTGACCGCAGGCAATTCGTCGCAGACCAGCGATGGGGCTTCGGCGGTCCTCCTCACGTCGGCGTCTTTCGCGAAAGAGCGTGGGCTGCAGCCGCTCGCCCGGTTCGTTGCATTCGCCACCGCAGGCGTAGAACCCGAGCGGTTTGGAATCGGGCCCGTGCCGGCGATCCGGAAGGTGCTCAAGATTGCCGGCCTCTCGCTCGATCAAATCGATCTCATCGAGCTGAACGAGGCATTCGCCGCGCAGGTGCTCGCGTGCCTGCGCGAGCTGCCGATTGACCCCGAGCGACTCAACGTGAACGGCGGCGCAATCGCGCTGGGGCATCCCCTGGGATGCACTGGCGCCAAGCTGACGACGACCCTGGTGCATGAGATGCGGAGGCGCCAGTCGCGATACGGAATGGTGACGATGTGTGTCGGCGGAGGCATGGGCGCCGCCGGAATCTTCGAGCGGTTGTCGTAGCGTCCGGCTTTCTGCCTGCGCCTAGGCTTCGGCGAGACCTCGCCGGAGCGCGAAGCGCGGAGGCGGGTAGCCGAACCTGCGCGCAGGAGTAGACATGACTGTTGTGGGGAACGTGCACAGAGGCGCGTCGTGGCTGCTGGAAGAGACCGAGCCATCCTCGGTGTTCACGCCAGAGAAGTTGTCGGAAGAGCATCGCCTGATGGCGCAGACGGTCGATGAGTTCGTCGAAGCCGAGGTCCTGCCGCAGATCGATCAGCTCGAAACGAAGGATTGGAGGCTCGCGCGCGCGCTGATCCGCCGCGCGGGAGAACTCGGACTTCTCGGCCTCAGCGTCCCTGAACAGTACGGTGGTCTCGATCTCGACAAGGTCTCGGCGCTCGTCGTATCGGAGCGGATCGCGCGCTCGGCGTCGCTGGGCGCCGCGTACGGAGCACAGGCGAATCTCTGCATCATTCCCATCGTCATCTTCGGCACCGACGCCCAGAAGCAGAAATACCTGCCGGGTCTTGTCTCTGGGGAGACGATCGGCGCCTATGCACTAAGCGAATCGGGATCTGGGTCCGACGCCCTTGCGGCGAGGACCCGCGCGACGAAGCAGGCTGACGGCAGCTGGGTCCTCAGCGGCGAGAAGATGTGGATCACCAACGGCGGATTCGCCGACGTCTTCATCGTGTTTGCGCAGGCCGACGGCGATCAGTTCACGGCGTTCATCGTCGAGCGAGCGTTCGGCGTCGTATCGGGCAACGAGGAGCACAAGATGGGGCTGCACGGGTCGTCGACGACGCCGATCCTGCTGCAGGACGTGAAGGTGCCGGCGGACAACCTGCTTGGCGACATCGGGAAGGGCCACAAGGTGGCGCTGAACACGCTGAACTTCGGGCGATTCAAGCTCGGTGCGATGTGCAGCGGCGGCTGCCGCGCCGTCATTGGCGAGGCCGCCACGTACGCGAAGCAGCGAAAGCAGTTCGGCCACGCGATCGCGGACTTCGGCGCCATCAAGTACAAGCTGGGAGAGATGACCGCGCGTACCTACGCGCTCGAGAGCCTGATGTATCGGACCGCTGGACTGATTGACGCGGCCGTGGCGGAGAGCGGCCACAGCGGAGGGCCCGCGATCGCGGCCGCCCTCGAGGAGCTTGCCGTCGAGGCCTCGATCGCGAAAGTGATTGGCAGCGAGGTGATGGACTACGTCCTCGACGAGAACGTGCAGATTCACGGCGGCAACGGTTTCGTGAAGGACTATCCGGCCGAGCGCTACTACCGTGATGCGCGCGTGAACCGGATCTTCGAAGGCACCAACGAGATCAACCGGCTGCTGATTCCCGGAATGTTGATCCGCCGCGCGCTCAAGGGCGACATCGACTTGATTCCGGCGGCAAAGCGGCTGCAGGACGAGCTGCTCTCTCCTTCCGCTCCATCGCTGTCAGGCGATACCGAAGGCCTCGAAACCGACCTGCGCACGGTGGCGGCGTTCAAGAAGGTCGCCCTGATGGTGCTCGGCACGGCGATGCAGACCTACGGGCAGAAATTGACCGACGAGCAGGAAGTGTTGAGCGCCGCGGCCGACATACTGATCGATACCTATGCAGCCGAAAGCGCCGTGCTCCGTGCAAGCGAAGCGGTGAAGGCCCGCCGGAGGGACGCGGCGCTGCACGAAGCGGCCGCCCGGACGTTCGTCAACGACGCCGCGCAGCGGATTCAGGCGGCGGCGGCCAACGCGCTGGCCGCCATGGCGGAAGGCGACATGCTGCGAACGCTGCTTGCCGCGCTCCGCCGCGTGCTCAAGGCGACCCCGATCAACACGGTCGCGCTGAGGCGGACGCTTGCCGATGCCACGGTATCGCGGGGCGGTTATATTCTTAGTTAGTGTTATTCCCAATCGAGTTCGGCGGGTCCAGACGGTCCGGCGGGTCCAAACGGACCCGCCCTCCTCTGTCCCTCGCGCTGATCGTCGTCGCGACTGTCGCGCTCGCCTCTTGCACGTCCGGTCCTTCCGCCCCGGAGGATTCCGACTATGCGACACAGATCGAGCAGGCGCGCGCCGAAAAGGACCGCTCCTTCAGCGAGGATCCCGATAGCCCGATCCCCCCCGAAAAGCGCTCGAAGATCCTGCCGCTGAAGTACTTTTCGATCGATCCCGCATTCAGCGTGCCGGCGGCGCTGCGGCTGTCCAAGGATCGGCCGGTGTTCGACATGCCGACGTCGACCGGAACCATGCGGAAGATGGAGCGCGTCGGCGTCCTCGAGTTCACGCTGCAGGGCGAGCCCAGAACGCTTGACGCGTTCGTCGAGAACGGCACGCGGCAAATCACCTCGCTTTTCGTGCCGTTCGCGGATCTCACGACGGGGACCGACACCTACTCCGCGGGACGCTATCTGGATCTGAAGCCGACATCGACCGGGTTCTATGTCATCGACTTCAACCGCGCGTACAACCCCACGTGCGCGTACAGCCCGACCTGGGAGTGTCCGTATCCACCGGCATCGAACCGGCTCAAGGTGGCTATCCGGGCTGGAGAGAAGGCGCCTCCGGCGGAGGGAGCGTGACCTCGCCGCTGCAGGCGGTCATTTTCGACTTCGACGGCGTGATCGCGGACAGCGAGCCGCTGCACCTCAGGGCGTTTCAGCAGGCGCTCGCCGAGGAAGGCATCGCGCTGGACCGCGCCGAATACTTTACGCGCTACCTTGGCTACGACGATGTCGGGATGTTCGCCGCACTGGCGAGGGATCGCGCGCTGGCGATGAGCGACAGGCACATCACCGAGCTGGTCGCCCGCAAGGGCAAGAAGCTGCAGACGATGCTCAACGGCGGCGAGGTGCTCTTCCCGGGCGCGGCGGGGTTCATCCGCGCCGCGGCGGCGGCGGTGCCGATTGCGATCGCCTCGGGAGCACTGCGCCACGAGATCGTCGAAATCATCGAAGGCGCGGGACTCGAAGATCTATTCACGACGATCGTGGCATCGGGCGACACGCCGGAGAGCAAGCCATCGCCCGCGCCGTACCTGCTGGCGTTCAAACAGCTGCAGCAGGCGTCCGGGTCCAACCTCGACCCGGAGCGGTGCGTCGCAATCGAGGATTCTGTGTGGGGGCTCGAATCCGCACGCGGAGCCGGGTTACGCTGTGTGGGTGTGACAACCAGCTATGCTGCGGATCAGCTCACGGGCGCCGAGCTGGTCGTGGACGGGCTGCAGGCACTCACGATCCCTGCGTTGGAGCGTTTATGCAGAAACACCTCGTCGACGCGCTGACAGCAGCTTCGAACGCTCCGGGGACGGCGCTGGCGCATGCGGCCCTGGTGATCGCGAGCATCGAGTATCCCCGTCTGATCCCCGAACCGTACGTCGCGCAGCTCGATGGCATGGGCGCCGCCGCCGCCAAGGCGATCGCCACGCACGTCGAGGACACCGGCGATCGCTCGACGCTCTCGTGCGTTCGCGCCCTGAACGCCTACCTCTTTCAGGAACAGCGATTCGTCGGCAACCGCGAGCGGTACGAGGATCCCCGCAACAGCTGTCTCAACGAGGTGCTCGATCGGCGCACAGGCATTCCGATCACGCTGTCCCTCGTCTACATGGAAGTGGCGCGGCGCGCGGGACTGCACATCAACGGCATCAATTTCCCAGGGCATTTTCTCGTCCGTTGTCCCGACGTCGGTAAGCGCGCGAGCGGAGGGCTGATCATCGATCCGTTCCACGGCGGCGCGCTGCTGTCCGAGCACGACTGCCGCGTGCTGCTGCAGAAGCACGTTGGCAGCGAGATCGCGTTCAGCAAGTCGCTGCTCGCGCCCGCCACGCGGCGCGAGATCATCGTGCGCATGCTGCTCAACCTGAAACGGATCTACGTGCACATGCGGTCGTTCCCCCAGGCGCGGAACGTCACCGAGCTCCTCGTTGCGCTCACGCCGTCCGCGCTCAGCGAGCTCCGCGATCGCGGCCTGCTTGCGTATCACCTGAACGATGTCACCGGCGCGCTGCGTGATCTCCAGACGTATCTGAAGCTGTCGAGCATGAGCGAGATGGACAAGGAAGCGCGCGAGGAGCACGACCAGATCTGGGAGCACGTGAAGACGCTCCGCCGTCGGGTGGCAGCGCTCAACTAGCCTTTTGCTCGTTCTCAGTTCTTCGCCGACCCGAGAGGCCGAGGCGGTGGCGCGTCACCTGGACCTCGAACACTGCCGTCGGGCAAGGTGATCTTGACCAGCGCGCCGTTGGGACGGCCGTCCTTCAGCGGATTCACCACTGCAACGACGTTGTCACCCGCCTTCAGCGTGGTGCGCTTCCAACCGGTACGCGCCATCATGTTCGGGCTGCCGCACTCAACCGACCACTCGGTCTGGCGGCCCTTGTCGTCAACGACCACGATCTGGATCCACGTGTGAGGGTTGTTCCACTGGAACTCCCTGACCGCCCCGCGCAGCATAACTTCCTTGGTGCGATCGAAGCCTGCGAACGAATGGTGCGCCGGCGCGGGCAGCGCCCACATGAGGGCGAAAGCGGCGACCAGTCCCACGATTGTGGCTTTCATGCTCACCTCGTCTCACCGGCCGGCAAAATTCGCTTCGTCCTGTGGCCGCGGGTTTTCCCCACAGTAGTACTCCATCATGTTCAGATCGGGACGTCGTTGCCAGTAGTGCTTCAGCGTGATTGGCGACGTGTACGTCTTCGGATCGTTGATGGTGATTTGATCTTCCAGAATCTCCCCCTCGGCAACAACCCGGAGGCGCTCGACGAGGTGCAACTCGTCGCTGGCCGGGAACCGTCGATCCTTGTCCTCGATGCTGACCCCCGCATTGGCGCCGACACCGTTCATCGCCCTGGTCTTTCCGTTTGTGCCGACCGTGTCCACCACCAGCACGTCTCCCTCCCACCGGCCGATCGAGTGGCCCATCCAGCTCGGGTCCAAATCGTCGGGGTGGCCCCGCCCATGGGTATAGATCCGCCTGGGCATCGCGATGTTCTCGGCCTGCAGGACGATTTGATCCGGCGCCTCGAGGATCTGAATCGGAAACAGACCGATCCCGCTCATGAAGAAGACCGGGCCGGCTGGCTGACAAGGCACGACGCTCTTGATGTCGGCCAGACGGTGGGATTCCGTGTCGCCCCACGGAGTAAGTGGCGGTTGCGAGGGCCACGGGGTGTTGGACCATGGCGGTGGGCCGGCCGGGTCCTCGAACGTGCCCACTGCGATCCAGACGCCGGTGAGTTTTAGCTGCGACGCCTTCTCCGATGGCGTCGTCGCGGGCGGCGAGGGCCTGCAGCCCGACACGACAAGCGCGACGGCGCCCGAGAACAGGAACGCGCGGAACACGTCTTTCACCGCGACGATGTTGCGTTCAGCTCGTCGTAGATATCCTGCACGGCCTGCTTTACGCGCTCTGACTTGTACCCCTTGTACTTCTCCGTCAGGTTGATCGAGGCCGCGGCGTCGTCAACGCTCTTGCCGGCCTTGCGCGCCGACTGCACCGCGGTGAGCAGGTCCGCTGTGTAGCGTTGATACTCCTCCAGATCCTTGAGCGTCATGAGCGGGCTGTGTCCGGGCACGACGGTGTCGACGTTCTTCAACGCCGCGACTGCCTTCGCGAGGGTCTGCGGATATTGAACACCGCTCCCGCCGTTGGCGCGGTCGATGCGCGGCGCATCCTTCCACGCGAACAGATCGCCGGTTTGCAGGACGCGAAGCGACGGGAATACGACGAAGGCGTCGCCGTTGGTATGGCCGGCGCCGAAGTAGTACAGGTCGATTCGCTCGTTACCGCTGCCGATCGACACCTTGTCGCGGAATGTGCGCTTCGGCAGGAACTGGGCCTTGTCGCCCTTGAAGGCATCCATCTTTGCCATGTTGGCTTTCGTGTTGTCCTGCGCGATGATCTCGACGGTCGTGCCGAACTTGTCGTCGTTGCCGGTGTGGTCGCCATGCGCATGCGTGTTGATGATCGTCGTCACGGGCTTGGTGCTGATCGACTTGACCCGATCCAGGAGCGTCTGGCCCCACGCGGCAAGCTTGGTGTCGACTAGGACAACGCCGGAATTCGTAATGAACACACCGACGTTGCCCCCACTGAATGTCGCTTCGTTGCCGGGTGTGGAGCTCGTCAACACGTAGTAGTTGTCTGCGATTTTCTGGACGTCGATGACCTGTCGCGTCTGGGGCTGATGGCCCGCCGCAACGACAACGGAGGCCACACCAACTAGCAGCACAGCGCTATGTACAAGCATTCTTTTCATGGTCGACCTCTCCAGTTGTAGAACGTCGCAATCATACCTTCAGCTCTCCGGGAAGTAGGTGACCGCGCGGTCAGCGAGGCGGACGAGATCGCCGGCGAGCGTGACCCGCAGCACGCTTCAGCATTTCAGCGCGTCTGCTGCGTCACGTCGGGCAGTGTGAACGCAACGAGCTGCGCCGTGCGTCCGGCCCCACCACCCGCCGCAAAGACGATGTACTGCTTGCCGCGCAACAGATACGTCATCGGAAGCCCGGTCTGCGCCCCCTGCGGAACCTCGGTCTCCCAGATGATCGCCCCCGTCTTCTTGTCGAGCGCCCGGAACATCGGCATGCCCCCGTCACCTTCTCCCGCAAACAGCAGCGTCTTGGTCGCCAGGACACCGGCATGCGACGGGCTGCCGGTCCTCGGGAGTGTGACGCCGGCCAGCTTCGGATTGTTTTTGATCGCCGGCGGCGTATCGCCATTGGCAATCTGCCACGCGATCTCGCCTGTGTTCATGTCATACGCCGTGATGCGGCCGTACGGCGGCTTGACGAACGGCAGGCCATCGACCGATGGCAGCGGCGGCGCGAGAGCGGTGGCCACGAGATCCATCTCACTCTGCGGGTCCTTGATCAGTTGAAGCAGCGTCGCTCTGGTGATCGAGGGCACGTAGACGAAACCCGTTTCCGGATCGACGGCGCCGGCATTCCAGTTCGATCCGCCCCGGTTACCCGGCAACATGATCGTTCCTTTCGTTCCATCC
>Ga0208185_1000177_pt1 | contig 40848 bp, 40 predicted proteins | sample EasRivMeERMLT700_FD_187532 | JGI IMG/M metagenome (GOLD analysis project Ga0208185, IMG submission 187532) | Soil microbial communities from meander-bound floodplain in the East River, Colorado, USA - East River MetaG ERMLT700 (SPAdes) (version 2) | ecosystem: Environmental > Terrestrial > Soil... | reverse complement strand
CTCTAACCCCTAACCCCTAACCCCTAACCCCTACAGGATCAACATCGCGTCTCCATAACTGTAGAAGCGGTACCCGTGCTCTACCGCGTCGCGGTACGCGGCCAGAATCCGTTCTGTGCCGGCAAATGCCGAAACCAGCATCAACAGTGATGAGCGAGGCAGATGAAAATTCGTAATCATCGCGTCGACGAGTTGAAACTGGTGGCCGGGGCGGATGAAGAGGAGTGTTTCGCCGCTGGCTGGCATGACTGCTCCGTCCTCGCGGACGACGAGTGATTCGAGCGTGCGCACGCTTGTCGTGCCGACCGCGATGATGCGGCGACGCTCCCGCTTCGCGCGCGTCAGGGCGCCGGCGGTTTCGGCCGGCACGATGAATTGCTCTGGATCGATGACGTGGTCCTCGACGCGATCGACTTTAACCGGCTTGAACGTGCCGTAGCCGACGTGCAGGGTCACCTCAACCCGCTCGACGCCGCGTAGCGCGAGCGACGCCAGCTGCCCGGCGGTGAAATGGAGTCCGGCCGTCGGCGCCGCCACCGATCCCCGCTCGCGCGCATAAACGGTCTGGTAACGCTCCCTGTCCGATGCCGCATCACCGCGCTTGATGTAGGGCGGCAGCGGAATGTGCCCGACGCGGTCGATTGCATCGGCAAGCCCATCGCGATGGTCAGTCCACAGACGGATCGTCCTGCGACCCTGGAAATGCATCGCGAGCACCTCGCCGTGGACAGTGATGCCGGCGCGCTCGAACACCATGCGCGCCCCTGTTTTCAGTTTTTGTCCTGGGTGAACAAGAGCGTCCCAGCGGTTGGAGGTTGGGAGTTCACGGAGCAACAAACATTCAACGCCTCCGCCGCTCGGTACGCGACGACCGAGCAGACGGGCGGGAAAGACGCGTGTGTTATTGACGACGAGGAGGTCGCCTGGAACCAGGTACTCGGCCAGATTCGCGAACGCCGTGTGTGCGATACCACCGGTGCGATGCACGACGAGCAGGCGAGATCCGCCGCGCTCCTGCGGCGGATCCTGCGCGATCAGCGAGTCTGGCAGCTCGAAATCGAATTCGTCAACGTTCATGCGACCTACACGTTGGCAAATTCATCGTTCGGACCACGCTCAGCAATTTTATGGCCGGGGCCTTGCAGTTCAGCCGGCGCGTGTTGGACGTAGTGATCATCGGCGGCGGACCAGCTGGACTGAGCGCGGCGCTCGTACTCGGCCGCTGTCGCCGGCGGGTCCTGCTGTGCGATGCGGCGCAGCCACGCAACGCGCGATCGGTCGCGCTGCATGGGTACCTGACGCGCGACGGCACACCGCCGCTCGAACTACTTCGCATGGGACGTGCGGAACTCCAGACCTACGGCATCGAACCGTGTCAGGCGAGGGTGACCGGTCTTGCGTGCGTCGGGGAGGGCTTCGAGGCGACGCTCGAGAGCGGAAAGCAGATTCAGGCACGTACCGCGCTCATCGCGAGCGGTGTTCGAGACCACCTCCCCGATATTCCCGGTATCGATGAATGCTACGGGGTCACGGTGCACCACTGTCCGTACTGCGACGGGTGGGAGGAACGCGACAAGACGATCGCGGTCATCGGACGCGGGACGAGCGGCGCGGGGCTGGCGCTCTCGCTCAAGACGTGGACGTCCACGGTCCTGCTCTGCACCAACGGACCGTCGCGGATACGAGCCGCGGACCGCTGGAAGCTCGCGAACGAAGGCATCACCGTCCACTCGGCTTCCATCGCGCGCGTCGAGCACGAACAACAGGAGGTGCGCGCCATTGCTTTCACGAACGGCGCGAGAGTGCCGTGCGACGCCATCTTCTTCTCGGCGGGACAGAGCCCGCAGTGCAACCTGGCCGTCCAGCTCGGATGCGAGATCAACCGTCAGGGGATCGTGAAAACGGGCAGACTCGGTCAGACGCACGTGCCAGGACTTTACGTGGTCGGTGACGCGTCGCGCGATGTGCAGTTCGCGATCGTCGCCGCCGCTGAGGGCGCGAAGGCCGCCGTCGCCATCAACAAGGCACTTCAGGAACGCGCTGGACTCGCCGTCGCCGCCCAGGACATCAATGGCTGACCGCGCACACGACCTCCGACTCGCCCGTGAGGCAGAGCCGCCAACAACGGCGCCAATGGACGTGAAGTTTCGCAGCGTCGCGCTCACGATCATTGCCGCCTCAGCGGCAATTGCCGTGCTCTACCTGGCGAGCGAGGTGTTCATCCCGATCGTTCTCAGCGTCCTGGTGAGCTACGCGCTCGAGCCTATTGTCGTCGCGATGACACGGATCCGCATCCCCCGCGTTGTCGCGTCGGCACTCGTGATCGCATCGCTCACCGGCGGCATCTTGTACACGGCCTATACGCTTGCGGACGATGCCGCCGCGATGGTCTCGGAGCTGCCGGCCGCAGCGACGAAGCTGCGCGTGGCGATGCGCCGCGGACGCGACGAACCCGGCACGATCCAGCGGGTGCAACAAGCGGCCGACGAGCTTCAGAAGACGGCGGATGAAGCGACCGGGCGGAATCCGGTGAGCGTCGGCGTACAGCGGGTGCAGATCGAGGAGCCTACGATCGATGTTCGCGGCTACTTGACCGGGGGATCGGCAAGCGTCCTCGCCTTTGCCGGCCAAGCGACGCTCGTCGTGTTCTTCGTCTTCTTCCTCCTCGCGTCGGGCGATCTGTGCAAGCGGAAAATGGTCAAGCTGGTCGGACCGTCGCTCGAGAAGAAGAAGATCACGGTGCAGATCCTCAACGAGATCGATTCACAGATTGAAAAGTTCCTGCTCGTCCGCGTCGTCACCAGCGTCGCAGTCGGGGTCGTCACCTGGGTGGCTTTCAGGTTCATGGGCGTGCACTACGCGGGCGTCTGGGGCATTGCGGCGGGCGTCTTCAACAGCATCCCGTATCTGGGACCGGTGATCGTGGCGGCCGCCACGGCTGTCGCCGCTTTCGTGCAGTTCGGCACGGTGGAGATGGCGGTATACGTCTCCGGTGTCTCGGTCGCCATCACGACCATCGAGGGGTGGTTGCTCACGCCGTGGCTCACCAGTCGTACGGCGCGGACGAACGAGATCGCGATTTTCCTCGGGCTGATCTTCTGGAGCTTCGTCTGGGGAATCTGGGGAACGCTGCTCGCGGTGCCGATGCTCGTCGTCGTCAAGGCCTTCTGTGATCGCATCGAGGATCTGAAACCTATCGGCGAGCTGCTCGGCGAATAACGTACGTCGAAGCAGACCGGGCGGACCGAAAGGTCCGCCTCTACGATGGTCGTAGAGGCCGACCTTGAGGTCGGCCTATCGAAGATGGTCGTAGAGGCCGACCTTGAGGTCGGCCTATCCAACAAGGCCGCTCAGGTCCGTGCGTCCTCGAGCTGCGAGCAACGGCTTCCAGACGTCGCCAACCTTCGCAATCCGCTCGCGCACGTTGTCCAGCCGGAAATCCTCGATGCGGACGCCGCGCGCCACCTCCGACCATTCGAGCGGTGTTGAGACGGTCGCCAGCGGTGTCGGCCGCACCGAGTAGATGCTCGCGAGTGTTCTGCCCCAGGCGTTCTGGTTGTAGTCGACCAGCACCCGTCCCCGAGGCCGCTTGGCGACGCGGTACTCCGACGTCATCAATTCCCGATGTCGAGAGGCGAGCTCCACGGCGAGCGCTTTGGCGAACGTCCACACCGCCTTCTGCACCGGTCCGCGGACGATCGGGACGTAGATGTGAAGCCCCTTCGAGCCGCTCGTCTTGACGAGCGGTTTCATCTTCAACGATGTGAGTGCGTCGCCGACGATACCCGCCGACTCGCGTACTTGATCGAAGGTCGCGCCCTGCCCGGGGTCGAGATCGAAGTGGACATAGTCGGGACGATCGATATCGTCACACCGTGCGTACCATTGATTGAGGTCGATGCACCCCAGGTTGATCAGCCAGAGCAGCGTGGGCATGTCGTCGATGACCGGGAAATCGATGACGTTGCCGGACTCGTGCTCGATGGCGCACGTACGAATCCAGGCGGGACGCGGCACCGGCGCCCGCTTCATGAAGAAGAATTCGCCTGCGGCACCGTGCGGATAACGCTTCATCACCATCGCGCGGTCCCGGATGTGAGGAAGCAGGACAGTCGCAACGTCCGCGTAATACTGGATCAGCGCGCCTTTCGTAATGCCCCGCTCCGGCCAGAAGGGCTTCTGCAGGTTCGTGAGGCGCACCTCGCGCCCCGCGATCACCAGCTTCGCGTCGTTTACGTCGGTCGGAATCTGTACTCGCGGCGATTTCGCCATTGGATTTCAACCAGGAGGTTTCAACCACGAAGGGCACGAAGGACACGAAGAACTATTGGGTCTCTTTCTTCGTGACCTTCGTGTCCTTCGTGGTTTCAAGTGTCCTTCGTGGTCTTAGTGGCTCCAGCTTTGGCGGCCTCTGTCCATGCCTGACCGCGCCTACGATCGGCATGTACGGCAGCTCGACGCCTGCCGCGGCGCACCGGAGCATCAGTCCGCCGCGACTCATGTCTCCCCTGCCGACGAAGTCGGGGGGGAACATCAGGCGCTCGCCGAAAATCGGCAACAGCAGGTCGACGTACTTGGCCGACGCAACGCTGCCAAGCAGCACGACCTCGCACTCCGTACCGATCGCCGACAGCAGCGCCCGCGCTCCCTGCTCGAGCGGCGCCCGATACTTGACGTTGCGCAGATCGATATCGACCTCGGCAAAGCCGCGAAACGAGTCAATCGTGACCGGCGTGTCAGCGGACCTGAGACCTGCGTTCGGCGTGATGACCAGCACGCCGCCCGCCGCCACCGGTTCCGACGGGTCCGGTGGGCGCGCGAACCGCCGCGCGTACGCCAGTTTGCCGCGAAAGTACAGACCGCTGACGAAGCTGAACACATCGCCAAGAGGCGCACCAGCGGCGCTTTGCAGCTGCCAGGCGAGGTCGAAGCCGGCGTTCGGCGAAATCATCATCCGCGCGCGGATGCCACCGCAGTTCGCGGGCGAGAGAAGAAAGACACGGGAGGGCATGTCAGCGGATGAGTCGTCCAACCGTCGCAATCAGCCACGCGGCAACGATGAACGGGACCGCGGCAATCAGCACGACAAGCAGGATCATCGCGACGACGAAGAGCCAGTCGCCGGCGCTCGCGCGATGCTCCTCGTAGGCATGACGCTCCAGGAGCGCCAGGTTCATCTGGCTCGATTTCCACGCGAAGTCGAACAGATCCCCGGCGACCGGTATCGCGCCGATGAGCGCGTCGATTGCCGCATTGAAGATCATGCGAAGCTGGACGACCTTCGGGATCCCGAGGTCGCGGCCCTGCCATAAGACGCCGATGGTGAAGAGCGGTGAAGCAAGATCACCAATGAGCGGCACCAGGCCGATAATCGGATCAAGCCCTATGCGGTAAGTCGTGCCGGGCACGACAAAGGCCGAGTCGAGCAGCTCGGACATATACCGAAGCGCCTTGAGACGCTGCTCCTGAGCCGGTGTCAAAGGCCTCAATCGAACAACTCCCAACTCTCAACCTCCAACTCCCAAGGTAACCGATCGCGGGTGGCCGCTTCAGTGCGTCGCGTCGCTGCTCACCAGGTCCACCTGAGCACTTCCGCGATTCTTTGTCGGGCTTCCGCAGTCTTGTTCGCGTCTTGCGCGGTTTTTTTGGGACTTCCGGGGTTGTGTTTTGGACGTCCGTGATTCCTGCCGAGACTTCCGTGGTTTTCCTCAGAACTTCCGGGCGTCTTTCTTGGCTTTCAGGCGGACCTGAAGGTCCGCCTCTACGATCCGCGCCGCTTCCGAATGGCGCGTGACGGCCTGTGGAAATCGATCCTTCAGAACTTTCACAACGTTTCAGGCCGCAGATCAGACCGCGACCTGGGCCAGCATCGAGGCGGCGTTGGAGTCCGCCATGGAGGCCGTGCGGAAGCTCGATGTCATCGTCGCCAATCGTCTGCATGACGATGCCGTGACGATGGCCGTGTGGGAACGGGAACGGCGGGTCGGCTATCCGAAGAGCGGCGTTGCATCGGCGACGTCCGCGGCGGCACCAGCCGTCCGGTCCGTTGTCGCACCAACAGCACCCGTTAGCGCGCCCCAGACGACGTAGGTATGGATACCCTGGTTATCCCGAGGGGGCCGGGCACGGGCCCGGCCCTCATTTTTTGGGGCTTGGGATTTGGGTTTTGGGTTTTGGGATTTACTTCTGCTTCAAACCCCACCTCATGAGGACCGTTCCTACCGTAAAACCGGCACCCACGGAGGCGAGCAGCAGCAGATCGCCCTGCTTCAGACGCTTCTCCTCCACGGCGTCGTTCAATGCAAGAGGAATCGTGCCCGCCGTCGTGTTGCCGAACCGCTCGATGTTGATGACGACCTTTTCCGGAGGAATGCCGAGCTTCTGGGTCGCCGACTGGATGATGCGGCGGTTGGCCTGGTGCGATACGAAGAGGTCGATCTCGCATGGCTTGACACCGTTGCGGTCGAGGATTCGCTTGGCCGCCTCCTCGGTGTTACGCACTGCCCACTTGAACACGGCCGCGCCGTCCTGCTTGACGTAATGCAGCCGCTGGTCGACGGTCTCGTGCGTGGCGGGCCGCAGGCTGCCGCCCGCCGGCATGCACAGCGCGTCGCCGCCGCTGCCATCCACGTAGTTCTCGAAGTCGATGATCCCGATCCGGTCGTCGTCTGATGCCTCGACCACGACGGCGCCCGCGCCGTCGCCGAACAGCACGCACGTCGTGCGGTCGGTGTAGTCGATGATGCTGGACATCACGTCGGCCCCGATCACGAGCGCGTGCTTGCTCGCGCCCGACGCGATCATCTGGGCCGCCGTCGTCAGCGCATACGTGAAGCCCGAGCACGCGGCGCCGAGATCGAATCCCCACGCATGCTTCGCGCCAATCTTCGTCTGCACCAGGCAGGCGGTACTCGGAAAGATCATGTCCGGCGTGGTCGTGCCGACGACGATGAAGTCGATGTCCGCGGGCGTCAGTCCGGCGCGGCGGATGGCCTCGCGAGACGCCTCGGCGGCAAGGTCTGACGTCGCAACGCCAGGATCGACGACGTGCCGCTCGCGGATACCGGTCCGCTGCAGGATCCATTCATCCGTCGTCTCGACGAGTCTCTCGAGGTCGGCGTTGGTGAGCAGCCTCGGTGGAACGAATGTCGCAAGGCTGGAGATGCGGGCGCGGCGAAGGCCGCGCGCGCTGGAATGATCGGTTACCACAGTCCAGAGCCCCTCCCGGGCGCAGTGAGCCCGAAATACTCGTACGCGCGTGCCGTGGCCACGCGGCCGCGCGGCGTGCGATCCAGAAAGCCCGCCTGAATCAGGAACGGCTCGTAGATGTCCTCGATCGCGTCTCTTTCCTCGTTGATGGCGGCGGCGATGCTGTTGACGCCCACCGGTCCGCCGCTGAACTTGTCGATGATGGTGCGAAGCAGCTTTCGATCGACTTCGTCGAAGCCGTGGTCATCGACCTCGAGGAGCGTCATCGCGGCGCGGGCGACCTCCCCGCTGATGCGGCCGTCGGCGCGGACCTGTGCGTAGTCCCGCACGCGCCGCAGCAGCCGGTTCGCGATGCGCGGCGTGCCGCGCGATCGCCGCGCGATCTCGATCGAGGCGTCCGCGTCCATGGGCACGTTGAGAATTCGCGCCGAGCGGCGGACGATCTCCTCGATGTCGCCATCCTGGTAGAAATCCAGACGATGGACGATGCCGAACCGCGCGCGAAGGGGCCCGGTCAGGAGGCCGGCGCGCGTCGTCGCCCCGATCAACGTGAATTTCTTGACGGGCACTTTCACCGAACGAGCGCTGGGCCCTTGCCCGATCATGATGTCCAGCTCGTAGTCCTCCATCGCGGGGTAGAGGATCTCTTCGATCGCCGGCGCCAGCCGATGAATCTCATCGATGAAGAGAACCTCGTGTTCCTGGAGGTTGGTGAGCATGGCCGCGAGGTCTCCGGCTCTCTCGATGACCGGACCGGCGGTCGCGCGCACCGGCACGCCAAGCTCGTGGCCGATGACGTACGCCAGCGTCGTCTTGCCAAGTCCGGGCGGACCGTACAAGAGGACGTGGTCGAGCGCTTCCTTTCGGCCGCGCGCCGCTTCGATCGACACCTGCAGGTTGTCGCGCACGCGATCCTGCCCGATGTACTCGGCCAGCGATCGCGGGCGCAATCCCGCTTCATACTGCGCGTCGTCGTCGACGGGCCCGGCGGTGACGAGGCGGTCGTTCATGACAGGCTCATCGCATCAATTCCCGGAGCGCGCTCCTGAGTGCATCCTCGAATGTGGCGCCGCCATCTGACTTGTGACTGGCATCAACGGCTTTTTCGGCCAGCGGGCGATGATAGCCCAGGTTCTCGAGTGCCGAGATGAGGTCGTTACGCAGACGATCGCCGGTTGATGGCTGAGCGCCTTCGGCTTCTGGTGCCGGCGCGACGTCCTTAAGCCGATCTTTCAGCTCGAGCACGATTCGTTCGGCTGTCTTTTTGCCCACACCCGGAATCCGTATCAGACGCGCAACGTCGGCACGCCGCACGGCGACAACGAGCTCACGACTGTCGATCCCCGAAAGGACCGAAACCGCCAGCTTCGGACCGATTCCGCTGATCCCGATCAACCGTTCGAAGAGCAGCTGCTCGAGCGGCGTGAGAAATCCAAACAGCTGCAGCGTGTCTTCGCGCACGTGCGTGTGCACGCGCAGCGACACATCCGATCCGGCTTCACCGATTTCGTAGTAGGTGGACAGGGGCACGTGGACTTCGTAACCAACGCCGCTCACGTCGAGGATGATCCGGTTCGGAAACTTGTCGAGAACCCGTCCTCGAAGAAACGCAATCATCCTTGGGTGGGAGGACGGTACTGGCGCCAGGTGCGAGGGTGGCGCCTGTCAGGGATCGGGGATCGGGGATCGGGGATCCGGATCCCTGATCCCTGATCCCTGATCCCTGCCGGCGCCATCGAGTGCATATGGCAGATCGCGACGGCCAGGGCATCGGCGGCGTCGTGCGGCGATGGCGCGGCGGCAAGACCGAGGAGCAGCTTCACCATCTGCCCCACCTGGTGCTTCTCGGCGCGTCCGTAACCGACGACCGCGCGCTTGATTTCGGCCGGCGTGTACTCGACCACCTCACAACCGGCTTCAATCGCGGCAAGCATCGCCACGCCACGCGCGTGACCGAGCTTCAATGCGCTGCGGACGTTCGTCGCGTAAAAGAGATTTTCGATGGCGACGCAGTCAGGGTGAAGCGACGCAAGGAGCAAGGAGAGCTCGGCGTGAATCCGGGCAAGGCGCTGCGGAAACGAGTCGGCCTGGTGCGCGGTAATTGCGCCGCAGGCGACCAGGTGATGCCGGCGTCCATCCGTCTCCACGCAGCCGTAACCGGTGCGTTCGGAGCCAGGATCGATGCCGAAGATTCTCACGCGAGGGAGGCCTCGATCTCCTTCTCCTCGATGTCGAAGTTCGCCCAGACGTGCTGGACGTCATCGTGGTCCTCGATCGCTTCCATCAGCCGCAGCATCTGCTGCGCCTCTTTGCCCGTAAGCTTGACGTAGTTTTTCGGCACCATGGCGATCTCGGCGCTCGCGGGCTCGACACCCAGCGCCTTGATCGCCTCACGCACGGCTTCGAAGCTTGCCGGGGCGCACACGACTTCCCACGCGCTGTCGTCGTCGTTCATGTCGTCCGCGCCTGCATCGAGCGCGGCCGTCAGGAGCTTTTCCTCGTCGACTTTCCCCTTTTCGACGAAGACCTGACCCTTCTTCGAGAACAGCCACGCCACGCTGTTCTCGGCGGCCAGAGTCCCCGCGTGCTTACCGAGCATGTGGCGGATTTCTCCGACCGTGCGGTTCTTGTTGTCAGTCAGGGTTTGAATCAGCAGCGCGACGCCGCCGGGACCGTAGGCTTCGTACGTGATTTCCTCGTACGAGACGCCAGGTTCCTCGCCCGTGCCGCGACGGATGGCGCGCTCGATGTTCTCGCGCGGCATGTTGGCCGCCTTGGCATCGGCCACGATTGTCCGCAGGCGCGGATTCATGTCGACATCGCCACCGCCGGTGCGGGCGGCCACGGACAATTCCTTGATGATGCGGGTGAAGACCTTGCCGCGCTTCGCATCCGCGGCGCCCTTCTTATGCTTGATTGTTGCCCATTTGGAATGGCCTGACATGCGGAAACTCCAGAAAACAAAAGGGAAAAGTGACCTGCGATTCTAACACGCGCGGACCGCCGACCTGCCCCCGGGAGAGTCGAGGGGCCTGCGCGCAAGAATCATCCAGACGTCCGCGCGCGGATCCCAGGGCCCTCCGCGATAATCGCCGAGCAGCGCGGTAATTTCAAAGCCGGCTTTCCGCAGACGGCTCGTCATCTGCGGCACGGACAAGGTCCGAAACGTCAACGCGAACCGGTGGATCCGGCGGCGCGATCCGCGCCGCTCGATGAACTGCTGGTCGAAGGTCGTCAGGTGACGGGCCGGATCCTGACGTACGGTCTCGACGAGGGTCACATGCGCTCCGCCGCGGGCGCCCCGCCAACCAGAGAGACTGACGCGTTTCTTGTACTCCTTCCAGGACGGCAGGTCGGCCACGAGCTCGAGCCCAAACGTCGCACCGGGCTGAAGCACGCCCGCGACGGCCTCGAGCGTGGCGGCCAGATCGCGCTCGCAGAGCAACGACTGGAGCACCCCGTACGGCGCCACCACGAGCGAAAACCCGCCTTCGCTTGCCCCGCCAACCCCGCGCGGCAGGCTACGGCGAGGCTTGGGGGTGAGAAAGGGCAGGTATCGGATGTCGCCGCGGATCAATCGGACACGTCCACCCAGCCGGGCGCGCCGGATCCGCTGGCGGGCACGGGCGAGCATCGGCTCCGATCGATCAATGCCCACGATCGAGACGCCGGCGCGACCGAGAGGGATAGAGATGCGCCCGGTGCCGCACCCGAGTTCGAGGACCGGTCCATCGGCCTGCAGGGCAAGGTTGCGCCAGAAGGGAACGTCGCGCCTGCCGAGCGTTCGCGCGTTCTCCCAGTCGTAGAACGGCGCGTAGTCGTCCCAGCCTTCGTAGCCTTCAGCCATGTAATGCTTCAGACATGTAATGCAAAATTCAAATTGCAAAATTCAAACAGAACGTATGACCACCCAACCGAATGTGCTCGCGTCAACTGTGTTTGCATTTTGAATTTTGCATTTTGCATTACAGCTAATCAGAAACCGCCAATTCCCCCGGAACGATTGGACGTGTGCGCGGAAGGAGACCGCGGCGCGACATGTGGCCAACGATCGCGAGAACGCCGACAAACACCGCGAGCTTGAGGGCGTCACCCACGCGAGTGGCGGGCACGACTTTCCACAGGAGCCACAGAATCGGGTGCGCGATCGCAACCGCCCAGACAGACCCATAGAAATAGCGTCGCTCGTGCCCCTCTCCCTGCGTCGACCGCTTCACACGGGGGAGGAGTCCGAAGGCACCCAGCACCCACATGGTGCCGGCAATCGGGAAGTACGCCACCTCGTACATTTGTTTCAGGCGCCACGTGCCAGTAACGAGCGCGTACACGAGACCGGCGATGTTCAACAGCGCGAAGGCGGCGACTTCGCCCCACGCCGTCGTGTAGCACACACGCCGATAGAGCGGGTTGGGCCGATCCTCGGTGAACCTGATGATGTACGGCCGCGGCTCGCATCCCGGCAGTTTGCCCCGAATGCCCGCGATCCCGGTCGCGACGACGATGCATCCCAGCCAGATCGTAAGCCGCCGATCGAAGCCATGCTCGAACAGATCGAACGTCAGCGGCCCCGGCGCGATGAAGAACACGAAAATCCAGATCGGCCAGTGGTTGAAGCGGTAATACAGCTTGTTCCTGTGGCGAATCTTCCGCGCGGTGTCGAGTTCGACGTAGATCGAATCAGTCTGCAAGGGGGCTGGTGTCACGTCCTTGGGATTTGGGATTTGGGATTTGGGATCTGGGATTTATCCTCAGGATACTGTACGGATGCGGCCGTCATCGATGCTCAACACGCGATCCGCGCAGGCGCGCGCGAATTCGGCGTCGTGCGTGGCGATGACGATCGTACGGCCCTGCTTCGCGAGCTGGCGCAGCGTTGCGGCCAGCTCTTGACGCCGTGCGGGATCAAGGGATGCGGTCGGCTCGTCCATCAGCAAGAGCGGAGGCTCCACGGCAATTGCGCGGGCAATCGCGACACGCTGCGCTTCTCCACCGGACAATTCGTGCGGCAGTGCTGCCGAGCGGTCGCCAACGCCGAGACTGACCAGCAGCTCCTGGGCACGCGCTTCTGCGTCCGCGAGAGGACGATGCATCACGTGGACGAGTGCGAGCCACACATTCTTGTGCGCCGTCATGTGGGCAAATAGATGATGGAACTGGAACACGATGCCAACGCGACGGTGCAGCTCGCGAAGGGTATGGCCGCGATGGATGCTCCCCGGCTTCAGCGTCATGCCGTCGAGGACGATTGTGCCGGCGCCAATCGGGTCGAGTCCTGCGATCGCGCGCAAGATCGTCGTCTTTCCTGCGCCGGATGCGCCCATCAACGCGACGATCTCGCCGCGTGATGCCGAAAACGAGATGCCTGCAACGATAGGCCGCCCGCTTCGGCGAACCTCGAGCGATGTGACTTCGAGGACGGCGGTCACGCCCGCCGCCATCCGCGCTCGATGCGCCGCGCGATTCGCGCCAGCGGCAGCGAGAGGGCGAGGTACAGCGCCGCACACATCGCCCCTGGCAAAACCCAACTACCGATGTTCGCCGCAAAGATCGACGTCTGCTTCGTCAGCTCGACGACCGTAATGACAGACACGAGTGAGGTGTCTTTCAACAGCGCAACAAAGTCGTTGGTCATTGGCGCGAGCGCGAGCCTGAACGCTTGCGGCGCGCGCACAAGGACGAGAATCTGCCGCTGGGTGAATCCGAGCGTGCGGGCGGCATCCAGCTGCCCCTGGGGTACGGCCTCGAGCGCGCCGCGATAGATTTCACTTTCGTATGCGGCGTAGTTCAGTCCGAGGCCGAGCAGCGCCGCCAGGAACGCCGGCAGCTGAATAAAGGGTGCAAGCCCGAAATACAGGACGAAGAGCTGCAGCAGGAGCGGCGTGCCACGAATCACCTCGACGTAGATCGTCAGCGCGGCCCGCAGCGAGCTGGGCCCATAGATTCGGCCGCTCGCGATGAGCATGCCGACGCCCACTGCGAGCGACATCGAGAGGCACGACAACACCACGGTGATCAGCGCGGCGTTCAGAAGCGCAGGAAGATAACGCCACGCCGCCTCCCAAGTATTAGGTGCCATTTCCCCCTGACCCCTAACCCCTAACCCCTGTCCACTTCCCCCTTCCCCCTGTCCACTTCCCCCTAACATTTGTGCGTAGAGGCGTGGCTGATCCTCGTTCCATACATTCCAGCGTCTGAAGATCGCCTCGAGCCGACCGTCGCGCATGGCGTTTCGCAGAATTTCGTTCATCCGGTCGCGCAACGCCGTTTGAGTGGGCGCGAGAACGCCCACGTAGTGTCCGACAGCCAGAGGCTGCGGCTGGTTGAACAGGCTGGTGTCCCTGAGCGCGCCGCGCCGCGCAAGGATGAGATCCAGCACCACCGCATCGACCCGTCCAAGCGCCAGATCGGAATACGGGTGCACGTCGTCTTCGTACGTGACGGGAATGATGCCCTCGCGAGCCTGGGCGTCGACGAGCAGGTCATAGGCGAGCGTCGCCCCGAGCGTCGCAACGCGGCGGCCGCGAAGATCCGCCAGCGAACGGAACCGATCGCGGTCGGCGCTACGGACGGTCAGGATTTCGCGGAACTCGTAGTACGGAATCGTGACCGCGAGGCGAGACCGGCGGGTCGGAGTGTCTTCGATGCCGCTGAGTCCGACCTCGAAGTCGCCGCGCGCCGTTGCCGCGTCAAGGGTCGTGAAACCGGTCTGAACAAATCGAGGCACACGGCCAAGTCCGGTGGCGAGAAGGGTGGCGACATCGACGTCGAATCCCTCGACACGCGTGGGATCGCCTGGATTGGCTTCAACGAACGGCGCACCTCCCTCGGCGTCACCGCCCCACCGCAGCTCCTGTGATTGAGCATGTGCGACGGAACCCCAAGCGAGCGCGACAAACAACAAGCCACAGAGACGCAGAGACACAGAGAAACCAAAAGGATGCTTTGGGGAAGACGGGCCACAGAGGAACGGAGGCACGGAGATATTCAATGCGAAAAGCTTGCTCCGTGTCTTCGTGTCTCCGTGGCTTGTCTCAGAAATCGCGGTATTGTGCCACGCTCGAAGGGCGCCCGATCAGGCCGGATCGAAACGCACAGCAGCCAGCTTGACGGTCGCCGTGATCGTGTGAACCTCGGACACGAGACCGTCGCCGCGCGTCTCGACCCTGAAGACGAATCGACGCGCCCATCGCGGGCGGCCGGCGGATTCCCCCACGGCGGCTGGTAGTCCGTTGAGCATGCGAAAGTCAAAACGCATTGGCTCCATGCCTTCAGCGAACTTGACGAGAATCCTGGCAATCCTGGTCCTCCCGCTGACTGGAGCAACCGGGGCAACAAACTCACCTCCGTTGTCATACAGCGCCTGCGCGTCCGGCGCGATCACCTTCTCGAGGCCTCCGCCATCGCGGTTCTGGAGGTGCGACAGGCATTGCTGCAGCACATTCGCGGTTCGCTTCTGGACGTCAGGGGTGGGCGGGACATGGATCTGGTCGTACGACTGCATCAGCCGGCGGCCACGCACCAAGGCTGCCCTCGCACCCGCTGTCGCAGGGCCGAGTATTCTTGCGGCGTCCGACGGGTCGTGTCCGAAGACGTCGCACAACAGAAATATCGCCCGATCGCGAGGCTCGAGCCCCTCGATGGCCATCAGAAACGCGAACGATCCGCTTTCGACGAAGTCGTAGCGCGGACCGTCTGGCGAGGCGTCCGGCCGACCCGTCCGCGACGCCGCGTCGCCCGTTTCGACGGGTGAAGGCAACCAGTACCCGGGATACTCGCGGTATTTGCGGTGACGCAGGGTGGCGACCGCAAGCCGTGCCGCGATTGTCGTCAGGCGTCCGAGCCAGTCCGCATCTCGATCGCGAGGCAGGCTCCCTACCGCCCCGGTGAAGCACTCGCGGAGCAGCGCATCAGCGTCGACCGAGCTTCCCGTGATCCGGTACGAGAGATCCCAGAGGAACTGCCGGTGCTCCGCAAACGCATGAGAGACCTCCGCGTGATCGGCCATCGCGAAACCGGTGTCATTGTCCGGAACGCTCGGGGAGAATGAAATCGGGGTTGCTCCTACACGTCCTATGCGCGAATGGAATGCGGAAACCTATCACCGCGTCTCGGAACCACACGTTCAGAGCGTTCGCCGCCTACTTCGCCGAATGGCGTGAGCCGTGGAATTTCGCCGACGCGGAGACGACCGCGCGACGGTTGAGCGACGCAGGCTTCGTCGACATCGTCACGAGCGTCGAGCCCTCGCCGGTGATTCAGCCCGATGCCGCGGCGTATCGCGAGTTCGTGGCAAACGTCATCTGTCGACCGTTTCTGGCTCGCCTTCCGGATGAGAAGCTGCGCGATCGATTCATGGACGCAGTGACAAGGCAGGCGGCCGGCGATATGCCGGCGTTCGAATTGGATTACTGGCGATCTTCTACCTTCGTCTTCGTTCGAGTTCTTCGAGCGTGCGTGGCCAATCCTCGCGCAGCAGCCGTGACAGCGATCTATCTGCGAGCAGGCGTCCGCCGGTCTGGCAATTCGCGCAGTAGTTTGCTTCGTTAGCGGCGTATACGATCCGCTGAACAGGTGCGCCGCAATCGGGACACGGTTTGCCGTACCGCCCGTGAACGGCCATGCCGCCCCGGAACGCGGTGACCTTCTCCGGAAATGCGTCGCCCGCTTCTCTGCGCAGCCTGCCTGTCCACTCCTGGAGCGTCAGCCGAACGGCTTCGTACAGCCGGCGCACCTCGTCATCCGTCATCGTGGAGGTCTGCTTGAACGGTGAGAGGCGCGCCGCGTGGAGAATCTCGTCCGAATAGGCATTGCCGATACCGCTGAAGAGATGCGGGTCCGTCAGCGCGCGCTTCAAGGTGTGATTGTCACGGCGCAGTGCCTCGGCAAATGTCGCCAGGTCCGCGGTCATGACTTCGAGTCCGCCGGGATCGTGCTGTGCCAGGCCGTCAACCCCCTGGACCACGTGCAGCGATGCCCGACGCTTTGATCCGGCCTCGATCAAGATCAATGAGCCATGCTCGAAGTCGAGCGCGAGGAGACCGACCTTTCCTGGAATATTTGCTCCCGCGGGCTTCCACCTGAATCGACCCGCAATCATGAGATGAAACACCAGAAACAGTTCGTCGTTGGTTTCGACGACGATGCGTTTGCCGAGCCGGCGCAACCCGACGATCGTTTTGCCTTCGACCGCGGAGAGCGGCGGGTGAACGGAGCGAAGGAGAAACGGCGTGGCGAGGCGGACGCCGGTTACGCGGCGGCCGAGAATCCTCGGCTCCAGGGCATGGAGATACAGCAGAATGTCCGGTAGCTCGGGCATGTCGTAGAGGCGGGTCTTTAGACCCGCCTAGAACCGGGTTACATTTTCCCTTGAGTTCGTGATGCGCCGTTTCCTATTGATCGGAGTAACCGCGGTTGCGATCGTGGCGGCGATTGCCGCCGGCGGCATTTACTGGTTTTTCAGCGGCGACGGCATCCGCCTGGCGCTCGAGCGGCAGGCCACGAGCTGGCTCGGTCAGCCGGTAACAATCGGCAGCGCGGCTGCACGATTGTTCCCGCGTCCCGGGATCACTCTTCGAGACGTTCGAGCCGGCGACCCGGTCCGCGTGACGCTCGCGGACGTGGAGCTCTCGAGCGGCTTGCGGCCGCTGCTGTCGCGCCGCGTCGAGGATGCGGAGGTCATCGTCTCGAACAGCCGCATCGAGATGCCCCTTCCCTTCACGCTGCCGGCCCCTGGAGGCGGCACAACCGCCCCGACAGCGGATGACGCTGGCATCGAGGTCATTTCAGTCCGCGCGATCACGCTGCGAAACATCACGATCGCGAGTCGCGGCCGGCAAATCACGATCTCCGCTGATTCATCGCTGTCGAGCGCCCACTTGAATCTCGATCGATTCACCGCCGAGTCAGGCGCGACGTTGCTCGATGCGAGCGGATTGGTGCAGCTCACCCCCCGCTTCGATGCGCAGCTCCAGGTCAAAGCCAATCGCGTGGACGTCGACGACCTGCTCGCGCTTGCCGACGCGTTCACTCCACCAACGCCACGGCGGACAGGAACAACCATCGCGCTCCCGGGACGCCTCGTCGCGCGCATCAGCGCCGAGAACGCGCGGGCGATCGGCGTGGACGTCCGGCAGTTTGCGACGACGCTGGTGGCGCAAGGGAACCGGATCACGCTGTCGCCCGCGACATTTCAATTGTTTGGCGGCCGTTACGAGGGCGCGCTCGACGTCGATGCGGGAGAAACGCTGAGAGCGACCGTGAGAGCGCAGATCTCAGACCTCGATGTCGCACAGCTTGCCGCGTTCGGAGGTGTTCCTGACACAATCAGCGGCCGGCTCTCGGGCACCGGCACCTTCAGTGGACGAGGCGCAACGATAGGCGATGCGATCGCCACGTCGGCTGGAGAGGGCAACGCCACCATTGCACGCGGAGCGGTGAAGCGGCTGGGCCTCGTGCGAACGGTGATCCTCTTCTTCGGGCGACCCGAACCGGGGGCCGGCGCGTCGACTGATAACTTTGACCGCATTGACGCGTCATTCTCTCTCGCGCGTCAGGTGGTCACCGCCTCAGCGCTCTCACTGCACTCTCCGGATCTCGACCTCGTCGCGCAGGGCACCTTGACGATCCTCAACAAGGCGCTGGATGGCCATGCCGATCTCTCCCTCTCGGAAGCGCTCTCGGCCCAGGCGGGAACCGACTTGATCCGTTTTACCCGCGACGGGAACCGCGTGCTGTTGCCGGCCACCATCCGTGGGACGCTCGACGCGCCACGGGTGAGCATCGATGCGGCGGCGGCGGTTCGTCGGGGCCTCCGGAATGAAGTTCAGCGCCGCCTGAAAAACGTCCTCGGTGGAGTTTTACCCCAGCTGCCGGACTGACGCCGGAGTCTGACCCCGGATTCTGAAACCTATGCGCCCAATCTTCCGTAGGATGTGATGAAGAGAAGGAGGCGAAACGATGACGTGCCGGCAATGTGCAAAAGAGATTCAGGAAGGCTCAGTCTTCTGCGCGTTCTGCGGCGCGGCGGTGCAGCCGCCGTCGTCTCCGCGGCGACTCACGCGGCGGCCGGCGGAAGGAAAGTTCGGTGGCGTCTGCGCGGGCCTGGCGGCGTATTTTGACGTTGACGTGACGTTCGTGCGGGTGGCCTGGATCGTATTGTCGATCTGGCCGGGCGCGATCATTCTCGGCATCGCCGCGTATCTCGTCGCGTGGGTGCTGATTCCCGTCGCGGATGTCATCGATGCGCCGGCACGTGCGCGAAAGCAGCTCCTGAGGTCCCGGACCGATCGGCGTATTGGCGGGGTCTGTGGCGGCCTCGCGGAGTACTTCGGCGCCGACCCAACCATCGTGCGCGTCGCGTGGGTAGTTCTGACGATCGTACCCTGCGCGATTGTGTTCGGTGTGATCGCGTATCTCGTCGCGTGGCTGGTGATCCCGTCGGCGCCCGAACCCCGATTTCAGACCGTGCCCTCGACGCCGTAAGGCGCCTGACAGATCACCGGCGACGGCCGGTGCTGTCGCGAGGCCGGGCGCGACGATCCGCGCCGGCGCGCCGTTCGGCGATTGCCTGCAGGTGAAATCCGTTGTCCAGGAGTCCGCGTTCGTACGTCACCTGGTATTCCGTTAGAGACTTGCCATCTGGAAAATCAAACGCGCGATGCTCGTTTCCAGGGCCAAAGACGATGAGTCGCTGCACGCCAGGGCTTTCGAGCACCTCGAGGCGCACGGCCTGCTCGTCCTTCGTATAGAGCAGGGCCGTCCGTTGAACGGTGTGATGGGAGGAACCCACGTTTTTCTATCGGACAACCAGCTCATGGAGGACAGCTCAGCCGTTTCGCATTAAGGAAATGACCATCCGGGTAGAACACCCCTCGGAGGCCGACTTTTCTTTTCGATTTCGAAGGCCAGGCGGACGGGCGGGTCGGACGGCCGCCTACCTCCATTCCTCCGGATTTCCGACCGTCGGTGCAAAAACATGAACCAATTGGGTGGCAGGACGAAGGGGAGCCGTGGGCACAACCCGACGTTTTCGTCTGGCAGGAGCCTTGCTCAGGTATCCGTCCGACAGGAACCCCCAGGATGAACGGCCGCCACCAGATTCTGATCGTCACGCAGACCCCGGCGCTCGCAAATGACCTACGGGCATGGTTGAGCGCGCATGGCTATTGGATCACCGCTGCCGACACGTACGGCGCCGCCAAGTTCCACTTGGAGATGCAGCCGAGCGTGGTGATCACAGAGCTCAAGCTGGGGGAATACAACGGTCTGCACCTCGCAGTTCGCGCGAACTCGAGCCACATCCCGGTCCTCGTAATTGGCGATCGAGACAGGTTTTTCGAGCACGAGGCCGAACACCTCGGCGCAGCATACCTGGCCTTTGAGGAAGTCAATCGCGAGCGGATCCTGTCGTTCGTTGAAAGTCAGATCGCGCATTCGGATGCGCGCGAGAACGATCACCTCGCATGGATCGATCAGAGCACCGTCGCGAGCATGCGAGGCGAATCTTCGGGAGTTCCCGCCAGCCTCCCCGTTCACACAGGACGGCGGCTACGAGTTAATTGATTTCTAATCAATCGGCCGTCTGGTAACCCAACAGTTCCTTGGGAACGGCCGGCAAGAATTACACACCCACGTTCAAGGTGTGACTGCGTCGAAACCATTCCGCAAACTGCTTCACTCCGTCAGCGTATCGAGTCAAGGGCTCATAACCAAGGAGAGTGCGCGCCTTGTCGATCTGCGCCCAGGTCTGAGGCACGTCGCCAGGCTGTTCCGGCAACCGCTCAATCGTCGCTGAAATCCCCAGCGCTTTTTCTAAGCCCGCGATCATTTCGTCGAGGCTGAGCGTGTCGTTATTTCCAAGGTTGATCACTTCGTAGTCGGTCTTGTCGTAGTTGATCGCCGCTCGGATCCCAGAAACGATGTCCGCAACGAATGTATAGTCCCTGCGCGTTGACCCATCGCCGAAGACGGGGATCGGGCGGCCTTGGAGCATCAGCCCAGCGAATTTGTGGATGGCAAGATCGGGCCGCTGACGTGGGCCGTAAACAGTGAATAAGCGCAGTGCTACCACGCGAATCTGAAACAGATGGCTGTACACGTGGCCGAGGAGCTCGCCACTGACCTTGGTGCTCGCGTACGGGCTGATTGGCTGGAGCACGAAATCGTCCTCGCGCCAAGGAACGTGAGGATTGATACCGTAGACGCTGCTCGACGACGCAAACACAAACTGCAGGATGTGCCGCGCGCGCGCGAGCTCGAGGAGGTTGTGTGTGCCTCGCACGTTGACGTCCGCATAGCCGAGCGGATCGTCAATGGACGGGCGCACGCCAGCTCTCGCAGCCAGATGAACGATCGCGTCGTAGTCGTCCCGAAGATCTGAATGCAGCGCTGACAAGTCTCGAATATCGCGATCGACCAGCCGCCATCGCGGATGATCGCGATGGCCCTGTATGTTTCGTTCCTTGGTTGACCGGTCGTAAAAGGGGTCAAAGTTATCGAGCACCGTGACGGTGTGACCCTCACCCAGCAGACGGTCAACGAGGTGGCTGCCGATAAATCCGGCACCACCCGTCACCAGCACGTGCATCGACTAGGCGATCGCGGTATCTGCCGACCGGCCGGACATTGCCGCCGTCATCATGCGGAATCGCTGGAACGGGACGTGGCACTGATACTTGCGGAGGAAGTTCAGGAATTTCTTGTAGTCCTCCGGCGGCATGTTGAACGAGCTGACGAGGAGCTTGTAGTTTCCGCGGGTGTGCTCGAGGCCGAGCCGCACGAGCTCGCGCACTTCGTGGCGGGTGAGGTCGCGCGCCATGAAGGGCTCGTACACTTCCGACCAGAAGGACGCACCCTCCTTGAGCATGTGGTCGAACATCACCTGGTGTGTCGGTGTCACCGGCGCACGCTGGGCCGCTTCGTCCTTCGTGCGGCGCTCGCGTCGGTCTCGTACGACCTCGGACGGAAGCTTGTCGACATCCACTTTTCCGTCGCGGCATTTCAGCACGAGCCGTTCGGCAACGTTGCGGAGCTCGCGGACGTTGCCTGGCCACTCATATGCCGTGAGGCACTCGAGCGCCTCGGACGTAACTTCCGGAGCAGTCATCCGGTGCGTCTCTGACGCCATCCGGAGGAAATGGGTCAAAAGCACGAAGATGTCTTCGCGCCGTTCGCGAAGAGGTGGTACCTCGATGTGCACAACGTTGAGGCGATAGTACAAGTCCTCGCGGAAGGTCTTGTCGGCGATGTGCTGCATCAACTTCCGATGAGTGGCCGTAATGACGCGCACATCGAGCGGCGGCAGGCGTCGATCCGAACCGACACGCTGAATTTCACCGGTCTCGAGAAACCGCAGCAGGAGCGCCTGCATGCGGAGGCTCATCTCGCCGACTTCGTCCATGAAGATCGTGCCGCCGTGCGCCGTTTCCAGCCAGCCGCGCTTGTCGCGGTGCGCGTCGGTGAAACTGCCCTTGACGTGTCCGAACATCTCCGACTCGAGAAGCGAGTCTGGAAAACCGGCGCAATTGATCGTGACGAGCGGCGCGCGCGAACGGCTGCTGCGATCGTGAATCAGCCGCGCCACGATTTCCTTGCCCACGCCGCTCTCGCCAGTGATCAGAATCTTGGCGTCCGAACGCGCGGCGTGATGAATTTCTTCTTCGACACCCCGAATGGCGGCGCTGACGCCTACCATCATTACCGTCTTATTCATGTCGAGCCTCAGCTCACGAAAGAAATCGCACTATTCCGGACATGCTGGGGACACACCCGGTTAAAAGCATGCGATATGTCTGACTTATCGGTGCAGCCGAGAATTTTGAGGCGGGGGGAATCCGAAGTCAACCGGGAAGAGTAGTTTTAACCGCTCAATTCAACGATTAATTTCCAAATTGAGACACTTTTTTCTGCGGTCTAACAACCAAAAGTTCAACTTCGCACGAGCGTGCTCGTGGCTGCACGTGGCCATTACATCTTTGTTGTTGGCGGTTTCGGGAGATTCGGTGACCTCACGTTTTTGATCTCGCCGCTGACGCAACGTTCTTCACGAGCGAGCGAGAGGGATCCAATAGGGATCCAATAAGTAGACTATTTTCTGATCCTCGCGAGGACCCGCCGGATAACCGCCTCGCGCCACCGCGAGATTTCGTCGTGCGATCCGAGCGCGAGTGTGTGAGCTAACCTCACCTTCAACAGTCACTTACGAGCTGCGATGTCGACCGATTTCACGCTGGCGACCTCCTTGCACAATAGGCCTTTGTCCTGACATTGGATGGACGCGCGAGCTGATGATCGCTCGCGGGGTGCGGACTCTTCGACTCACTTAAAAGGTTCACAACCGCCACCAATTGCCGTAATGCCCGTTGCGCGGGGCCGGCAATCGTACGCGCGCACAGAACAGACGAATGAGCGTATCCAGCGACTTTCCACGTTCGGCAGGACGCGATGTTCCTCCGGCTCCTCGCGGGCGCGAACGGGAGTTCGACCCGCACGCACTGGACAGAGGCAAACACACGATCAGGTCGAATGGAGCCACGTTAATCGGCACCAGCGCCCCGATGCTCGATCTCAAAGCGGAAATCGAGCGAGTGGCCCCTGCCGACGCAAAGGTGCTGATTACCGGCGAAAGCGGGTCGGGCAAAGAGCTCGTCGCCCAGGCGGTCCATAACGGCAGCGGCCGATCGGATCGCACGTTCGTCGCCGTGAACTGCGCCGGAATGCCAGAAACACTGCTCGAGTCCGAGCTGTTTGGCCATGTCAAGGGGAGCTTCACCGGCGCCTACCGCGACAAGCTCGGAAAGCTCGAGCTTGCCGATCAGGGCACCATGTTCCTCGACGAGATCGGCGAGATGACGCTCCGGATGCAGGGCCTGCTGCTGCGTTTCCTGGAAACGGGAGAACTGCAGAAGGTCGGTGCCGACCGCGCCATGGGACGCGTCGACGTGCGCGTCATCGCCGCCACCAATCGGAACCTGCGCGACATGATCGGACAGGGCACGTTCAGGGAAGATCTGTTTTATCGCCTGAACGTCATCCATCTGATGGTGCCGCCGCTGCGCGATCGCCGCGTGGACATCCCGCCGCTGGCCAATCACTTCCTCAATCATTTCACGCGAAACGGCGCCTACACCGCCCGGGAAATATCCCCCGAAGCGATGGATGCGATGACGCAATACAACTGGCCCGGCAACGTGCGCGAGCTCCAGAACGTGATCGAACGGCTCGCAGTGACCGGCGCCCTCAATACGATTCGCGCCGAAGACCTCCCGCTCGAGATTCGCATGCGTCCAGGCGTGGAAACGCGTCCGAGGCGTGAGCGTCGCCGGACGGTCGCCGACGACTTGTTCAAGCGCCTGATCGAGGATCGCGAGTCGTTCTGGACGGTCGTGTATCCCCTCTATATGCAGCGCGACATCACCCGGGGCAACGTGCGGGACCTCGTCCGGAAGGGGCTCGAAGAAGCTCGTGGCAACTACAAGATCGTGGCGCGCATCTTCAACATGGAACAGCGCGACTACAAGCGGTTCCTGAACTTCCTGCGGAAGCACGACTGCCAGGTGCCGTTTAAGGAATATCGATAAGGGTTAGGGGTCAGGGGTTAGGGGTTAGGGGTCAGGGGTTAGGGGTTAGGGGTCAGGGGAGGACGCGATGAAGAAGACGCAGCGCTTGAGAATTGCCACTGTTGCCACCGCACTAACGGCCGTGTGCTGCGCGCCCGCGTACGCGCAAACTGCGGCGCCAGCTCCGGCTCAAAAGACAACACCGGCAGCGACGCCGACAGCAACGCCGGCGGCGGCGCAGATAGCAACGCCAGCGTCGACCGCGCAGGCGCGAGCCACCGTGGCACCCGTCGTGCCCGCTGGCGTGCCCACGCCGCCTGACTACGTGATCGGTCCCGACGACATGCTGACGATCATCTTCTGGCGCGAAAAGGACATGTCTGGTGACGTGCAGGTGCGGCCCGATGGAAAGATTTCGCTCCCGCTCATCAACGAAGTGCAGGCGTCGGGGCTGACGCCGGAACAGCTCCGCCTCACCGTGACCGAAGCTGCCGGCAAGTTCGTAGAGGACCCGGCTGTCACGGTGGTGGTCAAGGGGATTAACAGCCGGAAGGTGTTCATGTTGGGTCAGATCGGAAAGCCGGGTCCCTTTCCGCTGGGAGGACCGACAACTGTGCTGCAGATGATCGCTATCGCCGGCGGCGTCGGCGAGTACTCGAAGTCCGACAAGATCGTGATCATGCGCGTTGAGAACGGCAAGACGGTGAGCCACAAGTTCAACTACAAGGACGTGACCGAGGGTAAGAACCTGCAGCAGAACATCGACCTGAAGCCCGGCGACACGATCATTGTTCCGTAATAGCCGGCAATGACATTGAGCTTCTCTCGCATCGCCTGCGCTCTGGTAGCCGTGTGCTGCATCGCCTCACCGTTGTGGGCGCAGCAGACAGGCCGCCCCGATCGGCCGTACCGCGGGTTGTTTGGCGGCGGCGCGGCTGAGTGGGAACAGTCGCTCGCTGCGAGTGCCTCGCTGGGCGTTGGCTTGGACAACAACATACTCGCGGTGTCTGGTGTCGCCAGTGATCTGCAGGACCTGCAGCTGGCTGGCGCCAACGGTCGTTCCCAAATCCAACGCTACGGATACATGTCGGCGGGGCTTTCATATTCGCTCAGCAAGACTCGCGTCGGGTTCGGAGCCTCGCTGGGAACCTCCGGCCAATACGTTCCGAGTCTCGCGTCGCCGTACGTGTCGAGCCACTCCGGAGGCCTCGGCGTGTCGGTTCAGCTGTCGCGTCGCTCGCGATTGAGCGCAAACCATAGCGTCTCCTTGCAGCCGTACAACGTGCTGGTCCTGGGACTTCCACTCGGCGAACCGGTCCTTGGTCAGTTCGCACTGATCGAGCCGACTTTCGGAATCAGTCGCCAGGACCACATCTCGCAGGTCAGCGACGTCGGTTTCTCCCGACAGATCGGACGTCGCGCCTCGCTTGGTCTCAGCTATGGGCGTATGCGGACTGGCGCTTCGACTTCGTTTGGAGGGAGCGCACTCACGTCGCAAATGGGCAGCGGCCGGTTCTCGATGGGCCTCACGAAGGGGCTCGGCGCGCATTTCGGCTACGCCTACACAGAAGGACGCATGCCCGGTGAGCCCTCACCTGTTGTTGGTCACAACATCGATGCCGGCCTCGATTTCACTCGAACCCTTGGACTCTCGATATCCCGGCGGACGAGAGTGTCGTTCAACACCGGTTCCGGCGTCCTGAGAGACCGTCAACAGACCTATTTCCGGCTGACAGGAAGCGCAGTGCTTACCCACGAAATTGCGCGGTCGTGGGCCGCCTCCCTTAGTTACAACCGGGGGATGGGCTTTGTCGAGCGTTTCCGGCAACCGTTCTTCACTGACTCGGTGATGCTTGGATTGGACGGACTGATCGCACGACGTCTCAACTTCAGATCCGCCGCTGGCGCAGTGAGCGGAGACGTCGGCCTGGCGTCGAACGCCAACACGTTTGCGTCGTACTTCGGTTCGACCGGTCTGACCATGGGCCTCACTCGATCTCTGGCAATTGGCACCGACTACAACTACTACCGATACGGTTTCGCCCAGGCCGAGGGATTGCCGACGGGCATTGCGCGCCAGATGGGCCGGCACAGCGCGCGCGTCTATCTAAGCGTGTGGGTGCCGATACTGCAACGCGGACGGAGGACAGATGCTTCCCGGTAAAGTCTACAAGCCTGAAGATTTTCTCCAGATCCTGCGCCGGCGCATCTGGCTGCTGCTCGTGCCGTTCTCAATTGTGTCGGCGGCGACGGCGACATACTCACGGTATCTACCCGACATCTTTCGCTCCGACACGCTGATTCTGGTCGTGCCGCAGCGGGTGCCCGAGAGCTACGTCCGGTCCACCGTGACGACGCGAATCGAGGATCGGCTGCAGTCGATCGCTCAACAGATTCTCAGCCGCACGCGCCTGGAGCGGATCATCCAGGACTTCAATCTGTACACCGAAGCGCGCCGTACCGGCATCATGGAAGACATCGTCGAGGGGATGCGCAGGGACATCAACATCCAGGTCGTCAAAGGCGACGCCTTCCGTGTGAGCTACACCGGCGACAATCCGAGGACGGTCATGAGGGTGACCGACCGCCTCGCCTCGCTGTTCATCGAAGAAAACCTGCGCGACCGCGAGGTCCTTGCCGAAGGGACGAACCAGTTTCTCGAAGCGCAGCTCGAAGACTCGCGACGCCGGCTGGTCGAAACCGAGAAGAAGCTGGAAGCGTACCGGAAACAGTACGCCGGACAACTGCCGTCGCAGCTCGACTCGAACCTGCAGGTGGTCTCGAATACCCAGCTCCAGATTCGCGCGGTCGTGGAGTCGATGAATCGGGACCGCGACCGGCATCTGATGCTCGAGCGCCAGTTGGCGGAGCTGGAGAATGCCGTGGTTGAGACAGGGCCACCGCCCGTCGCGCCCGCCGGCAACGGCGATGGGACGACGGGCGGAGGATCGCCTGCGCAGCAACTCGAGCAAGCGAAGGTCGCGTTGACCCAGTTGCAATTGCGCCTGAAGAGCGATCACCCCGACGTCTTGCGCCTGAAACGCATCGTGGCGAACCTTCAAGCCAAAGCCGACGCCGAAGCGGCCGATGCACCGGTGTCCCCGGATAACGTTCGGGTGCCGCCCGTGGAGATGCTGCGACGAAAACGGTTGGCAGACGTGCGCGCGGAATTCGAGCAGTTGAATAAGCAGATCGCATCGGAACAGGCCGAAGAAAAGCGGTTGCGCCGGATTGCCGCCGGGTATCAGCAACGCGTGGAGCTGGCTCCGACACGCGAGTCGGAAATGATCGAGCTCACCCGCGACTACACCACGCTGCAGACGCAGTACACGAACCTGCTCCAGAAAAAGGAAGAGTCGCAGATCTCCGCGAACCTCGAACGCCGTCAGATTGGTGAACAGTTCAAACTGCTGGATCCTGCGCGGCTCCCCGAAAGACCCACGAGCCCGAATCGCCAGCAGATCAACACGTTCGGGATGATCTTCGGGCTGGGCATCGGCATCGGGCTGATTGTCTTGGTCGAGCTGCGCGATACCAGCTTCAAGACCGATGAAGACCTGGTTTCGGTGCTCAGCTTACCGGTGCTCGCGGTCGTGCCTCTCATGCAGTCGAACGCCGAGCGTCGGCGCAGCTTCAAGCTTCGACTGGTGCTGAACCTGGGACTTGGTGCGACCGTTGCCGCGTGCCTGGCAGTCGTTGCGTACACGTTTGTGCGCTGAGGAATCGATGTACGAGCAATTCTTCGGTCTTCGTGAGCGCCCTTTCGACCTCACGCCAAATCCGCGCTTCGTCGTGATGACGCCGGCTCACCGGGAGGCGCTGAGCAATGTGGAATACGGGATCCTCAGCCGGAAGGGGATCACGATGCTGCTGGGCGAGGCAGGCACCGGCAAGACGACGGTGATTCGTACCGCCATTGAGCGTCAGCCCACACGCGTGTGGTGCGTCCACATTCCGAACCCTGCGCTGACCCGCGACGAGTTCGTCGAGATGCTGGCAACCAAGTTTGAGCTGAGCGATCACGCACGCGTCTCGAAGGCGACTCTCCTGCACGAGCTCGAAGCGCTCCTGCTGCAGCGGCGCGAGGCGGGTGAAACCACCGTGCTGATCATCGACGAGGCACAGAGCCTGCCGCGCGACCTGCTCGAGGAGGTCCGGCTGCTCGCCAACATCGAGACGAACGAGGAGAAGCTGCTGTCGGTCATCGTCGCCGGCCAGCCGGAGCTCAGCGAACGCCTCAACGACGATTCTCTACGGCAACTGAAACAGCGCGTGGCGCTGCGGTGCGAGCTGGGCGTTCTCAGCCTGGCGGAGACCGCGGCCTATCTCGCCGGACGCATTCGCGCGGCAGGCGGCGTTGGCGCCCAGGTCTTTACCAGGGAGGCCGTGACGCTGATTCACGAGCGCTCGGGCGGCATTCCGCGCACGATCAATGTGGTCGCCGACAACGCGCTGCTGAGCGCGTTCGCGGTGGGGGAACGCCCTGTCACGCGGCAGACGGTGCTCGATGTCTGTCGGGACTTCGACCTGCAGGAAGGCACGGACGCGACTCCAGATGTTCAGGCCCCTGCGGAAGCGCCGGTGGTCACGGGCGATGCCATCGCCGAAACCGCCGGACCGCAACGCCTGCTCTCGTCCTTGGCGCCAATCAAGGCGCTCGCCGGTGACGCCGGCGTCGCAGAGGGATCCGCGGCAGAACGATCGGACACCAACGTCAGCGTCGGCGAAGCACCCGGCCCCAAGCGCCGCCGATTCTCCTTTTTCAGAGGTTAGTGAGAGTACCGATGAGTCGAGTTGACGAGGCACTCCGCCGTGCGCTGGAGCAGGGACCGAACGGCGGACCGGCACTGGCAAGCGAACCGTCGTCCCAGGTCTCCGATCTGGACATCAACACGCTCGCCGAGGAGCCGTTTCCGATAGAGATGCGTGAGCACCGGCGCCCCCGCAAGCCGGTCGCCGAGAATCCTCCCGCGCTTGAACCTGTCCGCCCCGTACCTGCGGTGCAAGAGGCGACGTCGGCCGATCTGTTCGAGCGGGTCAATGTCGCCCTCGCCGAGAAGATCGTCATCGATCACAATATGGCGCCCGTCTGCCGCGAGCAATATCGTCGTCTCGCGGCGATTCTGCACCATAGCCAGCTCTCAACCGGCTTGAGCGTCATCATGCTCAGCAGCGCCGTGCCCGGCGAGGGGAAGACGCTGACGTCGGCCAACCTGGCGCTCACGTTCAGCGAGTCCTATCACCGGAACGTGCTTCTGATCGACGCCGACCTCCGCCGTCCGACGTTGCATTCAGTGTTCAGGGTGGACAACACCAGCGGATTGAGTGACGGCCTTGCGGCTGAACAAGAACACAAAATGGCCCTGCGGCAGGTGTCGGCGCGGCTGGCGATTCTGCCGGCCGGGAGGGCGACGTCGGATCCGATGGCGCGCCTTACCTCGGACCGGATGCGCCGGCTCCTGCAGGAAGCACGTGGATCGTTCGACTGGGTCATCATCGACACCCCTCCCGTGGCGCTGCTCCCGGACGCACACCTCCTCTCGTCGATGACTGACGGTGCGCTGCTGGTCGTCAAGGCAGGATCGACACCCCATTACCTGGTGAAGCGGGCCATGGACGCGCTGGGACAGGACCGGATCCTGGGCGCGGTCCTGAACCGCTCGACGACATCGACCAACGCCGGCGGGTACGGCTACTACCAGAACTACTATTACGGCGCCGCGCCGGAGACAGTCGCGAAGTCATGATCCGTATCTTCGTACGCAATCTGACGACCCGCGCGTTCGTCCTGATTGCGTGCGACACGTTGCTCATTGCCTTTGCGGTCGTCGTGGCGGCGTACGTCCGGCTTGGGTACCTCGGCGCACGCGACGTGCTCATTATCGAGAACGGCGCGGCGAAAGCCCTGTTGATCGCGTTCGTCTCGCAGATGTGCCTGTACTACGCGGACCTGTACGATCTGCGCCACCTCGCCGACCGGCGCGAGCTCTTCACGCGCATGCTGCAGGCGCTGTCATCGGCGTCGTTCATCCTGGCTGCGCTCTATTTCTGGTTTCCGACGCTGATCATCGGCCGCGGGGTCTTCGTGATTGCCGCATCCCTTGTGATCGTTCTCGTCCTCGGCTGGAGAATCGGTTTCGAGTGGATGAGCGGTCAGGTCGGACCGCGCGAGCGCCTTCTCCTCGTCGGCACGAATGGTGCCGCGGTCACCCTGGCGCGCGAGATGTTCGAGCGTCGCTACGAGCTTGGCGTTGAGATTGTCGGGTTCATCGATCCGGATCCGGCCCGGGTCGGCGCGCCGATTCTCAACCCTGGCGTCATCGGCACGCTCGAAGACATCCCCTCTATCGTTCGCGCGCGATCGGTTGACCGCGTCGTCGTGAGCCTCGCCGACGCCCGCGGAAAGCTCCCGATGGACAAACTGCTCGAGATGAAGCTCGACGGAGTGTCCTTCGATCACCTTGCCTCGGTGTACGAGGAATACACGGGCAAGATCGCGGTCGAGAATCTCCGGCCAAGCTGGCTGATCTTTTCTCCAGGCTTCCGCAAGAGTCGTGTGGTGTCTGCGAGCAAACGATCGCTCGATATCTTCGTCGCCGGCGTCGGACTGGTGATCGCGGCACCGGTCATGGCACTGGTTGCGCTGGCGATCAGGCTGACCTCGCGCGGCGCGGTGCTGTATCACCAGCAGCGCGTCGGCTTGCACGGCCGCATCTTCACGCTCCACAAGTTCCGTTCGATGCAGGAAAACGCGGAAGCGACTACCGGACCGGTGTGGGCGTCAAAGTCCGGAGACTCGCGTGTCACCGCAGTGGGATTGCTGCTGCGCCGCGCGCGCCTCGACGAGCTCCCGCAGCTCTGGAACGTGCTCAACGGCGACATGAGCTTTGTGGGGCCGCGGCCCGAACGCCCCGAGTTCGTCACCGAGCTCACTCGTCAGATTCCGTTCTACGGTCAGCGCCATATCGTCAGACCTGGCCTCACCGGCTGGGCGCAGGTGCGCTACACGTACGGTGCCAGCGTGGAAGATGCGCTGCAGAAGCTCCAGTACGACCTCTTCTACATCAAGAATCTGTCAGTGGCCCTTGATCTTTTCATCATGCTGAACACCGTCAAGACGGTGCTGCGGCAAAAAGGGGCCTAGGGTGACCGCGAACCACGGGCAACCTGGCGCGCACCCCATCATCAACGCCATGAGCGTGGATGTCGAAGACTACTTCCACGTCAGCGTCTTCGACGGCATCGTGCCTCGTTCATCGTGGGAGTCGATGGAGAGCCGCGTCCGCGCGAACACGGAGCGACTGCTCGACATCTTCGACGAGTTCGATGTCCGCAGCACGTTCTTCGTTCTCGCGTGGGTCGGCGAAAGGCACCCCGACCTGGTGCTCGAGATCGCCAGGCGCGGGCATGAAGTCGCGTCTCACGGGTACGCGCACCGGTTGGTGTACGACCAGACACGAACCGCATTCCGCGATGACGTGAAGCGCGCAAAGGCGATCCTGGAGGACGCGTGCGGGCGAACGGTGCTCGGATACCGCGCGCCAAGCTATTCGATCACACCTCGATCGCTGTGGGCGCTGGATGTGTTGATTGAGGAGGGTTACCAGTACGATTCGAGCATCTTCCCGATTCGCCACGATCGGTACGGCATTCCGGTATCGGACCGCGTGCCCTATCGCGTGGATCGCCCGGCCGGGAACCTCATCGAGGTGCCAGGTTCGACCACGCGCGCGGGCTCATTGAATCTGCCAGTCGCAGGCGGCGGATACTTCCGCATCCTGCCGTACTGGTGGACGCGCTGGGGTATCAACCGCGTGAACGAGCTGGAACACCGGCCTGCGGTGTTCTATCTGCACCCGTGGGAAATCGACCCGGAGCAGCCTCGATTGAAGGCGGGCCGGCTGGGACGTTTCCGCCACTACCGCAACCTTGCGCATACGGAGGCTCGACTCCGCCAGTTGCTGACCGATTTCCGTTTCGACACGATGCAGGCACTCGTGGCGAGCGTCCGACTCGAGGTCGCGCGGGATAACAGGTTTGCGCTGTCGCTCCCGTACTCCTGGTGAGGGGACGTGGATGACGGTACTCAGCGCCCAACCTCGATCTCCGCGTTACCAATCTCTTGATCTGTGGCGCGGCGTCGCCTGCATTTTCGTCGTGCTGTATCACTCGGCGATCGTGTACGTCAGCGGTCCGCGGGCGAACGATAACCAGGTGACCTCCGCAATTCTGGGAGTGCTGAATCAACTCAACGTCGGGGTATTTCTGTTTTTCGTGATCAGCGGTTACTGCATTGCCGCTGCCTCAGACAGCGCCCGCCGTCATCAATCCGCCGTCCGTCTCTATTTTCTACGTCGGTTTCGTCGAATCTATCCACCCCTCTGGATCGTCATCGCGCTGGCGGTGGTGTTCTTCGCCGTCGTGGATGTTGTCGTCTCACCGGGGCTTCTAAGCGCGGAACCGTGGTCGCAGCTTCGCCCGTGGTGGTACTCGCCCTGGCAGTGGCTTGGAAACGTCACGCTGACAGAAACATGGCGGTATCACGTGGGTGGCGGCCCGCGGGGACATTTTCCGGGACAGGCATGGACGCTCTGCTACGAGGAGCAGTTCTACGCCGTGACCGGCGCGCTGCTCCTGGTGCCGCGGCGGTTATTCAGCGGCGCCGTCGCCGTCACCGCACTCACCGTCGCTGTCATGCTTGCCGCACAGGCGGCGCATATCGATATCGGGGGTTTCTTCTTCGACGGCAGTTGGCTGACGTTCGCCGCAGGGATCCTCGTCTACTACGCAGTCAACTATGGTTCAGAGCGCATGCGGCCGCTTTCGTACGTGGTCCTAGGCGCCGCTGCGATTGCGGCCGGGCCGCTCGGAGTACCTGGGGGCGCCTTAGCATTCTGCTTTTCGGGCGTCCTCCTCGCGCTGCATCGTCACGATCGGGCGATCGTTCAATCGCGACTCGCAGTGCCGCTGATCTGGTGTGGGCAGATGTGTTACAGCCTCTATCTTGTCCACCAACTGGTCGTGAAGGCGATCAGTCAATGGCTCTATGAGTCCGGAATTCAAACCGGGTTCGGGACGCTCGCCATCACCGTTCCTGTTTCCGTGGCGGCCTCGCTGATCGTCGGCCGTGCGTTCTACCAGATCGTGGAGCGGCGGTTCCTAAACGCTCCGGTGGGGATTCGTGGTGCCATACCTGCCGCGGAAGTTCCGCTCCCGGCGCTCACGACGGCGGCTGTCTAGAGCACATGTATGCGGACCCACCAACAATTCAATGCCGCGATCGCAGTTCCACCGGCCAGTGAGGATGTCGTCGTCACGGTGTCCGAGGAAACGTCAGGGAAGGAATGGGATGAATTCGTCCTGAACTATCCCGGGAGCAGCGTCGATCACCTTTGGTCCTGGGGCCAAATTGTGCGGGACGTTTTTGGACACCACCCTGCGTACCTGGCCGCTCGTCGTGGAACGGATGTCGTGGGCGTCTTGCCCTTGATTCGCTTTCAATCGAGATTGTTCGGCCGCTTTATGGTCTCGCTTCCTTTTCTGAACTATGGAGGTGTGCTGGCTGCAGATCCCCTGGTGATCAATGCACTCATCGATCACGCGCGCGGGCTCGCTCTGGGATTTCGTGCCTCTCATATCGAGCTGCGGCACCACGAGCGTCAACTGCCTGATCTGCCCTATCGGCAGCACAAGCTCGGACTGAGTCGATCACTCCCGGGCACCTCCGAAGAGCTCTGGGCGCAGATCGATCGGAAGGTGCGAAACCAAGTACGGAAGGCTCAGAAGGACGGCCTCACAAGCGCAACGGGCGGCGGAGAGCTCGTCGATCAATTCTACGAAGTGTTCGCGCGAAATATGCGCGACCTCGGCACGCCGGTTTACGCGAAGCGACTGTTTTCCGAAACGCTGCGGCTCTTCCCGGACGCGGCACAGGTGTACACGGTGCGCTCGGGCAATATCACCGTGGCCGCCGCGATCGCCATCCGGCACGGAGACACGGTCCTCGTGCCGTGGGCCTCATCCCTTCGCGAGTACCGTCAGCAGTGCCCGAACATGCTGTTGTACTGGACGATGCTGGAGCGGGCATCGACAACTGGCGCGCGTGTGTTCGATTTCGGTCGATCGAGCCCTGACAGCGGCACGCATCATTTCAAAGTTCAGTGGGGAGCGCGGGCAACGCCGCTGCACTGGGAATATGTGCTGCTTAAGGGGCAGGTGCCGCCGGACCAGGGAACGTCGAATCCCAAGTTCGGCGTCGCCATCCGGGCGTGGAAACGCTTGCCGTTGTGGGCGGCGAACCGGTTCGGACCGATGCTGGTCCGGAACATACCTTGAGCCCGGGCCCGACGACATGGACATGACCGAGGAGCAGCGGCGGCTGCAGCAATCAGCCATCGCCTTCGCGCGCAAGATGCTGGCATACGACGTCATCGCGGCTGACGCGGCCGAGACGTTCAACGTCGAGGCGTGGCGAGCGTGCGCCGACTTTGGTGTGCTTGGGATGCCGATCCCCCAGGAGTATGGAGGTCTTGGGCTCGGCCTCGCTTCGCTGCTCGCGGTCATGGAGGGGCTTGGCTACGGCACCCGGGACCAGGGCCTGTTGTTCTCGCTCAACGCGCATCTCTGGACCAACTCAATTCCGATCCTCGTGTACGGCAGCGATGCGCAGAAGGCCGCGTATCTACCGGGGTTGTGCGATGGGACCCGAATCGGCGCGAATGCCGCGACCGAGTACGGGGCGGGGTCCGACATCTTCTCGATGCGTACGCGCGCCGTTCGTGACGGCGATGCGTATGTCCTGAACGGCACGAAGATGTTCGTGACAAACGCGACCGTCGCCGATCTCGTCGTGGCGTACGCGACCATCGATCCGGCGCTCGGTGCGATGGGGATCACGGCGTTCATCATCGAGCGCGGCACGCCGGGGATGACGGTCGGAGGCAAGCTGCACAAGATGGGCTTGCGCACGTCGCCGATGGCCGAACTGATCTTCGAGGATTGCCGAGTCCCACTGGCCAACCGTCTGGGCCGAGAGGGACGCGGCGTCGACGTCTTCGAGTGCTCGATGGAATGGGAGCGCGGGTGCATCCTGGCGAGCTGTCTCGGGGTCATGCGAAGACAGCTCGAGGAGTGCATCCGTCATGCGCGCGAGCGCAAACAGTTCGGTCTGCCGATCGGAAAGAACCAGTCAGTCGCCAACCGCATCGTCGACATGAAGGTGCGGCTCGAGACGTGCCGATCTCTCGTCTTCCGGATCGGCGAGCTGAAGGATCGGAAGGAGCCGGCCATGCTCGAAGCGGCGATGGCCAAGCTCCATGTCTCGCAATGCTTCATTCAGTCGAGTCTGGATGCGATCCAGACCTTCGGGGGATACGGCTACATGACGGAACAGCAGGTCGAGAGGGACCTTCGGGATGCCGTCGGCAGCGGAATCTATTCGGGGACGTCTGACATTCAGCGCACCCTGATCGCCAAGGCTCTCGGACTGTAGTGCAGTCCCTCACGCGGAGAACCTCATGGACTCAGTCAAGGAAACGATCAGGCACTTCATTCTGACAACGTACCTGCCGGGAGAGTCGCCGGCCAATCTTCGCGACGACACGCCGCTGCGCAAGGGCGGCATTCTGGATTCGCTCGCCACGCTGGGCCTGGTGAACTTCGTCGAGAAGGAGTTCGGCATCGAACTGGACGCGTATGAAACCGCGGTAGACAACTTCGATCGCATCGAGGACATTGCGGCGCTCGTCGAGCGCAAGCGGGGCCGATAGACGTATGCGAGGCACGGCGCGATGATCAGACCGAATCTGGCCGAGTACCTGGAATCGAGCGCGGCTCGATTCGCCGATCGACCGGCTGTTGTCGATCCAGCCGGGTGGACGATTACGTACGAGGCCCTAAATCGCCAGGCCGACGCGCTGGCGCGATTTCTCACGTCACGAGGCGTAACACGTGGCGATCGCGTCGGGGTGGTATTGCCGAAGAGCGTCACGGCGGTCGTATCACTGTTCGGGATCATGAAAGCCGGCGCAGCGTATGTGCCTGTCGATTACACGGCGCCGTCAGACCGGTGCCGAGGCATCCTGACCGATTGTGGTGTGCGCGCACTCATCACCGACGCCGGCGTGCTGGGCGTCGTTCCGGATCAAGTCCAGACGCCGCTTGCCGCGCTGATCGTCCTTGGAGATATTCCTGAGGGACAGGCGACGGCCGCCCCTGTGACACCCTTCGCGACTGCTGTCGAGGAGCGTGGCCCGGTAACGGATCATCCGCGGAGCGCCAGCGATCTCGCGTACATCCTCTATACGTCGGGGTCCACCGGCATTCCGAAGGGGGTCATGCTGACGCACGAGAACGCTTCGAGCTTCGTCGAATGGTGCTCGACCGTCTTCGAACCGCACGAGCACGATCGATTCAGCAGTCATGCGCCCTTTCACTTCGATTTGTCCGTGCTCGACATCTACGTGTCGGTCAAACACGGCGCCACGCTGTATCTCGTCTCCGAAGAATTGGGTAAGAATCCGAAGGAGCTCGCTCGCTTCATCAGCACGAATCGGCTCACCGTGTGGTACTCCACACCGTCGATTCTCACGCTGCTGGTACAGTTCGGCAATCTGGGCGTGCAATCCGGCTGGATTCCACGGCTCGTTCTCTTCGCCGGCGAAGTGTTCCCGGTCAAGCACCTGCGCGAGCTGCAGCGCCGCTGGTCTGCAGCGGAGTACTACAACCTCTACGGACCGACGGAAACCAACGTCTGCACGTTTGCGAAGATCCCGGCGGGGATTCCGAGTGACCGCGAGACTCCCTATCCGATTGGTTTCCCGTGCTCCCACTGTCAGCCGCTGGTTCTGGATAGCAACGGCGTCGAAGTCTCCGGCGCACAAGAGGGCCTGCTGTACATCAGCGGTCCGTCGGTGTTTCGCGGGTACTGGAACCGTCCGACCGAGAATGCCGCCGCCTTCATCGATCGCGACAACGGGCGGTGGTACAACACCGGCGACGTCGTTCGATGGCAGCCTGACGAGGGGTTTCTGTACCTCGGGCGCCGCGATCGGATGGTCAAACGCCGGGGATATCGCATCGAGCTCGGCGAAATCGAACGCGGCCTCTACCTGCATCGCGCTGTGAGGGAAGCAGCGGTGATCGCCCTTTCCGACAGCGACGCGGGAGTAAAGATCACGGCGTTCATCTCGTGTCACAACGGGAACGTTCCCTCGATCATCGAATTGAAAACGTTCTGCGCGCAGCACCTGCCTTCGTACATGAGTCCCGACATGTTCGTTCTCCGCGAGTCTCTTCCGCGAACGTCGACCGACAAGGTGGACTACCAAGCGCTCCGTGGAACCGTCGGCGCAACCAAGGGCATGAGCCAATGACCACTACCTCGATCAGTCTTCCCGCGACGAACACGCGTGCCGCGGCGATGCCGTGGGCAGAAAGTGCGGTCCCTGGCGCGGAAACGGTCAAGCTGCTGGACTTCGGTTGCCTGATTGCGCAGCTGCTGGTGATCAGTGGCCTCGCCTACCACTTCGCGCTCGAGAACAATGCGTTTTTCACGCTCACGGTCATCACCGCCGTGGGATTCGCGATCCACTACTTTCTCCCGTTGCGGTGGCGACTGCCCTTCTTCGTCTGCCTCTCGTTGGTGGCGATCGGCGTCCTCCTCGGTGTGGGAACAGGGGCGTGGCTCATCGGTATCAGCCTCGCGATTATCGCGATCTGTCATCTTCCGGTCCCGTTCCGATTACGTGTGGGGATACTGCTGGTGGCGGGCGTCTCGTTCGCGGTCCTTCGGGGAGGCTGGGGCACGGCGCCGTGGCCGGCCGCCATCTGGCCGATTCTCGGCTCGATCTTCATGTTCCGACTGGCGGTGTATTTGTACGACGTCCGGCGACAGCCCGCGCTGGCGTCGTTCTGGCCCACGCTCGCGTACTTCTTCCTGCTGCCGAACGTCTGTTTTCCGCTGTTCCCGGTGGTCGACTACAGCACGTTTCGCCGCACCTACTACAACGGCGAGCGCCATGAGATCTACGGGGTCGGGGTCGAATGGATCTTCCGAGGGACGATCCAGCTCATTCTGTATCGAGCCGTGTACCAGACGCTCGTCCTGAGTCCCGCCAGCGTCGTCAACGTGCTCGATCTGTGTCAGTACCTTCTCTGGCCGTTTCTGCTCTATCTCCGCGTCTCGGGTCAGTTTCACATCATCGTAGGCATCCTGCATCTCTTTGGGTTCAACCTCCCCGAAACGCATCGCTCCTACTTTCTCTCGTCTAGCTTCACGGACTTCTGGCGCCGCATCAACATCTACTGGAAAGACTTCATGATGAAGGTGTTCTTCTATCCGGCGTACTTCGCGTTGCGCCGGCGAGGGGATACTCTGGCGCTCAGTGTTGCGACGCTGCTCGTCTTCGTCGTGACGTGGTTGCTGCATTCATATCAATGGTTCTGGATTCAGGGATCGACGCTGCTCACCTGGAATGACGTGCTCTTCTGGAGCGTGCTCGCCCTGCTGGTGCTCGGGAATTCGCTTCATGAGTTTCGCAGGGGACGGCGACGGATAACAGCGTCGGCCTCGGTCGGTTCGGGTGAGGTGCTGCGTCTGGCCGCACGAACCGTCGGAATGTACCTCTTCATTTCGATCCTGTGGTCACTCTGGAGCACCGATTCTGTGAGCACGTGGCTGTCCCTCTGGTCTGCGGCGGGCCAGATGCCTTCGAGGCCGCAGGATTGGCTCCGCGCTGGCGTTCTGGTGGTCCCGGTGGCCGTTGGCGCGTGGGTCATCGTGACAGCGCAGCCGTGGTTCAGACAGCGGACCCCGCTGACGCTGCGGTCGACGTCCGCACTGGTCGTGTGCACTGCGACGCTGCTGGTTGGGATCAGTACCTCTCGCGTGTATCAGCACTTCGGGCCGGCCGGCACGTTGATCGCGTCGGTCCGGTATGGCGGGCTGAATCAGGCGGATGCCGTGGATCTCGAGCGCGGATATTACGAGAACCTCATGGGAGTCGACCGGTTCAACGGCGAGCTGTGGGGCTTGTACATGAATCGCCCGATTGATTGGACTCGCGGTCTCATTGCACTCGGAGTGGCAAGCGCCGGGAGCGACTCACTGCCATGGGAGCTTCTGCCGTCGGTCGAAGGCCGTTTCAAGGGAGCCGTGTTCCGTACGAATCGATGGGGGATGCACGACAAGGAGTACGACAAACAACCTTCGAGCGGCTGCTTCAGGATCGCCTTGCTTGGTGCCTCGCACGTGATGGGTAGTGGTGTCGTGCGCGAGGATACGTTCGAGGCGATGCTCGAGAGTCGCCTCAACCAGGACGGCCGTTGCTTCGAGATACTGAATTTCGCCGTCTATGGCTACAGTCCCATCAGCCAGATCCATGTGCTCGAATCGCGTGTGCTGGAGTTTCAACCGCAGGCGGTCTTTTACGTGGGCCATCCCGAGGATCCACAGCGAGTCGCACGCTTCGTGATCCAGTCGGTGCTCGAAAAGAGGCCGCTTCCGTACGACAACCTCGCGCAGATCGTCGCACGGGCGGGTGTGAACGCGGACACTCCCGAGCGTGTCATCACGCAACGCCTGGCGCCCCACGGCAACGAAATCCTTGCGTGGGTATATGGTCGGCTGATCGACGACTTGAGACAGAGAGGGATTTGCAGCTCGTTCATCTTTCTGCCGATGATCCCTGAGGCACCGTATCCAGTCGATACGTCTACGGACATCGAGCTCGCGAAAGATGCAGGCTTCGCCGTACTGGATTTATCGGAGGTCTACGCGGGTTCCGATCGGAACGGGCTGTGGGTGGCCGAATGGGACGCGCATCCCAACGCGCGCGGCCATCGTCTCATTGCCGATCGGCTCTATACGCTGATCAAACAGAACGAGACGGCGGTGTTGAACTGCGGGGCCTCGCCCATCTCCGCGGCGTGGGCGGCACATTGACCGGCCAGACCGCGAGGCATGTCGCAACTCGAGCGATGGGCCTCGCCGCCCCGGTCCCGATCGATCTGCCGGCGAGCGCTCGTCCGTCTCTCTTTGTGGTCGTCGACACGGAGGAAGAATTCGACTGGAACGCGCCCACGCGGCGGACCAACACAGGCGTCACCGCGATGCGGCATGTCGAGAGAGGGCAACGCGTGTTCGATCGCTTCGGTGTCAAGCCGACCTATGTCGTGGACTACCCCGTGGCGTCGCAGCCCGATGGCTATCTGCCGCTCCTGGAGATCTCTCAGTCGGGGCGCTGTGAGATTGGCGCTCACCCGCACCCCTGGGTGAATCCTCCGGATCTCGAGGAGGTCACGGGCCGGAACACGTTCATGTGCAACCTTCCCGAACCGCTTCAGCGCGCCAAGCTGGAGCGCTTGTGCGGGCAGATCGCCGACGTATTCGGACGCACGCCGACCGTGTACAAAGCGGGCCGGTACGGCATCGGGGATTCGACCATCGGCGTGCTGGAGGATCTCGGGTTCGAAATCGACGTCAGCATCTGCCCGCAATTCGACTTTTCGGCGGAACAGGGCCCCTCGTTCGTCGAATTCGATTCGCGACCGTTCTTCCTCAGCGATCGGCTGCTCGAGATCCCGTGCACGGTCGATTACACGGGTTGGGCGGGCACATTGCGCCCGGCGCTCCATCGCATCGCACGGCGTGACTCGCTGACCGCGTTTCGTGGCGTTGGCGCGCTGGCGAAATTGGGTGCGGTCAATCGAATCATGCTGTCCCCGGAGGGAAACAGCTTCGACGAGATGCGTGCGCTGACCGAGGACCTCTTCGAGCGGGGCCTCCGAACATTCATGTTTTCGTTTCACAGCCCGTCCCTGGAACCGGGACATACGCCGTACGTGCGCACACGTCCGGACCTCGACCGATTCCTGCAGGACATCGAGCGGTTCTGCGAATACTTCATGGGAGAGCGCGGTGGCATCGCGTCGACTCCCGGAGAGTTCCGCGCCGCTCTTGGAGTCTGATTGATGAAAGTGCTTGGCATCTCGCCGTTGGACAAGGATTCGACGGTCACAATCGTGGAAGACGGCGCGATCACGTTCGCAGCCGCGGAAGAGCGGTTTACTCGCATCAAGCTTC
>Ga0208185_1000176_pt1 | contig 41122 bp, 35 predicted proteins | sample EasRivMeERMLT700_FD_187532 | JGI IMG/M metagenome (GOLD analysis project Ga0208185, IMG submission 187532) | Soil microbial communities from meander-bound floodplain in the East River, Colorado, USA - East River MetaG ERMLT700 (SPAdes) (version 2) | ecosystem: Environmental > Terrestrial > Soil... | reverse complement strand
AGTGCCAGACAAGCGGCGCAGACGGACGATAAGGAAATCTGGATCGTGCCGGCGTCTGCCCATCCCGCGCGGTCCGCGATCCATCCCATCAGGTATCCTGCCGCTGCCGCCGACAGGTAGAGGCTGGTCACGAACACACCTGACGCGCGTCCGGCGAGATTTCTTCTCACCGCTTTGACGTGATAGCCAGCCAGGTTCACGTAAATCATGCCGCTGACAACCACGCCCCAGAGAAACGACAGCATCGCCTGCCAGTAGTAGGCACCGGATCCGTTGAAGAGTAAGTATCCCAGCACGGCGGCAACGACGAACGTTGTGCTGAGCACGACCCGCGGCGAACCGCGATCGCCGATCCATCCGCCTCCAATCGACGTCAGCGCACCGAACCCGTACAGGCTCGTGACGAGTCCGGTGGTGGTTGGCGAATAGCCGAGACCTTCGCGAAGGAACGTCGGATACATACCGAGGTACCCGTAAATCACCAGGCCGCCAAGCAGACTCATCGCGGTCAACAGGATCGTGTTCCTGTTGGCGAGTGTCGCTGCTCCACCGTCATGGCGATGCGCAGCCGGCTCACTGTCGCGCTCGGTAACTGACCGATCGACACTGACGGCAATTATCGCCATCACGACGAAGCCGATTACGCCGAAGGCGACCATCGGCAACCGCCAGCTTCCATACGCGCCAAGCAGCGCGCCGCCCAGGACGGGGCTGACGATCGCGCCGATCGCGAACGTAAAATTCACGGCGCCGAGCGCCGCCCCGCGATGGCCGACGAAAGAGTTGGCCGCGATGGCGAGAAGCACGGTCAACTGCATCGCTTCGCCAATCCCGGTGACCGCCCGATACATCAGCATGTCCGCAAATCCGCGGGACACGACTGTCAGCGCGGTGCCGGCTGAAAACAGCGCGATGCCTGTTTGGAGGACAGCCTTGCGCGAGAAGCGCGCAAGGAGAAAGCCGGTCGGGGCCCCGGCAACCGCCATTCCCAAAGTGAAGACCGTCGAGAGGAGACCGATACCCGCCAGCGAAAATCCGTACTCGCGGCGCACTTCCGGCGCCACCAGCGGGAACAGTTGCCGGTCCATTGCGTTGATGGCGTACGAGGCGAGCAGCACGCCAAACATGACGACGCCAAGACCGCCGGGTTCCGTTCGCGGCGCCTCGACGGTTCGCATGGAGTCCACCGTTACCTGATGGCCGCCGCCTTGACGTGCGTGTTCAGGTACCAGTCGAGAATCTGCTCGCCCGTCCAGAAGACGGTGCCCGAGCGCGACTGAATATGTTCGAGTGCTTCGCGGAAATAGCGGAGCCGATGCGGAGCGCCCATGATGTAGGGGTGCACCACGATCGCCATGACGCGCGCCGATTCGTGGGCGTCGGAATAGATCTGTTCGAATTGATCGATCGCCCGGTCGCGGTATTCGGATGCCTTGTGGTGCTGAATCAGCATCATCGCGACGTCGTTGCACTCCTGCGTATAGGGGACGCTGACGAGGGAGCCCGTCCGCGTCCTGATCATCACGGGCTGATCGTCCAGCACCCAATCGCAGACGTATTCGTAGCCTTCCTCGGCCAGGATGTCCGGCGTGTCCCAGGTCTCGGTCAGGCCCGGGCCGAGCCATCCACGCGGCCGGCGGCCCGTGAATGTCGTGATGGCCATCGTCGTCTTCTGGATGTCCACGCGCTCGTCGGGCACCTTCTGCATGTTCTTCTGTCCGAAGCCGTGACCGATGAATTCCCACTGACGTTCGAGCGCTGCGCGTGCGATTGGTTCATAGGCCTGAATCGCGCCGCCGTTGATCGCGAGCACCGCCGGGATCCGAAGCCGATCGAAGACATCCAGCATTCGCCAGAAGCCGACACGGTTGCCGTATTCGTGCCACGCCCAGTTCGGGACGTCCGGCATCGGTGATCCACCGGCCGGCGGCGTCAGAACCGTGCGCGGCATCGGTTCGAGCGGGTTCCACTCCTCGACGTTGACGATGACCCATATTGCGAGCCGCTCGCCTCCGGGCAGAGTGACGCGCGGCCGATCCTTGATTGCGGAATACACGATCCGCTCGGTCGGAAGCATGGTGCGTTAGTATTGACGACTTCGCTCTTCTGTCAATCAGATTCGCGACGTGATGCCCGCAGACCTAGCGGCGAGCGTAGAAATAAGATTGGAGGATCACTCCGCATTCACTGCGTGCGTCGATAGTGCTCCGTCGTGGTGCGAGGCGCGACCTTCATCGTTTTCATCTTCTTGATGTACTCGGGATACAGGGTTTCCTCGCCACCCAGCGTGGCTTCGAGCGGTATCCCGTATTCAGTCGCAAACTCGCTCAGCACATCATTCTTGCCGGGCAGAAAACTTGGCACCTTGCCCGCTGGAACGATCGTTCCGTCCGGACTCATTTCACACGGAAATGGGGGGATGACCTGATTGGGATCGGCGATCCAGCTGGATTCGCGAATGTACGGTGCGGTCATGTATGCCGGATCGTTGATGATGAAGACGATCGTCAGCAGATTGCCGTACCGGTGAACCCGCGTCGTGACCGTGGCCTCCGGACTCTTGGGAACGCCGGTGCGTGTGAGATAGGCCTCTTTGAGATGCGTGGTCGTGTAGACCAAAGTGTTGCGTTCCCAGCGCCCGGTCGAGAATCCCGACCATTTGTGCGGCGCATTGGCCGACGGGTGCGGGCGCCCATCCAGGTAAATCATCTGTTCAGGCTCCTGCCAGGCCACCTTCAAGCGTAAGCCGACGGGCCGCCGTGTTTCGTTGTCGAGCTCGTTAGTGATGCGCAGCTGCGATACGGAGACCCGTAACCCCATGTCGATGGGGTGCGGCCGGCACAGATTTTCCGGGAGATCGAGTTGGTCAGGATGCCAGGCTTCGGCTCTCAGGAGTCCCGCTTCATTGAGCGGGATGCCCGTGTAGTCGCCAATATCCATATGGTCGTTGTAAACCCTCGGCGACCACTCCCCGGCGAGATCGACCTGGGCGTTCGCCGGCCGGGTCGGAAGCGCGAACACCAGGAGCAGCAGAATCGTGAATCTCATCTGATCATCCTTATCAGCGTGCTTCGTTGGCGCGACACGGCGTGGGATCCCACCCGGACGCGTCCGGAGTCTTCTTGAAGTGCGCGTGCATGATGAGGGGTTCTATGAGGTATCGCGGATCGGTGACCACCGTCGTCACCACGAGCCAGGTGTTGTGAGAGTACGGATCCGAAAAGGTATCAAAGTATTCTTCCACGAGCGCGTCACCGCTGTACGGCACACCGTTCTTCTGCAGATATCCGGGACGCATGCGGCTCGTCACGACCTTGAGATAGTCCGCTTCCTTCTGCTGCTGTGGTGCGACAACGAGCCTGCCCGTCGGATCCTGCACCGGCCCGCCGAAGCCGTCACGCCGGTCCCTGGGTTCGCTTCCGCCCCACGTCGCCACCGAGAGTCCTTGCCACGACGGCGCTTCATTCGGCGACGGTGGCCCGCCGAAGCGGAAAAGGCGAGTCTGGGTCCCGGAATCCGTATCCATGCGGAGCGTGCTGTCGTCCTGCCAAGAGATATGCAGCCTGCCCGGGACCTGCAGGAGAGCGGCAGCGCCGTACGACCTGCACGCCTCACCGCTCGCCTGATCTCTGGCGGGATCCCAGGCGTTTGCGACCTTACGGCCTTCGGGATTGAGCGGGACCATCACGTAATCGCCTTTGTCCGGCACGAGCATGCGGAAACGCCACTTTTCCGTGACCTCCGAGACCCAATATCCGGTCACATCGTATGGGGCAAGCGCGCGCGCGGTTCCGGACGCTCCGCCCCGCGGCGCCGCTGGGCCTTGCGCGACAACAGGAGCCGACAGCGGCAGCGATAACGCTGCGACGAGCAGGACAATTCGATGGGGTTCCATTGATCGTGCCTCGCTCACCGGTCTTGCGGATTGTTGGGTCCCTGGAATTTGAAGCCGTCCGACGGCCGCTCGATGGTGTGCAGCAGCAGTTTGTGGTCCTCCGCAATGCGCCCGGGCCGCCCCGTCACGACGACCTGATCCCCGGGCCGGAGGGTGGTTGCCGTCAAGCCTGCTTCGTTCAATTGCTGGGGAGCGGCACCTTCGATAATCCAGATCTGCCTCTCTCCCTTTTCGTCGGGAGCTTCCACCTTCATGAAGGAGTGCGGGTTGCGCCAGATGAACTCCTTCAACGTCCCCTCAATCTTGACGGTCTTGCCGTAGATATACATGGCCGCAACCGAATGGTGCGCGAAGGCCAGACCACCGCTCAATGTCAGAAGGATCGCACTCGCTGAGACGACGACGGGCAATCTCTGTTTCATCGCTGTGCTCCTAGTTACTTCCACGGCGTCCGCTGGTGTCCGGTTTGCCGCTGAGACTTTTGTAAGCTGCCTCGACAAACATATCCGTCGTCCAATTGCCCGTAGTGCTGCCGTAGATCGGGTCATAGTCCCGGGTTGGCCTGGCAACCTTCACTTGCTCGAGCGTCATGCCGCGCTTGATCATGTCTTGAAAGCGGTCCCGGACGATGGTGACCATCTGCTGATAGATATCCAGGTCCGCCACGTCACACAGCCTTCCATGGCCGGGGACGATCATCGTGCCCCCTTCCATATGGTCGGCCGCAATCGCCATCTGCCTCAGTCGGTTCAATCCCTCGAGCACTCCCTGAAGACTCCCTCCGTTCTTCACGTCGATGATGGGGTAGTGTGTGGGATCGAAAATATCGCCGGTGCTGATGACGTCGGAGCGCCGGAACAGCACGATGCTGTCCCCGTCCGTGGTCGCCGGTTGATGAAAGATCTGGACCGCCTCACCGTTGAAATACAGGTTCTTCTGCGGCACCGAATACGTGTCGTTGGGCCACGCTTTTTCCGCTATGGCAGGTTTGGCGTTGCGATCGCTCATCCTGTCCAGAATGGTGCTGAAGGCAATGATGAACACGCTCGCCTGCGCGGCTCGGCCAATGGCCAGCGGCCGTCCGATCCGTGCGAACTGTTCGTTGCCGCCGACATGATCGGGTCTGTCGTTGGTGTTCACGATATAGGTGATCTGGCCTTTCGATACGGTCCTGATGGCCGCCAGGACCTTTTCGCTCATCGTCGCCGCACCGGAGTCGACGAGAAGGATGCCGTCCTTGCCTGCTTGCACCGTAATGTTGCCGCCCGCTCCTGCCAGCACGCTGACGTTGCCTTGTACGGGCAAAAGCTCGAGTACGGGGCCCTCCTGCGGATAGACAGGCTGCGTCGAACCCAACGCGCAAAGGAACAGCGCCGACGCGACGCACACGAACCTCGGCTTTGACCTGAACACGTTCATCTTCGTCACGGCGCAGATTGTAACGCCGAACGGGGGCACTCTTCAGGCTTGGGTGCTCGTGACGTCGCGGTAAGCAGGCCGGCGGATTTGCTAAGGAAAAATGGGTCACTCACACCAGCAGGCGGACCCCGACGTACTGCTTGGAGCTTTGGAACTGTCCGCTTCTGGTTTGGCTGTCGTTATAGGCAATATGCAGGCAGCGGCCGTTCTTCGACCCGAAGCTGGCCGTGACACTTCGTGGCGTCGTTCCGGGACTGACGCGCACCCCCGTTCGGTCAGCTCAAATGGCTGAACAGCGCGCCTTGATGCACGACGATTGTCGTCGTGCATCGCCTGAGTACGGTGGCCGCCGCCGATCTCATCCTGGTGTTGGACATGGCGAGTTGGTTGAACGCGGCACCCATCGGGAGTTGCTCGCCAAGAACGGTACGTATACAAATCTTGTTCATGCTCAGGTCGACGGGGTTTAGGGACTGATGAGAAATGCTTGACGCCGTGAGGTCACCACTCGAGCAGTCTTCGCTCTGGAGCCGAGGTGCTTATGTCGATTGCGAATTACGGTGTTTTGGTCGGACGTCCGGTGCACAGTGCGCCTGGACGGGGCGCGAATGCGCACTATCAGATCCATGTGGTGGACCGCACGGTCGAGTACCGGATCGCAGTGAATGTCTTGTCAAGTCTCGCGCCGTCGGAACTCGAGTATCTGCTCGACGAAGACGCCCGGCATCCCATCACCGACACGCTGCGTTTCCGCGAGCCCGGGTGGTACCCCCTCGGCAACCTTCCGAGCAGCGGCGGCCTGGACTACATCCGCGGCAATCTCATGGATCGCACGCGCATGCGGGTGCTGCCGGTCAACCTGCCCGGCCCCGACGACGACCTCAATGACAAGATCGATCGCGTGGCGAAGGCGGCCATCGCCGAGGAGGGCGCGTTCGTCTGTGCCTTCGGGCAGCGCTGGGGACCGGAAACCGTGCGCGACAAGATCTTCGGGTTCCTCCCAGGGAACGGTGTCCACGACATCCACATGAACCAGGGCAACTCGGGCAGCTTTGTGCGCGATGACGGCGTGTGGCAGGACGGCGGGCTCTTCTTCTTCTTTCCATCGACCGGCCGCTGGACCGCACTCTTCCTGAAGTTCCAGTCGCAAGCCTGGCACACCGACGATGTGACAGGCCACACGATTGCAACGCCGATCGAACCAGCGCCCCCTGTCCCACCGCAGCCCGGGCCGGGGCCCGGCCCCAATCCGATAACACCCGGCGAACCCGACCTGCGGCTGCTCATTATCGGCGCGTTGATCAATCCACAGGGCAACGATCAGGGGCTCGAATCGGTCACGCTCATGAACGTGTCGGATCAGGATCAGAGTCTTGCCGGTTGGTCGATTGCCAACCGCAACAAGGCCAAGTTCCCGCTGACCGGCGTCATCAAGAGGGGGCAGACGGCCGCGTTCAAGCTACCCATCGATGTGCCGCTGTCAAATGATGGCGGGTTGATCACGCTGCTCGATGCGCAGGGCCTGAAGGTCCATGGCGTGTCCTACACGAAAGCACAAGTGTCGCGACAGGGATGGACGGTGACCTTCTGACACGGCGGCCGCCGCGCGGCGAGTTCGGTCGACTCGATTGGTCTGGATGACGAGCGTGCTCGGAACAATCGTGCACGACACACCGAAGCTCGAGGCGCCTCAGGCCTCGGTGTGACGCGTCAAGAAGAATGCCTTAGTGAGTGATGGGAAGACCGGCGGCGATCGTCTTCGCCAGCTCGCTGCAAACCGGGTGACCCCACCCGCTGGCGCTGACGCCGGGCATCTGACCTGCCTGAGGCGTGATGTCATACACGATATTGTCTTTCCGAGTGCCATCCGGGCTCACCCCGGCTGGTACGTGATCGAGGTTCAATCCGTTGCGCACGCGCCACGCGATGTTGTGATCCGCGCAGGACGAATCTCCGCTGACGCCAACGCCACCCAGCAGGCGTCCGTCGAACGCGTAGAGCGCAAGACCGCCGCCGAACACGTTGACGCCACCGATGCGAAAGCCCCCCATCGGATCATTCGGTCGACCGAAGTTCGACGCGTTTCCGCCGTACGCGACGGCTGTCTCCACGGGGTTGCTTTCCTGAAGACCGAACAGGCTGCCTCCCGGCTGGACCGCCGAATAGAGATTCGCGGTTGACAGGGCGAGACCCGGCAGGCTGAATGCATTCGCGGTATTCGCTTTCTGGGCGGAGATCACTCGACTGCCTGGCCATTGATCGCCGCGATGTTCGCCAGAAAACACGACTGCGCACACGATGCCGTCGCGATTCACCACGGTCGCCCACATCTCCAATCCGAACCCGCCGTTCTGTTCGCCCTGAGCCGTGACAAGTGCCTGACGCAGGGCGGAGTGAGAAGGTAAATCCTTACATGCCGCGCTGCGATCGTCATCGGCTCGTGCCGTCACCGACCCTGCAATCACCGCACCGATCATCACCAGACCCATGGTCCGCTGCAGATTCTTCATACTCAACTCCATTCCGCGCACGCTCCCGCCCGCACGTGGTGTGCGTGTCATCGAGACCGATCGATTTAAAAGCGAGTTAATTGGGTGGACGCGCGCAGCCCGAGAGCCTAGCACAGGCGCTGTACGTCAATGCGACGCACGCGTACTCTCACAGAAGGATCGTGATCACCCCGGTTTCTCGCGAATCTCGCTGATGGAGCGACTTTTCCGCAGGAGCGACGGTAACGAGCCGCTGACGCGCGGATTCTCGCGTCTCAGGTGGCGATAACCGACTCGCCGATTCGGCGCAACGATGGACATCACGCGGTTGCGCTAGACTTCACGCGGCGTGAGGCGTCAATGACGAAAGGACTGTCCGGCCGCTGTGAGGTGCGGCGTGTCCGAAGCAAGACCGTAGTCAGGCAGAATGCCGACAAGCTTTGTCGCTCGATGGCGAAGCTCGGTTGCTTCGGATCAAGCCGGTTTTGCGGCGGACATGCCGCGGCTCACAGCGGCGGGCCGCGCTATTAGAATCTCGAGAGTTATGACGAAGGGATTGTCCGCGTCCGTTGCGCTTGTCGGTCTCGCTGTCGTCCTCCTTGCCTCGCTGAGCGGGGCAGGCGCCCTGCAGCTTCCCCGCGACCCGGTTCAGATCGACAGCGACGATATTGGTGGGGTCGTCATGGGCCCCCGCGGTCCCGAAGCCGGCGTCTGGGTGATCGCGGAGACGACGGATCTGCCGACGAAGTTCGGGAAGATCGTCGTCACCGATGACGCCGGGCGGTACGTCTTGCCGGATCTGCCAAGAGCGAACTACAGCGTGTGGGTGCGCGGCTACGGGCTGATTGACTCCCCCAAGGTGCAGGCCGCGCCGGGAAAGCTACTGAACCTGACGGCGACGCCGGCGCCGAGCGAGGCCGCAGCCGCGAAGTACTACCCGCCAATCTATTGGTTCTCGATGCTCAGGGTACCGGCCAGAGGCGACTTCCCGTTGGAGAAGATCAAGAGCCAGGGCGAATGGCTGAACGTCGTGAAAACCGGCGCATGCCAATCGTGCCACGCGCTCGGCACTCCCGGAACACGGACGATCCCCAAGGAGCTCGGCGTGTTCGCGAGCTCGGCACAAGCCTGGGCGCGTCGCCTCCGATCCGGCCAGGCACAGAGTTTCATGGCCCGCGATATCACGCGACTCGACACGCAGCTCGCACTCAGATTATTTGGCGACTGGACCGATCGAATCGCCGCGGGCGAGCTGCCCTTCGCCAAGCCCGAGCGGCCGCGCGGAATCGAGCGCAACGTCGTCGTCACGCTGTGGGACTGGAGCAGACCCACGGCGTATCTCCACGATGAGATCTCGACCGACCGCCACAACCCACGGGTCAACGCCAACGGCAGGATCTACGGATCGCCGGAGGACAGCTCGGATCTCGTGTGGGTGCTCGACCCGAGCACCCACACGCCCAGCGAGGTGCTGCATCCGGTCCGCGACCCGTCGACGCCGTCGACGAAAACCAGCCCGATGGCACCGTCCGCCTACTGGGGAGCCGACCCGATCTGGGATAGCAAGACGCTCAACCACAATCCGATGATGGACGAAAGAGGCCGGGTGTGGTTCACGCCGCGCGTTCGTCCCAACGCGAACCCGGATTTCTGCAAGCAAGGCTCGGATCACCCGTCGGCGAAGGTGTTCCCGATCTCGGACTCGGGGCGCCACCTGTCGATGTACGACCCGGCGACGGGAAAGTTCGCGCTGATCAGCACCTGCTTTCCGACCCACCATCTCGCATTCGCGGAGGATGCCAATCACACGCTCTGGACCAGCGCCGGCATTGGTGGGCCAGGCGTCATCGGATGGTTGAACCGAAGGATGTACGAGGAGACGGGCGACGAGGTGAGAGCGCAGGGGTGGTCGCCGTTCATCCTCGACACCAATGGCAACGGCAAACGTGACGCGTATGTAGAGCCCGATCAGCCAGCCGATCGCACGAAGGACACGCGCGTTGCGGTCAACACCTACGCAGTGGCCGTGAGTCCGGCCGACGGTGCCGTCTGGGGAACCGTGGTGGGATACCGCGGATATATCGTTCGGGTCGCGCCGGGATCGAATCCCACTGAAACGGCGGTCACTGAGATCTACGAGCCGCCATCTCCGGGCTTCGGACCGCGCGGCGGAGATGTCGATCGCAACGGCGTGTACTGGGTGTCACTGGCGAGCGGACATCTGGCGAGCTTCGATCGCCGCAAGTGCAAGGTCCTGCGCGGCCCGACCGCCACAGGCGCGCATTGCCCTGAAGGGTGGACGTTCCATCAACTGCCCGGGCCGCAGTTGAGGGACGTGCAGGATCCAGGGAGCGCGGAAGCGAGCTACTACACCTGGATCGACTGGTTCGATACGTTCGGCCTCGGCAGGAACGTTCCGATCGCGATGGGAAATCTCAACAGCTCGATACTGGCTCTGGTGGACGGACAGCTCGTCAACTTCACACTCCCCTATCCCATGGGCTTCTTCGCCAAGAACGTCGACGGACGCATCGACGATCCGAACGCCGGCTGGAAGGGCAAGGCCTTGTGGTCGACGTATGGGACCCGGACGATGTATCACCTCGAGGGCGGCAAGGAGAACCGGCCGAAGGCCGTCAAGATCCAGCTTCGTCCGAATCCGCTCGCGCGGTGAGTTGCCCTCTCTCGGTTTCGTCTCTATGGCGCATACGCCGCACCATCGCGGCCGCCGGAGATGCGCACAGCAGACGATTGACGAGCGCCCGCGTCGGTTGGCGCATGTACAACGCCGTCTTCGCCTTGACCGCGCGCCAGGTAACGCAGCGCGGAAATACCCGGCATGAAGAAATAGGCGCCGCCGCGCACGTGCACGAACTGCGGCAACCCGACAAGACGCCGGCACAGTCCGCTCGCACGAGGACGTGTGAACGTGTCGCTCGGTCGGCCCGTCGAGAGCGGCGTGCGAGTGGCGACGAGCGGATCGCCCTCGTCGAGACCTTCGAATTTCGGATTGGCGAGCCAGGACGCCTGGATGAATTCGAACTGTCGAGAGATGTTCGCATTGAGACAGATGAAACGCAGCCCCCGCTGGACAACGCGACCGCGACCCTCGTCGGTTGTTTCAAGCACGTACTCGCGGCCGCGGCGCAGAATGCGATGAAACCGCGTGGACGCAATCAGGTCGTCGTGCGTATGGCGCCGCCCGAAACCCAGGATGCGGATCAGCCGTGCAAACAAGCCCCGGGTGCCTTCCGGGAGATCGGCGTTCCGTGGATTGGCGCGGCGGATATGGGCGCCATGGGGACAGGCCGTGCCGTCCACATCGTTGTGAAAGGTGAACTGATTGCGCTGGATGTCCTCGGGATCGGGGCCAACACCGGGAATCGCATCGCCGCCAAGCGGCACGGTCGGCGCGCCCGGAGGCATGGCGTGCTTCGACGTGTCGTTGGGAACGAGGTTTTGGTCGCTCGGAATGATGGGGATGTCCAACGGCAGGCGACCGACCACGGCGGCGGCAACCGTGTCCCGGTCTTCTCGATGGCTCGCCGCTTGCTCGTTGATGAACTGCCAAAAGGCAGGAGCGTCCTGGGAGAGATCGCGCAGGACCAGATACGTGCCGTTGCGACCGAGGTCCTTCTTGCCGGGCACGTCCTCTGCCGACGGCAGAATACCTTCGGTATCATCGCGTGGATCGAGGAGCGGACGGTCGGTATATTTCCCGTACTCGTTGGGATAGCCCAGCAGAATTTCTCCGAGCGCCGACAGATTGGTGTATGCCGTCGTGTCGTGAACCCGCGCAGACTTCTTCCGCTCCCAGTCGATCACGGGCTGACTGATACCGTCGTTGAAGCCGAACGGCTCGATGTCGCCGATGTCCTTCGTCGTCAAACACGTCAACGTCGAAAACCCGGCCTTCCAGCGCTCGTTCTTCAGTTCCCTTTCCCATTGGTCCAGTCGGTCGGGCGTGACGGCATAGAGCAGCATCAGCACGTGCGGTAGCTTGCCTGGGCCGCCCCACAGCCACCATTGCCGGTCGTTTGCCGCGACGTCCCCGAGCCGGCGCGCCCGGCTCGCCTCCGTCATGCCGGATATGAATTCGTAGGGGAACTGGGCCAGTGTGCTCGATGCAACGCCCAGTCTTTGGAGCCCTTCGTAGGTGAATGCGATCTGCAGCGCAACGTCGGGCCGGTGGCCCTTGACGGCGGTGGTCACCGGTGCGTTCGACAGCCAGGAACGCGCGGCCGCGGCGTCCGCGATGGTCAGCAGATGAAAGCGCGCGGCCGTGAGATGCCCGTAACCGAAGCGCACCAGCCCCTGGATGTCGCGCCAATCGTCGTCGGACAGTGGCATCGGCCGGCCTCTCACAAGTCCCGCAGCCACGCGCGAACCTCGGTGTCCGTCATCGTGCGACGCTCAAAGCCGGCGCGGACGCGCGCGTTGCGCTCGAGATCATAGACAGTCAGACCCGGGTAGCCGCGATACCACGTTTCCGTTGGCTTCTGGTGCCTCCGCTGCGTGTATTTGAACTTCAGCTCATCGTCGATGCCGTCCTTGATGACCCAGCGGGTGCGCGGATATCCGAGCCCGCAATTGAAAGACAGATTGAGTGCCCATCCTGCCTTGTTGATGAAGTCATCCATGTAGGCTTCATGGCTGCCGTCGTAGTTACTCGCGAAGATCATTCGCTTCTTGCCATCGAGGAAGACCCAGCGGGCGAAATGGATGTTGCGTATGCGGCCGAGATGGCCGCGCGTATAGACGTGCCGCGCGAAGTAATCGATCACCCACATGAAGACGGGGAAGAGCGCGCGGCGGAAACGGTTTGGCTTGACGCTCCCCAGCGCCGTGTACTGATTGGTGACGTCGTGATCTTCGAGCGCCGCCAGCTCCAGGATCTGGGCGACCTCGGGCCGATGGATGATCTCGGGCTCGGTCTTCTCGTAATGACGCAGCACCCACAGGAACACCACGACCGCCCCGAGCACCGGCACGGCCAGCAGCGGATACAGGATGAAAAAAGGCACGAGCAATAGGCCGAGGACGACGATGACGGCGAATGCGACCGGCAGATAGCGGATCAAGAAGAAAAACAGTATTGCGCCGAGCGCCACGAACGGAAGGACGACACGGAAAAACAGCGGCTGCAATGGAATAAGAGACGGGATTGCCAGCAGCCAGGGCAGCAATAGGGCGCCCGGGATGATCGCGTAGTGAAGGTAGTCGCGCACAGACCAGCCCAACGGCGTGCGCTGCGCGGGGGTCAGCGAGATCTTCCCGTCGTTCAGCAGGGGCCGGCAATGCGCAATGAGCTTGGCACGGACTTCCTGGGGTTCGGCGCGGTCAAATTCTTCTTGGCGATCCTTGACGCATTTGACCAGCTCATCGCGAAGCGTGGCTTCCTCGCGGATCTGCCTCACGGTGCGGCCGACCCAATTCACGTAGTTGGCGGCTGGGGCCTGCGAATGCCTTTTCATCCATACGAACAGATCGGAGTCGGGTGTGAAATCGCGGCAGAAGGAAAAGATCTGCCGCAGGCCGGGCGCCGCGAGGCGCACCATGTCGGCGAGAAGGTCGTCGGCGGACCCATCGCAATCGCCGAGGAATACAAGGAGGACGGAAAAGTCCGGAATCGGGGCTCCATACTCTTCGAAATCGCGCAGCGTCTGGTCGTCCAGAATCACGAAGCGCGCGTAATGGAGATTCTCGAAATGGCCGAAGGGTACGATCGAGTTCTCCCGCCTCGCCATGCCTGGGCGATCGTTCATGGAGCTGAGCAACGCTCTCAGCCCGTTGACGCGCTCCTCGATGATCGGCGCGACGATCGTGAAATGTGATTGCGGGGTCATGTGCCAGCCGGCCAGCCGTCGCCCTCACGCACGCATTGTGAGCTGCGGCGCCGAACGCTGTGTTTTCGATCGCAGGCAGTCTGCGCCACGCAGATTGCCTATGAAAGGGTATTTCAACCCACGCGTCTGTCAACCGGATTTCGGTCAGTCTCTCCTGACGAGTCGTCGTCTCGAAGGGATGTGGTTCGGCCCACCACACCAGCAGGCATCAAAGACCAGCATTTGATGTTCGTTTCTGCTCCACAGAACGTTGTACCCACCAGACCAGGGCGCTCGTCGGCGGGGACACGATCCGAAACTGGATCGCCGCGGCCACCAATCGCCGCCGCGAATCGAGACCGCCTTTCCCGAAGGAGTCGGTCATGTGCTGTAACAGTGATGATCCTCATCCGCACACGGACCACACATCTGTGTCCAGTGCCAACCGCGCCGACATCGTGGAGCGCTTTGGTCGACCATCACTCGCGGCGGGCGACGTGACCGTCGATGTCGTTCCGAGCGGGCCTACTGGAGCACAAGTCGCCGGCATTCATCGGCTGCTCAATGAAGGGTGGATGCGCCAGCATCTTGAAGGGGCGCAGACGCAGCTCCTTTCGTTGCAGGTCATCGAGAACGATGACAAGGAGCAGGAACAGGCTGCCGCATCGCGATTTACGGCCGCTGTGTATGACTACACGAACAATCGCACATTGTGTCTGTGCGGCAGACTCGACCAGCCGGAGCGCGCGACCGTCACGGAGGCTGGGATCCAGCCGATTCCGACGCGCGAAGAGTTCGACGCCGCCGTGGACATCCTCACGAATCAGTCGGAACTCGGCGCCGCCGTTCGCAGCGGGGAGCTCCTCGCCTACCGTCCTATGCCGCCGCTGGCGCCTGTGGAGACCCCTGACGGGCGTATCGAGCGGACACTCGTCGTCGGTCTGGTACCCGCGCGAGGCGAGAGAAAACGCCATCAGCTCGTTGCCGTCAACATGATCCGTCGTGAAGTGCTGCACGAATTCGAAGGGCGCGCGCACGATTCAACGGACGAATGCGGGCCACCACCGTCGAGCACGTGCGCCTCAACGGGCAATTCCGGCCGCGTCTCGGTGAGGGTCACCCAAGGTGGGAATACGTTGTGGCAGTTTGAAGCGATCAGACCCACAGCCTCGTCCGGGACGAACGGTTCAGGAATCGAACTGAGGGGCGTTCGCTACCGCGGCAAGCACATCTTGTATCGCGCCCACGTTCCGATCCTCAACATCGAGTACTCCAGTGACGGTATTGGCGCGGGATGCGGACCCACCTATCGTGACTGGCAGAACGAAGAAACGTGCTTTCAGGCCAACGGGGCCGACGTGATCCCTGGCTATCGACTGTGCAGCGTCCCGGCACAGACCATCATCGAGTCGAACACTGATACGGGCAATTTCCGTGGCGTCGCCATTTACGTCGAGGGCCAGGAAGTGGTGCTCGTCAGTGAGATGGCGGCGGGATGGTACCGCTACATTACCGCGTGGCGGTTTCACAGCGACGGGACCATTCGGCCTCGGTTCGGATTCGCCGCGGCGAACAACTCCTGCACGTGCAAGGACCACCACCACCACGTGTATTGGCGCTTTGACTTCGACATCCGCACGGCTGCCAACAATGTGGTCGAGGAGTACAACAACCCGCCCATAGTGGGCAACGCGAACTGGCATACGAAGCGGTACGAGATTCGCCGACCGCGCGACGCAGCACGGAACCGTCACTGGCGAGTTCGCAATTTGACCACCGGCGAGGGGTACACGATAGTGCCCGGCACCGCGGATGGGGCGCAGGACGCGTACGGCGTTGGCGATTTCTGGGTCGTCCGGTATCGAGGTGCGGCCGAACATGACGACGGCCAGGGATTCACCACAAACCCGGCGCTCTCGCGGGCCAGAATCGATCAGTTCGTCAGCGGAGAGGTCGTGGAAGATCGTGACGTCGTGGTCTGGTATGCAGGCCACTTCCGACATACACCTGGCCACGGCGGTCATTACCTGGGTCCGGACTTGAAGCCGTTCAATTGGTAACGGGCGATCAGGGCATCCTGACGCCGGCACAGATGGTGGAACTGGATCGCTGGATGGATAAGGGAATCAATCCCGAAGTGAACCGGATTCTCGCCTCCCGCACCGCATCGACCCGCTGACGTGGACGGCAACTCGGAGACACGGAGGCCGTGCCTCCGTGACTCCGTGGCCCGTCGATGTGAAAAGCGCTAGAAATCGAACTGCACGCCGAGCTTCGCGAAGCGGCCCAGAATAACGGCTTGCGGGCGGAGCCACGTGGCGTAGGCGGTGTTGACCCCCGTCACCGCGTCGACGTTCAGTGCGTTGTAGAGGTCCAATTGGAAGGTGGTCTTCGCGCGGCCGGTGCGCACCGGTCTGGCAAAACGGATGTCCAATTGGTTGAGCCGCTCGCCATACATTGCCCCGGGCGAGACCAGATTCACCGACACGTTTGCTGCACCCCCGGACAAAGGCCGGCCCAGCGAGGGCATGACGATGGCATTGGTTGCCGTGAAGAAGGCGGCAATCTCCGGCCCCGGAATGCTCTGAAGGGTCGAGCTGACCTGCAGTTCGATCTTCGGAACGGTATAGGAACCGAGCAGCTTGACCTGAGTCTGGGGCCTCTCGGTGTGGCAATGCCACGCCGTCGGACTGGCCAGATTGAGCGTAGAGGTGCTGGTTCCGGCCGCGACAACCGGCGTCGAGTACGGATCGGCGACGGTATACTCCGGGACCTTCGCGCGAATATCGCAGACGTCCTGCGTAATTGTGCCCCTGTCGAGCCCGCCCTGGACGATGATGCCGTGCGCCATTCGCGCGCTGACCGTCAGAGCCACCCCGTTCCACATCTGCACCTGCTTGCCAAAGTTCTTGGAGAAGGTCGTGATGTTGTCGATCTGGCCGAACTTGGACTGGTTGACGTCGTAGAGCCCGGAGATCACGTTGCCGCCGCCATCTGGCAGACGCGAGTCCACGGGTGCCGTGATGCTGAATTGTGTGAAGTCGGCCGCCGTGACCGCGCGGTTGTCCACGATGGTGAAGTTGCCGTACCAGCGGCGGAAGTAGGTGGCGTCTACGGAAAGGCCACTCAGAACTTGCCGCTGCACGCCCGCCGAGAATTCCCAGTTGTAGAGCCGTTTGCCCCACCCCTGGAGTACGTCCGGATCGAAGTTTGCCTGGGCCCCCGCGCTCCCGAACAACGTATTGGCCACCGCGCCGCACTCGCCGTTGGCGGTTAGGACCACCAGGCTGCAGTCCGGAATGTAGTTGCCGTTGTCGGTCCACGACCGCGTGGTCGTAGTCGCCAGCCTGACAACCGGGCTATTCGCGCCGGCGATACCCCCCACCGTGTACGGCTCAACGTTGCGGTTGAGGCTCACCTTCAGCGCCGTCTTCCCGTCGCCCTTGACGTCATAGGCGGCGCTCAGTTTCGGACTCAGATCCTTGAGGTTGAGTCCCTCGGTATCGGAGTACAAGAAGTTCCGGGTCGGCGCGAGCTGAGCGGGCCCGATTGTCCGCGCCGGGAAGCTGTTCTTGAACCAGTCCAACCGCAGTCCGCCGTTGAGCGTCAGCCGGTCGATCGTCCACCGGTCCTGGGCAAAGGCGCCGAACTGGTGATTGACGTCGACCGCGAAGTCGATCGGATAGGCGCGCATCGTGATTAGGTTGGGCACGCCGAGGTTGAAGCGGTAGCTCACCGGGTTGATGTCCCAGTCGCGCTCGTTGGTGCTGCCAGAGATGTCTCCCACCCCGAACTTGAACGAGTGGGCCCCGGTGATGTACGAGACGGCGGCCCGATAGAAGAACACGCGGCTCGTACGGTTGATGAAGAACTGGCGGGCTCGGTACTGCCGCCCGGTTGACTGCTCCAGCACGCTGATCATCGCCGGGTTCACGTCGCGAATCGGATCGCGAATCGCACGCTCGAACGTGGTCTTTGCGGCGCCATCAATCAGCAGCCGATTCGTCAGAGGCACGGTAATGTCCCCGGTCACCTGCCGCTCCACAGGGAAATAGTGGTACGGTCCGGCCTCGGCCGCCAGGAGGGTGCCGCCGGGGGCTCCTGTCACATCGAGAATTGAAGGCCAGTTGCGCGCAGTCTGCTGAACATAAAGAAGGCCCACCTTCACTTTCGGTGCGGCCTGCACCGTCAGGCGCAAACGGCCGTCGTTGACGTTGGAATCGTTGGACACCGGCCGGCTCACGTCGGGCTGGTATGTCCAGACGTTTGGATTGTTGGCGTTCTTGTCATAGAACTCGTCGGCCATCCATTTGGAGGAGGTGGCGCGCCGGGCGGAGAAATAGAACCACGCCTTGTCCCGCCGGAGAGGCCCACCAAAGCCGGGATTGAAGTCGAACATCTTGTTGATCTTGTTGGGCGTGCGGAGCCCGGCATCCCTCAGCCGCTGCGTGAAGTTATTGCCCCCAAGCCCTTCGGTGGTCCCGTTCATGAACAGGACACCGTTGAACGTGTTGCCCCCCTCGCGCGGAATCACGTTCACCCGCACGCCACCGCCGCCGGTGTCGGCACCGGCGCCCGAATAGTCGACCGCGATCTCCTGCGACGCGGCCATGTTGAAGGTGATTTGGGAATTGGCCGGTGAAATCAGCGCGGCTGTCGACAGACCGTTTTCCATGAGCGATTGGGAGTTGCCGGTGGAGCCGTGGACCTGCATGGCGATCGCCCCGGAGAGCTGCGTCGCGCCTCCGACGTCCTGATTGGCGGCGGCCACGGTGACGCCCGGGATGAGCGCGATCTGCGCAAACGGCGACCGGCCGGCCGGAAGGTTGTCGATAAGCTCGCGGTCGATGACGCGCTGCCGCGCAGCGCTCTGCACGTCCACAATCGGAGTCTCACCAGAAACCGTGACGGTTTCCTGGAGCGCACCCACACGGAGCTCGGCGTCGATGGTGGCGGTAAAGGTCCCGGTCAACTGAATGCCGTCGCGCTTCGCCGTGCTGAAGCCTGGTAACGCAAACGCCACGCTGTAGGTGCCCGGAGGCAAAAGCTCAATCCGGTACTGACCGGTACCACCGGTCACCACCGACCGCACCTTCTCGATCAGCGCCGGGCTCGAGGCTTCAACAGTGACGCCGGGCAGCACTGCTCCGGACGCGTCCTTGACTTGTCCGGCGATCGAAGCCTGGGCGAACACAATCGCTGGGGAGCCCACGAGAACAACCAGGACAGATATGACGATTCGCAATCCACGCATGAATAACCTCCACTTGGGATGGCGTTTTCCCGGTCCAGGACCGAACAGGTCCGTCTGAAGGCGGACACGACCGACGAAGGCGGACACTACCACGATCTCATCGGTAGTCGTGCGGCTTAAGCCGGACCTGCTCGCGAGAAATAGAACATAGCGATTTGTTTCAACCTCTCGCGCCCGAGGTGGAAGCCGAGCTCAACCGAGCACGCGGCGAGTGGCGCTACCGCATCATCGACGGCCGCATCCGCTTCGAGCGCGATGTACGACTTGCTCACCAGCGCCTGAAGCAGAGCATCGCGCGGTTCCTGCGCGAGAGCAACCTCGCCTCTGTGCTCACGGCGCCGGTGATCTACTCGATGATCGTGCCGATAGCGCTGCGTACGGGCGCCGCATCCGCACTATCGGGAGTTCGTCGACTACGGCGACGCGGAGGGGTACAAGCGACGGCTACCGGTGTTGCGCGACGAACTGAAAGACGCCGAATGAGGATATCCCGCATGGGCGGCTGCTGCATACGCGCACGCAGTGTGGGTGCGTATCCATGCGCACGTGCGCCGACAGCAGTGTGTATCGATGTGCGATCGCCACCCGATGCGCCGCAGACTCCAATCGCGCGACAGACATCATTGCGGACCAACCCGTTCTCATGGATTTATCTCGACCACGGTTCTGCCACTAGCCAGGAATGGCCTCATGGTGGCGATTTGAAGGGAGTTGAACTGCTTATCGCAAAGTTCGAGCGACCTCATGTACGCCAACCGGGCCGGGATGTCCGGGACCCAGATTTCTTCGCCGGGGTAGATCAAGTTGGGATCGCGACTACGGAGCAGGTCCCGGTTGCGGCGACCGTCTTGCCCCTTGAAGTCGTACAGGGTCGTCCACGTTGCTAAGGGGGGACAGAATCCAATTCGTTGCGCGATCCTGGACAGGTTGTCACCTTGCCGGATCCGGTACTTTGTAGTCCGGCGATGGTCCAGCAGATATGGCGCATATTCGGCGTGTAACGAGTTGACGAACATGTAATTTCGAGGATCAGGCGAATGGCCTGAGCCATCAGGGCCACCGCTCACGAGTCCGAAGAGGTGGCCAGCCTCATGATTCGCCGTGTAAGCAATCGACTGACCGAGTTCGTGAGCAAGCTCTCGCACGACCGGCTCGCAGGTCTGTTGGTCGCCAACATCGCGGCAGAAATTGCGACGTCGCAGCGCCTCGATATTCACCTGCCCCGTGACTCCAGCAATCCCGGGACGGTACCAGTTGCGGTCACGATTGACTGGCGTCCACGCATAGCCCGTCTGGAAGGACAACTGATACGGGCTATCTCTCGTCGATCCTGTGAAATCAATGCGTAGCTCGTTGGAACCGATGAGGGCGGCAAATGCCGTTTCCATCTTCCGGCGAACGAAATCCCCAAAAGGGACGGCCCCGAAGTTGTTCAGGTTGAGGGTTCGAGTTGGCACTGGTCGCAACGCTTGTAATGGAGACAACGCTGGCGAGCTCGAGAGCGAACACCTGTTGCGTGCGTGACTAGCCCAAATTTCTGACGTCTTCACCTCGCCGCAGGCTCCTGTGGCGGCTCTCGCCACCTAGGACACAAAGACGGGGTCAACCACGGTAAACCGTCTTTGTGCGCTTGACGTTCCCCGGAGACCGACTCAGAATGGCGACGCTTCAGGTGCAGTCCGTCCATCAGGATCAAGGGCTGCCCAAAGGGAGGCGCCATGAAACGACGGTTCACCGCTGCGGCGGTTATCATCGCCGCGCTATCAGTACCGTTGTCCGCGCAGTGGCCGAGGCGTCCGCCGCCGGGGGTTCCGAAAGGCCCCGATGGCAAGGTGAATCTCCTCGCGCCCACGCCGCGAACCGCTGACGGCAAGCCGGATCTCTCCGGCATCTGGGAGGTTTCACCGCGTCGCGAGACGCCGGGCAGCGCGCCGCCGGGACGCCCGCCGCTGGCGCTCTTCGCCAACCTCGCGGCGAACATCAAAGAGGGACTGCCGTTCCAGCCGTGGGCGTCGGAGCTTTCCAAGAAGCGCGTCGCGAACCAACGGTACGACAACCCGGATGCGCTCTGCCTCCCGCAAGGTCCGCTTCAATACCATCTGGACCCGCAGCCGCGGCAGATCTATCAAATGCCGGGCAGGACGCTCATCGTCTACGAGTCGAACTACGGCCTTCGTACGATTTATACCGACGGCCGGCCTCTGCCGCCTCTGGGCGAGCCGCAGCCGTACTGGCTCGGGTATTCCATCGGGCATTGGGAGGGCGACGCGTTCATCGTGGAGTCGAATAACTTCCGCGGCGTTGAGGGCGGCAACCCGAGCGACGCATGGTTAGATCAGATGGGCAGTCCGTTTACCAACGCCTTGCGGCTGACCGAGCGGTTCCGGCGCCCGAACTTCGGAAACCTGGAGATCGACGTCACGATCGACGATCCGAAGGCTTACACGAAGCCTTTCACCGTAAGGATCGAGCAGCAGGTCGTGGCGGACGGTTGGGAATTGACCGAATTCATCTGCCACGAGAACCAGAGGTTCCTCGAGCTGACCGGTCGGGGGGTTCAGAAATAAATCACGACCCAGTCCTGCGCGGTCATCGTCGGCGTCGACGTGTCCGCGCGCAACAAGGAGACGAAGTACACGCGGTCGACCCGCACAGGCGACTCGGGACGCTATTTCCCTCGCGCAGATGCCGCTCGGCCGCTCCAAGATCACGGCACAGGCGCGGCGCTTCAGCCGTCCGTAATCGAGGTGACGCGGACCCGCCTGTTCCTGTGGTAACGTGTCGGCGCACCAGAATGGAGGTGGGCGATGAGGAAGCTGCTAACGCTCGCAGGCATCGCGTTACTCTGGGCCGTTCCCACTGCCGCGCATCATTCCTTCGCGGCTGAATTCGACCAGAATCAGCCGGTGACGTTGAAGGGCAAGCTCACCCAGATGGAGTGGCTCAATCCTCACGGATGGCTGCACATCGACGTCACCGGGCCGGACGGCAAGGTGGTCAACTGGGCTATCGAGGCGGGCGCTCCGAATGCGCTCGTGCGGCGCGGTCTGCGAAAGACGGACTTCCCGATCGGCAGCGAGGTTATCGTCGAAGGGTACCGCGCCAAGAATGGATCGCCGACGGCCAACGGCACGAACGTGAAATTCGGAGACGGCCGGAGCTTTTTCCTGGGGGCGTCTGATCCCCCACAGAGCACTCCCGCTCGATAACACCGGCCAACGTCAGGGCGCTTGTATGACGACCCGGCTGATCGGAATTGTCGTTGCGACGGTGGCCATCGCGGCGTTCGCGAAGCCCGCGGCGGGCCAGGCGCTGCCGCGCACGGCCGATGGCAAACCCGACTTGTCAGGAATCTGGCAGGCCGTGAATACCGCCAACTGGAACATCCTGGCGCACGCCGCCGAAAAGGACGTGCCGGCCGGCCTGGGAGTGGTCGAGGGCAACGAGATCCCGTACCAGCCGTCGGCCGCAGCCAAGCAGAAAGCAAACTTCGCCAATCGCGCCACCGCGGATCCGGAGTCGAAGTGTTATCTCCCGGGAGTGCCTCGGATCACCTACATGCCCTATCCGTTCCAGATTTTTCAGACGCCGGGGCACATCGCGATCACCTATGAGTACGTCCATGCCGTCCGCCGCATCTTCATGAAGGAGTCGCATCCCGACGGCGTCGAGTGGTTCATGGGTGACTCACGCGGCCGCTGGGAGGGCGACACGCTGGTTGTCGACGTCGCGAACTTCACCGACCAGACCTGGTTCGACCGAAGCGGCAACTTTCATAGCGCGGACCTTCACGTGATCGAGCGCTACACGCCGATCAGCACCAATCAGATCAATTACGAAGCGACGATCGAAGACCCGAAGGTGTTTACCAGACCCTGGAAGATGAGCATGCCGCTCTATCGCCGTCTGGATAAGGGCATGCGGATCCTGGAAAACGAATGCTACGCGTTTGGCTTAGAACACACATGGCTCAAGCCCCCGCAATGAAGAATTACCTGCGCTCGTCGATCGTGCTCGCTGTCATGGTGGTGCTGGCGCAGGGCCCGCGCGCGATTGGCGCCGCCGACCAGGGCGCTCAGCGCCCGGCGGCACCAGCGCCAGCTGGCGGGTACGCGCCGGCGCGGACGTCCGACGGCCAGCCGGACATCCAGGGCATCTGGAACCCCATCGGCACGTTCTACAACATCCAGGACCTGGGGTTTCAGGCGCGCTATCAGAACTTCAGGGATGACCCGGCGCAGCGCGGCAAAAGTCTCATCATCGATCCGCCGGACGGAAAGATCCCCTATCAGCCGTGGGCGGCGGAGAAAGTGAAGCTGGTGCTCGAACACCACGCCGATCCGACGCCGCAGTTTCTCGATCCGAATGCGCGGTGCTTCATGCAGGGCGTACCGCGCCACCTCAATAATCGCGAATTCGAGATCTTCCAGCCGCCCGGCTACGTCGTCGTCTTCAACATGGCGCACCACACGTATCGAGCGATCCCTCTCAATGGCGGTCCGCATATTCCGGAGCCCATCAAGCTGTGGATGGGCGATTCACGCGGGCGCTGGGACGGCAACACGCTGGTCGTGGACGTCACGAACAACAACGATCAGCCGTGGTTCGACGTCGTCGGCTCGTTCCACAGCGATGCCATGCGCGTGGCGGAACGCTTCGTCCCCATCAACGCCGATACGATCGAGTACACCTCCGTCATCACTGATCCAAAGGTGTACACGAGACCCTGGACGATGAAGCTGACGTTCGTGCGCAACAAGGATTACGGGGCCGAGCTCTACGAAGAGGCGTGTTTCGAGAGCAACGAGCGCACGCTCGAGCTCATGCTGAGCAGGCCGGGACGCTAGCTCGGCTCATACGTGGCGCGGCTGGGGGTCGTGCTGCACCAGATTTGTTCCTCCGAATCACTTCACGATTGGGTTGCGTTGCGCTGCCAGTCCGTGAACGAACCGACGTAGACGCGAGCAGGGACCATCGGTCACAACCTCCTCGAATCTTGCGCGACGACGTGCACGGGCGTAGCATGCCGATCTCGTGTCGCGACAACGCAATTCCGGAGGGTTTCATGCGCCGACCAGCCCCTTCCCTCGCGCTCGTCTCGATGATCGTCGCATCGATCCTCTCTTATGGGCCGCCCGTCCTCGGGCAGGCCGAAGCGCCGAAAATCGGATTCTTCGGCAGTTACAAGGTCACTGCCGACAAGATGGATCCATCGACATTGCCGATCATCGGCGCGTGGCGGATGAATTTCGAGAAGTCGGATCCGTCGATGAAAGCGGCAGGGCGCTTCAAGCCGACGGCGACGACGATCTACGCGGCCGAGAACGGCGGCATCAGACACTCCGTCTTCAATTCTTATCCTCCGGCGGTCAACAACTACATGACCGTGTTCACGCCCGAGGCGCGGAGCTACTGGGCCAAGCTCGATGGCAAGGGTATCTACGAGAATCCCCAGGGTCCGAATGGCAAGGGCGAGACCGCCGGTTTGTGGCTGGTCGATCGCAACACGATCTTCCGCGAGCGATGGGTCCAAGGCGCGGTTGACGAGCGGACCCTGTATCGCGTCTCTCCTGATGGCAACACGCTGGTCTGGACGAATTTTCCAGCGAGCGGGGACAGCACTCACGTGGTGTGGGATCGAATCCGCGTGCCATGACGTGGGCTGGAGCTGAAGGCGCCATAACCCTTCGCGCTCAAACAAGGAGGCGGGCAACATGATGTTCGGACGGAGGCACCCGATTGTCTGGGCGGCCACGGGAGCGGCGATTGTGTGCCTGCTCGGCGTCATGACCGCACGTGTGTCAGCACGCCAGGCTGGGCCGGCACAGGCTCCTCTGATGTCAGAAAATTTATTCAGGAACATCGAGGTCCTTAAAGGGATTCCCATCGACACTTTCTTTGACGTGATGGGGATGTTTGCCTCCTCCATGGGTGAGGACTGTACGTTTTGTCATTCCAAGGAAGCCGTTTTCAAGCACGAAGCGTTTGCCGACCCAACCCCGAGGATCAGGCGGGCGCGCCAGATGATTGCGATGATGAAGAGCATCAACGAGACGAACTTCGGCGGCCGGCCACTGGTGACCTGCTTCACGTGCCACAGGGGCAGCAACAGCCCGGTAACTGCGCCGCGTCTCTCTCTCCAGTACGGTGCTCCGGATGACGATCCAAATGTGATCAATTTTCCTCCCGACACCGGGGCATCCACCGATCAGATCCTCGACAGGTATCTCCAGGCACTCGGCGGGACGGCGCAGCTCGCCAGGCTTTCGAGCTTCACCGCCAGGGGGACGTACTCGGGATTCGACACGGCCTTCAAGGAAGTGCCGGTCGATATCTACGCCAAGGCTCCGAATCAGCGGACGTGGATCATCCACATGGCCGAGGGAGACAGTCGCCGCGTGTTCGACGGCCGCAACGGTTGGTGGGCGGGGCCAGACGGCCCGGCGCCGATCGAGACGCTGACCAGCGGGAATCTGGACCGCTACAGGCTGGAGGCGATCGTGGCGTTTCCAGCAGGGATCAAGCAGGCATTCAGCCGATGGAAGGTTGGCCGCACCGCGATCGACGATCGCCCCGTCCGGATTGTTCAAGGAACGAACGCCGGGCTGCTTCCTGTAAATCTGTATTTCGACAACCAGTCCGGCCTGCTGGTCCGGTGGGTGCGCTGGAACGAAACGCCGGTCGGTCCCGTTCCCACAGAGATTAACTACGACGACTATCGCGATGTCGCTGGCGTCAAGATGCCCTTCACCTGGACGGCGAGCCAGACGTACATGCAGATGACCATCAAGCTGAGCGCGATTCAGGCAAACGCTCCGGTCGACGCGGCAATGTTCGCCCAACCGACCCCGGGGACGCCGAGGCCCTAGGTCATAACATGCTGTCCGCTTCCTCTATCGGCGGGATCTCGGCAGGAACATGGCGGCCACCGAGGGCGCGTGGTAGCATCCGCCTTATTCTGACGCCAAATTTGAATCTCCGGATATAGGAGGCCAAATGCGCATCAATTTGTCTTTCGCGGCCGTCTCTCTCGGCATACTGCTGGCCGCAACCGCGTCGGTGCAGGCCCATCACTCGTTTTCGGCGACGTACGACGGCAACAAGCCGATCACGTTGAGAGGCACCGTCACCAAGATTGGGTGGCAGAATCCACACGCGCACATCTACGTCGACGTCAAGAACGCGGACGGAAAAGCAGTCACCTGGGAGGTCGAGAGCGCCGGTCCGACCGCGCTGCTCAAAGCAGGCTTGAGGAAAGAGGACTTTGTCGGAGCGGAAATCATCATCAAGGGCTTTCTTGCCAAGGACGGAACACCCACCGTCAACGCCAGCAGCTTGACCCTGGTCGAGGCGAAGAAGGAGTTCCTGACCGACGAAAAGACCCCGTAAGGCCGGGTGTCCGATCCATGAAGCGATTGATGATCGTCCTGAGCATGGCCCTGGCACTGGGCGGCCAGACAGTGGCGCTCGCGCAGGCACGGCCGGACTTTTCCGGCACGTGGAGATTGAACGTGGGCAAGAGCGGCCCGAACGTCGCCGGCAACACGCCGAACATTCCATTTCCGAGCCAGATCGCCGTCAAGCAGACGCCGACCGACATCTCCGTTGAGAGTACGAGTGTACGGCAACAACCCGTGTCCGCGGTTTACAAGCTCGATGGCAGCAAGGTCACCGTCCAGACGCCCGAGGGGATCTCCGAAACAGGCGAAGCGAAGTTAGACGGAGGAAATCTGTTGATCAACTCGCGCCGCTCCTTCTCCTCGCCGGCTGGAGACATCGTCGTTGAATTCAAGGAAGTCTGGAGCCTGACCGGAAACGTCCTGACGATCCAGAAGACTCGGACTCAGAGCGGAGAGTCGACCACCGAGAAGTCTCAGGCTGTCTACGACAAGCTGTAGGGGGCCCATGCGAGATCGCTTCGTGACGTGGCTGATCGCCGCGGTTGCCGTTGCGGCAATCGGATATGCCGTATCGCCAGCTCTCACAGCTCAAGCCCCCGCGGGCGGTCAGACATACACGCCGCGGCGGACCGCCGGGGGCCAGCCCGATCTCCAGGGCGTGTGGCGCGCCTGGAATCTCGCGAAGTTCGACCTGGAGGATCACGGCGCCAAGCCAGGTGTGCCTGCGGGCAGAGGGTTCGTCGTCGATCCGGCGGACGGCAAGATCCCGTACCAACCGTCGGCGCTCGAGAAGCGCAAACAAAACTACGAGAACAGCAGGAATCCGGATCCCTGGAAGAATGCCGATCCGTACGTGAAGTGCTATCTGCCAGGCATTCCGCGCATGACGTATCTCGGATGGCCGTTTCAGATCATTCAAACGCCGGAATCTGTGACCTTCGTATACGAGTGGAGTCACAAGAAGCGCGTCGTTCCGATCGGCAACACCCCGCCACCCGCCGACGGAGAAACCGCCTGGATGGGCATGGCGCGCGCCCGCTTCGAAGGCAATTCCCTGGTGATCACCCTGACGAACTTCAACAGCTATACGTGGTTCGACATGGCCGGGAATTTCCACAGCGACGCGCTGAAAGTGGTCGAGCGGTATACGCCGATCAATGCCGACACGCTGCAGTACGAAGCCACGATGACCGACCCAAAGGTGTTTACGCGGCCGTGGACGATCCGAATGACTATCCAGCGCCAGAAAGATATCGGCATCCTCGACTACGAGTGCACCGCGATGCTGGACGAGATGGGCATTCACCATACGTGGCCGAGGGATTTCGACGTCAACTGACGAGGAATAACGCATGAGTACGCGAACCCGTTTGCTGTTGTCGGTCGCGGCAGCGGCCGTCATGCTCGGCGTCACGCCTGTCCCGAGCATCGGTCAGCTAGCGCGCGGCGACGAGAACGCCGTGAAGACGCCAGCCGGTCCCATTCCGCGACGGGCGGACGGCAAACCTGACTTGACGGGAAACTGGAATGGAGCGCCCGGCGGCGTGACGCACACGGTCATCCTCGAAGATCATCCCGCAGGGTTCGGCGTGACGGCCGGGCCGACCCTGATCATCGACCCGCCGGACGGCATCATCCCCTATCAGGCGTGGGCGCTGGCGGAGCGGAACCGCCGCCGGGAAGACTCCAACGGCTACGAGGATCAGGTCGGCCACTGCGAGTTCTACGACCTCGGCCGCATCCAAATCTTCTCGCAGGAGTACATGTTTTCCGGGAACAACTTCATCATCAACGCGACCCAGCACATCACGCGCGTAATCCCCATGGACCGACTCGAGCATCTTCCCGCGGGCATTCGCCTCTGGACGGGAGACTCGATTGGACGCTGGGAAGGCGACACGCTGGTCGTCGACACGAGGAATTTCGCCGAGAAGCCCCGCATGTCTCTCGGCGGAGATTTTCACGGCGCCGACGCGCATATCGTCGAGCGGTTTACCATGCTCGACTCGAACACGATCAAGTGGACGATGACGATCGACAATCCGAAGGTGTTTACACGACCCTGGACGATGACATCTCCGGCGCCGATGAGGCGCCAGAAGGCGCTCGGTCCGGCCGAGTGGGACGTCGAAGACACCTGCCATGAAGGCAACGTCGACCTCGTGCACCTGAAGAACACGTACGACCAGGCGCGAGCGGCCGCCTCGAAACCTAAATAGACGGGAGGCTCGCAGGTCTCCCCTTCTCGCAACACGCCGCTTCCCGCCAATCACTCATTCACCGGATCGAGGTGCGGTGCTGAGAGCCGCCAGCGTGTCAGCCAGGACCGCTGTGCCGCGCGCGATCGCGTCCGGCGACGCATACTCGTCCGGTCGATGGCTCACACCGCCCCGGCACGGGATGAAGATCATGCCGGTTGGCGCGATGCGCGACATGAACAGCGAGTCGTGGTACGCGCGGCTGATCATCGGCTGATAGCGCAGGCGGCGGGCCTCGCACGCGGTGCCGATCGCGTCGATGATCTGCTGCGCGCACTGCGCCGGTGGATCCGCGTTGATTGGCTCGAGACGAACGGTCACACGGCGGCGGGCAGCGACCTCTTCGCTCGACCGGCCGATGCTGACCAGCATGGAATCGCGCCGCGCAAGGTCGATGTCCCGGAGGTCTACCTCGAGCCTCGCCCGGCTGGGTACGCTGTTGATGGCGCCGGGAAACAGGTCACACACTCCGACGGTTGCGACCGTATCGATCGATCCCGTCGAGCGCGCGGCTCCTTCGACCGCGAGCGCGATCTCCGCGGCCGCCAGAAACGCGTCGCGACGGTCGGGCATGAGGACAGTGCCTGCATGGCCGCCCTCCCCTTCAATCACGATGCGCAGGCTCGCCGGCGCGGCAATCGCCGTGACCACGCCGATATCGAGCAGACGCTGCTCCAGGATCGGACCCTGCTCGATGTGCAGCTCCACGAACGCGGCGTATGCACCGGCCGGCACCCTCACCTCTGACAGCGCTCCTGAGAATCCAGCCGACGCGCGCACCTCGTTGAGCGATCGGCCGTCGGAGGTGAGCGTGTGGTCCACGGATGAATCGAGCGCCCCCGCCATCAGACGACTTCCCAGGCACCCGATGCCGAAACGGGTCGGCTCCTCTGACGTGAAGAGCACCACGTCGATCGACCGCGACGGCTGGAATCCCGATCGTTGCAGCGCGCGAACAGCCTCCAGCCCGCCGAGCACGCCGACCGTGCCGTCGAAGCGTCCGGCGTTGGGGATGGCGTCGCAGTGCGACCCCGTGGCGACCGGCGGCAGCGTGGGATCGCGTCCAACCCAGCGCGCGAACGTGTTGCCCACCGCGTCCTCGCGCACGACGAGCGACGCCTCCCGACACAGTGCCTTCACGTAGTCGCGCGCGCGCAGATCCGTCTCGCTAAAAACGATCCGTGTGACCGCAGGCGCGGGCGCATCGGAGAAGGAGGCGAGCGTCTCGAGCTCGCCCCACAATCGCTCGCCGTCAACGGCCGGCATCACATCCTTGGTCCGGGATCGGGGATCCCGGATCCCGGATCCCCGATCCCCGATCCCCGATCCCCCGGATACCGGTCCCAGTCCTTGTAGATGAGGTATTTCGCCGCCTGCTTTCCGATTGCACCGAACCACTGCGGACAATAGGGCGCCATCCAGATGAAGTCGCCGGCCTGCACGGGGTACCACTGCGACCCAAGAAGATAGATCCCGCCGCCCTCGAGCATCAGCAAGCCGTGCTCCATCACGTGAATCTCGACGGCGGGCAGGGCCGCGCCCGGCTGGTAGGTCATCGTGTTCACGCGGAAGTCGAACGCCGGATCGTCAGGGATGAGCCCACGCACCTCTAGCCAGGGATCTCCTCCGAGATACGTCGCAGTCGTCCGCCGTTCATCGCCCGTCAACAACGCGGGAGGCGTAACCGCGCTCAGCGACTGATAGGGCTTCTCGATCACCAGAGCGCGCGCGGGAGCGTCGGTAGAGACAGCCATCGCCTTACCCGCTGGGATGTACGCGTACCCTCCCGCATCGAGCGTCGTCGGACCGACCGTAATCCGGCCATCGAGGACGTACACAAAGCGCTGATCGCCGCAAGCGGCAAGCGCTCCACCGCGATCGAACTCGGCGGTGTACTGCACGAATGCCGCCCCACCGGCCGCTGATGCGTGGACGATGGCCGTCGCATTCCGCATTCCTGGGAGCGGCGCGCGTACGAACGTCTCCGGCGTTTGCAGCCGGTGATCCGGATGATTGGCGCTGCGTGTTGACAGGTTCACCGGTGTCTTTGTTCCTGGTGCTCGATTCTACAAGGCTCTGGGCGGACGAACCTGCCACCGTTTGTTGCGACGATGTGGCCATTTGCGAAAATCGTCTCTCCGCGGCGGAGGGTCTTCCGGATCGTGCCGCGGAACGTTTCGCCGACGTACGGGCTCATCTTGTGCCGCTGCTGAAGATCGTCCGCCCGGACCGTGAACGATTGTGTCGGATCGATCAGGATCAGATCGGCGTCATGGCCGGCGACAAGCGCGCCCTTGCGCGCTATCCGGAAGCGGCGCGCCGGTGTCGCCGCCACCAGCCCCACGATTCGCTCGAGCGGCAGGCGGCGATCGTGGTATCCGCGATCGATCAGCACGGGCAGCGTGAACTGGATGCCGGCGATGCCTCCCCACGCGGCGGCGAAATCTCCGGTCTTTCCAGCAGGCTCGGTTGGCGAGTGGTCGGAAGCCACAATGTCGATGTGCCGCGCCAGGAGCTGATCCCATAGAGCCGCGACGTGTTCCGCCGTTCGCAGCGGCGGCGCGCACTTCGCGATCGCTCCCAGCCGCTCGACATCGTCCTCGGTGAAGCAGAGATAGTGGGGACAGGATTCAACCGAAACGTCAACGCCGTTCGCCCGCGCCTCGGCGGCCAGCACGACACCTCGTCCCGTGCTGACGTGGACGATATGGAGCTTCGCGTGGGTCTCACCAGCAAGCAGCAGCGCACGCTGTATGGCTTCGAGCTCGGCGAGCACGGGACGCGAGTCCAGAAAGTCACGGGCGGTGCGGCCTTTCATCCGCTGTGACAAGGCGCGAGTCAATTCCTCGTTCTCTGCGTGTACCGCCACCGGCAGCCCGAGGCTGGCTGCCTCCTCTAGTCCGTCATACAGCGTTGCATCGTCGGCTCGCGGAAACTCCTGGAGCCCGGAATCGCACATGAAGGCCTTGAAGCCGACCACGCCGCGCGCCGCCATGTCCGCCATCTCTCGTACCGACCCGGGGACGAGTCCTCCCCAGAGTCCGAAGTCGGTGATGGAAGCGGATTCGAGCGCCGCGCGCTTCCTGTCGATCTCACGGGCGTTCACGCAGCACGGTGTTGAATTGAGGGGCATGTCGAAAAAGAGCGTGCCGCCACCCGCCGCGAGTGCGCGGCTGCCGCTTGCGGCGCCTTCCCAGTGGGTTCGACCGGGCTCGTTGAAGTGAACGTGCACGTCGATCATGCCCGGCATTACGAAGAGACCGCGTGCGTCGATCTCGTCGGGCGCGCCGGCGAGATCGATCCCGACCTCAGCGATGCGGCCGTCTTCGATGGCTACATCCGCGCGCTGCGGCCCATCCGGGGAAATCAGCGTGCCGCCCCGAACCACGGCATCAGCCATCGACCGCTCCCGCGAGTTCGTCAAGAAAGTTCATGCCCGCCGCAAGGGCCATAGCCACGTCGCTTTCCGTGACGGATTCATCCGGATGGTGACTGACACCGCCGGGAGTCCGCATGAAGAGCATCGCGGCGGGCATGTGAGGCGCGAGGATCATCGCGTCGTGGCCCGCCCCGCTCGACATGATCATCGGGGGCGCGCCGGCGCGTTCAACCGCGCGAGCAAGCATCCCCACCAATGACGGATCCATCATCGTTGCCGGGTGATCGAAGCGTGGCGACCAGTCGACGCCCAGCCCACGGCGCGCGGCTATCTCGTGCGCGAGCGATCGAAGACGATCGACCCCGGCTGTCCGTACGGCATCGCCGTCATGGCGCACGTCCACGCTCACGCGACAGCGTCCCGGTATGACATTGGCGGCCCCGGGCGCGACGTCGACCTGCCCTGTCGTGGCAACCAATCCAGGCGTGCAACGAGCGTATTCCTCGACACGGCCAATCCATTCAGCCGCCCCGGCCAGCGCGTCCCGACGGCCGTCCATCGGTGTCGTGCCCGCATGACCCGGGTTGCCGTTGAAGATCGCATCCGCGCAAGTGCGGCCGTTGATCCGATCGACGATGGCGAGCGGTCGGTTGAGCGTGTCGAGCACCGGTCCCTGCTCGATATGAAACTCGAAATACCCGAGAGCATTCGCTTCCGCACGCGCGTCCATGATGTGCGCCGGGTCAAGACCGAAGTCGCGGATCGCCTGACGGATCGTGATGCCTCGTGCGTCCTGAGCGGCGAGGAGCTCATCATCCACGTCCAGGACGACGGCGCGGCTGCCGATGAACGGCACGCCGAATCGGACACCCTCTTCCTCCGAAAAGCCGAGGATCTCGATGCCGAACGGCAATCGCCGGCCGTGAAGCGTCTCGATGAGCGCGACTCCCATCACAACGCCCAGCACGCCGTCGAACGAGCCGGCGTGCGGCACGGTGTCCAGGTGCGAGCCGATAAGCAGTCGTGGTGCGTCGGCCGACGCGCCACCGTAGAAGCCGCGGAGGTTGCCAACCGCATCGACGCGCACGCTCATGCCGGCCCGCGTCATCCATGCCGCCAGGTCCGCATGGACCTGACGCATGCTGTCGGAAAGAAACGTCCGCGTGGTAAAGCCAGGTTCGTCGGAATAGGTCGCGAGCGATCGACACCGGTTGATCACGTCGCGGGCGACGTCCGCGTACATCAGGTGCCCCGATACGTGCTGTATCCGTACGGCGAGATCAGCAGCGGGACGTGGTAGTGCCCCTCGGGATCGGCAATGCCGATGCGGACAACGACGTGATCGAGGAACGGTGGATCGGTCAGCGTGACGCCTGCCCGCCGGAAGTAGTCGCCGACATGGAACGTCAGCTCGTAGACGCCGCGCTCGAGACGATCTCTCGCGAGGAGCGGCGCGTCCGTGCGTCCCTGGGCGTTGGTCGTCGCGGCCGACAGTGACTCGTGATGGCTTCCGTGAACGATGCGAACTTCCACCAGTACGTCTGCTGCGGGGAGCCCTCGCGCCGTATCGAGTACGTGAGTGGACAACTGCGCCATATCAGCGGGTCAGGGTCAGGCCGAGAACGCCGTACGGGGGAGCCGGATCGATGTAGACACCCAGCTCCTCGCCGCGTTCCGCCACGACGTCCCACGTGCGATTGGTGGCTTCGAAACGCAGTTCCGTGATTTCTGGAATGTCTGCGAAGATTCTCGTCCCCATCTGGTGGATCATCTGTTGAATACTGCCGGACTCGAACGACTTGAACACGCCGGTCACGATCGCCCGCGTTCGCGAGGTGATCGCCCCGTCGGTGAATGCAGCGTCCACGTTCGCGTACGACCATTCCATGTCGAGCCACATGTGAAGCACGCGGCTGGGCCGGTCCGCCAGCGTCGTGTGCTGATCGCGCACGAAGCCACGAAACGAACTGCCCCGCAGCCGCAGCAGCCTGAAGCCGCGAATGCCCGAGACAGCCTCGACGACGCCGTCCCGAGTGGACTCGATGCGGGCGAACGCCTGGTCCGGCCCCGAGGGCGTGAAGGCGACGCCACCATCCTCTCCGGCGTACGGTATCTCAACGGCCGACACCTGCAGACCCTCGACCTGCGGATACATCTCGATAAATTTCTTGCCGAGAAACCGACAGTAGTCCTCCAGGCCGTAATCGGTAAACGCAAATGTTTCCCGATGAATGAAGTTCTTCATCGAATCGGTTGCGATGAGTCCGGTATTGTCACCCTTGAGGTATGTGGGCCAGAAGGCGCCGCCGTGGACGAGCATCCTCACATTCGCGCCGAAGACAGGACTGTGTCCGGCCGGCGCACGTCCATCCCGATTCAACCGGTAGACGGTGACGTCCGCTTTGCCGTAATAGTGATCTGTCCGACCGTCTGCAAAACGTTCCACGCGGGATCCTTTCGGCCCGCCTTCGCGCGTTTCGCGCTTCGGCGGGGCAAGCCTGTTCTCAGGCAGCTAAGCCCAGATCCTCCAGCCTGAACCTCGCAATCCTGTACACCTGCCCGAGTGCTTCCGCCAACTCGTTATCCCTTGGCGATCGGCTGCGCGCTTCAAGCGCCGCGAACACATCGTCCTTCGTGCTGTGCTTCACCGCAAACAGAAACGGGAAGCCGAACTTCGTGCGGTATTCGGCATTGAGTTGCTTCAGCCGCGCCAACTCGGACGGGTCAAGGCGATCGAGACCCGCTCCTTGCTGCTCGGCGATAGACGCGCTACTGATGCGCAGGCGCGTCCCGAGATCGGGGTGGGCACGAAGAAGCGCCAACCGTTCGGCATCCGTCGCCGCCTCAACGACGCTCGTCATCGCGGCGTGAAGCTCGTCGAGCGATCCGAACGGCCGTCGATCCCATGCCCGCTCGGCAACCCACGGCGAGTCTTCGAATATCGATCCCAGTACACGTACGAACTCCGTCCGATCGTGCGCATTGAGTTCGGCGATCGTCATCCCTGGCACACGCTCGAACCCTCGACGCACACGTCGCGCATGCTTTCAGCTCCTCCGAGCGTAAACAGCGCGCCAAGCGCCGCCTCCGCGCGGTTTAACATAACGCGGCATGGGCTTCGAGCACACTATCGAGGTGTGGGGAGTTTTCGCGAGCGGCGCCGTCAGTGACGATGCGTGGCGTGATGTTAACGTGGTTGGGCAGTGCGCCCGGTATCGCCGCTCGAGGACCCGCTGGTGAATCCTCCCGACGTCGCGCCGCCTGCGGATCCGCTGGACGAGCTCCCCGACGAGGTCGAGTCGCTTCCTGCGGTAAACCCGTTGCCTCCTGACGCATTGCCGCCCTGACGGACGAGACCGCCTGTCTCCTCGGCGATCGCCTCGCGGGGACGCACGCGTGCATAGCCGACTCCGTTAATCGCTCGCCCGCCATTATCCGGCGCACTCGTGGCAGAACCGCCGCCGTCCACTGTCACAAATCCGACTCCAGGCACGTACTGCGAGCCGTCGCGACCCAAGTACGAGTACGCAAACGGCGAATAGTAGTACGCGTCGTATAGAGACGCGCCGTACGGGTACATCAGGGACCCATAGAAGTAGGGTGAGTACGAATACGCCGCGTTCCAGGCCCCCGAACCGAAATAAGAGGCACCAAAGGGATCGAAGAACGATCCGAACGATCCCGTCCCACCGGTGTTCGCTCGTTCCACCACGAAGCGCCCGGGATATGAGAGCGCGACCATCAAGTCGATCACGCTGTCGGGCACACCGGCGTCATCCAGACTGATGAGGCGCCGGCTGTTCAAGTCGAACCGTGCGTTGGTCGCAATCAATGCGGCTTCCACGGCGCTTGGCGATACCTTCCCACTCGCTTCCTTCACATCGTCAATCGTGAGCGGTGCGCCAAACCGCGACGCGATCGCCGCGGCACGCTGATCCGGGGCGCGGCGATAGCGCCGGACACGGATGCTCTCGCGACCGGAGATCTCGACGACCTGCACGTCAACCCAGATCCCGTTTCCGGCCATCACCGCAAGACCGGATACTTTCCGCGGCGTCTGGTTGCCGCACACGAGCTCCGCGTTTGCAAAGAGCATCGTGCTCGTGCGTGACCACTCCGCGCGCTGCGTGCCACGGCAGTCCGCGTCGGCAATGGGATGCCCCGCTCCGTCCGCCACGATCGTCTGTTCAAGCGCGGGCTGATTGCTGACGAGCGTCTTCAGCGAAATCGCTGCAGGCTCGCTAGCTGGTGTGACGCAGATGGACACGCCACTCAGGGATGGGCGCGCGGCCGGAGCGCCGGCTAGCTCGGTGGGATCCGGATTCGCGGCGCGCTGGCTTTCGTCCACCAGTTGCCAGCACCCAAGCCACGGGGTCCACCGCGCATCTGCACTCTGCTGCTGCCCCTGCGCCGGCGGGGCAATCACCAACACGAACAGGAGTAACGCGGTCGAGATTGTGGTGTTCATCATTTTGCCTTCTTGCGTAAGTCCATTCTACGTAGACAGGGCTTCGCCGAGCCAAATTAAAACAGCAGGTTCACGCCGGCCGACAGCCTGAAGCCCGCGAGATCGATCGGGTCGAAGTTCTGGAAATCGCGTCCGAGTTTTGCTGACGCCCAGAGGTACCGTCCTTCGAGCGACATGAACAGGATTCGCGTGAGCCTGATGTCCACGCCGCTGAAGGCGTGCGCACTGGGCGTCCACCCCTTCGAGTCGAACAAATCCGTGAAGATCGGCTGAGGCGCCGGCGCGAGGGCGTCCACGAAGTCGCCTGACTGCGTGAAGTCGTACCAGAGGGCACCGCCGCCGGCGCCCACGTACGGGACAACCCGCGCGGGAATCCATGCAAACCGGCTGATGCCACGGCCGCGCGGCGTCACCGCGAAGCGGATGCTGCCGGCCAGGTTGACTTCGCGCAACCGCGTGTCCTGCGTGATTGGCTGGCGGTTGTTGTCCACGAGATTGCGATACTCGGATGCGATCGATACCTGGCTGCCGTCGACGCCAAACGTGACATCAACGCGCGGCGTCAATGCAATACCGACATCGGCGGTAAAGGCCGGAGCGTTGAAATCGGTTCGATCGACGGTGAGGTGCTGCTTCACGAAGTCGAAGAGATCGCTCCCCGCGCGGGCAAAGATCCAGCTGCCGCGGAGCCCCACCGATCCGCGCGGCCGGCCGAACAGGAAGTCACGACCGCCACTGGGCTGGCTGGCCGAGGGAGCAGGACTTGTCGGCGGGTCTTGATCCTCGGCCGAGGCAGCGGCAATCGAGGGGACACCAAGCGTCAGAACCAGGACGAAAAGCACTCGGACGACGGATCGGAATAGATGAAAGCCGAGGCTCTTCATACCTGCTGACCATTCTATTTACTTTGAGATTGGCCGGAAAATCAGATCGCGCCACCTGACAACCCGGGGTTGAACGTCCAGTCGGGACGACTCCGGCGTCCCCACGCGACGTCAGCTTCCGGCTGGGACCCGTCGGATGGCCCGTGGTACCCGGCCTCATAGCCATTCGACTTGTCTTGCTGGACGTGTTGCGACATCGAAATCGGCAAGACCTTACCATTTCATTGATAATCAGAAAGGGTCGACACACGAGAATGACGTGAGAAGCCCTGCAGTCTCTGTCACGCATGACGAAAGAGCGCGCGGCCAGACACATTCGTCGACATCGTTTCAAAAGCTCCACACAAATGTACGAACCACAATGGATCGGACCCGCGGATCGGTCGTGATGGCGGCAAGCAACACAGGTCTTAGGCCTCTTTCTCGCAGATCTCGCTTGATGGTCCGCGACTTGCTCGGCAGATGACACCCAAACCATCGTAGGAGCGTGACAATGATCAAGAAACTTCTGTCGGCTTCGGCCGCTCTGGCGGTCCTGGCGGGCGCGCCCGCAATCGCGCATCACTCCGCCAACGCCGAATTCAACACGACGGAACAGCTCACAATCACCGGAGTGCTCTCCAAGGTCGAGAATGTGAACCCGCATTCGTGGTGGTACGTTGACGTCAAGAATCCCGACGGGAAGGTCACGGCGTGGAAACTGGAATCCAACAGCCCTAGCGGCCTGATCCGGCTGGGTCTGAAGGTCAAGAGCGAAGTCAAGGTGGGAGACACCATAAGCTTCAGGATCTCTCCGGCCTGGAAGGACCACCCCGACGGAGCAAAGATGGGTTGGATGAGGGCGCTCACGGTGAATGGCAAGGAGTACGTGCTCACCGAGCTCTAGGCTGTGATCAACACGCCGGTAGATTTGTACAGCCGCGGCTAGACGCACGACCAAGGAGGCGGGTTAAAAGACCCGCCTCTACCCTGCAGATTTCTACGCACTCCACCCTCCAGCCACCCTGGTACAAGTTCGTTGCGGCCGGGTCCCGCCGCCAGTGGTAAAAAGAGAGCGTGACCACGACCGCCTCCCGGGAGATCGAGTTCCTGTTGAATGGCCGGCGGGTTCGTGTCGACGCGCCGCGGACTGATACGACGGTCCTGGATTTCATACGCGGGCAAGGCTTCACCGGCGCCAAGGAAGGGTGCGCGGAGGGCGAATGCGGCGCGTGCGCGGTGGTGCTGGTCACATCACACGACGCGACGAGCGCATACCGCGTGGTGAACAGCTGCTTGATGTCGCTTCCGGCGGCTGCAGACCATGAAATCTACACAGTGGAGGCGCTGGCCGAACATGGCGAGCTTGCGGACGTCCAGCGCGTGATGGCAGCCGCCGGCGGCTCCCAGTGCGGCTATTGCACGCCGGGCTTTGTGATGAGCCTGTTTGCCGAACACTATCGGCCGGGTCGAGTCGGGCCCTGCGACCCACTCGCCCTGGCGGGCAACCTGTGCCGCTGTACCGGATATCGTCCGATTCGCGACGCGGCGCTCGCGCTCGGTCCGGCGCCTGCCGGTGAGTTTCGGGATCGCCTCCAGCGGCCGGCACCACGGATCGACGCGATCGCGTTGGATAACTTCTCGCGTCCGACGACGATCGATGGATGCTTCGCCACGCTTGCAACCCATCCCGGGGCCACGCTCATTGCGGGCGGCTCGGACCTGGGCGTGGAGTCGAATCTCCGTGGCCGTCGCTGGACGCACCTCGTCAGCCTCGAAGCGATCGACGAGCTGCGGGAGTGCACCGAGACGTCCACGTCTGTAAAGCTCGGCGCGGCATTGCCACTTGCAGATATCGAACGGCGCTGGAGCAACGCGCCGGCGGTCTTCTCTGAGTGGCTGACCCTTTTTGCGTCGCCGCCGATCCGGAACCGCGCCACGCTCGGAGGCAACCTCGCGACCGCTTCTCCAATTGGCGACGCGGCTCCGCTGCTCGCGGCGCTGGGGGCGATCGTGCACGTCGCGGGTCGGGATGGCCGGCGGGAGATCCCCCTCTCGTCGTTTTTCACTGCGTACCGGCGGACGGCGATGCGCTCTGACGAGATCCTGACCACGATCGAAATCCCGAAGCCATTCCCGCAGCTGCTGCGCTTCTACAAGGTGTCAAAGCGGCGACTGGATGACATCAGCACGGTGTCGGCAGCCATGGCGATGGATTGGGACGCCGGCGGCCGCGTCCACCGCGCGCGATTCGCATTCGGCGGCGTGGCCGAGACGCCGCTCCGCGTGGTGGAAGCCGAGGAGGCTGTCACCGGGCAGTTCTGGAACGAAGCGGCACTCGAGCGTGTGCAGCGGATCATGGAGCGGGCGCTCACGCCGATCTCCGACGCGCGCGGATCCAAGGAGTACCGGTTGGAGGTGTCGAAGAGCCTGGTCGAGAAATTCTGGTGGGAGCATCGCTCATGACGATCACCGGCCAGTCTGTTCCGCACGAGAGCGCCCGCGGCCATGTGACGGGCAGCGCGCTCTACACCGACGACTTGATCGCGCGGTTCCCGGACGTGCTGCACGCCTGGCCGGTGCTCGCGCCGCACGCGCACGCGTTGGTGACCTCGCTGGACGTGACGCCTGCGCTTGACGAGCCGGGCGTCGTGACCGTGTTGACCGGCGCCGACGTTCCTGGCGAGGGCGACACCGGGCCCGCGCGCCACGACGAGCCGCTGTTTCCGGCCGAAGTCATGTTCCACCACCAGCCCGTGGCGTGGGTGTTGGGCGAGACGCTCGACGCCGCGCGACGCGGCGCGGGCCGCGTCCGTGCCGAGTACCAACCACTGCCGGCCATCCTCACGATCGAGCAGGCGATTGAGGCTGGAAGCTTTCTCACCGATCCGCTGCACCTCTCGAGCGGCGACATGTCCGTTCTCGCGTCGAGCCGTTCCGTCTACGACGGCGAGCTGGTGATTGGCGGCCAGGAACATTTCTATCTCGAGACGCACGCGTCGATCGCCTGGATCGATGAGAGCGAGGGCGTCTCGGTGCACGCGTCTACGCAGCATCCTTCCGAAACCCAGGACGTGGTTGCGCGGGTGCTGGGGCTCAAACAGCATCAGGTCACGGTCGAGTGTCTCCGGATGGGCGGCGCGTTTGGTGGCAAGGAGGTCCAGGCGAACACCTGGGCAGCCATCGCCGCGCTCGGGGCGTGGAAGACACGCCGGCCAGTGCGAGTGCGTCTGACGCGCGAGCTCGATATGGCGCTGACGGGGAAACGGCATCCGTACCTGGCTCGGTATACCGCAGGGTTTGACGCCGACGGCCGAATCACCGCGGTCCGTCTCGCGCTGTATTCCGATGGTGGGTGGAGTCTCGACCTGTCGGAGCCGATCATGTGGCGCGCGCTCTTTCACTGCGACAACGCCTATCGTCTGCCGGCTGTGGAGGTCACGGGTCGTGTCTGCCGCACGCACAAGACATCGCAAACGGCGTTTCGCGGATTCGGCGGACCGCAGGCCATGATCGTGATCGAGGAGATCATGTCTCTGGCGGCGCAGCGGCTCTCGCTGTCCGCCGATATCGTGCGTGAGCGCAACTTCTATCGCGAGGGCGATACGACGCACTACGGCCAATGCGTCGATCATGCAAGCCGCATCGAAGTCATCTGGACACGGCTGAAGGAGACGAGCCGCTTCGAGAGCCGCCGCAGCGAGGTTGCGAGCTTTAACGCCAGCCACTCGCACCAGAAACGCGGCCTCGCGATCACACCCGTGAAGTTTGGTATCTCGTTCACGTCGACGTTTTTCAATCAGGCCGGCGCGCTCGTCCTCGTCTACCGCGATGGCAGCGTCCAGGTGAATCACGGCGGCACTGAAATGGGG